>Ga0335081_10019971_pt1 | contig 10839 bp, 9 predicted proteins | sample Lox_Sample_35_FD_206713 | JGI IMG/M metagenome (GOLD analysis project Ga0335081, IMG submission 206713) | Soil microbial communities from Loxahatchee National Wildlife Refuge, Florida, United States - Lox_Sample_3.5 | ecosystem: Environmental > Terrestrial > Soil > Wetlands | place: USA: Florida... | reverse complement strand
CTACAACTAGCCCATCCTCTAAGGGGAATCTTTCAATTACTGAAATAATACAATCTATGCTTTTTAACTCTTTCGAAATATCCTCCAGGATGGGGGCCGCAATGTCGATCTGCTCATCCTCAAGGGAATACATATCCTGAGGAACCTCCAGGCGCTGCAGAACCAGCAATGCGTTGTCGAGATTGCCCTGAATGGTGCCGTGAATTATCGTTCCGTCATCCGTAGGGCAGTCGAAGGGGCGAGCAACCCTCGCTGCGCGTCGCTTCAGGCGCTCCCTGAGTTGGACAGCATCCTTGAAGCGGGAAGGGCAGTAGTGCACCTTTAGGCCCTCGATCAGGAAGTGCTCCCCGGCGATCTCTTCGCTGCCGGCGGCTCCGGCACCCAGATCCTGCGGCAGGAAGCCCCGGGCGCACAGCGGGGCAAAGTTGGTCTCGGTGAACTCCAGCTCGTTGACGTTCAGGAAGGCGTCGGCACTCCTCACAGCCTCGACCAACGCAGGCGCAGGGGCCAGGGCGGGTATCTCAACCCCCGCCTCAAGACCCAGGGACTTCGCCTCCAGCAGTGTCTTCTTCAGCCCCGGAGCCGCAGCCCACTCCGACTCAGGCGGATGGAATCTGATCTCGTCGAGACCTGCATCTTTCAGCCTCAGAAGAACCTCGCGCCCAAGCAGGAGGCCGGTGTAGAGATGGATGTGGTGTTTTATTCCGAACTCCCGCTTGAGGGCCGCGATGCATTCCAGGACGAATTCTAGCTTCAGCAGCGGCTCGCCACCTGTGATGCCTGTGCCGAGGGCCCCAATGGACCTCGCCTCCTTCAGTATATCCTCGATGGAGTGCACTTGCCGCTCATCCGCGAAAACGGCGTCCTTGCCCCGGCGCTCCTCGGAGAGAGGGCAGTAGGGGCAGGAGCGCCCGCACTCTCCCGTCACGAAGAGCACGAGCCCTGCTCCCCTGCGGCAGATCTGGCAGCCGCGTGGAAGAAAGCTGTAAACGGAGCCCACGCGATCGGATTTCCATTTAACCATTTTAAAGGCTTTTTCGTGGGCCGATTGATTAATCTTGTGTTTTGGTTTCCATTCGAGGGCACGGTTGCGCGCAGCAATGGCGTATGTTCGCTGTAATTGATGGTCAATTGCAATGGTGATATTTCATCTCAATGATAGTTCATCTCAATTGATGTATAAATGATAGCTCAACCACAGCATCAAAACGGTTATCAGCGAGAAGATGAATTATCTTTCGAAGAAAGAATATAGTTTAAAATATATTTAAAGGATGATCACCAGTGAAAGAATATCTCCTCGGAAATGCGGCAATCGCCAGAGGGCTCTTGGAGGCGGGCGTGGGGCTTGCAGCGGGATATCCCGGCACCCCATCCTCGGAGATCATCGAGACTCTTGTGGACCTCAAGGGCGATCTGCCCGTGCACGTCGAATGGTCAGTGAATGAGAAGGTTGCCCTCGAGGTGGCCATCGGAGCCGCCTGGACGGGGACGAGGGCGTCGGCATCGATGAAGCACGTGGGTTTGAACGTGGCAGCGGACCCCTTCATGACGTTGGCGTACCTGGGTGTCGGCGCAGGGCTGGTGGTGATATCCGCAGACGATCCCTACTGCCACTCCTCTCAGAATGAGCAGGACTCCCGCCGCTTCGCCCAGTTCGCATCCATCCCATGCCTTGACCCTGCAGATCCCGGGGAGGCCAAGGAGATGGCCTCCTTCGGCTTCGAGCTTTCAGAGAAGCTCGATATTCCCGTGATGCTGCGGCCCACAACCCGGGTCTCCCATGCCAGAGCCGACGTGGAGATTAGGGCGTCTTCCGGCTGCAGCCGGGGCAGGAGAAGCAGCCCGGAGTTCATCAAGAACCCTGCGCGCCGGGTGGCTCTGCCGGTGCATGCGCGGCCTCTTCACACTGAGCTGATCAAGAAGCAAGGAGCCATCGAGGAGATGCTGCAAACAGCTCCGTGGAACAAGCTCGCTCTGCAGGGCAGCTTCGGCATCATCGCCTCAGGCATTGCAGGGCTCTACGCCGAGGAGGCGATCAGGGAGCTGGAACTCGAAGTCTCCTTCCTCAGAGTAGGGACTTATCCCGCGCCCTCCAGGATGATTTGCGAGCTGCTGGAGCATGTCCGGCGGGTCCTGGTGGTCGAGGAGCTGGAGCCAGTTCTCGAGGAGACGGTGGAGAGGCTGGCCAGGAAGGTGAATCCCGATGTCGAGATCATGGGAAAGGGCAGCTTCATCCCGAGGGATGGAGAGCTGGACCTTCTGACTGTGCGAAATGCCATCGCCCGCATGAGCGGGATTTCCATAAAGCCTGCGCCGTCTTATGCCGCGGGCGCAGAGAAGATTCTGCCGCCCCGCCCACCTGCCCTTTGTCCCGGCTGCAGCCACAGGGCCACCTATTACGCCATGCGCAAGGCCTTCGGGCGCAAGGCAATCTATCCGAGCGACATCGGCTGCTACACTATGGCTGTCGGCATGGGAACTGTCGATACATGCCTCTGCATGGGGGCGAGCATCACCCTCGCCAGCGGGATCAGGTTCGGCGGTGAGACAGAGGGCATCTGCTGCAGCCTGGGCGACTCCACTTTCCTGCATGGAGGCTTGACAGGATTGCTCAACGCAGCCTACAATCAGGCGAGAATAACTGTGACCATCCTCGACAACTCCACCACAGCCATGACCGGCCACCAACCCCATCCAGGAACGGGAGTCACTGCCACGGGCGAGCCCACTGTCAGGGTCTCCCTGGAGTGCCTGGCAAGGGCTCTGGGAGCAGGCCTGGTGGAGACAATTGATCCCTATGACCTGGAGAAGGCCGTCGAGAGCTTCGAGAGGGCCAGGGACTATCCGGGCCTATCGGTGATCGTAGCCCGGCAGCCCTGCGTGATCAAGGCCCGGCGATCAGGCGGCGCTAGCAGGAGCTTTGCCGTGAGCGAGGATGAGTGCGCAGGATGTCGGATCTGCGTGGACTTCGGATGCCCGGCCATTGAGTTCCAGGGCGAGAAGGCCAGGATCAATGCTCTCTGTTCCGGATGCGGTGTGTGCGCCAGGATCTGCCCTTCCGACGCCATAAGGGAGGTGGCAAGATGAGGTCTTCTGAGTGTGATGTAGTGATAGTGGGGGTGGGCGGCCAGGGGGTGATCCTCATCTCGGACGTAATCGGGCGCGCAGCTGTGAAGGCCGGAAAGCCCGTTCGCGGCGCAGAGACCCACGGCATGGCCCAGCGGGGCGGAAGCGTGGTCAATCACACCCGTATCGGATGCCGCCTCAGTCCCCTCGTGGCCTCAGGCAGCGCCGATGTGCTGCTGGCTCTCGAGCCCGCCGAGGCCCTGAGGTTCGGCCGGTTCCTCTCTCCAGAAGGAGTGGCCCTTGTGAACACAAGGCCCGTTCTGCCCATCACTGTCACTACGGGCAGGGCAAGCTACCCACCCCTGGAGGAGATCCTTAAGCCTCTTCGCCAGCTCTGTAAGGCTGTCCTGCCCATGGACGCCACAGCCCTCGCAAGACTGGCAGGAACTGAGCAGGCCATGAATGTGGTGATGTTGGGTGCTCTCTCAAGATTCATACCTCTCGCTGAGGACCTTCTCCTGGAGGCTTTGGCTCAGGTCGTGCCCTCGAAGTTCCTTACTGCAAACAGGAAAGCCTTCGCCCTAGGAAAGGCTGAAGTAGAATCAGGCCATCAAATGTAAAACATGGAAGAAGAAAAGAAGCCAGAAGAGACGAAGGTAGAAGAAACAAAGACCGCGGATACGAAAGATGAGACTGGGAAAGAAGGCCGAACTCCCGTTGTCACCAGATCGATGATGGAAGGGACATGCCCCACCTGCGGGGCTGAAGCGCCCAAAATGCCTGAGGTGCTTCCAGACCCGGCATGGTCTACAGAGAAGCTGATAGAGGCCATCAAGGATAAGCACATGCTGGTCCGCTCCAACGCCATCGTGCTCCTTGCTAAGCGCGCGCCCTCAGAAACCCTGGAGGCGCTGATCGAGGCTCTGAAAGACGACGAGTACCTGGTCAAGAGCAACGCGATGGTGGCGATTGCGGCCTACGGGAGACAGGTCTCGGATCGCATGATCCGGGCCCTCGATGATTCGGATCAGGATGTGCGAGCTGGAGCTGCCTGGGTACTGGGCGAGCTGAAGGACCAGAGAGCCATAGAAGCCCTCGAAAGAGTGGCCAAGGATAGCTATCCTCTGGCAAGAATCCAGGCCAAAGCCTCCCTGGTCGCCATGGGAAGACGCCCCAAGCAGGAAGTGAAGATGGAGACAAAGGAGGAGGCAGCAAAAGAGGAAGCCGAAGGCGAAACCAAAGAAGGAGCGAAAGAGGGATCAAAGGAAGAGAGCCAAGAGTAAACAAGAAGCTGACAAGAAGGATACAAGAAAGAGGCAGAGGCTGACTTGCATCAGAACCAGGCAGAAGGCGTTGCCTTTTTCCCAGAAATTTTGATTTGATATCAATTTAAGATCACTAATAGAAACTTGATATCGACCAACATTTTCTCCGTATTCGTAGCGACTTCCTTTATTTGATCGGATTCTCCGTTATGCTTGCGAGATGCCTATGCCACCCGACAAAATATATCAAGGATAAGGGCCTATGATAGATCATGGAGCGCGAAGTGGGTGGCAGCGTTTACAACGTCGTCGAACTTGTGGGGTCGTCTTCGAAGGGCTGGGAGGATGCTTTCAAGAACGCTGTGGATACGGCTTCCGAAGCGCTCACGAGCCTGAGGATAGCCGAGGTGAAGGAATTGGACGCCAGAGTGGCCGAGGGAAAGATAGTGCAGTATAGGGCCAGGGTTAGACTCTCCTTCAAACACGAGATCGAGCCAGAGACGCTCTGATGAGTGAATCTCATCATTCAGCGAATAGATCGAGAAAATCCAGCGAAGTATACAGGGTGTCGCGATAGCAAAATAGGTTGAAGTTATTCTTCTGCCGGACTTCGTTTCTGATTACTTGGAGAAAATTTTGATTTTTAGATGAGTTCGTTGAGAAGATAAATTGAAATAGTTAGGAAGCGATAATATACCAAGAGGTGCCACTACCTTGTTTGAAAAAGTCTTGGTTCCTACGGATTTTTCGAAAGACGCCAGAAAGGTGATAGAGTGTGTTGGCGACATCCCAGGCATAAAAGATCTCGTGCTGCTGAATGTCGTGGCGAGGGACCCTCTGGCCAGAGTCTGGGACCCTGTAGCTGAAGCTAAGGAAGCCGAGAAAAGGCTGATGGCGGAGAAGAGTGCTGTCAAAGCTCCCGGAATAAACGTAAAGGTGAGGGCTGTTTCTACCCTAGAAGGCGAGGTGGCTGGCGCGATTCAGAAGGTCGCAGAGGAGGAGAAGACCACCCTCGTCGCGATGGGCGCTCGGGGGAAGGGCCGGATCAGGAGTGCTCTTCTGGGTAGCACCTCCAAAGGAGTGCTCCGTTTCGGTGATACGCATCTGCTTGTCATGCGCTACAAGACGGTGGATGGCGGAGAGATGGAGAAGTACTGCGACAGGGTTTTCGCCAAGGTGCTTTTCCCCATGGACTTCTCCCAGCCAGCAGAGGCTGCGCTCTCTTTCCTGAAGGGCATGACCGGCGTAGGAGAGCTGGTATTGTTGAACGTTGTCTCTAAGGGTGAGACTGATGAGGAGATTGATGCCTATGAGTCTGACGCAAAGTCAAAGATTCAGGATATCGCCAAGGATCTGGCGCAGAGCGGCATGAAGGTCACCTCAAAGGTCATTGTCGGCCATCCTGTAGATGTGATTCAGTCTGAGGCTGGGAAGGAAGATGTTTCCCTCATAGCCATGAGCTCTCAGGGTTCGGCAGCCATAAAGAGGGGCAGGATCGGGAGCACTGCATACGACATAGCGAATATGTCGCAAAGGCCTGTCCTGATTCTCAGGAGATCGAAGATAGTGATGTAATAGCTCTGAGATCTTTTTGAGATATATTTTTGAAAAGCAGATTGCAGTGTTCTAAGCGACTCGCGGTAGCGCTACAACAAAAAAATGGCAATGGAATATATTTAAAATATTGGAAATCCGGTTGATAAAAAACAGTCACCTTGAGGCTGCAAAGAATCACGCAGCCTCTGGATTACCCTTTGGCGGCCTTTTTGCTCAGGCAGTTGTTCCGGCCTTGGCGATGTAATCGATGAGGTCAGATCCTAGCTTTGCGGTCTTCTGGACCTCTTTTGCCAGATCCTCAGGGGCAACGCCCTGTCCAGCCAGGGATTTGATGGCTGTCAGTGCCTCGTCGGGGACTGTAAAGTACTCGTCGATATCCTTTCTGTGGCCCCAGACGTCACCTTCGAGGAGCTTGACGCCCTGCATCTCAAGGAACACACCGATGGCTTTGGACATGGTCTTCATGTAAGAGGGCGGAATCTGGACCGCCTGCAGCCTGGGTGATTTCTGCATCAGCTTAAGGAAATCCACGTTGGATGCCCTGAATGCCAGATGAACCATCTTCTCGCTCGGTCTTATCGAATCAATCTCTTCTCTTGAACTTATCACTCTAATTCTCATAACATTTCACCAATTCTAATATCGTTATAAGGTACTGTACGACACTCAACGTATATAAGTTTTTTCATCTAAGGCAGACGACGTAAATATTTACCATAAATCATCTGATAGGGCAGCTTGAAGAAGATACAGATGCCCGGGATAGGAAATTTGAACTGCGTTAGCGGAAGCAAATCAATGAAGAAGCTATTGAATAGCAACTCCCCTGTCGTGCCATCTAAGAGAATGTGTCGACTTTGCCTCCCCCAAAAACATTGATCTCATCTTCGCGAGAGTTTCAAGGTAATATCGAATGGAAAAGTCTCAGATTTTCATGGCGTGAAAAGGTCAATCTAAGGGGACTCGCCGAATAACTTCGGACGAAGAAACTCGGGAAAGCCGGAACAGGAATGCATCAAAGTTTTTGGTGCCAGGCTGATCGCGAGTATATGATCGCGATTATATTGTTCTGTGGGATCAGCATGACTTCGGCCTTCCGACTTCGACACCACTATTCTGAATGACCTGCTAGAACCATATAGATAAGATATTTGTATCCACAGATCCTATTCATGTATTGAGAAATCATGCTTTGATCGAGAATGCGCATGGTTGGAGAGCTTATGACAAGAATTGCAATCGTGGTTTTCATCTCCCTAATGATGGCGATATTCATATTCGTTGGTTTGATACATGGATGTACAACGTGTGGCCGTACAGAAGAATATGATTGGATTTCAAATGCAGCCGATTTTATAGCAGGCAAACCCGCTAATGAAACACCTCAGATGTTTCCACCTCTTGCGGCCAGGCTGAACAATCCCAAATATGTGGCTGAATTCGGTTTAGAGTCGAACAATGAAACCGTGGCCGCCGGTGGTTCAAATGAAGCAAAGGCTCCTCTAGTGGAGCAAAAGTCACTTGATGTAGATCTTGAGAATGCGAGCGCAACGCCTAATCCGGTCAATCCAAATAATCCAGTTATGATAACGGCCATACTGCGAAAACCTATCTCGAATCCCGATAGGAATGATAACGGCTCCATGCTGTCGGCCTATGCATCCATAAGAAACTCGGCAGGAAATGAAGTGGAGAGGATAAATCTAGTGCCGCTGTCCAATGAAACTTACGCAGGGATATGGAACGCGGATAAGGCAGGAACTTACATGGCAGCCATAGTGGCGTTTACCCCAGATGCATCAAAGACCTTCAATGATGCCTCGCAGATAAACGTAACCGAATCCGGTCATACACCCGGCAACGCAAATGTTGCCGCTTTTCCGGTTAGCTCAAAGTGAGCATCCCAAGTGCAATCCCGATGGCCGAGCAGCAGTCCAGACAAAGAACATCCGGCAGGAATTGTAGTCGACGAAACATAGATAAATCATCGACCCTTGCAGCCTATTAGCGATGAATATGAATGCGGAAGTACTCTCCGTAGTCCACTAGACACCATGATGAAGTGAACCCATGTTCGACGATTTGAATATTCTGGTCACCGGCGGCACAGGCTCTTTTGGCAAGAAGTTCGCGGAAACATTACTCCGCGATTACAGCCCCAGGAGGTTGGTGATCTTCAGCAGAGGCGAGCTTAAACAGCATGATATGCGACAGCTATTTCCTGATGCCGACGGCTCTCCGGTACGCTACTTTATCGGGGATGTTCGGGACAGAGAGCGTCTCTACAGGGCATTTAGCAAAGTGGATGTCGTAATCCATGCTGCAGCGCTTAAGCAAGTTCCGGCCTGCGAATATAACCCGTTTGAGGCGATTCAAACCAATATCATTGGTGCCAAGAATGTTATAGACGCTGCCATCGACCGGGGCGTGAAGAAGGTCATGGCGATAAGCACGGACAAGGCGGTGAACCCAATAAACCTATACGGCGCTACCAAGCTCTGCGCAGAAAAGATGTTCATACAGGCCAATACATATTCCGGCATAGGCGGTACCAGCTTTTCCGTATGCCGCTATGGAAACGTAGTTGGGAGCAGGGGAAGCGTAATTCCTCTTTTCAAGAAACAACGCGAGTGCGGCACCGTCACTGTAACTGACCCTCGCATGACCAGATTCCTGATCACCCTTGAACATGGTGTCAGGTTCGTGCTGGAGTGCACGCAGCAGATGCACGGCGGCGAGATCTTCGTGCCCAAGATACCCAGCGCCAGGATCATGGATTTGACTGAGGCTATCGCTCCAGGCTGCAAAGTAGATTACATAGGCATCAGAGGAGGCGAAAAGCTGCATGAGGTGCTGGTATCAGAGGACGAGGCCCGGCATACATTGGAGTTGGAAGATAAGTATATCATCATGCCCAGCCATCCCTGGTGGAGGATGGAGAACTGGTTAGGCTTCGATAAGATGACGGAAGGTTCGAGCTATTCCAGTGATGCCAACGCTGAGTGGTTATCCATGGAAGAGCTAAGGCGTTTTGCCAGGGAAGGGGAGTGAGGTGGAGCTGGCGATAAATGGCGGAAAGCCTGTGCGTGAAGCTCTTCTGCCTTACGGCCATCAGAGCATAGTTGAGGATGATATCCAGGCTGTTGTTGAAGTCCTCAAATCCGACTGGATCACCACGGGCCCAAAGGTTGCCGAGTTTGAGGAGGCACTAGCTGAATTTGTGGGCGCTGACTGCGCTGTGAGCTTCAGCTCAGGTACCGCAGCTCTGCACGGAGCAGCCTCTGCGGCGGGCCTTGCTCCTGGAGACGAGGCTATCACCACCCCTATGACCTTCTGTGCCACGGCCAACTGCGTCCTCTACCAGGGAGCCCGTCCCATCTTCGCCGATGTATCTGCTGATACATTGAACATAGATCCGGAAAAGGTCTCTGAGCGCATAACCAAAAAGACCAAAGCCGTCATTCCGGTAGACTACGCTGGCCATCCAGCAGATCTGGACAGAATTTTAAAGCTAGCGGAAGAAAATAGCTTGATAGTGATCGAGGATGCCTGCCATGCCCTGGGTGCCAGCTACAAGGGGAAGGCGATCGGCGGGATAAGCGATATGACAGTCTTCAGTTTTCACCCCGTGAAGCACATAACCACCGGAGAAGGAGGCATGGTCACCACAAACGACAGAAGCCTTGCGAGGCGTTTGAGGAGATTTCGCTCTCACGGGATAGACAGCGATGCCAGGGTGCGCCAGGCAAAGGGGCAGTGGTACTATGAGATGGTCGAGCTGGGATACAATTATCGGCTCAGCGATCTTCAGTGTGCTCTCGGCTTAAGCCAGTTGAAGAGGCTGGCAGGAGGGATCGCACGCAGGAGGACCATCGCAGGGATTTATGATTCAGCCTTCGAGAACAGTCCCTTCATCAGGCCCCTTTCTGTGCATCGGGATGTGGCCCATGCCCATCACCTTTACGTCGTCAGGTTAAACCCAGAGCGCCTGAGCAGCGGAAGAGATGCTATCTTTTCGGCTCTGCGCGCTGAAGGAATCGGCGTAAATGTGCATTATATTCCTGTTCATCTCCATCCCTTTTACCGCACAAAACTGGGCACAGGACCGGGGATGTATCCTGTCGCGGAAGCTGCCTATGGTCAAATCCTGTCCCTGCCCATCTTTCCCGGCATGAGCGATTCCGATGCCGATGATGTTGTCGATGCCATACATAAGATCATCGAGGTTTATGGCTCATGAACTTATGAGAGCGTCCTTTGTGGCCGAGGTCTCAAGCAATCATAACCAGGATCTGGAGAGGTGCAAGAGATTTATCGAGACCGCTGCAAAGGTTGGCTGCAGTGCAGTCAAGTTCCAGCTCTTCAGGATTGACAGGCTCTTTGCCCCAGAGATTCTATCCAAGAGTGAACAGCACAGAAGACGAAGTCAATGGGAGCTGCCCTTGGAGTTCCTGCCGGCCATCGCCGCCAGCTGCCAGGAGCAGGGGATCCAGTTCGCATGCACCCCATTCTATCTCGAAGCAGTAAATGAGCTGCTGCCCTACGTGGACTTCTATAAGATAGCATCCTATGAATTGCTCAGGGAAGATCTTCTTACTGCGTGTGCCGAAACAGGAAAACCGGTGGTGCTCTCGACAGGCATGGCAACGCTGACCGAGGCAATGCATGCTGAAAAGGTGCTACGAAGGGCTGGTTGTTCCGACCTCACCTTGTTGCACTGTGTTTCCGGTTACCCGACACCTCCCGAGGAGTGCAACCTATCGGCCATCGAAACCCTGCGCAGGAATTGCGATTGCAAGGTTGGCTGGTCTGACCACAGCGTGAATCCCGGTGTGATATTCAGAGCAGTGCACAGATGGCAGGCTGAGATGGTCGAGTTCCACCTGGATCTGGACAAAAAAGGGGGCGAGTTCGAAATAGGTCACTGTTGGCTGCCTGATCAGATCGG
>Ga0335081_10019970_pt1 | contig 10839 bp, 4 predicted proteins | sample Lox_Sample_35_FD_206713 | JGI IMG/M metagenome (GOLD analysis project Ga0335081, IMG submission 206713) | Soil microbial communities from Loxahatchee National Wildlife Refuge, Florida, United States - Lox_Sample_3.5 | ecosystem: Environmental > Terrestrial > Soil > Wetlands | place: USA: Florida... | reverse complement strand
CTACGGCATCCTGCAAACCTATCCCGCGTCGATGCGAAACGAGCTTAACCTGAGCGCGGTGACGATCCCGCTGCGCGAGGCGGTCACCGGCCAGGTCAAGACGCTGCTGTGGATTCTTTTCGGCGCGGTCGGCTTCGTGCTGCTGATTGCGTGTGCCAACGTGGCCAATCTGCTGCTGGCGAAGAGCGTGGGACGCCAGAAGGAGATTGCGGTGCGCGCCGCGCTCGGAGCCGGGCGGGGCAGGCTGGCGCGGCAATTCATTGCGGAGAGCCTGCTGCTCGGGTTAACGGGCGGCGCGGGCGGGCTGATGCTGGCGGCGTGGAGTGCGCGCCTTCTGGTGGCGTTGCGCCCCGCCGGGCTGCCGCTGGCCGGGTCGATAGGCCTCGACATCCGGGTGCTGGCCTTCACGCTGGCGGTTTCCGTTCTGACGGGCGTCCTGTTCGGCACGGCGCCGGCGCTGGCCTCCTATAGCGCGAATCTCAATGTCGCGCTGAGGGAGTCAGCCCGCTCCACGACCCAGTCCCGCGGCCATCATCGCATGCGCTCGGCGCTGGTGACCGCGGAAACCGCGCTGGCACTTGTGCTGATGATCGGAGCGGGACTGCTGGTGCGGACGTTCGCGCGGCTGCGCAGCACCGATCCGGGTTTTGAGCCGGCGCACTTGCTTACGATGGCACTGGACTTGCCGGGGGCGAAATACCAGCGCGGCCAGGACGTCCTCGCGTTCTATCAGGGGCTCATGGACCGGCTGCGGCAGCTTCCGGGCGTGCAAAGCGCAGCGGCGGGCACGAGCTTTCCCATGGTGAGCACGAACTGGAATCACATCTTCACGCCGGAGGGCTATCAGCCCGGAGCGCGCGAGAGGGCACCCCTGAGCTGGCATACGCTGGTGTTGGGCGATTACTTCCAGACGCTGCAGATTCCACTGATCCGCGGCCGGTATTTCACGGCGCAGGACCGCGCAGGTTCGCTCCCGGTGGTGATCGTCAGCGCGGCGCTGGCGCGGCGCTACTGGCCGGGCCAGGATCCCGTTGGAAAGCGCCTGAAATGGGGGCCGCCGCAATCGGGCGATAAATGGCTGACGGTGGTGGGCGTGGTGGGTGACGTGAAGCTGCAGGAGCTGGGCGAGCAGATGACGCTTCACACTTATGAGCCCTACCTTCAGCTCCCGCAGGTCTGGAGCGTCGGCTTAGGTCGCGCGCTCGACATCGCGGTGCGCGCGCCCGCCGATCCCGCGGGCCTTTTCTCAGCGCTGCGGGCCAGCGTGTGGGGGCTCGATCGCGAGCTGGCCATCTCGCACCTGGAGACAGGCGACGAAGCCATCGGTCAGTCGCTCGCGCCCCAACGGTTCAACCTCATCCTCATCGGGGCCTTCGCGCTTCTGGCGCTGGCGCTGGGCAGCGTCGGCTTGTATGCCGTGATTTCTGTCTCCGTCACCCAACGCGCGCACGAGGTCGGCATCCGCATGGCTCTCGGGGCGCGAGGAGGCGAAGTGCTGAGGCTCGTCGTAGGCCAGGGCCTCAAGCTCACGCTGCTCGGCGTCGGCCTCGGCGTGGCGGGCGCACTGGCGCTGACGCGCTTCCTCGCCAGCCTCCTCTACGGCGTGAGGCCGACCGATCCGGCCACGTTTGCCGCCGTGTGCCTGCTGATTGTGGCGGTGGCGCTCGCGGCGAGCTACATTCCGGCGCGGCGCGCGACCCGGGTGGATCCCATCGTGGCGCTGAGATGTGAGTGAGAGGATTGAGTGATGGAACGATGGAGTGAGTGTGCGATGGCGGGTGATCGCGTGATGGAGTGCAAGCCGCTCCCAAAAGGGAGGAGCCGTCATGTTTTGGGACAAGCGCCGGCAGACGGATTTTAACGCCGAGGTGGAAGCACACTTGAAGCTCGAGGCCGACCGCCTGCGGACGGAGGGCATGAGCGAAGAAGAGGCGCGCGCGGCCGCGCGCCGCGCCTTCGGAAATGTCGCGCAGGTGCAGGAGCATTTCTACGAGTCCGGCCGCTGGGTGTGGTGGGACCACCTGCGTCAGGACGTTCGCTTCGGCCTGCGCACGCTGCGCAAGAATCCGGGCTTCACCACAATCGCCGTGATCACGCTCGCGCTCGGCATCGGCGCCAACACCACGATCTTCAGTTGGATCAACTCCACCCTTCTCGATCCCATTCCCGGCGCCACGCGTACCCGCGAAGTCGTCTCGGTGGCACGCGGCGGCACGGTGGATGATGCCGGCGAGTTCTCCTACCCCGACTACATCGACTTGCGCGACGGCAGCCGCAGCTTCTCCGGCCTCGCCGCCTTCGCCATCCGGCCGATGAACCTGACGGGCACGGGGAAGCCGGTGCGCGTCTGGGGCACGGTGGCCTCGGCCAATTACTTTGACGTGCTCGGCGTGCGGCCCTACCTGGGCCGGGGTTTCGTGCCCGCCGAGGGCTTGAAGCCCGAGGGAGCGCCGGTGGTCGTGCTGAGCTATGCGCTCTGGGAAAGGCGATACGGCGCAGACCCGGCGGTCATCGGCCGCAGCATCTCCATCGACCAGCATCCCTTCACCGTGATCGGGGTGGCGCCGCGCGACTTTCAGGGAAGCCTGACGGGCCTGCGCTTCGATCTGTGGGTGCCCGTCGCCATGGAGCGGGACGTAATCTCGAACGAAGACCGCCTGCACGAGCGCGGCAACAACTGGCTGATGTCGCAGGGCCGGCTCGCTCCCGGCGTCTCGCCCGAACAGGCCCGGCAGGAACTGAATCTGCTCATGCAGCACCTGGTGGAAAAGTTTCCGAACGATCATTTCGGCCACAACAACGTGGAAATCTATCCGCTTTGGCGCGCTCCCGACGGGGCCAACGCGTACTTTTATACCCTGCTTCCGATGTTGATGGCGCTCGCGGGCATGGTGCTGCTGCTGGCGTGCGCTAACGTGGCCAACCTGCTGCTGGTGCGATCGGTGGCGCGGCGGCGCGAGATCGCCATTCGCCTTTCGATTGGCGCCGGCCGTGCCCAGGTGGTGCGCCAGCTCCTGGTGGAAAGCCTGCTGCTCGCCTTAAGCGGCGGCTGGCTGGCGGTTCTGATCACCGAATGGAGCGCGGGCACGTTTTCGGGATTTATCCCGCCCAGCAACTTTCCAGTCGCTCTCAACGTCAATCCTGACCGCAGGGTGCTGCTGGCCACACTCGCGATCGCGCTCGTTACCGGGTTCATTTTCGGCCTGCTGCCGGCGCTGCGCTCTTCGGGCATCGCCCCTGCAACCGTGCTGAAGGAGGAGGCCGGCAGCACGTCCGGCGGGCGGCGCAAGGCGCGCCTCACGGGCGCCCTGGTGGTGGCGCAAATCGCTCTTTCGCTGCTCTTGCTCGTTACCGCAGGGCTCTTCATCCGCGGCTTCCGCAAAGCGCAACGGTTCGATCCCGGGTTCAACCCCGGCCACGTCCTGGTGGCCTCTTACGACCTCTTCCCGTCGGGCTATGATCGGGCCAAGGGTCTCGAATTTGAGCGGCAACTCCTCGCCAAGATTCGAGACTTGCCCGGCGTGCAATCGGTGACGCTGGCGGCCGCGGTCCCTTTGGGCTACGAGCGCGACACGGAGATGGTGAAGCTCGAAGGGTACGCGCCCCAACTGCGCGAAGCCATGGACATCCGCAGCAATACGGTGGGACCGGACTACCTGAGGACCCTGCAAATTCCGCTCGTCGAGGGGCGCGACTTCACGCCGGAGGACACGGACGGCGCGCAGCGGGTGGCCATCGTGAACGAGGCGCTGGTGGCGCGCTACTGGCCGCATCAGGACGCGCTCGGCAAGCGAGTGTGGGCCGAAGACCACTGGTCCACCATTGTGGGCGTCGCTCGCAACAGCAACTACGACCGGCTGAACGAGCGCCCGCAGGCCTTTATGTATCTCCCCATGCTTCAGGATTACTGGACCTCGGCCATTCTCGAAACCCGGGTGGCGGGCGATCCGATGGCTTTTGCGTCGACACTCGAAAAGAGCGTCCACGAGCTGAACGCCGACATGCCTCTCTACAACGTGGCGCCGCTCGACGATTACATTCAGGCGGCTTCAACCCGTCTGCGAATTGCCGGCACGTTCGTAGGCGCTTTCGGGATTCTGGCGCTGATTCTGGCAACGGTGGGCATTTACGGCGTGGTGGCCTACAGCACCCGGCAGCGCACCCACGAGATCGGAATTCGCGTGGCGCTGGGCGCGAGGCGCCGCGATGTGCTGGGGCTGGTGCTCAGTCACGGGCTTCGGCTGACGCTGACGGGCCTCGGCGTCGGACTTGTCCTGGCGTTTGGGGCCACCCGCCTGCTGCGCAGCGAGCTCTTCGGCGTGGCGCCGACGGACGCACTCACGTATTCCCTCGTCGCCATCGTACTTGGCGGCGTTGCCCTGGCGGCGTGCTATATCCCGGCGCGCCGCGCCATGCGCGTGGACGCTACCGTGGCGTTGCGCTGTGAGTAGGTCGTGTCCTGGGCAGGCTGCTTTTGGTGTGGCCACCGAGACCTGGCTTCCTCAATGCTGGGACGCCGGGAATTCCTGCCGCCCGGCCGGCAGGGGCGGGTCCGCTTCGAGGAAGCGCTGAGCCTCGGGCAAAACGCGCCGGCGGCACTCCACCGGCGCCAGGTGGCCGCAGCCGTCGAGCACGGCGAGAATTGACTGCGGCATCTCGCGATGCATCTCCTCGCCGCACCAGAAGGGCACCACGGAGTCCTCGTTGCCCCAGACGATCAACACCGGCGCTTGAACACGGCCCAGTTTTCCATCCAGCAGGTCGGCGCCGCCTTGCATCGCCGTCAATGAGCGGCTCACCACCCAACTCTCCTTGCCCATTTCGCGAATCAAGTCGCGCGCCACGAAGTCCGGCAGATGGGGCGGGTGCGGTGTGAGCACGGCCATGAACCTGGCAACCTCTTGGGGAGTTCTGGAGCTAAAGAGTCCAGTGTCAAACCCGGGCTTAAAGTTGAGCCCGGCGCTGTCGAATACCATGAGGCGCCGCACGCGCTCGGGGTGATCGAGGGTGAACTTCAAACAGATCCAGCCGCCCATGGACCATCCCCCGAGGTCGGCCTGCTGCAGACGTTGGCTGTCGAAGAATTGGCGCAGGATGTCGGTCTCGAGCGCAATCGAGTAATCCACATCGGGCCGGCTGGAGCGGCCGTAGCCCAGCAGGTCAAGAGCATAAACCCGGAAGCCGCTCCGGGCGAGCGAAGGTATCAGTGGCGCCCAGTCCTCCGCGCGGCTGCCGAGCCCGTGCACCAGCACCAGCGGCCTTCCCTCGCCGGCCACGAAATAGTGAATACGGTAGGCGCCGAGCTTCACGTCCTGGTTGCGCACGCCTTCGGCGCGCAGCCAGGCGCGCGTGGTTTCCCGCAGCACCCAGAGCGGGCGCAGATAAACGAGAGCGCCAAGTGCTGCCAGCAGCCCCAGCAGGATCAGCAGCGTCCGGCGCAGCCACCGCCGATGTGGCTGGAGCGGGGCCGATTCGGTCATCGTCTGCGTGTTGGCTACGCGGGCGGCCTCAGACATTGCCGCGTTTCATTTCGCCCATCAGGAAGTCCATGGAGCGCACGCAGAGCGTCATGATGGTCAGCGTGGGATTCTGGCAGGCCGTCGAAGTGAACGCCGCGCCGTCGCATACGAACAGGTTCTTGATGTCGTGCGTCTGCTCATACTGATTCAGCACGCTGCGCTTCGGGTCGTTGCCCATGCGCGCGATGCCGACTTCGTGGATGGCCCAGCCGGGCGTGGAGGCGTGGGCGTGGGAGCGCACGTTCGTGGCCCCGGCGGCCTCCATCATCTCGGCGGCCGAGTCTGCCATGTCCTTCACCATGGCCCGCTCGTTTTCGCCGTAGGTCATGTGGACGCGCAGCACCGGAATGCCAAAAGTGTCCTTCAAGTCGGGATCGATTTCCACAAAGTTGTCCCAGCGCGCCAGGCACTCGCCGAAGCCGCCGATGCCTACGTAACACTGGCCGTCCCACATCGCTTTTTTGTACTTATCGCCGAACCCGGGAGCGCCGAAATTGAAGCGCACCCCGCCGCCTCCTTCGTAGCCGTAGCCGCGCAGGAAATTCTTGGAGCGGGGGCCATCCTTGAGGTTGCGGAAGCGCGCCACGTACATGCCGGCCGGCCGCTCGGGTTTGCTCATCACCGGCTGGGTGGCGAACTCGGGAAATTCTCCGCTGGCTCCGCCGCCCATGATGTGGTCCATCAGGTAGTGCCCCAGCACCCCGCTCGAGTTGGCGAGGCCGTTTGGATATTGGCGATTGGCCGAGTTCAGCAGAATCCGCACCGACTCCAGCGACTGGGCGCACAGCACCACGGCCCGGGCGTGCACCTCCTTCGGCTCGCGCGTGATGCGGTCGATATAGAGCACGCCGCGGGCGCGATTGCGGTCGCTGTCCATCAGCACCTGGTAGCCCATGGCGTTATGGATGTGAGTGCAATTACCCGACTTTACCGCGTCGGCCACGGTGGTGAAAGCGGCGTTGAAGTAGGAGTGGGTCACGCAGCCTCGCTCGCACGGGCCGCAGTAGTGGCAGGCGGCGCGGCCGTTCAACGGCTTGGTGAGATTGGCGCTGCGCGAGGGCATGGGCGTCCAGCCCAGCTTTTCCTTCACCCGGTTGCGGAAATGAGTTTCGGCACAGTTCAGCGGCATGGACGGCTGGAAATGGCCGTCGGGCAGATGCGCCAGCCCCTCGGCCTGGCCGCAGACGCCCACGTATTCCTCCACCAGGCCGTAGTAGGGCTCGACGTCCTTGTAGCTGATGGGCCAGTCGTCGCCATAGCCGTCGATCGACGCGGCCTTGAAGTCAAGATCGCTCAACCGCAGGCTCACCCGGCCCCAGACGTTGGTGCGGCCTCCAGTCACGCGCAGGCGTCCCTGCCAACTGAAGGGCTTGTCCGGCGCCGTGGTGTAGGGCTCGTCGAGGTCGTTGGCGAACCAGTCGTAGTTGTACTCCATGCAGGCGTAACAGTCCTTCTGCACGGGGCGCGTGCGGCGGATCACCGCATCGGCCTGGTCGCGGTACTTCAGCTCGAAGGCCGGTTTGTGCTCGGAAAAGTTCGAGTCGGGCTGCGGCCGGCCGGCGTCGATCAGCGCCACTTTGAGGCCGGCCTCCGAAAGGCGCTTGCAGGCCCAACCGCCCGAGGCTCCTGAGCCCACCACCGCCACGTCAAACAGGGTATTCGATGAATCTGCCATAAGTCCCCTTCGCAATGAATTGCCCCGGCCAAACGCTCCATCATACGCCCGTTAGGCGCGCCTGCGACAGATCGTATCGCGCGGCTTGAGCTGGCGTCCTTCGCAGGCGCGGCTCGCCGCCCGGCCCGCCGGCGTGGGTTGCGGGTTACGAAATGGGCCGCGCCCCCCCCCCGGCGGCGGTTACTGGTTTATAATTCGAGGAAGGCTGAGCCTGGAGCGGCGAGCCGGCCGCGTCCGTGGAATTCGAATTCATGAACCGGAGTCTCGAACCCGGGGAGGGTCGAATGAATCTGACCGACAGCGAACTGGCGCCACCGCTTCGCAGGGCCACCCGCCGGAGCGGCCGGGGACGCGCGGCGGCCCGGAAAGGAGCATTAGCCAACGATGACTGAAAGCCGCAAAAATAAAGGCGTGAGTTGGTGGAAAACGGCGCTTCTGCAGCAGGCCACCCGCCTGCGCCAGCGCGAGGACAGGCTGTTGTTGGTCCTGGCGCTGGTGATCGGCGCGCTCACGGGCGCGCTGGTGGTCGCCTTCATTCTGCTGACGGAACGGCTGGGCATGCGGCTCTACCCGGTGGGGAGCGCCGCCTGGCGACGCGTTTTGATTCCGATCGCAGGTTCTCTCGGGATGGGCTATCTTCTTTTCCGCTATTTTCCAGACGCCCGCGGCAGCGGCGTCCCGCAGACGAAAGCGGCGCTTTTCGCCCGTGAAGGCGTCATCACTTCGGGCACGGTATTTGGGAAATTCTTTTGCACTTCCGCCACGCTGGCGAGCGGCATTCCGCTGGGACGCGAGGGGCCGTCCGTTCAGGTCGGCGCCGGCATCGCTTCGGTGCTGGGCCGCCGCCTGGGACTCTCCTCGGAAACCGTGAAATCGCTCATCCCGGTGGGCGCGGCGGCCGCCATCGCGGCGGCGTTCAATACCCCTCTGGCCGGCGTCATTTTTTCGCTGGAGGAGGTGATGGGCGACCTCAACGCGCCGGTGCTGGGCTCCACGGTGCTGGCCTCGGCCACCTCCTGGCTGCTGCTGCGCCTGCTCCTGGGCGACAACCCGCTCTTCAAGGTGCCGCAGTACAACGTGGTGCACCCGCTGTCGTTCGCCGTCTACGCGGTGCTCGGCGTGGCTGGCGGGCTGGTGTCCGTGGCGTTTACCAGGCTTCTGCTCGACTCGCGCAAGCGATTCCTGGCCATGCCGGTACGGACGCACTGGTTTCTACCGGCGGCGGGAGGCGTGCTCACCGGCCTGCTCGGCTGGTTCGCGCCCCAGGTGCTGGGCGTAGGCTACGGATACGTGGGCGACGCCCTGAACGGACGAATGGCGCTGCGATTGATGGCGCTGCTCGTGGTTTTGAAGCTCGTGGCCTCGGCCATCAGCTACGCTTCGGGCAACGCCGGGGGCATTTTCGGCCCCAGCCTTTTTATCGGGGCCATGCTGGGCGGCACGGTGGGCAGCATCGCGCACTGGTTATGGCCCGGCCAGACGGCTCCGGTCGGGGCCTACGCACTGGTCGGCATGGGCACGGCCTTCGCCGGCATCGTGCGGGCGCCCATGACCTCGGTGGTGATGATCTTCGAAACCACGCGCGACTACGCCATCATCGTGCCGCTCATGATTTCCAATCTGGTGAGCTTCTTCATTTCCTCGCGACTGCAGCCGCAGCCCATCTACGAGGCCTTGGCGCTGCAGGACGGCATCCACCTGCCGTCGGCCGGGACGGTGCACCCGCACATCCAGCGCGAGGTGACCAAGGTGATGCGCGCCGCCACGGAGGTGCTGCCCGCCGAGATCACCGTGCAGGAGGCTCTTGAACGGGCGCGCGGCAGCGAATTCCACGCCTGGCCGCTGACCGACGAACGAGGCGTGGTGGGCGTTGTCAGCCTGGCCCAGCTCGAAAGTGCCGCGGCGGCCGGAGGAGGCGCCAATCGCCTGTCCGAGTTCATCGACACCCGCCGCTTTCCGCACGTCCACTCCGACCAGCCCCTGCACCTGGCGCTCGAACGCATGGGCGCGGCCAAACTGGACCTGCTGCCCGTGGTGAGCCGCGCGAACATTCAGCATCTGGAGGGCGTGGTGGTCCGCTCGGACATTCTGAACTCGTACTGGAGGTAGCGGATTGCGGATTGCCGATTCACGATTTAGGATTGAGGATTGCCGATTTGCAATTCAAGCTTAACGATTGCCGATTGGCCAGGGAGGGAAACGATGATACGGACTGCGTGTTTTCGGTTTATGGCGGCGCTGGCCTTCGCCCTGGCGCCTCTGGCTCAGGCGGCCACACCCGTTTTCCAGACGCCCCTGGACTCTCCCGGACAGTCCTGGTCCGTTGTTCGCGGCGCGGCAACGCTCGATTCCGCCGTGCTGCACGAGGGCCGGAAATCGTTGCGCGTGGAACGCGACGCGGCCTCCCAGGACGCCTGCGTACGCCTGGCGCCGGTGGCGCTCACCCTCGGCAAGAGCTACGAACTGACCGGCTGGGTGCGCACCGAGGGCCTTGAAGTGCGCGACCTCGACCGCTCGCCCATCGCTTCGGGCGCCGCGCTCACTATGGCGTCCATGCCCTTCGACGTGCACTCGGCGTCTCTCGGCGGGACGCAGGCGTGGACTCGCCTGTCTCTTCGCTTCGTGGCCAGCCGCGCGCAGGACGAGATTCTGCTCACCGTAGGCAATGGCGGATCGTTCCGCGGCCAGGCCTGGTTCGAAGGCGTGCGCCTGGACGAGGCGGCCTCCGGCGACGAGTGGCCCGTGCGCGACGCCGTCCAGACCTTCGGCCCCGCTTACCGTTACCCCGCGGCCGGGTGGATCTACCTTCACATCGAAGGCCAGCCCTACGAGCGCGGCTATCAGCACGGCCACCTCATGGCGCGCGAGATCCCCGAATACTTCGAGCGTTGCGCGGCCATCCTCGGCTCCAAAGACCACTGGGACCAGTACCGCACCACCGCCAACGCCCTTTTCCTGCGCGGCTTCGACCGCGAAATTCTGGAGGAGATGCGCGGCATCGCCGAGGGCGCGTCTGACGCGGGCGCGCGCTGGCAGGACCGCCGCATTGACCTGCTGGACGTCGTGGTGGCGAACACCACCGTGGAGATGGGCGAGCTTGCCCCGGCCGTCTCCACCACCCCCACCGGCCTCGAGGGCTTGAGCTTCGACGCGCCCGCCTACGCCGGCCGCCCGCGCGACTCGGTGCTGGACCACTGCAGCGCCTTCGCCGCCACCGGGCCCGCCACGCGCGACGGCAAGATGGTGATCGGGCACGTCACCTGGTGGCCTCTCACGCTCGCCGAGCAGACCAACGTCCTGCTCGACATCAAGCCCGCCTCGGGCCATCGCATGCTCATCCAGAGCTACCCGGGCGGCATCGAAAGCGGCACCGACTGGTACCAGAACGACGCCGGAATTGTGCTCACCGAAACCACCATTAACCAGACGCCCTTCAACCCCCAGGGCACGCCCGTCGCCTTCCGCGCGCGCCAGGCCATCCAGTACAGCGACAGCATCGACGACGTGGTGCGCTACCTCGGCACCCGCAACAACGGCCTCTACACCAACGAATGGATCATGGGCGACGCCAAGACCAATGAAATCGCCATCTACGACCTCGGGACCAACCACACCCGCCTCTGGCGCAGCTCGAAGAACGAGTGG
>Ga0335081_10019969_pt1 | contig 10839 bp, 13 predicted proteins | sample Lox_Sample_35_FD_206713 | JGI IMG/M metagenome (GOLD analysis project Ga0335081, IMG submission 206713) | Soil microbial communities from Loxahatchee National Wildlife Refuge, Florida, United States - Lox_Sample_3.5 | ecosystem: Environmental > Terrestrial > Soil > Wetlands | place: USA... | reverse complement strand
CCGGCCGGCGTCCCGTAGTTCTTGCCCTGCTGCTGGGCGAAGCTCTTCTCGATGATGATGCCGGGCATCGAGGCGAGCTCGCCTTCCAGCCAGTAGTCGGGCTGCTTGAGGGTGATCGTCACCTGGTCAGAACCTGTCGCCACGATCGAGCTCACCCGGCTGAACACGGGCCCGTAGAACCCGGCGAGCTTAGGGTCGGTGTTCCGGTCCAGGCTGTACACCACGTCGGCGGGTGTCACCGGGTGGCCGTCCCAGAACCTGGCCCCCGGCCGTAGCGTGAACACCATCGTGGTCGGGGAAGGGGTCGACACGGTGGCCAGGCCGGGTTTCAGTGCGCCGCCCGGCGCCTGGAGCAGCAGCGATTCGCACATCAGCGAATCGGCCGTATTCTCCGGGTAGTCGAACGCGAAGATGGGATCCAGCGAGTTGACGTCCCGGTAGACCGCCCAGACTACCGACTGCACCGGCTTGGTTCCCGCCGGAGTGGTCGCCACCAGGCCCTTGGTCGGTGACACGATGCCCGACCCCTGGCCCTGGGTGGTGGACACCGAGCGGCCGCAGGCCGGCACGGCCATGCACAACGCGGCCACTGCCACCAGCGCCATCCGCCTGCGCGATCGTGCGGCCATGGCTCCTCCTTTTATCAGCTCCGCTGGTAGACCAGGCTCCCGCGGATCCACGTCGCGATGACGGCCGCGGTGCCGATCTCGCCAGCCGGGATGTGATTGAGATCGGCGTCGACCACGGCGAAGTCGGCATCTAGGCCTACGCGGATGGTGCCGGTCATGTCGCCGAAGCCGTTGACCCTCGCGCTGCCCGAGGTGTAGGCGGCGAGGAACGTGGGCAGGTCGAGCGCCTGCCCGGGCAGGAAGGGGTCGCTGCTGTCGTCCGCGGCACCGGGCGGCAGCGAGCGGTTGACCGCGACGTGCGCGGCCCACAGGGGGTCGGGGCTGCTGACCGACCAGTCGCTGCCGGCCGCCAGCGCCGCCCCGGCGGCGTGCAGCGACCCGAACGGGTACTGCCAGCCCGCCCGCCGCTCCCCCAGGAACGGGATCGTCAGCACGTCCATCTGCGGCTCGTGCGCTGCCCACAGCGCCTGGATGTTCGCGGTCGCCGACAGCGCGACGAACCTTCCGATGTCATCCGGGTGCACCACCTGCAGGTGGGCTAGGTGATGCCGCGGGCCGCTGACGCCGTTCGCGGCCCGGGCGGCCTCGATCGCGTCCAGTGCGTTGCGGACCGCGCGGTCGCCGAGCGCGTGGAAGTGAACCTGGAAACCTTCACGGTCCAGCGCGGTGACGAACCGGGGCAGCTCGGCCGGGTCGATGAAATCCAGCCCGGTGTGCCCGGTGGCGCAGCCGTCCGCGTCCAGGTACGGCTCCAGCATCGCCGCGGTGTGGGTCTCGGCTACCCCGTCCAGCATCATCTTCACGCTGGTGGCGCGGAAACGCCCGGAACCCTGAACCCGTTCGGCCCCATCGGCCTGTGCCGTCTCGCGCCGGTGCAGCAGTTCGGGGAGCTGAGCCAGGCCCTGCTCCCGGTCCCACCACAGTGCGCCGGTCACGTTGACGGCCAGCCGGCCGGCCTCGGCGGCGCGCAGGTACACCGGCAGGTTGTCACGCGCGCCGTCGAAGCTGCCGATGATCGCGTCTTGCCATCCGGTGATCCCCATGGACAGCAGGTAGTCCTGGGCGGTGGCGAGGGCCGCGTCCCAGTCCGCGTCGCTGGTGTCAGGCAGCAGCCGGGATACGAGATCCGCGGCGCCCTCCTGCAGCGCCCCGTTCGGCTCGCCGTCGGCGTCCCGCTCGATCCGCCCGTCGGCGGGATCCGGGGTGGCGGCGTCGATCCCGGCCAGCCGCAGGGCCGCGGTATTGACCCAGGCGCCATGTCCGTCCCGGTTGGGAAAGAACGCCGGCCTGTTCCCGGTCACCGCGTCCAGCGGCTCGCGCCTGGGCAGCCCGCGGGGGAACGCGTCCATCGACCAGCCGCCGCCGGTGATCCACCCGCCGTCCGGGTGGGCCGCCGCGTAGGCGGCGATGATGTCCAGGTAGTCCTGGGCCGTCCGGCCCTCCCGGAGGTTGCAGCGACGCAACTGGTCGCCCGCGTAGACGGGATGAACGTGGGCGTCGGTGAAGCCGGGCAGCAGGGTGCCGCCGCCTAGGTCCACCACGTTCACGCCGGTCAGGCCACCCGGCCCGGCCACCTCGTGAGCCGGCCCGACCGCGGTGATGGTGCCGCCGCTGGCCCGCACGCAGGTCCCTTCGGGCAGGAACATGCGGCCGTCGAACACGGCGCCGTTCCGGAATATGACCTCTTCACCGGCCACGACCTGCTCCCTCCGCCCGGGATCAGATGCCGGGAACGTAACCATTGGTCTAGAGCTATGTCAATAGCTGTGACAAAATCTTTGACATGGCAGCGGCACCAGCCCCCCGGCGAAAACGCGGCGGGCTGCGGCGTGGGACGCTGACGCCCGACCGGATCGTGGCGGAGAGCCTGCGACTGCTGGATACCGCGGGCCTGGCCGGATTCAGCATGCCGAAGCTCGGCCGCGCGCTCGGTGCCGACCCGACGGCGGTGTACCGGCACTTCGCCAGCAAGGACGACCTGGTCCTGGCGATCGCCGACCGGCTGATCGACGAGGCGATGGACGGCTTGCCCGGGCACGACTGCTGGGTGGAGACGGTGATCGACACGACCCGACGGCTACGTCGCACGTACCTCGCCCATCCGGCGGCCGCGTCGCTCTCGTCGTTCCGTACCACCGGGCGGCCTGCCGAGATGCGCGTGGTCGACGTTCTCCTCGGCGCGGTGATGGCGGCGGGGTTCGAAGGACTCGAGGCCGCCGTGATGTACCGGGCGCTCGGCGACTTCTCGCTGGCCTGGTGCGGTGGCGAGGCGGCGCTGCTGGCCCTGCCCGAGCCGCTGCAGGCTGTCGACCGGGGTGCCTGGACCCAGGCCTACCGGGCGGTCGGGAACGAGGAGTACCCGCACATCTGGCGGGTGCGCGACGAGCTCCCCCTGGTCACTGACGACGACATCTTCGAGGCCGTCCTGGCGATCGTTATCACCGGCCTGTGCGAGCGCGCGCCGCGGCCGTGCACGTGCGGCGCCCATCCTGGCGGTGCCGCGGCCAGATAGCCATAACGAAGTATGCATGCCACTTAATAGTTATCCACGGAACCTGTGGATTGACTGTGCATAAACCGGTGGACAGTTGCTGTGATATGCGGATAACCAGCCGCCTCCTGTGGATGAAATGTGGACATCGAAAAAACCGGAAATGAATTCCCGCCGAACCTTGCGGACGCCATGCCGAGAAGTAAGAATGCTTTCACCGTTGGAAACGGGCATCATCCGGAGGTGACTGAAGGGACGCGGGAGGCGCCGGGAAACCGGCGGTTCGCGCGGATGTGCGGCCCCGGCGGGCGGTCCGCGGTGCCAGACGGCCGGTCAGCCGGCTAGGCCGGCCCGGGACCAGGCGAGGTCCCCTCCATCTCATACATGGAGGGGACCTTCGTCGTAAGCGCTAATCCCCGGAATCCGCGGACCGTTTGGGTATCCAGTGGTCGCCGCGTTTCTCGAAGTTCCGCTTGAACTCGGCGTACGCGGCCCGGTCCGCCTGATCCCCCTCCCCGTGGGTCCGTACGGCGCTGTCGCGCGCCTCCGTGAACGTCTCCTGGGCTTCCTTCGACGAGCGCTTGAGAGTGCCCGGCAGTTCGCCGCCCAGCGCCAGTCCGCGCCGGCGGAACCTCGGCATGGCATCCCTCCTTTGTTCTTTCGCCTTGCTAAACACCGTGTTGTCCGGCTACCCAGGGCGGCCGTTCCTACACCTGGGTTCGCACGGCGGACATCCTCCGTTCGCGTATTGGCCTGCTGGCCGGGTAGGGGGCGCCCGTGACAAGCTGGCAGGAACTCAGGGACGAGGCAAGCGCGATGAGCGCGGGCGAGGCGCGAGACGACAGGCTGGCGCGCGCGGACGGCTACGCTCCGATCGAGTCCTACGGGGTCATCGGGGACAGCAAGTCGATCGCGCTGGTCGCACGGGACGGCGCGATCGACTGGTGGGCGGCCCCGGCGATGAATTCGCCGCCGGCGTTCGCGGCGATACTCGACCCAGGGGACGGCGGCTGCTTCACCCTGGAGCCGACCGTGCCCTACCAGGTGCGCAGGCGCTACCTGGCCGGGACCAACGTGCTGGAGACCACGTTCAGCACACGCGACGGCGCGGTCCGGGTCATCGACTCGCTCAACCAGGGCGCGAACGGGCCGCTGCCCTGGGCCGAACTCGCCCGCGACATCAGGCCCGACCGCGGCGAGGTTCCGATGCGGTGGCGGATAGCGGCCGGGACGCTGTTCCACCGGGCCCGGCCGTGGGCCAGGCTCAGGGACGCGCCGATCATGCACGTGGGCGACCTGACGCTCGTGCTGGTGACCGAGCGAGCCGGCCGTCCGGAAATGGGCCCGGGCGAGTTCAGCGGGGAGTTCGTCGCGCGGGCCGGCGACGATGCGCTGCTCACCCTCGTCGCGGCCGACCAGGCGCCGCTGGTGGTGCCATCGGCCGCGGAGGTCCGGGGCCGGCGGGAGGCCAGCGAGGAAGCGTGGCGCAGGTGCTGCGAGACGGTGCCCTACCGGGGCGACGACCGTGAGCTGGTACTGCGCAGCGTGCTCGCGCTCAAGCTCCTCACCTACTCCCCCACCGGCGCCATGGCGGCCGCCGCCACCACGTCGCTGCCGGAGAGAGTCGGCGGCGACCGCAACTACGACTACAGGTACGGGTGGATCCGCGATACCTCGTTCGTGCTCGATTCCTTCATCCGGCTCGGCCTGACCCAGGAAGTCCAGGGCACGCTGGCCTGGATGCTCCGCTGCATTTCCGCCACCGCGCCCGAGATACACCCCTTCTACGGGCTGAGCGGGCACGTTCCGGACGAGGAAACCGAGCTGCGCCTGCGCGGCTACCGCGACTCCGCCCCGGCCCGGGAAGGCAACCGCGCTGCCGGACAGCCACAGTGGGGCTGCTACGGGGACCTGCTCGAGTGCGTGTGGCTGGCGGTCGACCGGGCCGGCGCGCACCTGGACCCGTCCAGCGCCGACCTGCTGCACGGCCTGGGAAACAAGGTGTGCGACGTCTGGACCGAGCCCGACTGCGGGATATGGGAGCTCGAGGACAGACGGCACAACACCTTCTCCAAGACCGGATGCTGGGTCACCCTGGACCGCCTGGTCAAGCTGGCGGAACGAGGTCAGGTGGCGGACCGCGACGTGGACCGCTGGACGGCCGAACGGGCCGCCATCCGCGCCTGGGTGGAGCGGCACTGCTGGTCCGAAGCCAGGCGCAGCTATGCCGGTTACGCCGGATCGGACGAGCTCGACGCGTCGCTGCTGCTGCTGGCGCGCACCGGTTTCGTCGACGGCAAGGACCGCCGGTTCACCCAGACGATCGAGGCCATCCGCGCCGAGCTCGCCGAAGGCCCGCTGCTCTACCGCTTCACCGGCGCCCGCGAGATCGAGGGGGCCTTCGTGCCCTGCTCGTTCTGGCTCATCGACGCACTGCTCAGGAACGGGCACCCCGGCGAGGCGCGCACGCTCTGGCACGAGCTGATCTCCTACGTCAGCGACCTGGGCTTGCTGGCGGAGGAGATCGACCCGGCCACCGGCGCCTTCCTCGGCAACATGCCGCAGGGGCTGTCGCACCTGTCGCTGCTCAACGCGGCCGCCCTGCTGGACGAGCAACCGGCTGAGCTGCCGGCCGAACGGGGCTAGTCACAGGCTAGTCAGGGGCGCAGACCTCCGGGATCGTGAGCATCTGCGTACGTACCGTGTCGGCAAGGCCGGTCGCCCACTTCACGGTGCGGTGTCGCTGGCTGGCGAGGTCCTGATCCGTATCCGCATGCGAGGGTCAGGCCTGCGTAGGTGTCCAGGTGATGGCGCACCAGCACGGAATTGTTGCTGTCATACATCTGCCCACCTCCCGCGCGACGCAGATCTTGCCCGGGAACCAGGTGGTCTGCGCCGGGGGCGGGCGAGACAGGCGACAGCCCAGCACCGGGCCGGCTGTCTCGACAACCGTGATATGACATTACTGCGTGTAACGACAGCCGTCTAATCCATGGCGCTGTGCTGCAGGCACCGCACCGGGTTGCGAGGAACGCGCCGAGCAGAGCTAGGACTGCTCCTGGTGCTGCAACAGGGAATACGCGAACTGGAGCAGGTCCGCACCGGCCAGTACGGCCAGCGTGTCGACGGCGAGCCTGGTCGCCCGCGGCAGGTAGATGAAACCAGCCATCAGGCCGGTCGCGACCCACAGGTCCAGGCAGAACGGACAGGTGATGAGTTCCCCGACGGCCTTCCGCCCGCCGTGCCCGCGGACCTTCTCCTTGAGCTCGGCCGGCCCCTCCTGGCCCTCGAACACCGTGAACGGCGCGCGCAGCGGACTGGTGACCGGATCCTTGGTGATCAGCCTGCTCAGCTTGTGGGTCGCTGTGGCGGACAGCAGAACGTCCTTCATGGCGAGGCCGTCGGGAAGCTCGCGGCGGGTCAGCCGGGTGACGATAGCCAGGGTCCCGGCGACAGCCGCGTAGGTGCCCATGGCCGCCAGGTAGCCGCCGAGCGGGCGTTCCTCACCTTCGGAATAACGCTCCTTCTCGGCGCGGGCCAGGGCGCCGACGCGGGATGTGACATCAGTGAGTGCGGACATGCGCGTCCGGCTACCCATCGCGCTGCCGCCAAACCGCAGGACAGAGGCGGCCGGGCGATGTCTCGGTGAGACTTCAGAGGAGCCTGGACCGCGCTGCGGCTGTTTGAGCCCGCAGTATCCGGGAAGCGCGCAGGTGCATGGGAGGGATTCCGGCCTGGAAAGAGCAGGGGCGGTGGAAGGAGTTTCGCGATGGGACTAGCCGACTTCATCAAGGTGTACAGATTCCTCCGCGGCATCCGCTATCCGGCCACCAAGCAGCAGCTCGTGGACCAGGCCCGGAGCAACCAGGCCGACGAGGAGGCACTGAGCTCGCTGCGGGAGATGCCGGAGGGCGAGTATAGCGGTCCGGACGAGGTGAGCCGGGTCATCGCGGAGAGGTGAGGGTGAGCGCGGGCCAGCCGATGATCGGGGCGAGCACGCCGCCGATGGCCGCCAGGCCGAGCACGATCCAGGCCACGTAGTCGTTGATCACGCCGCTCTGGAAACGCCAGCGCGACCATGCGTGCCGACTGCCCGCGTCCCAGGTCAGCAAACCTGCCAGCTCGCATGGCGACGCGCCGTCGGAACCTGATCGATCAGCCGTGGCCGGACGATGTGGTCACTAGCGTGACGTGCCTGCCGCCCGGAGCGTCCTGGCCGTAGGTCGAGCCGTTGAGCGGGCGCAACGGGAGATCGAACGACTGGTTGAACGTCTGCAGGTAGTGCAGGATTATCCCCTCTCGCAGCGCCCACGGGCATATGTCGACGGAGCCGACGTTCAGGGCCTTCATGCCGGCCCTGACGGCCATCGCCCCGGCGACGATCTGCCGGCTGCGGGAACGCGATACTCCGGTCAGCTTCGCCCGCTCCCGGGCGCGGAGGACGGCGAGCCGCGGAATCCAGGCCTCCAGGTCCCGGGCGGTGACGGACCGGCGCACGAACGGGCCCTTCCGCTGGGCGGGGGCGCCGGAAAGGCGGGCGAGCTGCTTGAAGGTCTTGGAGGTGCCGATGGCCCGTTCCGGCCTACCATTGGTGCACGGCCAGGTAGATCAGCCGGGCCTCGTCCTCGCCGCTGAGATACTGCGGCCTGACGCCGGCTTCGGCCTCAACCCGGTCCAGGATCAGGTCGCGGTTGACGGCGTCGCGCACGGCTGAGGTGGTGAACACGTAGAGCTGCTGAACGCCGAGCCGCCTGGCCGCGCCCATGGCATGGTTCACCGCCTCGACCACCCGGTCTACCCCGGCCGGTTCGATGGCGCCGTCGGGGTCGAATGATTCGCCCAGCAGGGTCGGCTCTTTCACCGCGTGCGTGGGCAGCGGAGGCGCGCCGGGGCGTGCCTCGAAAACCTGCAACTGGGCCGAGTTCGAGCCGATATCCAAGACTCCGAGCAGCATTCGCCCGGGCTACCCCCGGCCAAGCGAACCATGCGTCCACGGGCACGAAGTTAGAAGTGGGCGCCGCCGGGCAGAGGAAAGCGATGCTGCGCACCGTGCATGATCACGACGACTGGAACGCCGAGGCGCGCGGCGAGACGCCGCTGCAACGGGCCGACCGGGCCTACGGCGAGATCCTGCAAGAGGTACGAGTGGCGCAGACCGGCGTGCAAATATTGTTCGCGTTCCTGCTCGCGCTGGCCTTTCAGGCCCGCTTCGCGGACATCACAAGCTTTCAGCGGGGCGTCTACGCGGTGACCCTCATGCTCTGCGCCGCCGCTACCGCCCTGCTGATCGCACCCGCCGCGTTCCACCGGATGATCTACCGCAGGCGGCTCAAACAGCACCTCGTCAGGGTCGCCAACCGGATGGCCATCACGGGCCTGGTGCTGCTGCTCCTGTCGATGGTGTCGGCGGTGCTGCTGATCATGGACGTGGTCTTGGGCCGCGTGCCGGCGTTCATCCTGGCGGCCGCCGTGCTCACCTGGTTTACCATGTGGTGGTTCGTGCTGCCGCTACGAACCCGCCTCCGGAAGCTGGCCGCGGATGACCGTGAGCCGGACGACGAGGAGCCCTCCGCGCTCAGCTAGAGAGGGGCTCACGTCGCCTTGCGCTCGGAATCACCGCCAGTGATGAGCGCGCGGGCGCCGGTCAGCAGGCCGCGGCCCTCGTAGTCGCGCATCTCGTCGCGGGGCTTGGGGTCCATCTCGGCGGTCCGGTCGGGATAGGACTGCCCCTGCTCGGTCGGAGGGTGCTCGGCCGACGGCGTGGTCATGGCGGTCTCCTTTTCCGGTCCGTGCTGAGCCGTCCCCGCTACCGCAGGGGACGGTTAATCCACGTTCCGATGGGCAGGCAGGCGGCCCATCCCCCGGCGAAGGTGACCAAGGAGGAGAGATGGCAGACGAGGTCCTCGCCAATCTGGACAACGCCGACTCCGGTGACGCGGAGTTCGAGAAGACCGCGCCGACACGGCCGCACCCGCGTACCCCTCCGTCGCCTAATGCGCTCAGGGCCGCGGGGCCGGTGGTGGCCGCCGCGGACAAGACACGTGACAAGCTGGCCGGCCGGGTCAGCGACTGACGAGACGGAGTTTCGTGGTGGATCGTGCCGGGAGCCAGCCGGAGTCCATACCTTCCGACTGGAGGAAGTGGCAGCGCTGGACGGAGCAGGTCGACTGGGCGGACTGGCGCTCCTGGCTCAGGACGGTCGCCTCGACGGACTGGGCCTCGGCGCCCTGGCCGTCCCCGCCCTGGGAACAGGCCACCGCTCCGGGAGGAATCTCGCTCACCCTGCGGGCGGTCGAGGACGACGAACTGGGCCGGCACCTGACCGCCACCTGGCCGGCGTTCCGGCGGTGGTGGCGGGAAGGCCCGGGTACCCGGCCTTCCGCCGGGCAGGCCGGGGCACGGCTCGACGAGCACATGCCCGAACTCGTCCCGGCCTGGCGGCGGCTGGCGGGCCTGCTCGGCGAGGACCCCGAGGCGGCCGCCGTGCTCGCATTGTGGAACCCGCCGCCCTTCCTGACCGGTTGCTCGCAGGCGGCGGTCCTGCCGGACGGCCCGGCACTGGTCCGCAACTACGACTGGGATCACCGCCTCTTCGACGCGGTGGTGGCCAGGACGGCGCTCACCGGCCCTCGGGTGCTCGGCATGCTCGACTGCATGTGGGGCCTGCTGGACGGGGTTAACGACGCCGGCCTCGCCGTCTCGCTCGCCTTCGGTGGCCGGCCCCAGGTCGGCGAGGGGTTCGGGATCCCGCTCGTGGTCCGCTACGTGCTGGAGACCTGCGGGTCCACCGAAGAGGCGATGGGAACGCTGCGCCGTCTGCCCGTCCACATGTCGTACAACGTCACGACGGTAGACCGGGACGGGCGACGGGCCACCGCGTACCTGGCTCCCGACCGGCCGGCTCACGTCACCGGCCAGGCCGTGGCCACCAACCACCAGGGCCAGGTGGAATGGGCGCCGTACGCCGCCGCGATCAGGACCGTCGAGCGGCAACGGCACCTGCAGGCGCTCCTCGACGCGGGCGGTGGCGTGGCTGACGTGGTGGCGGCCTGCCTGCGCCCGCCGCTGTACGCCACCAGGTTCGGCGAGGGTTTCGGCACCCTGTATACCGCCGAGTACCGTCCGGCCGAGGGTGTCGCCGCTTACCACTGGCCGGGCCGCGCCTGGGAGCACTCGGTGGAGCGGCTTGGGACCCGCAGCGTCGAGATCAGGCTCGGACGAGATCCGGACAGACAGCAACCGTGATCACACCGACATCAGCCGCGTGTTTCCAGCTCACGAGCGGGGGTAACGGAAAGCTGGCCGGACCGCCGGGCAGGGCGGTGTCCGCGGTCCGTGCCAGGCCGTGCCGCTGGCCGGGCCACGGGGCCGGCCGGCGCACGGCCCTTGCCCGCGGCCCAGCGCACGGTCATCGGCGCGGGCTGATCCGGGGCATCGGTTTAGCGGCCCGGGCGACGGGTAGCCGGTCGGTTGCGTGAAGGGCGGGTCTAATGCGGAACCCTGTCTCAGGTGCGTCCCCGCGGCCGATGCAGCGGCCGCGGGGACACGTTAGGCCCGCGCTATGACAGCCACCACGGCCCGTTCGGTAATCAATGACCTGATCTCGTCCCGCGCATAACTACGGCGTGGGGGGGCGGCGCCCCGGGGGCCGCCGGGGCCGATATTTGTTTTTTTTAGGTAAGGGGGGTTAAGAATAAAAAAGGGGGCTTTAGTGTAAAA
>Ga0335081_10019968_pt1 | contig 10840 bp, 8 predicted proteins | sample Lox_Sample_35_FD_206713 | JGI IMG/M metagenome (GOLD analysis project Ga0335081, IMG submission 206713) | Soil microbial communities from Loxahatchee National Wildlife Refuge, Florida, United States - Lox_Sample_3.5 | ecosystem: Environmental > Terrestrial > Soil > Wetlands | place: USA: Florida... | reverse complement strand
GCGGACGAATTGCGACTCGATCCACAAAGCCAGGGCGTCGTCATTACCAATGTCGCCGACGGCTCGCCGGCCCAATCGGTCGGCTTCCAGAAAGGCGATGTTGTCGTGAACGTCAACGGTCAGAAGATCGCCACATCGAGCGATCTCGATCGCATTACCAACGCCGGCAGCCGGTCGTGGCGCGTCACCATCAATCGCGGCGGCCAGCAGATTTCGGTCATGTTCAGCGGATGATGCCTCACCTCTTGCCCGCGGGGCGAGGAGGCGGGAGAGCGGATGAGTTCACGCCCTAAGAAAACGACGCCAAGCCTCTTCACTGCCGGTGGCCTTGAGCGCGACGCACCGCGGCCGCTCGCCGACAAGCTGCGTCCCGACAAGCTGGCTGACGTCGTCGGTCAGGATCATCTGCTCGGCCCAGACGGCGCGCTCACCCGCATGCTCGAGACCCGGTCGCTCGGCTCGCTGATATTCTGGGGCCCGCCGGGCACCGGCAAGACCACGGTGGCGCGGCTTCTGGCACATGCGACCGAGCTTTATTTCGAGCAGATTTCAGCGATTTTTTCCGGTGTCGCCGATCTCAAGAAGGTGTTCGATGCGGCGCGGCTGCGCCGTGAGACCGGCAAGGGCACGCTCCTGTTCGTCGATGAAATTCATCGCTTTAATCGCGCCCAGCAGGATTCGTTTCTTCCGGTGATGGAGGACGGCACCATCGTTCTGGTTGGCGCCACCACCGAAAATCCGTCATTCGAGCTCAATGCGCCACTGCTCTCGCGGGCCCGCGTTCTGGTCTTCAAGCCGCTCGACGGCGCGGCGATCGAGAAGCTCCTGGGGCGCGCCGAGGCGATCGAAGGCCGGAAGCTGCCGCTCGACGCTGAAGCGCGCGCTTCGCTGGTGCGTATGGCCGATGGCGACGGCCGCGCCGCGCTGACGCTTGCCGAGGAAGTCTGGCGTGCCGGCCGCAAGGACGAGAGCTTCGATGCCGCCGCGCTTCAGGAGATCGTGCAGCGACGCGCGCCGATCTACGACAAGTCGCAGGACGGCCACTACAACCTCATCAGCGCGCTGCACAAGTCGGTGCGCGGCTCGGATGCCGACGCCGCGCTCTACTATCTCTGCCGCATGCTCGATGCCGGCGAGGACCCGCTCTATCTTGCGCGTCGCGTCGTGCGCATGGCGGTCGAGGATATCGGCCTTGCCGACCCGCAAGCCCTGGTGATCGCCAACGCCGCCAAGGACGCCTACGATTTCCTCGGTTCGCCGGAAGGCGAACTCGCCATTGCCGAGGCGGTGATCTACATGGCGACCGCGCCGAAATCCAATGCGACCTATGTGGCCTTCGGCGAGGCCATGCGCACCGCCAAGCAGGCAGGCTCGCTGCTGCCCCCCAAGCATATCCTCAACGCACCGACCAAGCTGATGAAGAGCGAAGGCTACGGCTCGGGCTACGAATACGACCACGACACGTCCGAGGCATTTTCTGGTCAGGATTACTTTCCCGAGCAGCTTGGCCGCCGGCAATTCTATGATCCACCGGAGCGCGGCTTCGAGCGCGAGATCAGGAAGCGGCTCGAATATTGGGCGAAGCTGCGCCGCGAACGAGGCGGTGCGTGAGAGGTGGACGCGGACCGCGGCAGCCGGGCGGTGGCAAGCAAATTGCCGGACCGCGGCATCGCCAGCATGGTGAGCCGAAGCAGTCATTCCGTCACCCTGAGACCCCGCGAAGCGGCGGCTTCGAAGGGCGGCGGCCCGATCGCCTTCGCCATTCATCCTTCGAGGCGCGCCAGAGGAGTGCAGCGCAGGATGATGGCAATGGTGCCCCCATGGCCGTGGCATCGACTGCGGTCCAGAACGTCGCCGTCACCGCCGACGAATCCGGCATGCGAGTCGACCGGTTTTTGGAAGCGCACTTCCCAGGCTTGAGCTTTTCCCACATTCAACGCGTCATCCGTAAGGGCGAGGTCCGCGTCAACGGCAAGCGCACGCAACCGAAGAATCGGCTGGAGACCGGCCAGACGGTGCGCGTGCCGCCGCTGCGGCTCGATGCGCCGAAGCCGCGGCCGGCGGGCGATGAGGTCACCGAGAAGACCCGCGCCTTCCTCAAATCGATCACGCTTTACGAAGATGCCGATGTGCTGGTGCTCAACAAGCCGGTCGGACTCGCGGTGCAGGGCGGCTCCGGCACAACCCGCCATATCGACGGCATGCTCGAAGTCTTGCGCGACGCCCACGGCCAGCGGCCGCGGCTGGTGCATCGGCTCGACAAGGACACCTCGGGTTGCCTGCTGGTCGCCAAGACGCGCTTTGCCGCTTCGGCTCTCGCAAAGACTTTCCGCTCGCGTGCGGCGCGCAAAGTTTATTGGGCTCTGGTCGCCGGCGTGCCGAAGACCCGGCAAGGCCGTATCTCGACCTTCCTCGCCAAGGAGGAGCGGGAAGGTGAATCGTTCATGCGTATTGCCCGCCATGGCGACGATGATGCAAGCCATGCCGTCACCTACTACGCCGTCGTGGAAACCGCGGGACCGATGCTTGCCTGGGTCTCGCTCAAGCCGGTGACCGGGCGGACTCACCAGCTGCGCGCCCACATGAATCATATCGGCCATCCGATCATCGGCGATCCGAAATATTTTGCCCGCGAGAACTGGGAGTTGCCGGGCGGCATGCAGAATCGGCTGCATCTCCTCGCTCGGCGCATCGCCGTGCCGCATCCGCGCGGTGGTGCCATCGACATTAGTGCACCGCTACCGCCGCATATGCTGCAGTCGTGGAATCTGCTCGGCTTCGATGCCAAGCGCTACGACCCGATCGAGGACGCCCCGGAGGAATAGCGCATGCCCCCCAGGTGGTGATCGGCTTCACGATGAAGGCACATGCGACCACGGAACGACAGCAATGGCGGCGCGTTGATGACCTTAGACCATGGACCGTTCGGATGGAATCGGATCATGGTCTAATTCATTTGAGTGGAGCATGATCTTTTCGGAAGACCGGTTTCCACCCGCGGATCAAGTCCGCGGGCAGGCTTTTTCCGGATCATGCTGTAAGCGGCCTTCAAGGCGAGATTCAATATGGGCCTGAACGCGCACCTGGCTTTCGCGATAGCCCTGCTGCTGGCTGAGTTTGCCGCTGCGCCGGTCCATGCCTTCGAGACGGGCGACGACCGGTTTCCCTATTCGATCATGGCGCCCGAGCCCGGCACGGCGACGCAGCGCCATGCCACGGCGCCTCGCCATGCCCCGCCGCGGAGCACGCTCCCCACCGAAAGCAAAGTGCACGTTCATGCCAGCAACCGCTCTTATGTGCGCGGCTCGTCAGGCTCGGTACTGCCGGCGCCGCTGCCACGCACCACGCTGATCCCTCCGGAAGGCGGCGGCACGATCACGATCCACCCGGCGCCGCAACAGCAGGGTGCGACGATCGTGCCCAGCGTGCCTGGGCTCGGCGCCGTGCCCAACCTGCCGCATAGTGCGGAGACGTTCCAGGATCGCGCGTCCCGATGCGCATTCCAGCAGGGTCTCAATAACGTGCCCGGAACTGCCGCTAACCAGTATATGGGTGCCTGCGTCCAATAGATCGGGCCAGTGCGTGAACAGCGCCCGGCTGATTAGGTCATAGCGGGCGACTGCGCGATAATGCGCCAAAGGAGCCTCGATCGTGGCAACGTTCAAGCCGAAGACGGTCTACGTGATCTATATCGCCGCGTCGCCGCAAAGGGTCTGGGAGGCGCTGACGTCGGCGGAGTTCACCCGCAAATATTTCTGGCAGCGCGACATCGAGCTTGAGCCGAAGCGCGGTGGCGCCTTCGCGCTCCGGCTGCCCGACGGTAACGTCAATGTACGCGGAGAAGTCATCGACTACGACCCGCCGCGCAAGCTCACCGTGACGTGGCAGGTGGAATGGCCGGAGGAATTCCGCGAACTGCCGGGATGCCTCGTGAGCTACGAGATCGAGCCGGCCGGCGAGGCGGTACGGCTGATCATGACCGAGTCGCATTCCTGGGAGGTGCCAGAGGCGATTCTCAGCGGCGGGCGCAGCGGCTGGCCGGTAGTACTCTCGGCGCTCAAGAGCTTGCTGGAGACCGGCAAAGTGCCGGCCATCCACATGGAGCCGCCGCAGGAAATGATCGAGGCGATCCGGCGATTGCCTGCGCTCAACGCAGCGAAGCGTTGATCTTCTCCAAGGCCGCCGAGCCCGGGCACAGCTCCTTCTCATTGAGCGAATTGAGTGGCGCTGCAACGGTATTGAGATGCTGGTGCAGGTCGCCAGCTTCGGCCTCGACGAAGAGCAGGCCGGTGACGATCTGCCCCTTGGATGCATGCTGGTGCAGGAAGCTCATCGCGGCGAGCCGATCGTGAACGTCGTAGTCGGAGTTGAGCTTGCGCAGCGCCAGCGTCGTGCCGTCATGCTGTTCGACCAGCTCGACGGTGCCCGGCGCGTAGTCGACGTGGATAGGTGCGCGGCCGGTAATGAAGTCGAGAAAATTGACCGTCTCGTTGTGCTCACGCACGTAGTCGAAGCTCTTGGTCGAGCCGGCATGATTGTTGAAGGCGACGCAGGGCGAAATCACATCGATGAAGGCTGCACCCTGGTGCTCGATCGCCGCCTTGATGATTGGCACGAGTTGCTTCTTGTCGCCCGAGAACGAGCGTGCGACGAAGCTTGCGCCAAGCTGCAACGCAATGCCGACGAGATCGATGGCATTGTCGGTGTTGATGACGCCGCGCTTCGACTTTGAGCCGCGGTCGGCGGTGGCGGAGAACTGGCCCTTGGTCAGTCCGTAGACGCCGTTGTTCTCGACCATATAGACCATGTTGACGCCGCGGCGCATGGAATGGGCGAACTGGCCAAAGCCGATCGACGCGGAATCGCCGTCACCGGATACGCCGAGATAGATCAGGTCGCGATTGGCGAGGTTGGCGCCGGTCAGCACCGACGGCATGCGGCCGTGCACCGAGTTGAAGCCATGCGACGCGTTGAGGAAATAGTCCGGCGTCTTCGATGAGCAGCCGATGCCGGAAATCTTAGCCACCCGGTGCGGCTCGATCGACAGCTCGAAGCATGCCTCGATGATCGAGGCGGTAATCGAATCGTGGCCGCAGCCGGCGCACAGCGTCGAGATTTTGCCCTCGTAATCGCGGTGGGTATAGCCGAGCGAATTCTTCGGCAGGCTCGGATGATGGAATTTCGGTTTGACGACGTAGGTCATAGCGCACGTTCCTTCATAAGCCGTCGCTGTGCGGGGGCGGTGAAGTCAATCTTTCAAGCCCCGACTTTGCGCAGCGGCGTCACCTTGAGTGCGTCGAGGTGCTCGCCGATGGCGCGGGCGATGAAGCGCGCGGTGATCGGCGTGCCGTCGTAATGCAGGATTGGCACCAGCCGCACCGGATCGATGCCGCACTCGTTGACAATGAGTGAGCGTAATTGAGCGTCGCGGTTCTGCTCGATCACGAAAACAAAATCATGGTCGGCGACGAAGCTCGTCACACTCGAATGGAACGGGAAGGCGCGGATGCGAAGCCGGTCGAGATGCTGACCCTTGGCTTCCAGCATCTGGATCGCCTCGTCCATGGCGGGCGATGTCGAGCCGTAATAGATGACACCATATTTCGTCGGCTTGCTGGCGTTGGCCTGGAGCGGCCGGGGCACCAGGTCCTTGGCGGTATCGAACTTGCGCAACAGCCGCTGCATATTGTCGGCGTAGGCGCTACCTTCTTCGGTATAGCGCGCATAGCGGTCGCGCGAGGTGCCACGGGTGAAGAACGCGCCTTTGCTTGGGTGGGTGCCCGGGTAGGTGCGATAGGGGATGCCGTCGCCATCGATGTCAAGGTAGCGGCCAAATTCCTTGGCTGCATCGAGCATGGCTGCGGTCATCACCTTGCCGCGATCGTATTTGCGGCTGTCGTCCCAGCTCAGCGGCCGGCACAGCCGGTGATTCATGCCGATGTCGAGATCGAGCAGCATGAAGATCGGGGTCTGCAGCCGGTCGGCAAGATCGAAGGCGATCGCGCCGAATTCGAAAGTTTCGGCGGGGTCCTCGGGCAGCAGCAGCACATGCTTGGTGTCGCCGTGCGAAGCATAGGCACAGGAGATCAGGTCGGTCTGCTGCGTGCGGGTCGGCATGCCGGTCGACGGACCAGCACGCTGCACGTCGAATACGACGGCGGGGATTTCGGCGAAATAAGCAAGGCCGAGGAATTCCTGCATCAGCGAAATGCCCGGCCCCGACGTCGCGGTGAAAGCGCGTGCGCCGTTCCAGCCAGCGCCGATGACAATGCCGATCGAAGCGAGCTCGTCCTCGGCCTGGACGATAGCGAATTTATTCTTCTTGGAGCCGGTATCGACGCGCATGCGGCTGCAATGGCGCGTGAAGGCTTCGGCGAGCGAGGATGATGGCGTGATCGGGTACCAGGCGCACACCGTCGCGCCGCCGTAAACCGCACCGAGCGCGGCCGCCGAATTGCCTTCCAGGAAGATGCGATCGCCGACCGCATTGGCGCGCTTGAGCCGCAGCCCGATCGGGCACTCGAGATTCATCAGTGCCCAGTCGCGGCCGAGATGCAGTGCGTTCTTGTTGGCGTCGAACAGCCTCTCCTTGCCGCGGAACTGCTCGCTAATGAGCTTTTCGATTTCCGCGACATCCATCTCGAGGAGCGCCGACAGCGCGCCGACATAGATGATGTTCTTGAACAACTGACGTTGGCGCGGATCGCTGTATTCGCGATTGCAGATGGCGGTGAGCGGCACGCCGACGACGTTGATGTCGTCGCGGAACTTCGACTTCGGCATCGGCTTGGAGGAATCGTAAAGCAGATAGCCGCCGGGCTCGATCGAGGCGACGTCCTTGTCCCAGGTCTGCGGGTTCATCGCCACCATGAGGTCGGTGCCGCCCCGCGCGCCGAGATGGCCGGCTTCGGAGATCCGCACCTCGTACCAGGTCGGCAGGCCCTGGATGTTCGAGGGGAAAATGTTGCGTGGGGCAACTGGAATCCCCATGCGCAGCACTGAACGGGCGAACAGCTCGTTGGCGCTCGCCGAACCCGAGCCGTTGACGTTGGCGAACCGGACGACGAAGTCGTTTACGCTTTGAAGTGGCATGCTTGTTCCGCGTGCGTCATGTCGATGAGGTATTTCTGCATGTCCCAGGCGCCGGTCGGGCAGCGCTCGGCACAGAGACCGCAGTGCAGGCACACGTCCTCGTCCTTGACCATGACGCGGCCCGTTTTGAGATCATTAGCGACGTAAAGGTCCTGAGTCTGATTCTTCGCCGGCGCATGCAGTCGCGCGCGCAGCTCGGCTTCCTCGCCGTTCTGCGTGAAGGTGATGCAGTCCATCGGGCAGATATCGACGCAGGCATCGCATTCGATGCAAAGCTGCCCGGTGAAGACCGTCTGCACGTCGCAGTTGAGGCAACGTTCGGCTTCCTTGAGTGCGAGATCGACGTCATAGCCGAGCTCGACTTCGGCCTTGATGTCACGCAGTGCCACGACCTTCTCGCGATGCGGTACCCGATAGCGTTTATCGAGCGTGATCTCGTTGTCGTAGCTCCACTCGTGGATGCCCATCTTCTGGCTGGTCACCCTGACCTGGGGCGCCGGACGCACCGCAACGTCCTCGCCGCGGCACAGCCGGTCGATCGAAATAGCGGCTTCATGGCCGTGCGCAACCGCCCAGATGATGTTCTTCGGGCCGAAAGCGGCGTCACCGCCGAAGAATACTTTGGGATGCGTTGATGCCATGGTCTTCGGATCGACTTTGGGCATGTCCCACTTGTCGAATTCGATCCCGCAATCGCGTTCGATCCAGGGGAACGCGTTCTCCTGGCCGACGGCGACCAGGACGTCGTCGCAGGGGAAATGCTGGTCGGGCTCACCTGTCGGAACGAGATCGCGGCGGCCCTTGGCGTCGCGTACAGCTTTGACCTTCTCGAAGGTGATGCCGGTCAGCTTGCCGTCTTCGTGCGTGAAGGCCTTGGGCACCAGGAAATTGAAGATCGGAATATCCTCGTGCATGGCGTCCTCTTTTTCCCAAGGGGACGCCTTCATCTCTTCGAAGCCGGATCGAACCACGACCTTGACGTCCTCGCCGCCAAGCCGGCGCGAGGATCGGCAGCAGTCCATCGCGGTATTGCCGCCGCCGAGCACGATGACGCGCTTGCCGATCTTGTCGATATGGCCGAATGAGACGCTGGACAGCCAGTCGATGCCGATATGGATGTTCTTGGCCGCTTGCTTGCGGCCGGGGATGTCGAGGTCGCGGCCACGCGGAGCGCCGCAGCCGACGAAGATCGCACCGAAGTCTTCGGCCAGCAGCGCCTTCATGCTGTCGATGCGTTTGCCGCCGATGAATTCGATACCGAGGTCGAGGATGTATTGGCACTCCTCGTCGAGTACGCTTTCCGGCAAGCGGAATTTCGGAATCTGCGTGCGCATCATGCCGCCGGATTGCGGATCCTGATCGAACACGACGCAGTGGTAGCCCATCGGAGCGAGGTCACGCGCCACTGCGAGCGAAGCCGGGCCGCCGCCCACGAGTGCGATGCGCTTGCCGTTCTTCTTTTCGGCCGGCTTTGGCAACCGGCCGCGAATGTCGTCCTTGAAGTCGGCGGCGACGCGCTTGAGTCGGCAGATCGCCACCGGCTCCTTCTCGACCCGGCCGCGCCGGCAGGCGGGCTCGCAGGGACGATCGCAGGTTCGTCCGAGGACTCCGGGAAACACGTTCGATTCCCAATTGATCATATAGGCGTCGCTGTAACGCCCAGCGGCGATCAATCGGATGTATTCGGGGACCGGCGTGTGTGCCGGGCAAGCCCACTGACAATCCACGACTTTGTGGAAATAGTCCGGGACCGAAATGTCGGTAGGTTTCATTGACTCCTCTTGCGCGCAGCGTCCCGCTCTTGGCCGGGGGTTTAGACGCTGCTGCGGGATCGGCATCCTGCGGCGTGGTTCCGTCGCCGATTCCGGCGCGGGATACTAGTCGAGCGAGGACCCGATTTCTACCGTTTCTCCTTGCTATAACAATGTTTTGTCATCAGGGTGCCTTCGCTGCAATGCGGTGAGCCCTCTACCGCAAGACAGTTGCCGAATACCTCTTTCGATCGTCGCGCCTGGCACTTAAATTACTGTAAATATTGGTATTTTTACGTCGGCCGGCGATTGCCGAAGAACGCGGCAACCCCGCGCTGTGCCTGCGACGTCGGCGTCATTGCTGGCGGCTTGGGCCCCGTCGTTTATGGTGAATTGAAGGGCAAGTTGGCGCATGCGCGAACTATTCGAAAACCGTTCGGCGGAAGATGCCATTGTCGCCGCCCGACGCGGCAGCAAAGTCGGGCTGCGCCGGCGCTTCTACAGCGTGGCTGCGGCGGTGCCGCTCCCGCGAGGTTACGCCGTGCAGCTTGACGGCAAGCCGGTCCATACGCCGGCACGTCGCACTCTCGCGGCACCGACTCTCGGCGTGGCCGAGACCATGGCCGCCGAGTGGCAGGCGCAGCAGGATGTCATCGATCCGGCGAAAATGCCGCTGACCCGCTTGGCCAATGCGATCATCGACGGCGTTGCCGTCGTACCGTTCCCCGTTGCCGAGGAGATCGGCAAATATGTTGCAAGCGATCTATTGTTCTATCGGGCCGAACATCCGGCAGAGTTGCGCCAGCGCCAGGCCGAGCGGTGGGACCCGATCCTCGACTGGGCGCGTACGGCACTGGGTGCGGACTTCACGACGACCACGGGCGTCATCCACATCGCGCAGTCCGGAGCAGCGCTCGCGGCCGCTCGATCTGCTATCCCAACGGAGCCATGGCGGCTCGGCGCCGTGCATTCATTGACGACACTGACCGGCTCCGCCCTGTTGGCGCTTGCGGTTTCGCGTGGCCACATCGCGGCGGACGCGGCATGGCAAGCCGCGCATGTCGACGAGGACTGGAACATGGAGCAATGGGGCCGCGACCCGCTCGCGCTCGAACGCCGCGCATTTCGTTATGCCGAGCTCGAGGCGGCCGCGACGGTGCTAAGATATGTCGAATCTGCGGGATAGTCCGGACCGTGCCTAAGCTACGGCCAGTGCTTGAACCTAACATTGGGGGAAGTGTTGGAAGCGTCCGCTGCCGTCGAGCTTGCCAAACATACATTGATCTCCGCCGGCATCGTTCTCGGTGTCGGCATCGTCACGAGCATCGTGGCGCAGAAGATCAAAGTCCCCGATATCGTGATGTTTCTTCTGGTCGGCATGCTGATCGGACCGGCCGGTCTCGGCTTGATCAACATCAAGGCGGATTCGGCGGAGAACCAAATCCTGCTGTTGTTCGGCGCTAGCTACATCCTGTTCGACGGCGGTGCGTCGTTGCGTCTCAGCGTATTGAAGCAGATCTGGATCACCATCGTCGTCATCGCGACGATCGGCGTTGTAATAACGGCGCTCGTCACCGGCATCGCCGCCTATTTGATCCTCGACTTGCCATGGATCGTTGCGCTTTTGCTCGGGGCCACCCTTGCCTCGACCGACCCGGCGACGCTGGTCCCGATCTTCCGCCAGGTCCATATCCGCGACCGCGTGGCGCAAATGGTGATGAGCGAGTCGGCCTTCAACGATGCCATGGGCGCGATCGTCACTTTCGGCGTTTTGGCAGTTGCCATGGGGACCGGCGAATTCTCGGTGACGGCATCGCTCTTGAGCCTGGTCAAACAGACCGTGGTCGGCATCGTTGCCGGTGCCGTGCTCGGCTATCTGGCGGCTGTGATGGTCGCTCACGAGCGTTGGAATTTTCTTGTCGAATATGCGCCGCCGGTAACGCTCGTGGCCGTGATCGGGGCCTATTTTGCTGCCGATGGGCTGCAGGCGAGCGGAT
>Ga0335081_10019966_pt1 | contig 10840 bp, 13 predicted proteins | sample Lox_Sample_35_FD_206713 | JGI IMG/M metagenome (GOLD analysis project Ga0335081, IMG submission 206713) | Soil microbial communities from Loxahatchee National Wildlife Refuge, Florida, United States - Lox_Sample_3.5 | ecosystem: Environmental > Terrestrial > Soil > Wetlands | place: USA... | reverse complement strand
GACAAACGTTCAATGCTTGGTATGTGTCGCTTAATATTCTCGAAGAAGCGGCTTTGAGCGACCATGACAATGGCACGAGCACGACGGTCAAGGACAGTAATCTTGATGCTTTGGCGGAGATGTATTCAAGTCTTTCTGAGGAGGACATGTTTTTTGGATTATGGAGGAGACGTTGTGTCTTACTGGAAACGAATGCAGCGATGTCATTCGAGCAGAATGGAATGTGGGATAAGGCTCTTCAGATGTACGAGAATGCTCAAGTGCGAGCTCGCACTGGGGCTCTTGCATACTCTGAATCGGAATATCACCTGTGGGAGGATCATTGGATGCGTTGCGCGGAAAAATTGCAAATGTGGGAATTATTGTCGGACATTGCCAGCAAAGAGAACTATTCAGATCTACTCCTTGAATGTGCCTGGCGATTGTCCGAATGGGTGGGTGAAGATCGGGACAGCTTGGAGATGCATGTCAACAGTTTGATGGAAGTTCCTACGCCCCGACGACAAGTCTTCTCGGCATTCCTCGCCCTTCAAAAGGGTAGCGCGGATTTCGTCAAATTGGTGGAAGAAGGGACTCAACTCATACTCAAGAAATGGCACAGTCTTCCCCCAATTATCACGCAGGCTCATACCGGATTGCTGGCCATGTTCCAGCAGTACGTCGAACTCAACGAAGGGCGCGATATATACGCCAGCCTTAGTCAAACCACGGCACAGAATCTCGACGGAAAATCCGCCGATCTCAAAACCACCCTTCAAACATGGCGGGAACGACTCCCGAATATCTGGGAAGACATTGATTTGTGGAGTGACCTCGTTGCCTGGCGACAACTGGTGTTTTCCAACATCAATCGTACCTATCTTCCCCTCGTGAGAGACCTACCCGGGACTGCGGCTGGAACAAACACTCAAGCCTCGGCATTTGCCTACCGCGGTTATCACGAAACAGCTTGGATTATCAATCGGTTTGCGCATGTCGCTCGAAAACACCAGCTCCCCGACGTCTGCATAACTCAGCTCACGAAGATCTACACCCTCCCGAACATTGAGATCCAAGAGGCTTTCCTCAAACTCCGCGAGCAGGCGAAATGTTATTACTACACGAACCAGGATTTGACACAGGGACTGGAGGTCATCAGCAACACCAACCTCATGTACTTTGGCACGCAACAGAAAGCCGAATTCTACACACTGAAAGGCATGTTTTTGGCGAAATTGAAACAAGATGACGAGGCGAACGCGGCATTCGCAACGGCTGTGCAAATCGATCTTACACTTGCCAAAGCGTGGGCGGAATGGGGACACTACAATGATCGTAAGTTCAAGGAGAGTAACGTCGACTTGATGCTTGCATGTCATGCTGTGGGATGTTATCTCCAGGCTGCAAGTTTGTTTAAAAATGGAAAGGCACGCAAGGTTCTGGCCCGAGTGCTTTGGCTTATGAGTTTGGATGATGAGAAGGGTGAGGTTTCAAAGGCTTGGTCGGGTTTCAAGGGTGATGTACCTATTTGGTACTGGATTACGTTTATTCCTCAACTCTTGACATCACTTTCCCATCGCGAGGCGCGCAATGCAAAGGATATTCTCGTCCGTATCGCCAAGATTTATCCTCAAGTTTCCATCTTGATGTTTCAATTACTAACGTTAGTCACTCTACTTCCAGCTTCGTACATCTCGAGAGGATTACTTGACGATCCGCGCTCAGCTGAACAACGCCCAAAAGCGCGAGGCCGCAAAGTCGACTCCACAAGGAAATCCACCTGCTGTGAATGGCCCTTCTTCATCCCCAGCTCCTGCATCAGCTCAATCTCCTTCTCAGCTCACTCCAAAACAAGAATCTCAGACCCCATCTGATTCCCAGGCCCTCCAATCACAGCCCCTTACCCAAACGCAACCAGATGGAAGTATTGCCAACCTCGAAGATAAAACTAACGTTTTAGTGCAATCGCAAGCCATGGGCTCACCGACCATCACGCAACAATCGCTGCAGCAGCAAAGCAATCCGCAAACCCAGACCCAGGCTCAAGCTCAGGCACAACAGCAACTTCCCCGCAAACCATGGGAATATGTTGATGAAATCCTTCGAACGCTGAGAACTGCATACCCATTGCTTATCGTCTCTATGGAGGGTATTGTTGACTCCGTCAACACTCGTTTCAAGTGTCCCTGGGATGAAGACTCTTATCGCCTTATCGTCGCCTTGCTAAACGACGGCATTTCCGTATTTAACTACCTCCATTATCCGGCTAATTGGTAGTATATGGGGAGGCTTGTTCCTCTGCCACAAACTGCCAAAATCAACATCAAACGGTTTTCCGATAGCAGACTTCCCAAAGCCATCAAAGTACCTGTGTCTCGCTCCTTTCTTTGCTAATCTGATCAGCCCGCCTTTGAAGCAGACTTTGTCTTTCCCGAGGACGGCCAAGAATTAACGCTGAAAACGTACGTTCGCAACCTGCGTAAATGGCGAGACCATTTCGAAGCTATGCTGGATCAACGACCTCAAAAGATGTACCTGGAAGCATTCAGTCCCTGGCTCAGCGACTTTCAATTTCAGAAATTCGACGAGGTCGAGGTTCCAGGACAGTATCTACAGGTATGCAGATCGTCTTAAGGCACGTCGACCGCTAATATTGCGTAGCACAAGGATAATAATGCAGATTTCATCAAGATAGATAGGATTTTGCCGGTTGTAGATAGCGTTCGTGGACATGGGATTTCGTATAAACGGTTGACGTTCCGGGGCCATGATGGCAGTTTACACCCGTTTGCTGTGCAGTATCCGGCAGCTCGACATTGTCGACGGGAAGAACGCATTCAACAGTTGTTGCGGATGTTCAACGAGTACCTCTCTTTGCAACTACTTTTTTTTTCCCCCTTTGTTTTCCTTTTGCCCGGATAGGTGCTGACTTTTTTTAAGGGTTCTGGCATGGAAGAAGGAAAGTCGACGGAGAAATTTGTTCTTTACGCTCCCAGCGGCGTTCCCGCTTTCGCCGCATATTCGGATGGTGGAGGATGATGTATCGTATATTTCGCTTCATCAGGTGTATGAAGATTTCTGTAATCGGTCGGGTGTGCATAAAGATGAGGCGATTGATTTCTATGTGAAATCTGTTGAAGAAGCGATGGCCAAACGAACGGTAATGACCGCAGGTAGTCGCAGAAACTGACTTTGACAGGACAAAGATTCGAAGGAGTGGCTTAACAACGTCAAGATGGAAATCATCCAGGCAATTCGTCGCAACATCGTCCCAGATACATTCTTACTCGACGTATCCACCACCCATACATTCGCAGGCTAATCGTTAAAGTTCTTCAAGAGAACCTTCACGTCGTTCCCCGATTTCTGGCTTTTCCGGAAACAATTCACGTTCCAATACGCGACAATCGCCTTCCAAACCTGGGTCCTCGCTATCAACAATCGCTACCCCCAAAAACTCTTCTTCTCTCGCGCAAAGGGAAATATATGGAATACGGAGATGTTGCCGTCCTTGACGCCCAAACAGCCCAATATCATCAACAAAGATGTCGTTCCCTTCCGATACACACCGAATATACAAACGTTTATCGGCGAAGTTGGTCTTGAAGGACTATTCTCCTGTGCTATTATGGCCATCGCACGTTGTCTTTCTGAGCCTGAGGTACCCGCTGTCCCCCAATTTCTTTTTAGCATCTCGGCGGCTGACTCGGGTTTCAAGTTCGAAATGGACCAATATTTATCCATTTTCATCCGCGATGAGATTATTACGTGGTACACAGCCTTGCACGCCTCAGCTCCACAAGACGCGGAGTTGCGCAATCAGGTTGGGACAAACGTGGATCTTGTGATGCGACGACTAGGGTCGTTGAAAAAGGAGCCGGGTGGGAATCTTCCTGCAAATCAAACCGTTATCGACTACATTTCGCAGGCTGTGGATCCTCTTCTGCTCGCTCAGATGGATTTACTCTGGATGCCGTGGATCTAAACAGACCAAACTTGTGGGAAAAAAGCCTCGTCCGTTTAATTATGTTATTTCCCGATGTTTCGGAGTTATATTAGTAGCATTGATAATGAGTTTTTTCTTGTAGTTACTGTACGTTTTAGTTCCTTAATATCAATAGATATCGTCTATTCTAATTCTTAGCTTGCGATCTCCACAGGTCGTGCCCGTACATAGTCGATTTACCGTACTTGGAGGCTCGGACAGCAACCAAACCTTGAGTCGATCCGATCAGATTACGACGAATCGGGGAACCTTAAAAGTAACGCACAGGTGGCTACATGTGACCGATTAGATGGGTCTGGCTCTCAATTATCATCACACCCCACCTCCGCCACCCAACAACTCCCGTCCCCGCCAATCCCTCCCGCCAACACCCCTCCGCACACGACAACCCGACTGCGACGATGAATATATCGTTGTAGAGATGGTGTGATGATGGTGCGTATAACTTTCTGGCCTGTCATACACTGGCTTTGGCATTGGTTAAATGCCTTTTCTGATACTCGCTTCTTTCGATTCCTGCGGCGACATGCCCCTGCCACAAACTTCCTCTTCTTCCACTGTAAGCGGCTTTGTTCAGCAAAGAAAGGACAATTTAGCTAACGAGGCAGATGTGTATATAATATTGTCGACGCTGATTGGATCCTTGTTGATATTCGCTGGAGGACAAAACATCTCTTATGTCGACTCCTTGTACTTCGCTACTGGAGCATGTACTCAAGCCGGCCTCAACCCCATAGACGTCAATAAACTTAGTATTTGGCAGCAGGTAAGAAATTACTGGGTTTTCCACAATACTTATCGGTCGTGCAGTTTGTAATATTCTGGTTGGCGATGCAGTGTAATATAGTCATCATCAACACCGCTGTCGTTGTCGTAAGACTTTACTGGTTCCAAAAACGATTCAAACATATAGGTTTCTAACCGCTCAATCCTTCTAATAGCCCGTTACTAATTCTCTAGTCGAAACTTCCCAGCAATTCTTCAGGACAAGGCCGACGACAACGAATATCCATGATCCAGGTGAAGAAGAACGGTCCGTTGGCAAGCTTCCGCACTTTTATCGGACTAACAATTATTTCATAGGCGGCCGAAGAATCCATGTGCTCCTCGAAAGTGGAAGAGCGATGAACAGCTCCCGTGGACAAGGAAACATCAAACCCAAGGATATCCCCATGGAAGACCTGAAAGCCGCCAAGAATAAAGTCGAATCGGAAGGACCCGCTGATTCCCCCGACGAAACTTCTCCTTCCAAGTGTAAGAGTCTCGGGTCTACGCCCGAGATGAGCGACAGAATCGTGGAGAGCAGTACCGACCTGTCGCTGAGGATGAATGGGACGGTGATCAGACGGGATTTTGAGACTGGCGATGAAATTGCAGTTAATCCCGTTCAAGAACGGTTCCCCGAGAGGGATATTCGCTTTGGAGATCTACCACAGCCAAGAAAACATGACAAGGAACCCACCGATGGTATTTCGCTAGTGGTGTTCTTTAGAGGTTAATGGCGTAGAGCCACGGAATGGATCTGCAATTGATGATTCTGTCGAGCAGCGCGACACACGACATGAGATCTCAATTGACGAGGGTCCACATCACCAGGGTTCCTTTCCTCGTTTAAGGAAGGCGCCGGTGGGGCTTCAGCGGGCCTCGACATTTGAACGAGTTTTGAGCCATGCTTTTCGGCGACGGCGAGATGAGAGTCCTTCTTCGAGGAGATCCACCCAAACAGCCATGGCGCTTCCTTACTTTACATTTGCTCCGACAATTGGACGGAACTCGGTATTTTCCGCAATTGTTGCCTCGTCTGATTCGAGCTCTTTTTTGGACTGACCGAGGAGCAACGAGATGAATTGGGTGGTGTAGAATACCGCGCAGTCAAAATGCTCCTGTTAGTGTTACTTAGTAACTTGTCCCGCAGATTAAGGAGGAGCCTAATTGTAGTCTACTTCTTCGCCTTGTTGTTCATCTCCTGGCTATGTCTGGCGCCATGGATTCTTCGATCAACGACCTACCAGGCCGTTCTCGACTCGGACGCCATTGGGTATAGTTGGTGGGCCGTCTTCACAGGTGCATCCATGTTCAATGATTTAGGTAAAATTCGCCGTTCATAGCCGATGATTCATAGCCAGGATATACCCTCACCCCCGACTCAATGAATTCCTTCCAACAATCCGTCTTCGTCCTTCTAATTGGGGCTTTTCTCATTATTGCAGGGTAATTCCCCACCCCTCTAAAGTGGACAGGGGGTTACCGGAGATAAGAAGTTAATTTGAGGCAGGAACACGGGATTTCCGTGTCTTCTCCGTCTGATAATCTGGGTCCTCTTCAAGATCTCACCTACGGCTTCGGCGAGAAAAGAAACCTTTGCCTTTTTACTGGATCACCCTCGTCGATGTTTTACTCTATTGTTCCCCAGTTCGGCAACTTGGTGGCTCTTTGCCGTTCTCTTCATTTTAAATGCGGCGGATCTGTTTTTTTTTCTTGTCCTGGATCTCGGTGATTCTTACATCTCTGCTATCCCCGTTGGGTATCGAATTCTGGACGGGTTCTTCCAAGCTGTCTCGACGCGAACAGCAGGGTTTTCAGTCACGAATTTGGCGTTATTACATCCGGCTGTGTTGGTCAGTTACCTCGTTATGATGTACATTTCCGTCTTCCCAATCGCGATCAGTATTCGACGGACGAACGTCTACGAGGAGAAGAGTTTGGGGATCTATGCTGTAGATGCTGAAGAAAATCCATCCTTTGTAGGTAATTCCTCCCTCTCCGCCGCCCTGCAGAGGCGGGGAGTCACACAATTTTACTTCTTTTCAATTTTCGGGATCTTTGGGGTCTTGGATTTTGATTTGTAGCGACGCACATCCGTCGACAATTAGGATTTGATTTGTGGTATATCTTTTTGGGGTTGTTTATCATTTGTATCGTCGAGGCGGATAATATTCAAAATCCTGCGGATAGCGTACGGTCCATCGGATTGAAAGGCATGGAGTAACACTTTAGTCATGGAATCCATTCAACATATTATTCGAGGTCGTCAGTGGATACGGTTGTGTCGGCCTTTCAATTGTATACTCGCCCTTTCCTTTTTCCCACGCTGATTTCAGGGCTACCCGACTGTCAACGCTTCGTTTTCATCTCAATTCCGCACGCTGAGTAAACTAGTTATGGTCGCTCTGATGGTATTCCCCTCGGGTTCAAGGGATTTAACGGGATAGATTCGTGGTCGACATCGTGGCTTGCCGTATGCGCTTGATAAGGCGATCATGCTGCCAACAAGTACGAAGCCAGATGACGCAGGGCCGGAACGCCGTCCGTCAAGACGAATGTCATTCGCCTCGTCCACTGGGTTTGACCGAGGACGAAGGGAAGAATAATACATGCATTGTACACGGAACATTTTGCGAGTGCAATTTACGGACTGTTCTGGAGTTTAGCAATTGTAACAATATTCCAGATTTCACAAGGACCATCTTCGTTTGATTGTAATTAGCGAGTTAGGTTTCAATTCGCCTTTGCTTTGAGCATTTCCCACCCTCTCTCATTCTACATATCAAGTCCGCGTCAAGCCCAACTCCGAACCAAGGGAGTAACCAACATCTTCAAATCTCAGGTCCGAGCCCTTCACTCCTCTCGTAACGGCGGGTTCCCGATCGGTCGAATCATCTTCTCCAAGAGCTCATACTGTATCCGCTTTATGTTTTCTCCTTGTGCGAGAGCGAGGTACTCACTCATCGCCGGATGACCAATCGTAGAAGAGATGGTGTCCCGATGGATGTTTGCAGCCCAGTCGTATTTAATGATGTCGGCGTGGCCAATACCCACGTACCGGGCCTGTAACTGCTCAAGCTGCGATTGGGCGTGTAATTTGTCTGCCTGCATGAAGAGATTAGACGTTGTTCAATTAGGGAAGGTAATGTACCATGGATGGGGGGGTCTTGCTCTTCGGAGTTGAACTTTTCGGAAATGGGACTGCGCTCGCTTTGAAATGAAATCCCCGATGGATGGGTTAGGGTTAGGGGGGAGCCAATTAAGTCCCAAAAAGAGTCGGGACACGCGCACGCGTCGCCCGCCTTCGTCCCCGCCGCGATCACGGATTTTGGACCCATCGAAGACGAGCAGCCAGCAAGAAGAACGCGTCAACGATAACCGATTCTGTGCATAAAGCACACCAATTCACAGACCAGCTCCCCTTCCCCACCGTGACCTTTCCCTCCCCCTGCCATCCCCTTCGCAATGTCCGCGCTCGGATGGGACCAGGGCCGCGTGTACCATGCCCACGTCCTCCCCGGCGAGGACCAAACACCGGACGCCCGCACAAAGCTCGAGCAGCAGTTCTACGACTTTATCCTCGAATTTCGACTTGATAGTTCATTTATCTATCGGCAAGACCCCCGACAATCTTGGGGCCAGTAGACTGACTAGCCAGGGATCAATTACAAACCAACATTGTGGCAAGCAAGTACTTGCTGGATGTCAATGTCGAGCATTTGATCATGGCAAATGAACATCTGGCAGATAAACTCAAGAATGACCCTACCGAGATGCTGCCATTGGTTATTATAACTTTTTGTGCGAGACTGACGTGCAGTTTGAAAATGCTGTCAAGAAGTATGCGTTGAAGAAGATCCTTCTTGTCCCTGGCGAGGTCACGCCAGAGAGTCCATCTTGGAAGACCATTCCCAATTGTCAAGTGACGCTCAATTCCACCGAAAACACGACCGCCATCCGAGAATTAAACGTATTCTACCGAACCCAAGCTCCTAGCTAATTTACAGGCCAACACAATCTCCAAATTCGTCCGGATTCCAGGTATCGTCATCGGAGCCTCAACTCTCTCGTCAAAAGCAACTCACCTCTCCCTTCTCTGCAAAAACTGTCGCTCAACACGAAACATCGCCATCGCCCACGGTCTAACTGGAATCACCCTCCCCAGGACCTGCGATCGCGTCACTCTCCCAGGTGAAGACCGTGACCCCTGCCCCATGGACCCGTACATCATCGTCCACGAGAAGTGCACCTTTATTGACCAACAAACACTCAAACTCCAAGAAGCACCTGACATGGTCCCCGTTGGCGAACTCCCCCGCCACATCCTCCTCAGCGCAGATCGGTACTTGACGAATCGTGTCACCCCGGGAACTCGCTGCACGGTACTGGGAATCTACTCCATCTTCCAAAATAAAAAGGGAAACAAATCGGATGGTGCGGTGGCCGTGCGGAATCCGTACGTGCGAGTCGTCGGATTATCGATTGACGCGGCTGGAAATACAAAGAATATGCCTACCTTCACGGCTCAAGAGGAAGAACAATTCCTTGAACTTTCGCGCCGACAGGACTTTTACGACGTGTTTTCTCGGAGTATTGGGCCTTCCATTTATGGGAATAACGACATTAAAAAGGCGATTGCTTGCCTTTTGTTCGGCGGGTCCAAGAAGATTCTCCCTGATGGGATGAAGCTTCGTGGGGATATCAATGTCTTGTTACTCGGTGACCCTGGTACCGCGAAATCCCAGCTCCTAAAATTCGTGGAGAAAGTCGCGCCGATTGCAGTCTATACTTCGGGCAAGGGATCTTCGGCGGCGGGTCTGACAGCTTCTGTTCAACGCGATGCTGCATCTCGGGAATTTTATTTGGAGGGTGGGGCCATGGTTCTCGCCGATGGTGGGGTTGTGTGTATTGATGAGTTTGACAAGATGAGAGATGAAGATCGAGTTGCGATTCATGAGGCCATGGAGCAGCAGACGATTAGTATTGCCAAGGCTGGGATCACGACGATTTTGAATTCAAGGTGTAGTGTATTGGCGGCTGCCAATCCAATCTTTGGAAGGTACGATGACATGAAGAGTCCTGGCGATAACATCGACTTTCAAACGACCATTCTCTCCCGTTTCGACTTAATCTTCATCGTTAAGGATACCCATGACGCTGTTCGAGATAGGGTACTTAACCATAAGACCTGTCTCTTTGCTAACAATAGACTGTGGCACAACACGTGCTGAACATCCACATCAACCGAGCCGTTACGGATGGTCCCGAAGGGGAAATCCCCATCGACAAAATGCGCTCGTACATCCGCTTCGCCAAATCCCGTTGCGCCCCGCATCTCAACGACGAAGCCGCCGAGCAACTTTCCTCCCACTTTGTCGAAATCCGCAAACAAGTCCACCAAGTCGAACAAGACGCCAACGAACGTTCCAGCATCCCCATCACGATCCGCCAACTCGAAGCCATCATTCGCGTCTCCGAATCCCTCGCCAAAATGACGCTTTCTCCCGTCGTCACAAAGGACCATGTCAATGAGGCCGTACGACTTTTCAGCGCGAGTACCATGGACGCGGTAAATAATGGTGGCGCGACGATTCGCAAGGATATGAATGATCAAGTTGCACAGATCGAGGAGGAGATTAAGAAACGTATCCCGGTTGGGTTTAGTGCGAATTATAGGGGGTTGGTGGAACATTTTGTAAATGGGAGAGGATTGCCCGAACGGGCTCTGGAGAGAGCTATTTGGGTGCTTGAGCGGAAGGAGGTATTGCAAGTGAGGAATCAACGACAAAAGATTTATCGCGTTGGGGTATAATTTTCGTATATTTTACAATGCTTTTCTTCTGAACGGAGGACAATTATATTATTTCCGCTGAATATGTAGTTAGGTTATTTTAGTGTAAACAGCTTGGGCTGCCTAATTCCTCGCCAAACATGGGCTATATCGCCGTTATCTCAACGATTAGACAAGACGATTCCTCAAAGAGCGATCGATGTTCTCATCATTTCCAGATACTGCCGACTTTCCCTTGTGACTGCCCTTGTGACCACTGCTTCCAATAAACTATCCCGTAATCACACCCTGCCATGTCC
>Ga0335081_10019965_pt1 | contig 10840 bp, 11 predicted proteins | sample Lox_Sample_35_FD_206713 | JGI IMG/M metagenome (GOLD analysis project Ga0335081, IMG submission 206713) | Soil microbial communities from Loxahatchee National Wildlife Refuge, Florida, United States - Lox_Sample_3.5 | ecosystem: Environmental > Terrestrial > Soil > Wetlands | place: USA... | reverse complement strand
TTGAACTAAGCCGCTTCGCGGCGGTGCTCTTCACTCGCCGGTGATTTTTGCTGCAATCCCTACGTATTTTTCTTCAACAGAATATCAAGCTCCCACATCTTGCTTCACAAATCCAATCGTTTTACAATTTTCCTTCGCATCACCATCGGCGTCATGCCGTTGGATTCTAGTCAGCGGAAGGAGATTGTGCAATGGAAACGTTCAAAGAACAGATGCAAGGCGACATGGTACTTCGTAACTTCAGCCCGAACACACAAGAATTGTATCACCGGGCGGCTCGTGATTTAGAGCAGTATTTTAACAAGCCGCCCCACCTTCTTGGAGAGAAGGACGTCAAGTCGTTCCTGCTCTCCATCGTCGAGACCAAGAAACTATCCCAATCCACTTTGAGAATTACCTACGCCGGTCTGCGGTTTCTCTATGAGACGACGCTCAAAAAAAGATGGGTGATTGATAAAATCCCCTATCCAAAGACGATCAAAAAGCTTCCCATCGTTCTTGAACGGACCGAAGTTGAAAACTTACTGAAGTCTGCTGCCGGCCTGAAGCAGCGCGCGATGCTGATGGTAACCTATTCCGCAGGACTCCGGATAAGCGAAATCGCCCATCTCAAAATAACCGACATTGACAGCAACCGTATGCTCATCCGCGTGGAACAAGGCAAAGGGAAAAAAGACCGATATACCTTGTTGTCGGAGCGTGCCCTGGAGGCGCTCCGTGAGTATTATAAGAAGTATCTCCCAAAACACTGGCTCTTCCCAGGGGGAAATCCAGAACAGCCCATAAGCATCGCGACTGTTCGGGCAGCGTTCAAACGTGCGAAGCGAAAGGCAGGCATCACCAAACCCGCAACCTGTCATTCTCTGCGTCACAGCTTCGCAACCCATTTGCTCGAAAGCGGGGTGGACCTCCACCATATCCAACTGCTATTGGGTCACGCCTCAACAAAAACGACCACCGTCTATCTCCATGTAAATAAGAAAAACCTGTCAGAGATCGTGAGTCCTCTGGATCTCAACCTTTCCCCGCAATCTAATAAGACTGCGTAGTCGAATCGACTGACACCTCGTCATGTGTGCACGGAAAGTCGGGCAGATCGAGGTTGCAGATATCTTCCGTCAGTACGGCCCTGAGTACCGCAGCGCTCATCCCATGCCTGTGAATCGTCTTCGCGCTATGAGGGCAATAGAAACCTGCCGTACAGCCGATTTAGGCGGCCACGTGGATGAGTGCGAGCACTGCGGGACGAAGGTGATCTCGTACAACTCCTGCAGAAACCGGCACTGTCCCAAGTGCCAGTTCTTGAAGAAGGAACAGTGGATCGAGGACCGGGAAAAAGATCTGCTCCCCATACAGTACTTCCACGTCGTCTTCACCATCCCCGATAAACTGAATCCTCTTGTCCTCCGGAATCAGGAAGCCCTCTACGGGATCCTGTTCAAAGCCGTTTCGGAGACGTTGACGGAACTCTCAGAAAACCCGAAACATCTGGGAGCGGAAATCGGATTCACCAGCATCCTGCACACCTGGGGTCAGAACGTCTTGAACCATCCCCACCTTCACAACATCGTCACCGGCGGAGGATTGTCCCGTGATAGACGAAAATGGAAGCCGTGCAAAAATGACTTTTTCGTCCACGTCAAGGTGATGTCGAAGCTCTTTCGGGGAAAGTTCCTTGCTTATCTGAAAAAACTTCGTGTCGAGAACAAACTCGTTTACCCCGGCGACATTAGCCATCTTGTGTCGCCGGGGGCTTTCAATGCTTTAATCACCGACCTGTATAAAAAGAAGTGGATCGTCTACTGCAAACCGCCCTTTGATGGGACTAAGGGTGTTCTTGAATATCTTGGCAGATATACCCACCGGATCGCAATCAGCAACCACCGGATCGTGAAGTTCGAAAACAATGAGGTCTCTTTCCGGTGGCGAGACTACGCAGACAACAACAAAACCAAGATCATGACAGTGGACGCCGATGAGTTTATCCGACGGTTTTTGCTTCATGTTCTTCCAGACCGGTTCGTCAAGATCAGACATTACGGCTTGTTGGGGAACAGATGCCGCAAGAGGAAAATAGACCGGTGCAGAGAGCTTTTGGCCAGCGCCAATTATAACAAAACGGAACAGAAGACAGAAACGTGGCAAGAAGCTTTGCTCCGGTTTACCGGCGTCGATGTCGCTAAATGCCCCTCCTGTGGTGAGCGCAAAATGCATACAGTACAGATAATCCAACCTGCTCGCTGCAAAGGACCACCACGTATATGAGCGCAAACATCACTGAAACTGAAAAAACACCGTCATTATCCCAATCCGAGAACAGTCATGTTCTTCGCAACGATCTTCTATTACCCAAAAGCCCTTTTTTCTATGTAATTGTATGCGAAATAGGCTTGTGGAATTGTCTTGAATCACCACTTTTTACTCAACCATCACCCGCATCAGGCCTTATACCCCAGTCTACACAGCACTCGCTACCCTTACTTTAAAGATAAAAATCATATGAAATCCCATAGTGTCGTGGCGCGCAACGGCTTAGTCCAATCAACTTCTTTCTGAATAATTCCTTCAGAAAGAAGTCTAAGCATTATATACTGGCTTGAATAGCCGTAAAAGTATCCGTTATGTGAAGTAAATTATTCGGAAACCATTGTGTTTCCTATGCCCGCGACATTTACTTCACATAACGGGGAACTTCACATAATAGGTGGAGCTCACATTGATTGTGAAACTGAATTTTAACAAATTCTAGTTGTAACATTCGATGCAAATTTGCTACTTGAATCTTTGATAGTCGCCATCGACCTCTCGTGGAATTCATCAAAAAAAATCAATAATCAAATCAATAATCAAAACACCTGTATTCAAAACACCTTGACTCAAAATCACCATTCTGAGATACTATTCTTGTTCATCCTCACGTAGCTTTAGAACTCAAATACATTCAATCTCGAGATGGATTGACAAATGACGCGCGTCACGGGGATATTAATTCATAAATTCTCATGATATTATGACGAAAAAAAAGCGAAAACTGACTTCTACTGAGAAAGCTGAACAACGTCGAAGGCGCGAGGAATACATGACTATCTTCGTCAATGGGAAACAGAAACGTGTAAAGCGGCCACTAGCTATCAACGGCATGGATGCGGATGAGTTCATTCTAAGGAATGCAGACCCTATTTATTTGCATCAGAACGAAATGTGGGAGAATATGGATGACTACCAAGAAGAGGGACAGAAGAATACTCACGGGTAGAGTAGGGGAAGGCCATGGTCAAGATTTTTTCCTCGCACAAACTGACGTCCCGGTTTTGGGTTTGTTGCCGGCTAAGCCGCATTCTCTTTTCCAAAGTGTTTTAACGGCGTAACCCATCTGATTTGAGAGAATAAGCAGGTACGGCTGCTATCTTCTTCATACACATATTCACATTTCTGATGTATAATTCACCGTAAGGACGGAATGAATGGAGTTCGAGTGGGACCCCAAAAAGTCGGACATGAATCGGAAAAAAGCATGGCGTTTCTTTTCATGATGCGGCAACAGTCTTCGCTGATCCACTCGCAATAACATTTCATGACCCAGATCACTCCTCCGGTGAACATAGATTCCTGACATTTGGACATTCCCAGATGAACCTGCTACTCGTTGTTGCACATACTGAACGAAATGGTAAAACACGAATCGTCAGCGCGAGGCGAGCAACACGGCATGAAAGGACGACATATGAAAATGGCTAAAAAAGAGGATATGAGAAAAGAGTATCGGAGGGAAGACCTCGGCGCCGGTGTTCGCGGTAAATACTATAACGAGTATAAAAAAGGTACGAATCTCGTTCTCCTGAGCCCGGATGTGGCCGCGGCTTTTCCAGATGACGACTCCGTCAATGCCGCATTGCGGAGTCTTATGAAATTGGCGAAACACTCCATTAGCCAATCTAAACACTCAACCCGAACCACCAAAAAGCAGGCGACTGGTTAGCGCTAACATTGATGCGCATAAGCTATGCTATTGTCAGTTTTAACCTCAAGCTCCTACAGGAGACTGTCGTAGAATTGTCGTAGAATTTTGCTCTCTGCGCAGAAATAAACGGAATCTACAGAATAGACAGAATCAATAGAATTGATAATTTTTATGCGTAATTTTAGAAAGTTAGCTCAAAACCGTTGCCAATCGCCCACTTACGTTATTTTGCTGAAAACACCCCATACCGCCCTTTCACGGCGATAACGGGGGTTCGAATCCCCCTGGGGACGCCAAAACTTTCAATGGGTTACAGCGATGTAACCCTTTTTTGTTTCCCTAGTGTGACTGATTTGTGACACGATTTTGATAGCTCCTTTCCAAAGGCCCCACTGCTTTAAGAAGCGAAGCAGTGTTAAGGTGAGAATATCTTTTTGTCATCCTCAGGTCTTTGTGGCCGAGCAGCTTGGAGAGCGGCAAAAGATCTACTCCATTCTGAGCATTCCATGATCCGTAGCAATGCCGCAGGTCGTGGAAGCGGAAGTCCTTAATTCCCGCCTTCTTCAGCGCCTTCCTGAAATTCCGGTGAACCTTTTGCTTGTGATACGGTGCGCCGTTCTCATCACTCAAGACGTAGGAACTGCCGCTGATCTGGATCACCTTCATCCTTCTCTCAAGAACAGCGTATGCAGGACCGGGAATCGGTTTCCCTTGGTCCTCTCCGTTTTTGACCTGCTCTCCCTCGATGTAGATGGCCCTTTGAACCAGGTTCACTTCGTTTCTTTTGAGCTCCAGTACATTACGCTGGCGTAAGCCGGTCCATGCGGCAACAGTAACTATGTCTTTGAGCCAGTCCGGACAGCAGGCAAGCAACCCGTCGTATTCCTGGAACGAAAGATACCTGACCCGTTCAACGTCCAACTTGTCCTTTACCGCTTTCGGCCACTTGAACAAGGGAACTGCTCGAACCAGTTTCTCTTCCCTGGCAAAATTGAACATCCGGATGAAGATGTTCAGTTGGCGCTTTATCGTCCCGGGTACTACATCTTCCGCCAACCTGTGTCTGATGAACTCCCCGATGACTTTGTCGTCGATGTCCCCAAGCCGATACTTTCCGAAAAACTTCCTTAACCCCTCGAAGTAACTCTTCGCGCTGCCATAACTCTTTGTGTGTTTCAGTTCCTCTGTCTCATAGAGTTCGGCGAGTTCTTCAAGGGGCATGCTGTCGCCGGGAAGCTTATCGAGCCATTTGCCTTCTGCTAACTGGGTCTGGACTTTGGCGTGTATCTTATCCGCCAGTTTCTTGTCGCCGACTTCCGTTGACCTTCGTATCCGATTACCGTTATGGACAAGACTTATCCACCAGACCTTGCCCCTTTTGTAAACGCCCATCATTCAACTCCCTTCTGGGCTTGATTCGGTCTGGCTTTCCCTTTTGAGGAAATATTATAGTTTCTTTTTTTTTCTGCGTCAATGGTCTTCCTTATTATCGAATTGACATTCACCCCAGTGACACGCTGATGTGTTAGATGACTTAGTGATTGTCCGGTATCGGATACCGTCTGTCTGTTCTTCTGAATCCATTGCTGCACCTCTTCTGGCACGAAACGGACGAGTCCATTGAGCTTGAGTGAGGGGATTTTCCCACTCTTTGCCCACTCATATATAGTCGACGGACCGCAATTTATCATTGCAGCCACGTCCTCAGAGGTAAGCAGTTTGTTAATCATAGGGATTCCATTTTTCCATCTGTTGCCTAAGATGACCATACGATATCTAAGATAAGGCGACAAAGGAACTCAAAAAGTCGACAGAAATGCTGGCATTATTTGAGGCAAGAAATCTGGCCGACATTCAAACCTGTTGGTATAAGTTTGTCAAGGTGGTTGACATCTATAGCGAGGGCCATGAAGCTAATTAGGAAGATAGCAACAAATGGTATTTTAAGACGATCCTCTTGTATCTTTTAGGTGGTTTTTTTCTTGCTTTTTTTGCTAAATGTGCTTATACTTGCTAAGTTAATTGAGCAAAACGCACATATCTGGAGACGGCATGTCAACCGAGATCGGACAATATTTAAAAAAAAGACGAGAACGAAATCACATGACACTTCGGCAGGTTGAGCAAGAAACGGGCATAAAAAACGCCTATTTGAGCCAGTTGGAGAACGGCAAAATACAAAAACCCTCCCCAGAAATACTTCATAAGCTCGCAGGTATTTACAGCGTGCCTTATGCCATGCTTATGGAAATGGTTGGCTATCCAACAGAGCAGAAAAACAAAGTCCTTTCAGCTAAAGCAAAAATGGCGCGCGAATTTACAACTCTTTCCCATGTGGAGGAGGATAAGTTATTAGAGTATTTACGCTTTTTGAGGAGTCAGAAAGGATAGCCGTGAAGTGGTCATACTCAAAAGCTAAAACTTTTAACCACTGTCAGCGTAAGTGGTACTATGCTGAAATTATGGCACAGTGGAATGCAAAAGAACCTTTACGAAAAGAGGTTTATTTACTAAAACAACTGCGAAGCATTCATGCTTGGCGTGGTAACATCGTTGATACGGTCATTCATAAAATGATTATCCCACGGATGGTTAAAGGCAAGCTACCTTCCGAACAAGAGACGATTAGATATGCGACAGCTTTGGCAGAAAGGCAGCTTGACTTTGGAAAGCGTAATCGTCATAGAGAGCCTGGTATGACTCAAACGAAGGGTGGAGATAATTATTGCGCTTTTTTTGATGTTGAATATAAAAATGGTTTAAATGAAATGCAGGTTGAAAAAGCAAAGCAGGAGATAAATGCCGCCCTAAGTACGCTTCTTTGTTCACCATTGCTTGTTGAGATCAAACGAAATGCTTCAAAGATAATTCCCCAGCGGAATTTAATAATTCCTGCAAATGATTTTAATGTAACGAGTAGGCCGGATTTGATCGTTTTTTACGATAACAGACCGCCACTTATTGTCGACTGGAAGGTTCATGAAGGAAGAAATACTGATTACTGGCTTCAGCTTGGGATTTATGCATATGTATTAGCTCAAACAAAACCTCACGTAGATTTTCCAGTAGCGTTCATTGAGGCGAAGTACTCTGCACATGATTATGCAGTAACCGAGTTTCAGCTGTTAAAAGGCCTGACAAAAGAATACAGGCTTTCAGTGGAGGACATCCTTGATATAGAGGACTATATTCATTCTACAGGCAGTATTATGAAGTCCTTTGTGGAAGAAGATGATAAGTTTGATGTTCGACACTATGCAAGTACGCGATATCCTGGCATGTGTGCGTCATGTGAATTCGGAAAGGTCTGTTGGGAGGCGGAGACCAATGTCGAACATTGAAACGAGTGTCTTCGAAATTACAAATCTTAAAGAATTAAGTTGCGATTATAGGCTCTATAAGGTGAAGGGCCTACATGCCGAGTCAGAGGAGTTTGACAAGAATGTTCAGTTGCTGATTGATGCAGCCAGCTCTGTAACTAGCTCGCCCTGTATAAAAATTGTCAGGGACAACTCCATCTTGATAGCCCAACCCACCAAATATAAGGAAGTCCCAAAATCAATACAGCTTGTAAGGACCAACGTCGTTATCGAAAAACAAGAAAATCATCTTCATTTAGCATTTGACAAGCTTACTGATGAAACTCGACATTTGGGGATAAGATTCCTTCAATTCGTTCTTCAAGAAGGGGTTCTCTCGAACGGAGATATGTGGAGACCAGGCGCGGGTACTCCATTTTTTAGTAAGACGCCTGATGCAGAATTTCAACGCTTATCACAGGATATAGATCTATACAGAGGTTTCGCATGTCGTATTGTTGCTTTGCCAAGTAATAGGCTAGGGCTGTCAGTGGATACAAGAACCAAATATGTCTCACGAAAGCCACTCCCAGCAAAGATATCACGAGATGATTTTCGAAAAAATTATAACGGCGCCCACATCATTTACGAATATGGGAAAGTGTGGTATGAGCAGATTTTATGCGAGTTGGACGATCTGAACGCATCAGAGCGAATTATTGAAAAAGAAATAAATGGTGTCATAAATAAATTATCTCTCTACAATCTCGTTGCCCGACAGTACGAAGGCGTAACGAAGACAGCGTTGTTTGCTGGTTTGACGAAAGACTGTGCAGTCGTCACTTATAGAACAAAACAAGGATCACACAAACACATGCCTGCTGTCCTATGTCGGTTAACTCACGATACGCAGGCTGTCAGAGATGGTCATCGCTTCTCTATTTTACCTCCTCATAAGAAGCGTGAAATGCTGTTATACATCGCCAAAAATTATCTCGGCGATATTTCTTTTAACGGAACAAAGGTGATCTTTTCGAGAGATATGGTGAATGTTCAAGATCAAAGATTGAAGTCGCCGACCCTTCTGTTCGGAAATAAAAGAACACTGAAGCTCGATGATCTGCCACGCGTGGAGGACTTTGGACGTATGAAAGAGAATTTAGTAAGCTCGGAGGAGGCGGGCTTCTATTTCAAGAAATTGTTTGATAAACAGTATATTATTCTTCCTTCATCTGTGAACGATACGTTTAGCCAGCGATTCACTGCCGATCTAAAAGAAACTGTTAATAATATGTATAGACCAGATAAGCCTTACGCTCCCGAAATACTTGTATATGACGACAGCGGTAGGTATTCATATACAGAAATCGGCAAACGCATTATGGAGGCAGTAAGGGGAAGAAATCCCTCGGCTGGTTACGCAGTTGCTATGATACCAAGAATGCAGTCGCCGCGAATTAACCGTGAAGATGAGCTTGCTAATTACATCATGGTTAAATTGCGTGAGAGCGGTGTTAATGCGTCGGTTATTCATTCTGATACGCCGCGGTCATGTATGGCTCAAAAGCATACCAATGGCAATGTGGTTTGGGACGTGTCGCATGATTCAAAACTGAGGAGTAGATATAAAGGCTACATACGAAATGTTGCCTTAAATAAGGTACTGCTGCTTAATGACATGTGGCCATTTATTCTCAAAACGCCTCTAACTGCCGATGTTGTGGTGGGCATTGATGTCAAAGAGTATTCAGCAGGTTTCACTTTTGTTACAAAAATGGCAGACCGTGTTCGCTTCAACGTCCACAGATCAAAATGCAAGGAACAACTTAACCGTCTGCAAGTAAAAAAATTCGTTAAAGAGTTTATATCCATGCACACGGCGATAACCGGTCGGCCAATCGAAAACATTTTAATCCATCGTGATGGGATGCTTTATCCACAAGAAATGATAGGTATCAAGGATGCAATAAATGAATTAAAAAAGGAAAGTAAAATAACAAGTGGTGGTGGAGGTACATTTCTTGAAATAAGAAAGTCTTCACGTTCTCCTATCCGCATGTTTGATATTGTGCACAATCGGAGTGTACAAAAGGAAATTGTGAGAAATCCTTTTAACGGTACGTATTGCGTTTTCGACAATGATGCATATATTGTTACCACTGGCTATCCTTTCAGGCATGGAGGCACCAGTAATCCATTACATATTATCTGGAAAGGAGGCAACATGCCCTTCGAAGCGGCCCTGCAGGACACCTTCAGCTTGACACATCTCACGTGGACGAAAATTGACGACTGCTCGCGCGTACCACTTACTATAAAGTTCGGCGACATTCGGTTGAGAGAGACCAGCGGAGAATTTGATAATGATGCGTATGAGATGGGGTACGATAAAAATGGAGAGGAGAGCCAAGATGAGTGATGTCGGGCTTTTCAATGCGCTTTTTGAAACGAACATGAGGTCTTTGGAAACCTTTGACGAGGCGATAAAGTTCTTTAAAAAGCATAATAAAGAAAGCTCAGTGAATAAACAAAAAGCCATCAGTGCGCTTACTAATGTACTATCGCCTATTGTTGAAGCAATTGACAAACGTCCAGGCACATCAACAGCGGTTAATGAAGTAAATATACTTAATATTCTTCAAAAAACTGTTGCCGAAAAAAGAGGCAATGATTGGCATAAGTATCAAGCCGCGATCAAATTACTGCTTTATCGGATAACAAGTGAGGATGTGAATCTTACCGATGCTGAATATGCGTTGCTTAATGATATAGGGGATGCACTCGATATTGAGTGCAACAGATATTATCAGCGAATTAGAGGCAAATCGTGAAGTCCTATCTTTCTTATCTTATAAAAGAGCAAGTTAATCGAGCTCAAGTTCTGAAAAGCCTTATAGCGTACCCGCTTGAGCCAGTAGAGCTCTATGCTCTAGCTGAAAGATGTACAAGTCATATAGACCATCTGATCGATGATCTAAACGGACTATTTGGCTTGCTTGATGAAGACGCCGATGATGAGACAATGAGATTTTTACATAGGCGCTTCAAGTCTATTACTAGGAGGATCGAATGGATCGAACAATATGGCATCTCTGTTTTAAAGTTGAAGTGTAAAGATTACAATTATCTCAATAAGCTCATCACAAGAATCCATCATGAATCAAAAATACCTATAAATATAGCGACTGTGGCGAGTTTCTCAAATAGATACTTCTTTTTTGCATCATTGACAAACGTGATTTTTATACCGGCCGCTGAACATAAATTCATATTGCATCTACCTGATCTCTATCATGAACTTGGACATTATGTCTCAAGTAAAAAAGAGGAGATTCAGCTTAAGAATACGCGAATTGCTTATCAAAATTGCGTGACGAATATAACTGGACACTTCAAAAAAATTATTGAAGATCGCATGTATGGAAGCGGACCGGCGAGTTTGCTGAACACTACGTTTGCTATTCATGCACAATGGAAAGAATCTTGGCTCGAAGAATTGTTTTCTGATGCTTTTGCTGCCTTCCTCCTCGGACCGGCATACGCATGGTCGCATATCCATCTTGTTACAAAAACGCAAGAT
>Ga0335081_10019964_pt1 | contig 10840 bp, 10 predicted proteins | sample Lox_Sample_35_FD_206713 | JGI IMG/M metagenome (GOLD analysis project Ga0335081, IMG submission 206713) | Soil microbial communities from Loxahatchee National Wildlife Refuge, Florida, United States - Lox_Sample_3.5 | ecosystem: Environmental > Terrestrial > Soil > Wetlands | place: USA... | reverse complement strand
CGTCGATCAAGATCCCGACGCCGAAGGCGCCCGCGGCAATCGAGCCCTGACGATGCGAGACATAGCGGTCGTTGCCGCTCCGATCCCACAGCAGTGAAACGGAGAAGAAGCCGGCGGCGGGACCGGCGAAGTCGCCGTTGGACTCGTACACATCGTCGCCAGACTGGTCGATGATGATCTGATAGGACCCTTGCGCGGGGGTGGAGAAGGTATAGACGTCCGGCCCGCCGACGTCGAAGACGGCAGCGACGAGATCCATGTTGTAGCGGTTGGCTTGATCGCCGCCCACGATCCACAGGCCGCCGTCGACGACCTTGGCACCGAGCACGGGCCCTTCGACTGCGGCCGCCACCCGCTCTGCGAGTTCGGGCGGCACCGTCTGTGGATGTGCCGATACTTCGTGCGCGAACCGCTCGAGGTCCTCTGCACGCTGCGCGACAGCGGGAAGCATCGCCACGACAAGCGGGACGATCTGCGGGCTAGCACGGATCAGCTCCAAGTACTCCGGCAGATCCGGGCCCAAAGGTGCGGGGTCGTCGCGCATCGCTTTCAGCAGGCGTGCAGCGCGCTGCTCGTAGTCGCGCCGGACGCCGGAGAGCTTCGCCTCGAGATCGGGTCCGGACTGTAGGTCGGGAACATCGAGCGTGCGCAGAAGGAGCTGATGACAGATGCGCAGCGTCTGTTCCAGGCTTTGCGGCTCGGCGAGCGGGCGAGCGAGAGATGCGAGCCCGGCCTCGACCTGATCGAGCGAAAGCGGGCGCCGGAGCGCTTGCACTACGGCCGGCAGAGAATTCGGCGCAAGGAGGCTCTGTTGCAGCCCGGATAGATGTGCGAGCAGAGGGCCCACTCCGCCGGGCGCGCTCCGCAGCCCGAGCTCTTCCGCGTTCGTGAGCAGAAAATCTTCGAACTCGCCCGGTTTCGCAGGATCGACGACGTGCCCCGGCGCAAGTCCCTGACCGATGGTTCCGCGCCATCTCGCGGCATCCTCCAGTACGATCTCGATGCTGCGCTCTTCGCCGCCAGGGTCGCCTCGCGGCAGCGCTGCGTGGGGATCGGAGTTCGAGCTCCGGCGATAGACGACTCGGAGCGTGTCGCCTGCGGCGAGCGAGCTCAGCAGCTGTCGATATCCGGCTACGTCGAGTGCCTGACCATTGAGGGAGACGATGAGATCGCCGCGCCAGATCGAGGCCGACTGGAAGCCGTCTCCGGCCAGCGGGCCGGGCAGGACTCCGCTGACCACTACGCCTTCCGGATTCTGGCGCAGGCGCAGCCCCGAGTATGCCGGCGTTTTGACCGGTTGCTCGGTGGGCACGCGTTCGGGAGCGGAAGGTTGTTCGGAGCGCGTTGCGTCCGCTGCCATCCGGCCGGGAACCTCCGCCGTAGAGGCATCGGCTGCGTGTACGAGCGCCGCGCCAAAGCCGCCGAGAAATAGAGCCGCGACGAACGCGCAGCGCACCATAGACGATCTGCGAAACGTCACCGGAAGCATTCGACGGGCGCGCGGAGGGGATGCATGTCTGACTGAGATCGGCATGACCGTGCTCGCTGTCCCACTGCACGCTGACGACGGTGGGGCCGTCGTGCGCGCACGCACACATTGTATGGGTGCCACGCGCGCGCCGGCGAGCCTTCTCTACTCGACAGCGATCACCCATCGGAGGAGCGACGATTGACCTTGGACGCCATCCCATCCGAACCCGGGACTTATGCGTTGATCCTCAGCGCATCCGGCCCGCGTCGGATCCAGGTGGGCAGTCTAGGGAAGCTTGCTGTGCGCACAGGCTGCTATGTCTACGTAGGCAGTGCGCTCGGACCGGGCGGGCTCCGCGGCAGGCTCAGCCACCACCTGCGGGTCACTCGACGTCCGCATTGGCACCTCGACTACCTGAGGCGCGTCGCTCGGCCGGTCGGCCTATGGTACTGCCTCGACGCCGTTCGCCGCGAGCATGACTGGGCGGGGATGCTTCTCGGGATGCCCGGGTCGAGCGTGGCGCTGCGACGCTTCGGGGCCAGCGACTGCCTGTGTGAGACGCATCTCGTCTTCTTCGCATCGGCACCCGCCCTCCAGGAGTTCCAGCGGCGGTCTGCCGCACCCATACACGACCTCTTGTTCGCGGCCCGATCACGCGGAAGCGACGGCGCCACTGCGGATTAGGTCCGCTCTCCGCCGGCCAACGCAACCGCGCGCACTAGGCGACGCGCAGACAACGCCGCGTCATGCTGCAGAGCATCTCCATAGCGCCACCCGCATCTCGTCCGACATCCGGATCGGGCATGCCGCAATGCGCAAACCGATCCCGAAGAAGTCGTTGCGCCGAAAGCTGCACGAAAGCATCGATGCCACCGCGTCGCGACACAGCCTGCGCGCAGATGCACGCTCTTCCCTATGACGCTGCATGCGACCAAAGGCAATGCCATCGGCAATAAAGGCTAACGACATGTGGACGAGCCGCCACGCTTACGCGTTGCTGACGGATCGAGCCACCCATGCGTTGCCGATTGCATGGTCGGGGCGGCCATCCACTGGCGCAGAGGCGAGGCTGCGACGACCCGATCGCTTGCAAGAGGTCGAGCATGCTCATGCGAGGTGACTGCTCTGGTGCGATTTCGCGCGAGGGAGGGAACCAAGCCAAATCTCGCAAGGTCAAGAACAAGTGACGTCGCTCGCCGACAGCGCCTGCGACCTGGGTGCTCCACGGGCGGGCGTCGCGTTCCGGGTCACGACCAACATGGAGGGAGGCGCTATGCGGATTTCGCTCAGGCTCGCAGTCAGCTTTCTAGGCGTTTTCGGCGCGGTCATGTTCTCTACGGTCGGATCGGCCGCTACCGGCGACACGCCGAAGCGGGATCCGTCGCTTGCGCCTACGCGAGGACAATACGTCTACGACAGCTTCGGGCGCGAATCGCGAGCGTCGTTGGTGGGCAATTGCATCTACACCGGCCAGTGGACCCCGCAAGATGCGACCCCCGCGTGCGACCCCGACCTGTTCGCGGCGGCACCGAAGCAGACTCAGACCGCGCAGGCGAAAGCCGCCACGAAGCAGTCGCTGGCCAAGGCCGGGACGACCGGGGCAACCGGATCAACAGGATCGCAGGGCGCCTCCGGGCTACCGGTCACCGCCAAGTCCGCCGCCTCCTCTTCCATCGCCGCGGTGCCGGGCACGCGAGGCAATCGCGTGAGCGGCAGCACGTCCGCGCTGCCGGGCGAGACGACGCAACCATCCACGCGCGAGGGCATCCTCGCTCGCAGGGTCTACAACACCGGCGCCGGCACGGAGTCGTCTGAACTCGCCAATGCCGCACAGAGCGCAAACGGCCAAGTACAAAACGGCGCATCGACGGGATCTGCTAAGGTCGGCGCGAACAACACGTACCAGGAAGAGAAAGGCGCCCCCAACGAGTCCGGCATCATCGGACAGAGCCGCTACTACCAGGAGGAGAACGGTGCGCCTAAGGCGTCGGGCATCCTGGGGCAGAACCGGTACTATCCAGAGGAGAACGGCGCGCCTAAGACGTCGGGCATCATCGGACAGAGCCGGTACTACCAAGAAGAGAACGGCGCACCCAGCAGCAGCGGCATCACCGTGACGAGGCAGTTCGGCACGGGGCAGGGAAATGCAAACGGCGAGAGCCCGACCGCTGGGCAGCAACTCGCGGGCGGTGGGGCTGCTGGTCAGACGCAGGGGGCGGCTATGGGCGGGCAAACAGGCGGCGTGGGCACCACGCCGACGATGCCCGAAGAGGGAGCCAGCTCGTCGGCGATGTCCAAGCAAGAGATCGCCCGTGCCGAGGAGAGCAACACGCAGTCTGGCACTGAGATGCCCCGCCCAGTCACCATCCTCCCGGTCACGATCACCGTGGAGGCAGAACCGCTGTTCGACTTCAATCGGTACGGCATCCGCTCGGATTCGCAGACGAAGCTCGATCAGCTGGCGAAGGAGCTGAAAGACGTCAACTACGGACAGATCGTGGCCGTCGGATATGCGGACCCGATCGGAACCGCCATGTACAACCAGCTGCTGTCCGAGCGGCGTGCGATGGCCGTCAAGGCGTATTTGGCGCAGCTGGGGATCGCCACCGAGAGGATCCAAGTCGAAGGACGCGGCGAGACAGAAGAGTTCGCCAGCTACGAGGCGTGCGGCGGGCTGCGCACCGCGAAAACGATCTCCTGTCTGCAGCCGGATCGTCGCGTAGAGGTCACCGTCAACGCCAGAAAGCAAAACTAAGGGAGAGCACGACGATGAGCCTGAGGTCGATCACGCTCACCACGCTGTCGACGATCGTACCGGTCCTGTTCGTGTACGGCTGTGCCACGAGCAGCGGCTCGAGCGCAGGAACGACGCCCGATAAAGCGGCCGAAGCGCTCGCTGCAGCACAAAATGCTCTGCAAGAGGCCAAGGCAGCACGCGCGTCCTCGGACGCCGCGCTCGCAGAGGTGCGCAACAACCGCGCTAAGCTCGACCAGATCCTCGCTGCCATGAAGCCCGGCGCAAACGACACCGCGCAGAAGGCCTTGGAGACGGCCAACACTGCCACTCAGACGGCGCAACAGGCGAAGGACATGGCCGAGCAAGCGATCACCTCGGCCAACAAGGCAAGCAGAGAGTCGGATCAGATGTTTGCGAAAGCGATGCGCAAGTGACTGCAGGCGGCGCGGGCCGCTTGCCCCCTGACGGCTCCGGGCGGGTCCGGTGCAGCGCTCTGAGCGCAACGCCTTTGGTGACTTTAGCGGCTGGTGTGATGGCAGCATCCTTGCTGCTCGCGCCAGCCGCTCGTGGCGAAGACGGCGAAGCGGGGTTCGTTCGCCTCACTCCCGCGGAGGTGCCGTGGAGGGCATTACCCGGATTTCACGGCATGCAAGGGGCCGTGCTGAGCGGCGATCCGACGAAGCCGGGGATGTACGTGATCCGGGTGAAATTCCCACCGTGGCTGATGACGCGCCCGCACTTTCACCCCGAAGATCGCCACGTGCTGGTGATCTCGGGCACGTGGTGGGCGGGCGCGGGCGACACGTTCGATCCGGACAAGACGGTACCGCTCCCGGCGGGCAGCTACATGAAGCAGCCGGCCGGGAGCCACCACTTCGACGGCGCGAAGGGTGAAGAGGTCGTGATCCAGATCGTCGGATACGGGCCGAGCGGCACGAGTTTCGTGCGTCCCCAAGACGGCCCTACCGGAAGCGCGCGCAACGGAAACTGACGCCAAGCCGCTACGCGACGCTTGATCACGTCGCTTGGCTCCACAGAACTTGGCGAGCGGCTCGATGGTCTACACGTGTATCGATGCACCGTAGCGGCTGCGGCGCCCATAGCCTTGTCATCGAGCGCGGTGGGAGCGGCGGCTTGTCAACTCGCCGGCGACGATCCAGTGCTTAGACCCACAGCGATTGGACGCATTGGCTACAGCCATCGGTTCTCGCGGTCGCGAGACCCGACTTAAGTCTGGCATAAGACGCTGCGCTCAGTGTAGAGAAAGACCGGATCGTCCGAGTGCGACAAGCAGGCGCGGTGAGCTGCGCGAACGCCGAGTCAAGAACGATGGGCGCTGCCCGTTGGGACTTCATGCTCGCGCGAGTGCGTTCCGCGTCTACCGAGCCCGGACGCGTGTGGTGGCGCTGCGCAGGACCGACCCGATCCCGGCCGCCCCTAAGCGATTTCTCTCCGACCGTGAGTCAACACCAGATCCCCGAGGACGTTTCGACACTGCTTCCCGAACCGTCGGCTGGCGCCGAGGAGCCGTGCTCGGCCACCGAGGCCGAGCTCGCCGAGATCGAGAAGTTCATCAATGCTCTGCTGGAGGCTCCGCCGGAGCGGATGGATGCCAAAGTCGCCGCTATGGTCCGCCGTGCGATGAAAGCGCGGCCCCGATTCCTGAGCGCTCTCGCGATGCGAGCGTTGCAGCTCGAGCAGCGGCTGCGGCAGACCCAGCGAGAACTGATTCGACTGCAATGGGAGCTTGCGCAGCTGCGACAGCGTGAGACGCCGCAACGCACACCCGATCACAGCGCCGACGATTGAGTGCGGTGACAGCGCCCTCGATGCCGTGTCGATGAAGTCCTGTGTCCCGGATGAGCTGCCCGCCTTCGAACCTGGAGCGAGGATCACGCAACCCGCTGCGAGATGCGGCTGCGCGTAGCTTTTGTGTTCGAGGTAATTGCCATGACAGTCAGTTGCGTTATCCTTCGCCTATCTTGAGGCAGCGCCCGTCGTCCGAAGGCGGCGCTCACGCGCAGGCTGTTGCTACATCGCGACACCGTCATAGCAAACGCACGCTCATGCCGGTTGCCTCAGCAGCGGGGCCGCTGCGCGATCATCGAACGCGTCGCGACTCCCGGTGGACCGTAGACGATTGGAGGTCGATGATGGGTAGAGTCAATCTGTCGAGGCTGTGGTACATCTTCCCCCCGGATGATCAGGAGCTCAAACCCGCGGAATTCGAGCGCAAGGTGACGAGTTTCCTGAGCACGCTTCCGCTCCCCCATAAACTCGCCCTACTCGAGTTCCTCACGATCCAATATGCAGCGTTCGCACGCCAGCTCGAGGTGCTGCGCGCGCGCAAGGTCCTGTCCCAGCCAGAGCACGCGGAGCGCTCGGAGAAGCTCTCCAGTCATTTGACCACGCTGCGGCGGTGCCGGTCTGCGCTGGAAACGTCGCCGGTGGCGGCGGATTACTGGCCGTGGCCGACAGCGCTGGCCCACGCCACGGTGCTGGAACCGTAACGGCAAACCCCGCGCGCTGCGAAGGCGCGCGGGCGGCCGCGCGGAGCTCGAAGGCTAGCCGACGCTCTTAGGCCATAGCAGCGTGGCCTGAACCGGGGCTTTCGGAGTCACGGTCACCGATCTGGTCAGGCGGTGGCCCTCGACGTCGGCCATGACGCTGTAGTGACCCGGCGGAAGCTTTAGAAACAGCAGCGGTCCATCGGTGCGGATGCTCGTCGCCTTTCCTCGTGCATCCGTGATCTTCACCGTTGCCTGTCCGAGAAACGCAGCGCGCGGCTTGCGCGCTTCCGCCAACACAAGCCTCAAGTCGTACCGCGATGCCTGAGCGCGCATCGCGTCGGCCTCGGCCTTTCCGATCCCACCGCTCATCCATGCGATGCCGTTCCTGTGATGCTCATGCGGCAGCACCACTCCGGATTGCGTTTGGGCCGCTTGCGCCGTTTGCAACGCCGACACTGCACAGATCCCCATCACCACATGCATGATCTTCATCGTTCGCCTCCATGATCTTCGAAGCAGTGCGAGCCCTGCTGCAGCGTCCGGTTTCCGCACCGCATTCACTTCATGTGACCCCTGCGAGGCTGGGAAAGTTTAGATGGCTTTCGCTGTTGCGGATCGTCACGCTGGTCGACTGGCGCGCCTCCGCGTCGAGGCCGGCCGCGCGTCGGATCCTCGGAAAGCCCCATCCTCAGAACGCGCGATATGCTTGGCTGGCGAAATAAGCGTAGACGAAATACAGAAGGAGCAACCCGAGAACGGACCCAAGCACGATGATCGGCAACGCGATCCGCTGCTTCTGTCCGCTGCGATCGACCTCCAAGGCCGCAACGAGCTCGATCGCCTGAAGTGCACCGATGCCCGCCCCGGTCATAAAGGCCCACGTCAGCTCTAAGCGAATCGGCTGAAGAAAGAAGGCGGCGACCAATCCCAAGATGGCGCCGATCGCAGCTCCCATGATGGTGAGCAGCGCCCAGATGGCTCTGGCTGAGATCAGCCGATAGAGCAACAACCATTGGCCCAGACCCAAGCAGATCATCCCCGGCAACATCGGGAGCGCCACCAGCCAAGGCAGGATAGCAAACTCTTCGGCGTTCCACGCCCAAAGCGGCAGGATCATGACTGCGATGCCGATGCTCGTCACCGGGATCCACAGGAAGACGAATACGCTCTGCGCCGCTGTGCGGCCTCTCAGGGCGTGGCGCAGTGCCAGCCATTGCGCTATCGCCAACGGGATGGCGACACTGAAGGCGAAACCGACAAGCTTCCAGTCATACTGGCCTAGAGGATTGCGCGCGAACGCAGCGCTTGGGAACAGGATCAGAGCCAACCGGGCGCCCGCCAACGCGCCGATCGCGCTCGCGCCGATCCAGAGCCACAGAGCTCGAGAACCGTCCGGTTGGTTCGGAAGCTCGGGCTGAGAGAGATTCTCGTTATTCATCGGTTCCGGCCTTGGCAAGTACAGCTTTGCGTCTTCATGTCCGCTCCGCCCTGGCTCGAATCGCTCGACCCTGCTGCGCTAGCCGCTTGAGCGCTTTGCGCCGAGAGTCGGTTCCGCTTAGGGAGCTCATGACGCGCAGCTGCGGCCCGCGACTCCCGGCTCGAGCCGGCCACGCACGCGCCGAGCGTATGTGGATGCTATCACCGCTTCCGGGCCAGAAGTTCGATCGGAACGATGCGTCCCTCGAAAAGCCCGCGCGCCGTGTTCGCCATCGCTTGGGCCGCGAGGTCGCCGTGGATCAGCATTACCGCGCGATGCAGCGGTTTCTCCCCGCGCTCCACCATCGCGCGCGAGCGCGCGCCGAATGCGAGTGCTTTGTCGAGAGTGCTCTCCAAGCGAACGACATCGAACCCCGCCGCGGCCAGGCCATCCCGCGTATCTGCCGCCGTCGACAGGAAGCTGGTGCGGGAGCTGCTCGCCCAGGGCGTTGGATACTCCAGATCCCCGCCGTCGCCTTTCGCGAGCTCCGAGAGCACCAGCCATGCACCCGGCTTGAGCACACGGTGGATCTCGCGATAGAACCCGCCCTTGTCGGCGATATTCATCGAAACGTTCATCGAGTAAGCGCCGTCGAAGCTGGCGGGGGCGAACGGCATCGCCGTCGCATCGCCGACCTCGAAGCCGACTCTTTGCTCGAGACCGAGCAAGCGTGTAAGGTGCCGAGCAACGTCGCAGAACTCAGGAGTCAGATCGATCCCCGTGATCCGGCAGCCGAGCCGGTTAGCGAAGTAGCGCGCAGGCCCGCCGATTCCGCTGCCGATGTCGAGGATATGATCGGAGGCGCCGCAGTGCATCAGGCCGGCGACCTCTTCCGTCGCCTCCATGCCGCGGCCATGGAACTGGTCGTAGGGCGCCAGCGTCGTGATCGTTGGATGCGCGGGATCGGCGCCGTCATCGATCAAGGCCGCGTTCAGTCGCGCGAGAAGATCGCCTCGGCTGTAGTGGCTGGAGACTTCGCTACCGCTGTCTATCGGACTCATCTGCTCTTTCCTGGCTGTGGGATGTCGATCGCGCACGCGCCCCGGTCTTCTCCGGTCGATCAACGACTCGGACTCCCATCCTGCGGGCGACCGTCTCGAGGGCGCGCCCTGGCATGCATTCGAGGCAACTTGCGCGCCGTCTCGACCCGGTTCCCCATGCTATCGATCTTGCGCCGAGGGCCTCGATTTCCTCTTCTTGTCATAGCCCCCCGGGTCCACGACGAACTCGGCCACCTCCTCGGCGAGCTTCTTGAGGTTTCGTTGCACCGTGGCCTCGTTGGATCCCGTGCAGGCCCCGGCTGGACACTCCGTGCTCGCAGAGATCTCGGCGGAAGCCACGTCGGCCCCGGCTTTGTCCAGAACCGAGACCCTCACCCGAGAGAGACTCGCTCCGGTGTTCGAACCGATCCAGAACCTGAGAGCCGCGCTGCCGCCGTCGATCTCGACCAGCTCGGTGGTGATCGTGAGGTCTTCATCGTGCGCAGCGCCTTGCTGATCGGAGACCTTGATCTCCCAGGCCGGCTGCTTGAGCGCCAAGGCGTCTTTCACGTAGCCGGCAAACAGCGAAGGCGCGTCCGTCACTGTCAGGTTGTCCACGTTCTTGACGGTGTCCGGGCTCATCGGCATCGGCCGAATGACTGCGGACCACACTTCCTCCGGCACCGGGCGCTGGACATTGGCATACCCGGACGATGGTGCCGTGCTGACGCAGCCCGCGCACAGCAGGGCCACAGAAGTCAGGCCACCGACTTTCATCTTCCACCATGCTCTGCGCAGGACATCGATCGGATCCTGCGCCGGTGACGAGGCTAGGCTCAAAGCCGGAGAATCCAATGCGCGCCTTCGCCGTCCCCGGTCCTCGCGCGTGGCCTCAAGAAAGCAACTCCCGTGTAGAAGAACTCCAATTTGCGCTGGGTGATGTCCTGACCCGAGGCAAGCTGCGGCGCGCTCTACGTCGAACGCCTGCGCTTCAGCGCACGTCGAATACCAGCTTCCCGCGAAAATGCCGGGCTTCGCTCACAGCGTGGGCCGCGGCAGCCTGCGACAGTGGATAGTGTCTGATCTCGGGGGGACGCACCGCACCGGAGAGCGCGAGAGCGACGATGCGCTCCAGATGACGGCGATCGCGCCCGACCTGCGGGCGGTACGCGCGAATGTCCGCCCGCGGCGGGGTCGGCGCCGTTGTGCCCGAGGCGATGAAGGCGGCGCGACCACCGGACCGCAGCACAGCGAACGACTTCAACGCCACCTCGCCTCCCACGGTGTCGAACACCGCATCGCAGCCCGATACCTTGCGGGTGAAGTCCTCGGCGCGATAGTCGATGACCTCGTCCGCGCCGAGCCCGCGCACATAGGCATGGTTCGCGGCGCTTGCGGTGGTGATCACACGGGCGCCGATATGCTTCGCGAGCTGGATGGCAAAACCCGCTACGCCGCCTGCACCGCCCTGGATCAAAATCGTTTCGCCACGCGCGAGCTGCAGCGTGTCTTCGATCGACACCAGAGCCGTCAACCCGGTGAGCGCCAGCGCGGCGCATTCCGCATGCGAGAGCGCCTCGGGTTTGGCCGCCACGATCGCCGCCTGGATCGCGATCTTCTCCGCGTACGCGCCCTCCTGGCCCATGTCGCAAACCCCGAAGACGG
>Ga0335081_10019963_pt1 | contig 10841 bp, 9 predicted proteins | sample Lox_Sample_35_FD_206713 | JGI IMG/M metagenome (GOLD analysis project Ga0335081, IMG submission 206713) | Soil microbial communities from Loxahatchee National Wildlife Refuge, Florida, United States - Lox_Sample_3.5 | ecosystem: Environmental > Terrestrial > Soil > Wetlands | place: USA: Florida... | reverse complement strand
GCCGCGGTCGCCAACTGCGCGGCGGTGCTGCTGATCACCGCCGGGCAGGCCGCCATCGGCCTGCCGGTCGGCGGCTCTGCCGCCCTCGCGCTCGCCATCGGGTCGTGCGGACTGCTGTTCGCGGCGGTCGCGGCGGTCGCGGCCCAGCTGTCGGGAACCGCCCGCGGCGCCAGGGGGATCGGGATCGGCGTGCTCGCCGCCGGGTATCTGCTCATGTCGGCCGGCGCGGCGGCCGGTTCGAGCGGCAGCCTGCGCTGGCTGCTCTGGCTGAGCCCGCTCGGCTGGGCGTCGGAGGTCCGGCCCTACGCGGGCGACCGCTGGCTGGTGCTGGCGCTGCCGCTGGCGGCCGCCGCCGCCGTGGCCGCCGGCGCCGCGCTGCTGGCGGCCCGGCGCGACCTGGGCGCGGGCCTCGTGCCGGCGCGTCCCGGCCCGGCGCGCGCCGCGAGGTCGCTGCGCGGGCCGCTCGCCCTCGCGTGGCGGCTGCAGGCGCCCAGCATGATCGGCTGGGCCGCCGGCGCGCTGGTGCTCGGCGCCGCCTTCGGGTCGGTTGCCAACAACATCGGCTCCATGCTGGGCAGCAGCGTGCACGTCAGGAACGCGATCGCCCGGCTCGGCGGGCAGTCTGGCATAACCGACGCGTACCTGGCGGCGATGATGAGCATCCTGGGACTCCTCGCGGCCGGGTACGCGATATCGGTGGTGCTGCACCTGAGGTCAGACGAGACCGAACAGCGCGCCGAGCCCGTGCTGGCCACCGCGACCAGCAGGGCCGGCTGGTACGCCGGCTACCTGATTGTGGCGGCTGCCGGGGCCGGCGTGGCGCTGGCCGCGGCCGGCCTCGGCGCCGGCCTGGCGTTCGGGCTGCGCTCCGGGGATCTGCCCGCTGAGCTGCCGCGCCTGCTCGGCGCCGCGCTTGCCCAGCTGCCCGCGGCGCTGGCCGTGGCGGCCGTCGCGGCGGCCCTGTTCGGGCTGCTGCCGGACTACTGCGTGGCTGGCGGCTGGGCGGCGCTGGCCTTGGCGGCCGTGCTGGTGCTGCTGGGACCGACGCTGCGGCTCGCCCAGTGGATCCAGGACATCGGGCCGTTCACCCACGTGCCGAAGCTGCCCGGCGCCGCGGTGAGCGCCCAGCCGCTGGCCTGGCTGGCCGCCGTGGCGGTCGCCGGGGCGACGGCCGGCCTGGGCGGACTGCGCCGGCGCGATGTCGGCTGACCGCGGCGGCCGCCGGCGCCGGGTCAGGATCGCGGGTAGATCGTCTCGTGCGCGGCCAGCATCGCCACGTACTTCGCTATTCGCCCGGCCCGCGTCTGCGGGCGCCTGGCGTCGCTGATCCGGTACAGGATGGCGTACCTGTTCGTGCCGGACAGGGTGGCGAAGAACTCCCGGGCGGCGTCGTTGGCGGCGAGTTCGCGCTCCAGGTCCTCCGGGACGCTCATCGCCCGCTGCCCGGCGTAAGCGGCGTCCCACCGGCCGTCCGCCTGGGCCAGCTCCACCTCGCGCGTCCCCGCCGGGCGCATCCGGCCGGCCTCGATCAGCTCGCAGGCCTTCTCGGTGTTGATCTTCGACCAGCGGCTGCCCGGCTTGCGCGGGGTGAAGCGCTGCAGCCAGTAGTTGTCGTCGAGCTTGTCCTTCTGGCCGTCGATCCAGCCGTAGCACAGCGCCACCGCGAGCGCGTCGGGGTAGCTGACGCCGCGGCCGGCCGAGCCCTTCTTGGGGATCTTGAGCCAGACGCCGGGGGCGGTGGCATGCTGCCCGGCCAGCCAGGACTCCCATGCGCCGGGATCGTCAAAGCCCAGGACGGGAAGTTCGCGTCGCGGCATTTGGTTAGTCAACCACAGGGCCTGGCACGGGTGCCGACGGCCCTGGGATAGTTAGTTGTAGACCAGCAAATGGCGAGAGGGTTAGCTCGGGGATGGGCCAGATCGACCTCGACCGCAGGCGTCGCATGCTCGTGCTGGCCATCTGCTGCCTGAGCCTGTTCATCGTCGGCATTGACGCCACGATCGTGAACATCGCGCTGCCCTCGATCCAGCGCGAGTTGCATGCCCCGGTGTCGGGCCTGCAATGGACCGTCGACGCTTACACGCTCGTGCTGGCCAGCTTCCTGATGCTGGCCGGCTCCACGGCCGACCGGATCGGGCGGCGCAGGACGTTCCAGGCCGGCCTGGCGCTGTTCACGCTGGGCTCCCTGCTCTGCAGCCTGGCACCCGGCCTGGGCTGGCTGGTGGCGTTCCGGGCGGTGCAGGCTCTCGGCGGCTCGATGCTCAACCCGGTGGCGATGTCGATCATCAGGAACACGTTCACCGATGCTGCCGAGCGAGCCCGCGCGATCGGGTTGTGGGGCGCCACCTTCGGCGTGAGCATGGCGCTGGGCCCGATCGTCGGGGGCGTGCTGGTGGCGTCGGTCGGCTGGCGCGGGATCTTCTGGGTCAACATCCCGGTCGGCGTTGCGGCGCTCGTGCTCACCGCGTTGTTCGTGCCCGAGTCCCGGGCGCCGCGGGCGCGCCGCCTCGATCCCGTCGGCCAGGTGCTCGTGATCCTCACGCTGGCCTCGCTGACTTACGCGATCATCGAGGGGCCGACCTCGGGCTGGGCCTCCGCCAGGATCGTCGGCAGCTTCGCGCTGTCCGCCGTCGCGCTCACCTGCCTCGTCGGCTATGAGCCGCGGCGCAGCGAGCCCCTGCTGGACCTGAGGTTTTTCCGCAGCGCGCCGTTCTCCGGCGCGACGGTGATCGCGGTATGCGCGTTCGCCGCGCTCGGCGGCTTCCTGTTCCTCAACACCCTGTACCTGCAGGACGCGCGCGGCTACTCGGCGCTGCACGCCGGGCTGTACACGCTGCCGATGGCGGTGATGACCGTGCTGTTCGCGCCGCTGTCGGGCAGGATTGTCGCCGCCCGGGGGCCGCGGCTGCCGCTGATCGTCGCGGGCATCGCCACGACGGCCGGCGGGATCATGCTGACCCGGCTGGCCAGCGACTCGGCGTTCGGGTATCTCATCGCGAGTTACGTGGTCTTCGGCATCGGCTCCGGCATGGTGAACGCCCCGATCACCAATACCGCGGTATCGGGCATGCCCGCGTCTCAGGCCGGGGTCGCGGCGGGGATCGCGTCGACGAGCCGGCAGGTCGGCTCCGCGCTGGGCGTCGCGGTGGTGGGGTCGGCGGTCCTCTCCGCCCTGCACGGGCCGCTGCGGCTGGGCTTTGCCGACGCCAGCCACGTGGGCTGGTGGATCATCGCCGGCTGCGGCGTCGCGATCTTGCTGGTGGGTCTGGCCACCACCGGCCGATGGGCCCGCAGGACGGCGGAACGCACCGCGGACCGGCTCATGCCGCCCGCCCCCCCGGTCCCGGTGGCAACGCCCTTACGGTCACGCCGCACGCCGGCGTGGCTCCCGTAGCCCCCGAACACTCGCGACCGAGCAGCAGTTCCGGGACGATCCCGTTCCCGATCATCGACGGGGTGCCCCATTCCGAGTCGACGCGCGGCGCGCAGCCATGCGGCCGGCGCGGGGCCGGCACATGCGGAAATCAGGCCGGCCGCATATGCTCGGCGGGCCATCACGGTCGGCCGCCACGGCCGGCCTGCAGGTCATCAGAGCCGGCGCCGGCGGGCCGGCGGGGAGGCACGCCGTTGCGCGGGTCGCAGCCCTGGGTGCGGACCGGGGGCATCATTATCCTCGTGGCCCTGGTGACCGCGCTTATCTCGAGCGCCGCCGCGGGACGCTTCCCGCTCTGGCTGCGCTCCAACCCGCGTTCGGCGGCTGGCCGGGCAGCCGCGCCGCGGCGGGGCGCTGACGCCGGGCGGCCCCCGGCCACCGCCGGAGCGCCGAGCCAGGCGGTCGGCCCCAAAGCCGCATCGCTGCCCGCGCTCTCGCCCGCGCAGATGGCGGGCCAGCGGGTGATCTACAGCTACGGCGGCCTCACGCCGCCCGCCTCGCTGCTCCAGCTGATCCGCCACGGGGAGGCCGGCGGGGTCATCTTCTTCAGCCAGAACGTCTCAAGCCCGGCGCAGATCGCCGCGGTGATCGCCGAGCTCGACCAGGCGAATGCCAGCCCGCTGAACCCGGTGCGGTCGCCGCTGCTGCTGATGACCGACCAGGAGGGCGGACTTGTCCGGCGCGTGCCCGGCGAGCCCCTGCTCTCCGAGCGGCAGATCGGCGAGTCGGCCGCCCCGGCCGCCGCCGCGGCGAGCGCTGGTTCCGGCGCCGGGCTCAACCTGGCCGGCCTCGGCATGAACGTCAACCTGGCACCGGTGCTCGACGTGTACCGTCAGCCGGGGGACTTCGACGACCAGTACCAGCGCTCTTACGGCATGGACCCGGCTGTCGTCGCCGACCTGGGCGCTGCCTTCATCCGCGCGCAGCAGCAGACCGGCGTCGCGGCCGCCGCGAAGCACTTCCCCGGGCTGGGCGCGGCGGCGCAGGCGCAGGACACCGACACCCAGCCGGTCACGCTTGACGTTCCGCTCGCCACGATCAGGGACGTGGACGAACTGCCCTTCCGGGCGGCGATCGCGGCCGGGGTCCGCCTCGTCATGGTGTCGTGGGCGGTCTACCCGGCGCTCGACCCCGCCCGGCCCGCCGGCCTCTCAGCGGTGATCGTCGGCGGCGAGCTTCGGGACCGGCTGGGCTTCAAGGGCGTGACGATTACCGACGCGCTGGAGGCCGGCGCGCTCCGCGCGTACGGCCCGATACCCAGCCGGGCCCTGCTGGCGGCCGGGGCCGGGATGGACCTCGTCCTCTGCTCGGCGGGCAGCGTCAGCGAGGGCGAGCAAGCGGCAGCGGGCCTGGAGGGCGGGTACCGCGACGGAACCCTCGACAAGCTCGCGTTCGCGGCGGCACTGCAGCGCGTGCTGGCGCTGCGCGCCAGCCCCGGCGGTTAACCGGACCCACCGGATGTCGGCAGCCATGCTGCGTCGGCGGGCCGGCCGGATTGCCCCGCGGCGGCGGCCGGGAAGCCGCGCACGACCCGGGTGTACGGCCCGGGGGAGACGAGCGCGATGTGTCCGTCGCTTAGCCACTTGACGACGTAGGGCGGGGACCCGTCCGCGTTCCGCATGCCGATCACCACGGCGGCACGGCAGTGGTCGCCGTCCGGTATCAACCGGTCACCCAGCTGAGCCTTCATCGTGCCCTCCTCGCCGTGGTGGCGATGTCTGGCGGCCGGGCGCTAGGGCCCGGCCTGGCCACTTACCTGAAGTGTGCCTGGCCGGCTCCCCGCGGGCTCAGGGGCCAAGGTCCCTCAGATGGGGGCCGTCGGCCCGGTGCTGCCCGTGGGCGCGGCGGAGCACCATAAAACGCTGTAGGCCTCGTGGGCGATCCGGAGGTGAACCGGGGATGAGAGTCACGCAAGACGGCGGCATGGAAGGAGGCCGCCGCGAGGCGCAGGCCGAGCGGGCGCGCCCGCCGGCACCTGGACCGCCCCGGCGCCCCTATGGCCCGGGCGACCTTGCCAGGCGGCTGGCCAGGCGCCGGGCGGAACTCAAGCTCACCCGGCAGCAGGTGGCCGCGCGAGCCGGACTGACCTTGTCCTACCTGGACTACCTCGAGGAGAGCACGGCCCGGCCGACGTCGGCGGACCTGCGCCGGCTGGCCGCCGCGCTGCAGACCACGCCCGCGGCGCTGCTCGGCGCGGGTCTCGGCGCCGCGCCGGGAGGTGACCCGCCGGCCCGGCGGCCCGTGTTGCAGCGGCTCACGCCAGCGCAGTGCTACGACTTGCTCGCGCCGGGCGGAGTGGGCCGGTTCGCGTTCTCGACCAAGGCGGGGCCGGTCGTGCTGCCGGTGAACTTCGCCATGGCCGGGCGCACGATCGTCTTCCGCACCGCCGGGGACAGCGCGCTGTCAGCCCACGCGTACGACGAGGTCGGTTTCGAGGTGGACCGCCTCGACGAGGCGCTGTGCCAGGGCTGGAGCGTGCTGGTGACCGGTACCGCGCACCGGGTCACCGACCGGGGCGAGCTCAGCGGCCTGCGCAACCAGATAGCCGTGGAGCCGTGGGCGGGCGGGACCCGCGACGTCTTCGTGCGCATCAACCCGGCTCGTATCAGCGGACGGGTCGTCCAGACCGGCTGACCGGCCGCCCGCGGGCTGTCCGGACGCAGTGCCAGCTAGGCCGGCGTGCTCCCGGCGTGAGGGCGCACGGCCGAGCCCCCGTCACGCCGGCTCGGCTGCGCGACCGTGCCCGCCGAGGACCGCGAAGGCGAACAGGCCTGCACCGAGGACCAGGAATGCCGACAGGAGCAGCGCGGCGTGGAGTCCGGAATAGAACGCGCTGTATGCGGCCTGAATTACCTCCTGAACCTCCTTCCCCTGGCTGGCCGGGCCTACGCCCTTGGCGTGGGCGCTGGAGGGGACGCCGCCGGTCTCGATTGCCTGGATCACGATCGACTGGAAGTCGGATGGGACACCCAGGATTTTCAGCTTGCTGATGAGGGTGGAGTGCAATTGGGCGTTCACCAGCGCGCCCAGGACCGCCACGCCCGTCACGGCGCCGATCTCGCGGCTGGTATTCGTTGCCGATGCCGCCATGCCGGAGCGCGCGGGCGGCACCGCGGTCAGCGCCGACGAGGTAATCGGAACGATCGTCGACCCGATGCCGATGCCGGTCAGCGTCAGGGCCAGGGCCAGGGGCGCATACGGCGGGCTCGGGCTGAGCGTGAGGGACGTCAGCAGTAGGCCGGCGCTGAACAGCAGGCAGCCGATGAAGATTGACCATCGCGGGCCGGCCGCCATGGTCCAGCGGCCGGCCAGCAGCGACGCAGCGATCATCGCCGTGGTCATCGGCAGGAAGACCAGGGCGATCTGGTAACCGGAATCGCCGACCACCTCGTCCAGGTACAGCGCGGTGAAGAAGAAGACCGCGAATGTCCCGAAATACACGCAGAAGGCGACGACGTTGGCGGTAAGGAAGCGGGGAACGCGCAGGAACCGCACATCCAGCAGCGGATGGGCGGCGCGGCTCTCCCACCAGAAGAACCCCGCGGCCGTGACCGCGCTGAGGCACAGCAGCGCGAGCACGCTCGGATCGGCGAAACCCGCGGATTCGGCGTCGATCACGGCGAAAATCAGCGCGCTCAGCGCGCCTGCCCCGAGCACGAACCCGGGGATGTCGACCCGGTGCGCATCCGGGTCGGCGCTCTCCGGCAGCACCAGCAACCCGGCGACCAGGGCAGCCAGGCCGAAGAACAGGTTGAACCAGAAGATCGCGCGCCAGCTCCACACGCCGACCAGCGCGCCGCCGACCACCGGGCCGACGGCGAGGGCAAGCCCGGACACGGCCGTCCACACGCCCAGGGCCCGGGTCCGGGTCCGCTCGTCGGCGTACAGATGCCGCAGCATCGACAGGGTGCCGGGCTCGCTGGCGGCGGCGCCGAACCCCATCACCGCCCGGCCGGCGATCAGCGCCTGGGCGTTCGGCGCCAGTGCGCACAGGACCGATCCCGCGCAGAAGATCCCGGCTCCGATCAGCATGACCCGCTTGCGGCCGAACTCGTCGGCCACCATGCCGAACGCGAGCATGGCACCCGCGAAGGTCAGCGCGTACGCGCTGACCACCCACTGCAAGGCAGACACCCCGGCGTGCAGCTCGGCCTGCACGCTGCCCAGCGCGACGCTCACCACGGTGTTGTCCAGGAACGTCAGGAACAAGATCGTGCAGAGCACGGCAAGCGCGAGCGGCCGGCCCCCGCGATGCGCCGCTGGCGCCTGCCCGGCTGGCACGCCGACCGAGCGGACCACCCGGCTAGGTTGCTGCCTTGCAGGCCGAGGGCAGCGACGATGTGCTACCGCCGTTCTCCAGGGCCAGCAAGCCGCAGAAGCTGGCGACGCCGACCTTCCAGGTGCCGTCCTGGTACACCGCGACGCCTGTCTGGTTCTTGAGCGCTGGTGTGCCAGCCACCAGGATGTTGTAGGTGACGTCGGCCTGGGACGGCGTGATGACCTTCACCTTCGTGACGGTGGCGCTGGCTGTCGACGCCAGGCTCGATCCGGCCTGGGCCTTGATGACCGAGGCGAAGGTCGACCCGTCCTGCAGCAGGTCGACCCGCCGCGTGACCGCGCTCTTCGGGTTGAAGAAGGCAATCCAGTTCGCCGTGATCGCCTTCTCGTCGGCAGCCGTGGCCGGCGAGGTCGCGGACGCCTTAGCTGACGGCGACGGGCTGGGCTTCGAGCTGCTGCTGCTGCTACTGCTGCAGGCGGCCAGCGCGCCGCCGGCCGTGCATGCCAGCAGGATCCAGGAGGCAATTCCTTTAGTGTTCACTCAGACATTCTCCAGCTTCCGTGACCGGCGGGGAGCCGAGAGATGACGCAAACGTCAGAACGGCCGTCGCTCGCCGTGGTCCACCGCATCGGTGCCCGCTTTCGGGCATGGGCCGGGGCGACCCGCTCCCTGCTCAGCCGGGGGGACTAACGGCCCCCCGGGAGGGCCCGAACGCCTCTGCACCGCGTTAACGCCAGCCAGAAGGGTAAGCGGCGAAGATTCAACGGCGGAAGGAGACAGCCAGGCCCGATCGTGCGAGAGTTCCGGAACCCGCGGTGATTCGAGACCGGCCGGTGCCTGAGCCGGGACCCGGGTAGGTCATGCCCAGACGGGAATGTTCGCGGCGTGACCGGGCAGGGCCGCTCGAGCGAGGAGGACGGACATGGAGGGCGATCGGGTCATAGCCGGGACAGACGGCTCGCAGCAGTCGCTGCGGGCCGTGGAATGGGCGGCTCGCGAGGCCGCGCTGCGCGGTGCCGCGCTGCGCATCGTATCCGTGCCGCTGCTGCCGCCACGGATGGCCTGGCAGCGGGCCGGGCACAGCGGCCCCGACACCGTCGCCGACGCGATCCGAGCGTCCGCTGAGCGGGCTCTGGCCTCGGCGGCCGCCCGAGTCGCGGAGGTGGAGCCCGACCTCGCCGTGGACACGGCGCTGCTGCCCGAGCCGCCCGCCGAGGCACTCACCGATGCCGCCGTCGGCGCCGCGATGCTAGTGGTCGGCTCCCGCGGCGCCGGTGGCTTCGCCGCGCTGATTCTCGGCTCCGTCGGCCGGTACGTCGCCACCCAGGCACAATGCCCGGTGGTGGTGGCGCGCGAGGAGACCACGGCCGCGCACAACGAGATCGTGGTCGGCATCCGCGACCTTGATCAGCCGACGACGATCGGGTTCGCGTTCGAGGAGGCGAAGCTGCGCGGGGCGCGGCTGCGCGCCGTGCACGCCTGGCACTGGTTCCTGCCGGAGATCCGGCTGCCGGGCAAGGAACGCCCCAGCTCGGACGTCCGCCACGTCACGGCCGAAGCAGCCGGATGGCTGGCCGAGCTGCTGGCCTCCTGGCGGCAGAAATACCCGGGCGTGGAGGTGGTCGAGGACATCGTGCACGCCGCGCCCGGACGGGCGCTCGCCGGCGCCTCGGCCCGTGCCGACCTGGTCGTCCTCGGCAGGACCAGCGCCGATGCGGCCCACCCGCGGACGGGCACGGTCACCCACGCGGTGCTGCACCACGCGCACGGCCCGGTCGCGGTCATCCCTGAGTGAGCTCGGCGGCGTGGTCGGGCACGTAGGTCTGCATCTCCCTTGGTACCCGCACGTAACCTCGTGACGGCGGGCGCGGCGGCAGGCGGAGCGGGTCCCGCTGCACCTCGCGGTAGGGAAGAGTGGACACCAGGTGAGCGATCATGTTGATCCTGGCCCGCCGCTTGTCTTCGCTCTCCACGACGTACCACGGCGCCTCCGGGATGTCGGTGTGCACGAACATCTCGTCCTTTGCCCGGGAGTAGTCCTCCCACCTGGAGATCGATTCCAGGTCCATCGGGGACAGCTTCCAGCGCCGCAGGGGATCGTCGAGCCGGGCCTGGAAACGGCGTTCCTGCTCCTCGTCGCTCACCGAGAACCAGTACTTCCGCAGCAGGATGCCGTCCTCGACCAGCAGGCGCTCGACAATGGGGCACTGATGCAGGAACCGGTGGTATTCCTCCTTCGCGCAAAAGCCCATGACATGCTCGACGCCGGCCCGGTTGTACCAGCTGCGGTCGAACAGCACGACCTCGCCGGCGGCCGGCAGATGGCCGACGTAGCGCTGGAAATACCACTGCGACTGCTCTCGCTCGGTCGGCGCGGGAAGCGCGGCGATCTGGACCACGCGGGGGTTGAGGTACTGGGCGACCCGCTTGATCGTGCCTCCCTTGCCGGCGGCGTCGCGGCCCTCGAAGATCACGATGATCCGGGCCCGCTCGGCGCGCACCCATTCCTGGACCTTCATCAGCTCGCCCTGCAGCCGGTAGAGCTCCTTCTCGTAGGGCTTCCTCGGCAGCCGCGGCGCGGGCTCCCGCTTCGCCGCCGTCTTGGCCTTGCCGTTCTTGCTAGCCACCGCCGCACCTCCCGCCGCGAGCTCCTGAGCCCATCCTCGCACCGGCCGGCGGCGGCGCGATCATCTGCTCATGCGACGCCACCGTGCTCGGATTACCAGGGCCGAACGGCAGGGCCGAAGGTCCTGTCATGGGCCGCCGGCGCCGCGTCGCGGACATGGTCATCCGGATAATGAGGTCGCGAGCCGCGGTAATCACGCACGGAAGGTGCCGCAGCCATGGAACGGGACGAGACGGGCCGCCGCGCGGCCGATCTTCGCGCTGGACCTTACCGCCTGGTGGTGCTGCGGCACGCGGAGAGTGAGTGGAATCTGAAGAACCTGTTCACCGGCTGGGTGAACGTGGGCCTGACGGCCGCCGGGGAGCAGGAGGCGGCGCATGCGGGCAGGCTGCTGGCCGCGGCGGGCGTGCACCCGGACGTGGTGCACACCTCGCTGCTGGGGCGGGCGATCCGCTCCGCTGAAATCGCCCTGGCCGCCTGCGACCGGGACTGGATTACCGTGC
>Ga0335081_10019962_pt1 | contig 10841 bp, 7 predicted proteins | sample Lox_Sample_35_FD_206713 | JGI IMG/M metagenome (GOLD analysis project Ga0335081, IMG submission 206713) | Soil microbial communities from Loxahatchee National Wildlife Refuge, Florida, United States - Lox_Sample_3.5 | ecosystem: Environmental > Terrestrial > Soil > Wetlands | place: USA: Florida... | reverse complement strand
CGATGACGGCCACCTGCTTGCCGCTGACCGCGGCGATGAAGGCGGCGCGCAAGGCCACCTCGGTCTTGCCGAAGCCGACGTCGCCGCACACCAGGCGGTCCATCGGGCGGCCGGAGCCGAGGTCCTTGATCGTGGCCTCGATGGCGGCAAGCTGGTCGTCGGTTTCCTCGTACGGGAATCCGGCGCAGAATTCGTCGTAGGCGCCCGGCCCGACGGTGAGCCGCGGCGCCTCGCGCAATTGCCGCTCGGCGGCGATCTTGATCAATTCGCCGGCGATTTCGCGGATGCGGCTCTTCATGCGCGCCTTGCGCGCCTGCCAATTGCCGCCACCGAGCCGGTCGAGCTCGGCGCCCGCATCCTCCGAACCGTAGCGCGACAAGAGCTCGACGTTCTCCACCGGCAGGAACAGCTTGGTGTCCTCGGCGTAGTGGATCTCGAGGCAGTCGTGCGGCGCGCCGGCGGCCTCGATCGCCTGCAGACCGGCGAAGCGGCCTATGCCGTGATCGACGTGCACCACCAGATCGCCGGGCGCGAGGCTCGTGACCTCGGCGATGAAATTCTCCGTCCGCCGCGAGGCGCGGCGCGGGCGCACCAGGCGGTCGCCGAGAATGTCCTGCTCGCTGATGACGGCGGCATGCTCGGTCTCGAAACCGGACTCGATGCCGAGCACGGCGAGCGCCACGGCATGCCTGGGTAGGCTCGCCGCCTGCGGCCAGGAGGCGACCGGCGTCAGATTGTGCAGTCTATGGTCGGCGAGCACATGGCTCATGCGCTCGCGCGCGCCCTCGCTCCACAGCGCGATCGCGACCTGCTTGCCCTTGGCCTGCAGGCCGAGCACATGGGCGGAGGCCGCCTCGAACACATTGGCGCCCGGCTCGGCGCGCTCGGCGGCGAAATTGCGCCCGGCGCGCGCGCCGATGTCGATCACGTTCGCCGCCTCCGGCACCGCGAAGGGCGTGAGCTTGGCCAATGGCTCCGCTTCCAGCCGGTCGCGCCATTCGTTTTCGCCGAGATAGAGCCGCTCGGCGGGCAGCGGCTTATAGGGCGGGCTTACGCCCTCGCTCAGCGCCTGCCGCCGCGCCTCGTAATAGTCGGCGATCTGGGTAAAGCGCTCGTGCGCGGCATCTTCCGCCAAAGGTTCGAGCGCGAGCGGCGTGCCGGGCAGATAGTCGAACAGCGTCTCGAGCTTCGTATGAAACAGCGGCAGCCAATGCTCCAGGCCGGGATAGCGCCGGCCTTCGCTCACCGCCTCGTACAGCAGATCGTCGGGCGCGGCGGCCCCGAACTGCGCGATATAGCCGGTGCGGAAGCGGCGGATGCTCTCGGTGACGAGCTGGAATTCCGACACCGGCACCAGATCGAGCCCGCGCAGGTCTCCCTCGCTCAGCTGCGTCTGCGGATCGAAGCTGCGGATCGTCTCCAGCGCGTCGCCGAAGAAATCGAGCCGCACCGGCATGTCCATGCCGGGCGGGTAAAGATCGAGAATGCCGCCGCGCACCGCGTAGTCGCCCGGCTCGCGCACGGTGGAGGCGCGGATGAAGCCGTTGAGCTCCAGCCACTCGACGATGCCGTGCATGCCGGTGACGTTGCCGGGCGCGACCGACAAAGCGTGGGTGGCGACGAACTCGCGCGCCGGCACGCGTTGCAGCGCGGCGTTGATGGTGGTGAGCAGGACCGATGGGCGGTCGCGGCCGGTCACGCGCGTCAGCCGCGACAGCGCGGTCATGCGCTGCGCCACCACGCTCGCATTGGGCGACACGCGGTCGTAGGGCAGACAGTCCCAGGCCGGGAATTCCAGCACCTGGATATCGGGACCGAAAAACGCGAGCGCGCGCGACAATTGCGCCATGCGCTGGCCGTCGCGGCAGATCGCGCATAGCGACACCGCCGGCGCGCGCGGCCCGGCCGCCACGGCGCGCGCAAGATCGGCGAGCACCAGGCCTTCGGCGCCGTCGGCGACCTGCGCCAGCGTCAGCGGTGCGCCGGCGCGCAGCAGTTCGGAGGGGGATTTGGCGCTCACCGGCTGCTTCCGTGAAAACCACGCAGCCGCCGGAACAGGCTGGTGTCGATGTCGGGCGGCGCCGCTTCGGTGCCGAGCACGTAGGCGAACATCTGCTGATCCGGAACGTCGAGCCAGCGCTCGACTTCGGCGAGCTCGCTATCGCTCAACCCGGCGAGCGCGCTGTCGGCGAAGCGGCCGAGCACCAGGTCCATCTCGCGCATGCCGCGGTGCCAGGCACGGAAGCGCAGCCGGCGCCGCCGCTCGTCCAAGCCCGCGCTCGACGTTTCACCCACCACCACATCTCCAACGCCAAAAGCCCGGACGCGGCCGGGTGCCGGTTATATAGAGGGTGCCCTTTCGTTTGTCATGGCCGGGTTCGTCCCGGCCATCTCGCTTAGGGACGCACATTGCCCTCCTAAGCGGGATCACCGGGACAAACCCGCTGATGACAACCTTGATGGATGCTGTGCGTGCGGAATCCACTACACTCTTTGCATGCGCCCGCCCCTGCTCAATCCGCTGTTTGCCTCGCTGACCAGCCTGCCCGGCATCGGCCCGCGGCTGGAGCAGCTCTATGCGCGGCTGCTCGAGCGCGACAGCCCGCGCGTCATCGATCTGCTGTTCCACCTGCCGTCGGGCACCATCGACCGCCGCGCGCGGCCGAAGCTGAACGAGGTGCAGCCTGGTCAACTTGTCACTGTTGCGGTCAAGGTTGAGGAGCATCGCCCGGCGCCGCGCCATCGCCCGCGCGCGCCCTACCGCATCATCACCAGCGACGACACCGGCGTGACGCTGACGCTGACCTATTTCAGCGCCCGCCCCGACTACCTGGAGAAGCTGCTGCCGGAAGGCTCGACCCGCTACGTCTCCGGCCGCGCCGAATTCTACGACGGCATGCTGCAGATGGTGCATCCCGACCGCGTGGTGGACGAAAAAGGCTTTGCCGAGCTGCCGCTGGTCGAGCCGACCTATCCGCTCACTGAGGGGCTGGCGCTCGGCAATGTGCGGCGCGCCATGGATGCCGCGCTGGCGCGGCTGATCGCCCTGCCCGAATGGCAGGACGAGGCCTGGGTGTCGCGCGAGCGCTTCCCGTCCTTCGCCGCCGCGCTGCGCCACCTGCACCGGCCGCCCGAGCCGCGCGACGTTGAGCCGGAAAGCCTCGCCTGGACGCGGCTCGCCTATGACGAACTGCTGGCCGGCCAACTGGCGCTCGCGCTGGTGCGTGCCCACATGCGCCGCCAATCGGGACGCGGCACCGCCAGCGAAGGCCGGCTGCGCGCGCGCATCATGAAGGCGCTGCCCTACGCGCTCACCCATTCGCAGCAGGGCGCGGTCGACGACATCGTCACCGACCTTGCCCGTCCGCAGCGCATGCTGCGCCTGCTGCAGGGCGACGTCGGCTCCGGCAAGACGGTGGTGGCGCTGATCGCGGCCGCTGCCGTGATCGAAGCCGGCCGGCAGGCCGCCTTCATGGCGCCGACCGAAATTCTCGCCCGCCAGCACCTCAAAACCATCGCGCCGCTCGCGGAGGCCGCCGGCATCCGCGTCGCGATTCTGACCGGCCGCGAGCGCGGGCCCGCGCGCAAGGAAATCCTCGACCGGCTGACGCTCGGCGACATCGACCTCCTGCTCGGCACCCACGCCCTCTTTCAAGAAGACGTCGGCTTCCACGATCTGGCGCTCGCCATCGTCGACGAGCAGCACCGCTTCGGCGTGCATCAGCGGCTGGCGCTGGCGCAAAAGGGCGAGGCGGTCGACGTGCTGGTGCTCACCGCCACGCCGATCCCGCGCACGCTGGTGCTCAGCTATTTCGGCGACATGGACATTTCCGAATTGCGCGAGAAGCCGCCCGGCCGCCAGCCGATCGACACGCGCACCGTTCCGCTCTCGCGCCTGGAGGAGGTGGAGGACGCCGTCGGCCGCGCGCTCGAATCTGGCGAGCGCGTCTATTGGGTCTGCCCGCTGGTCGAGGAATCGGAAAAGACTGATCTGGCCGCCGCCGAGGCGCGTTTCGAGGAGCTGCGCGCCAAGTTCGGCAACGCCGCCGATCTGGTACACGGCCGCATGAAAGGCGCCGACAAAGACGCCGCCATGGCGCGCTTTGCCTCCGGCGAGACCAAGCTCCTGGTCGCCACCACCGTGATCGAGGTCGGCGTCGACGTGCCGGAGGCGACCGTGATGGTGATCGAGCACGCCGAACGCTTCGGGCTCGCGCAACTGCACCAGCTGCGCGGTCGCATCGGCCGCGGCTCCGGCCACTCCACCTGTCTGCTGCTCTACAAGAGCCCGCTCGGCGAAACTGCCAAGGCGCGGCTCGCCATCCTGCGCGAAACCGAAGACGGCTTCCGCATCGCCGAGGAGGACTTGCGCCTGCGCGGCGAAGGCGACCTGCTCGGCACCCGGCAGAGCGGCATGCCGGGTTTCCGCGTCGCGCGGCTGGAAGTGCACGGCAAGTATCTGGGCGCGGCGCGCGACGCCGCCGCCTTGGTGCTGTCGCGCGACCCGTCGCTGAAAACGGAGCGCGGCGAAGCGCTGCGCCTGCTGCTCTATCTGTTCGGCAGGGACGAGGCGATCAAGCTGATCCGCGCCGGTTGACGCTCACGCGGCACCGAGCGGATCGGGGCCGAAGCGGTTCGCTCCGGCGGTGCCCCTGACGCAGTCCCAATAGAGCAGGACGAAGATGCCGATGATGGTGAGCACAATCAGCAGCCACCAGCCGCTGCGGTCGATGTCGTGCAGGCGGCGGACCCCGACGGCAAGGCCCGGCAGGAATGTCGCGAGGCCCCACAGCATGCCGATTGGCGAAAGTTCGTTCTGCAAGAGGGCGCTGTCGATGATATTGGCGCCGATGCTGACAAGCAGCACGAACAGCGACCAGTACCAAAATTCGGAACGCGGCGCGCGGCCCGAAAAATTCACGTAGTTGCGAAAACCCGAACCGATCGCTTCTCCGAAATTCATAGGCCACCCCCTGACGTGTCGGCGGCCGAGCCTAGCAGCGGCGCCCGACCGGCGGGAGGGGCTAGGACGCGGGCTCATTAAAGCGCAGCCATGGCATGATCGCCGCAAGCTGAACGAAAGCGAGCTAGTTCGCGCGGCTTGTTCGGCAACATTGGCCTGACGGCCGTCCATTCATGATCGGTGAGTCCGTAGCGGACTCGAGCCCTCGATTTCTGCGCCTGAATCGCGATCCGACGGCCGACCTCAACGAACTTTCAGCCTGTCGCTCTTTGGTCACTCTTGGGGCAAACCGGACATCGACCGGCCGACAAATCCGACTGGACCGGTCGAAAGTGACCCAGAGCGGTCGTCAAATATCCGGTTCCGAGACGTCGGTGAAGGGAAACGAAAACAGTTCTACGCCATCCTCATCGTGCACCGTCATCGACAAGTCTGACCATTTTCTATCCAGCATCCCGTCTCTTCGAAACATCAGTTCATTCGCGACAGTTTTTGCGTGCGCCCGCGCGGCAGTCTCGTCACTCAGCTCAGTACCGTCGACATCCGCAAGCGTGTCGCCGTTGCGAACATGAAAATAATACAAGGGCATCGGTAACTCCTCTGCCGATGGTGACGCAATCATTACCGCTAGCCAAAAAAACGGTTCTTCAACGATTTAAGCCCAGCAAATGCGCGAGCTTGTCGTGGCGGACAACGTGATAGCACTCGCAGGCTCTCGTCATCAGACCAGCGCGGTCGAGAATGGTGATGCGGCCACGGCTATATTTAATGAGTTCGAGGCGCTGTAGTTCCTGCGCCATCAACGTTACCGTAGTCCGCCTCACAACCAGCATCTGTGCCAGCAGCTCCTGTGTTAGAGGCACGGTGTCACTGCCGCTGCGATCCGCACATTGCAGAAGCCGCCGTGCAAGTCGCGAAGACGCATCATGCGCGGCATTGCAGGCTGTCAGTTGCTGCGCCTCGGCCAACCGCAGTTCGCCATAGCGTTCCATCATGTCTCGAACGCCAACATGATCCCGATGGTAATGTTCCAAACGACGAGTCGAGATTACTGAGAACCTGCCGCCAATTTGCGTGAGCGCGCGCGTGAAGGCGCGGCGCTCGCCACATCCCCGTTGCAAGCCGACCCCACCTTCGCGCCCAACGGTCGCCGCTTCGATGTTGTCGCCGCCTTGCGTGACGATGAGCAGCGAGACCAATCCGGATTGGGGAAAGTAAATATTCGTGACCTTGTCACCGGGCTCGTAAAGCACTGCACCGTGCGTGACCATTTGCTGGTGCAGGTCCTGCGCCATCGCAGCCAAGGTTTCAGGCGGCAGGCTCGCCAGCAATGCGTTGTTTTGATGGCCCGTCATATCCATAGCCGCCTCCTCCGCAGAAAGAGCTAAACAGCAAGGATTACGCCACGGCGTGGCGCACCGTCCTTCCCAACTTTCTGTCAAGAGTCCTGCGAAGTCGCTGAAATCGTCAGGTGTTTAAAAACGCGGCGCCAAAGGTCGCAATATCAAAAGAGCTGACAGGGCATTCAACAGACGTTACGTCGCCTACCTAACGCACACCCTACGCCGTTAGTTCGCACAAAGATAGTCCTAGAACTCACGGATCGCTTAAAAGCCGACAGAGCAACATAAGTGCCCGCTGCATAGTCGTTCTATTGCCTTGTTCGATTTCGGGCTCGAACAAAACGGCTCCGTCCGTTTCAATCACCGATCATGTGCTTCATGATTTATGCGGTAAAAACGATGGTCGGCAATTCGCGACGTTGCATGATCGCTAACGACTTCTGTCGCTTTCGGGGCGAAGCGGACGCGAGCCGAATTTACGAGTACGCGCCCTAGTCGACCGCCTGCGGCTTGCGCAGCGCCTGTGCGGCGCGCGCGCTTGCGGCGAGCGCTGCCAATCTCTTCTGCTCGTCGTCGCCCGGCTGCACCATGCCGGCCGAGATCAGCAGCGACATGGCGTTCTCCACCGTGATGTCGAGCTCGATCAGTTCGCTGCGCTTCACGTAAAAGAAAAAGCCGGTAGTCGGGTTGGGCGTGCAGGGCATGAACACCGAGACGTGCTCGCCGTGCGGCAGCTTGGCCGCCACGTCGCCGCCCGGCGCCTGCGACAGGAACACCAGCGACCACATGCCGGGCGCCGGAAACTCGACCAGCGCCACCTTGCGGAAGCTCGAGCCTTCCTTCGAGAACAGCGTCTCGAAAATCTGCTTCATGGTCTTGTAAATCGGCCGCACGATCGGCATGCGCGACAAAAGGCTCTCGCCCCAGCCGACCAGCGTGCGCCCGACCAGGTTGGCGGTGAGGAAGCCGAGCAGCGTCAGCGCGAAGATCGCGACCACCAGCCCGGTGCCGGGGATCGGCCAGGGCAGATAGGTCTCCGGCCGGTAGAGCGGCGGAATGAGCGGCCGCACCACATTGTCCACCCAAGTGATGAACGACCACACCAGCCAGATGGTGACCGCGAGCGGTCCGGCAACGATGAGGCCGGTGAGAAAATAGTTGCGCAACCGGCCGAACGGGCCGGCTTGCGACGTGGTTGCCGCCGCGACGTCGGCTTCGATTTCGTAATCCGGTTTCCGTTCGCTCTCGGCCATGCCGCGATCTTACTCGACGGTCACGGATTTCGCGAGATTGCGCGGCTGGTCGACGTCGGTGCCGAGCGCGACCGCCGTGTGATAAGCGATGAGCTGCACCGGCAGCGCATAGACCAGCGGCGTCACGGTCGCCGCCATATCGGGCAACGTCAGCGTTTCGACCCGGTCCATGGCCGCTTCCTCGGCGCCCTTCGCGTCGGTCACCAGAATGATCCGCCCGCCGCGCGCGGCCACCTCCTCCATATTCGACAGCGTCTTCTCGAATACGCGGTCGTGCGGCGCGATCACGATCACCGGCATGCTTTCGTCGATCAGCGCGATCGGGCCATGCTTGAGCTCGCCGGCGGCGTAGCCCTCGGCGTGGATATAGGAGATTTCCTTGAGCTTGAGCGCGCCTTCCATGGCGATGGGGAACGACGTGCCACGCCCGAGATAGAGCACGTCGTGTACCTTCGACAGTTCGTGCGCCAGCTTCTCGATTTGCGGCTCGAGCGCCAGCGCCTGCGTCATCAGCCGCGGCACCTCGATCAGCGCATGCACCAATTTCTGCTCGTCGGCCTCGGATAAATTTCGGCGCGCGCGGCCGGCGGCAATGGCGAGACAGGCGAGCACGCTGAGCTGGCAGGTGAAGGCTTTGGTCGAAGCGACGCCGATCTCGGGGCCGGCCAGCGTCGGCATCACCACATCGCTTTCGCGCGCGATCGTCGATCCAGGCGCGTTGACCACGGACAAGACATGCAGCTTGTGGTCCTTGGCGTAGCGCAGGCTCGCCAACGTGTCGGCGGTTTCGCCCGACTGCGAGATGAAGATGGCGAGATCGCCCTCCTCCATCGGCGCCTCGCGATAGCGGAATTCGGAGGCGATATCGATTTCCACCGGCAGCTGGGCGAAACGCTCGAACCAGTATTTTGCCACCAGCCCGGCATAGAAGGCGGTGCCGCAGGCCGAGATCGACAGCCGCTTCAGCTTCGTCCAGTCGAATGGCAATTCTGCCGGCAACACAACGCGTTCCGTCGTCATGTCGATGTAATGCGCGAGCGTGTGGCCGGCCACTTCCGGCTGTTCATGGATTTCCTTGGCCATGAAATGTTTGAAGTTGCCTTTGTCGACGAGCATGGCGGAGGCGGTCGACTTGATTACCGGACGCTGTACCACGTCCCCATTGGCGTCGCGGATCACCGCGCCCTCGCGCGTAAGCACGACCCAGTCGCCATCGTCCAGATAGCTAATGGTGTCAGTGAAGGGTGCGAGCGCGATGGCGTCGGAGCCGAGATACATCTGGCCGTCGCCGTAGCCGACCGCGAGCGGCGGGCCCTGACGAGCGCCGATCATCAAATCGTCTTCGCCGGCGAACAGGAAGGCGAGCGCGAAAGCGCCGCGCAATTGCTTGAGCGCCGCCGCAACCGCCTCGGCCGGCGCCTGTCCCTGCTTGAGGTGTCGGGTCACCAAGTGCGCGACGATTTCAGTGTCGGTATCGCTGGAAAACTTACATCCTTCCTTCTCGAGTTTTTCGCGCAGCTCGCGGAAATTCTCGATGATGCCGTTGTGCACCACCGCCACGCGGTCGGTGAGATGCGGATGCGCGTTGGATTCGGTCGGCTTGCCATGGGTGGCCCAGCGCGTGTGGCCAATGCCGCTGATGCCTTTCAGCGGCTGCTTTTCCAGCTTGGCCTCGAGGCCGCTCAACTTACCAGGGGCACGGCGGCTCACTAACTTGCCGTTTTCCAGCGTCGCGACGCCCGCCGAGTCATAGCCGCGGTATTCGAGGCGCTTGAGCGCATCGACCAGATGGGGCGCGACCGGTTCGCGCCCGAGAATGCCGACGATCCCGCACATGGCGGCTGGCGAGCCCCCTTAGCTTGCAATCATGGTTTAGCCGCCGGCGGCAACATTCTGGAAATCAAAACGCATTTCGCCTTGTGACAACGCCCGCCGTGGGCGCCTCATGCACGCTTGCCGGCGCGGCCTTTGCGCAGGTTCTTGCCCAAGGCCTTGACCTGCTGCAAGCGCTTTACCCAGCCTTCCTTAATCGTTTGCGGCGTGCGCGCGAGCGCCAGCGCGTCGGCCGGCACGTCCTGGGTCACCACGGTGCCGGTGCCGACATAGGCGCCGTCGCCGATCTTGACCGGCGCCACCAGCGAGGAATTGGAGCCGATGAAGGCGCCCGCGCCGATGTCGGTGCGGTGCTTGGCCACCCCGTCATAATTACAGGTGATGGTGCCGGCGCCGATGTTGGCGCCGGCGCCGACGCGGGCGTCGCCGATATAGGTCAAATGATTGGCCTTGGCGCCGGCTTCGAGCTGCGCCGCCTTCACCTCGACGAAATTGCCGACATGCACGTCCGTCCCAAGCTCCGCGCCGGGCCTAAGGCGCGCGAAGGGACCTACGCGCGCGCCCTTGCCGACATGCGCGCCTTCCAGATGCGAGAACGACTTGATGGTGGCGCCGTCCTCGACCGTCACCCCCGGCCCGAACACCACATTGGGCTCGACGGTGACGTCGCGGCCGAGCTTGGTGTCGGCCGACAGGAACACGGTTTCCGGCGCCACCAGGGTGACGCCCGCCTCCATGGCGGCGGCGCGTAAGCGTTGTTGCAGCACCGCTTCGGCTTGCGCGAGCTGCGCCTTGGTGTTGATGCCGCGCACGTCGTCCTCCGTGGTTTCGATCGCAACCGCCTTCAAGCCCATGTCGCGGGCGATGGCAACCGCGTCGGTCAGATAGAACTCGCCCTTGGCGTTGTCGTTCTTGATGCGGTCGAGAATGGCGAGCGCATGCGCGCCCGAAAGCGCCATCAGCCCGCCATTGCAGAAAGCGATGCGCTTCTCCTCGGGCGAGGCATCGCTGTCCTCGTGGATGGCCAGCAATTCGCCCCCGCGCGTGAGCAGCCGTCCATAACCCTTCGGATCGGCAGGCTTAAAGCCCAGCACCGCTACTGTGGCGCCCGCAGCGAGCGCACCGCGCAACTCGGCCAGCGCTTGCGGCCGCACCAGCGGCGTATCGGCGAAAATGACCAGGATATCGTCGGCGCCGCGCGCGATCGCCTCGCGCGCCGCCAGCACCGCATGGGCCGTGCCCAGCCTTTGCTTCTGCTCGAAAGTGCGCGCCCCGGGCACCAGGGCGCGCGCTTCGCGCGCCACCGCCTCATGGTCGGGGCCGACCACAACGGCGACCTCCTCGCAACCCGCCGCGCCCGCGGCACCGAGCACGTGCCCGAGCAGGCTGCGACCGCCGATCGCGTTGAGGGCTTTGGGCAGGTCCGAACGCATGCGCGTGCCCTCGCCG
>Ga0335081_10019960_pt1 | contig 10842 bp, 8 predicted proteins | sample Lox_Sample_35_FD_206713 | JGI IMG/M metagenome (GOLD analysis project Ga0335081, IMG submission 206713) | Soil microbial communities from Loxahatchee National Wildlife Refuge, Florida, United States - Lox_Sample_3.5 | ecosystem: Environmental > Terrestrial > Soil > Wetlands | place: USA: Florida... | reverse complement strand
GATGGTGACCGTGGGCCGGGCCAGCACCCGGTGCACGACCATGATCACGGTCATCAGCAGCAGCAGCGTCTTCCACAGGTCCTCCGTGGCGGTCCCGACCCGGGCGCCGCTCAGCGATGTCAAGAACGTCACCAGGGAGCCGACCACCGTGACGGCTCCGATGATCACCGGCCAGTGGCCGGGCAGCGGCGATGTGCGCAGCACGATCAGCAGGACCAGGGCGAACAGGAGGACCTGCAGCTCGGTGGCCAGCTTCTTGCCGCCGAACGCGGAGAACAGGTAGGTCCCGATGAGGACCACAAGCGGCAGGCCGTACCGGGGGCCATCTGGTGACGATCCGGTACGGCCTCTAGCCCCCAGCCCCGCCAGCCGGGCCAGGACGTTCGCGTCGTGACCAGTTGGCATGGGGCAGCCGAGTACTCAGGCGGTGCTGCCGCCGCCGTGCAGGGCTTCCTGGAGCTCGGCCTCGCCGTCCTTGGACAGCGAGGTCTTGAGCACCGTGCCGCCGTACTTGCTCATCGCCTCGACGGCCTTGTCCGGGGTAACCTTCTCCACCATCAGGAACAGGGCCGAGGTGCCCGGCTGGATCAGGCCGCGAACCTGGTCCTGGAACTGCTTGTCGATGCCGGATTTGGTGATCTTGCCCATGAGCGCGCCCATCCCGGCGCCGACCGCCATCCCGAACACCGGGATGAAGAAGAGCAGGCCGAACAGCAGGCCCCAGAACATGCCCCACGTCGCCCCGGCGCCGACCATGTGGTGGCTGGTGTGCGTGTGGTACTTGCCTTCCTTGTCCCGCACGATCACGGCGATCGCGTCGGGCTGGATGATGAGGTCCTGGGCCAGCCGCCGGGCCTCGGCGGCGGCCTCGTCGGCAGTGGCCTCGTCGGGATATCCGATCGCGATCAGATCAGACATGATGTTCTCTCTCTTTTCCTGAAGGGTCGACTACGTAAGGGCTCAGTTCACCAACCGGCCTGCCCTGACGCCCCACCCGCAACGGGTGAAAGACCGGTGAAGCACGAGGTTCGTCAGATCAGCTCGAGTTGCTGGGCCCGGCGGACGGCCTCGCTCCGGTGCGTCGCCGACAGCTTCCGGTAGATGCTCCGCAGATGGGTCTTGACCGTGTTCACCGACAGGTACATCTCGGTGGCGATCTCGGCCGTGCTGAGCATTTCCGACGCGTGCGCGAGCACCTCACGCTCACGCGCGCTCAGCCGCTCGACGACCAGCGGCGCCGGCCCGGCGGGCGCCGGCGGCTTTTTCGCGGGCGAGGCCGTGCCGGGGCCTGTCACCTCGGGCTCCAGCAGTTCGCGGTAGCCGCCGGCCAGTTCGGGGTCGCGCCGCAGGACCTGCCGTAGCCAGGTTCGCTCCATGGCGAAAGGCAGCTTCAACTGCTCGGGCTTGGCCAGCTGCAGTGCGCGCTCCAGGCAGCGACGACCGCGCGCGCCGTCCCCGGCGCCGTAGCTGAGCCGGGCGGCGGCCAGCGCCAGCCCCAGTTCTTCGGACTCCGGGCCTTCGGTGCCCAGAACGTCCCGGGCGGCCTGCTCGTCTCCGGCGGCCAGCCAGGCGTGAACGAGCGCCGCGGTGGCTTCGGGCCCGGGAGCGGCGCGCTGCGCCGCGGCCACGGCCGCGGCCGCATCGCCGGCCGCCGTCCAGGCGCGCGACTCGAGAACCGCCAGCCGGGCCTCGAGCCAGCCGGGCGGCGACGGTGACCACTGCTCGCGCGCGCGGCGGATCATCTCCACCACGGCCGTGGCCCGGCCCCCCGCCATGCCGCGCTGCGCCGCGGCCGCGCAGGCGAGCGCGCTCACGAGCTTGTCCGGGCCGGCCCGCAGGGCGCTCTCGGCCAGCTTCAGCTCGCCGTGCGCTGTCCGCATGTCCCCCCGCTGCAGGTACACCCAGGCCTGCGCGACCGCCGCGGCCGGGATGATGTGCTCGGTGAGGTTGTCGCTGCCGCTGCTGATCGCCTCGGCGGCGGCCTCGGCCCGCTCGGCGGCGCGGTCAAGCCTGCCGCTCAGGGCCTCCACGAGCGCGAGGTACCCGAGGCAGCCGGCCTGTTCATACATTGCCGTCTGAGCACTGGCGGCCGCGCCGTCTGCGAAGTACCCGGCTGCCTCGTCCAGGCGGCCCGCCCACAGCTTCACGATCCCGCGGCCGGCCAGCACCTGGGCCTCCACCTCCGGATGCCGGGCGTGCGTTTCCCCGGGCAGCTGGCCGGCCAGGGCCTGCGCGCGGCTGGACGCGGCCGTAGCCGCCTCCAGATCACCGGTGCGGCGGGCCAGCGCCAGCCGGATCAGCGCCGCGGCCAGCCGGGCCGGAATCTGGTCGCCGGCCGGCCGGCGATCGAGAATGCTCTCCGCCGCGTCCAGCGGGGCGGCACTTGTCTCACCCCGGCCCCGGCCTAGCCGAGTCGCTGCCTGGACCAGCAACGGCTCCGGCTGCGTCCACACCGCCTCCCGCGGCAGACGGGCGAACGCCTCGGCCAGCGGCGGATGGCCGCGCGCCTCGATGAGCTGGCCCACGGCGAACTCATCCACGACCATCGCGGCGGCGAACGGCCAGTCCCCGGATTCGGCGGCGTACCGTACGGCCTCGCCGAGCCGCCCGTTGCGGCGGCACCACCCGGCGGCCCGCTGATACAGGTCGGTCAGCTGCCCGCGGCATTCGATCCTGAGCTTGAGGCGCAATACCGTGGCGAACAACGAGTGATAGCGATACCACCCGTGCCCGAGCGGGCGGATGAACGCGTTCGCCCGGGCCAGGGCGGGCAGGCGGTCGACCCATCGCGGGTCACCGGTCAGCTCGCAGACGAGATCGGCGCTGAAGCTGTCCAGGACGCTGGTCCGCAGCAGCATGGTGCGGACCGGGGCGGGCTGGGCGTTGAGCACCTCCTCGACCAGGTAACTGGTGATGGCGCTGTCCCCGGTCTCCAGTTCCTTCACGAACTGCTCGGGATCGTCGCGCCCGTGCAGGGACAGCGCGGCCAGCCGCATCCCCGCGGCCCAGCCTTCCGTTCGCCCGGTGATGCGTTCGACTATCGACGCCGGCAGGGTCAGGCCGTGGTGGGCCAGCAGCAAGCCGGATTCCTTCACCTTGAAGGCCAGGTCATCGGCACGGATCTCGGCGAGCTGCCCGGCCACCCGGTACCGGTGCAAGGGCAGCAGCGGATCCGCCCGGGACGCCACGACCAGGTGCAAGCCTGGCGCCGCGTTCCTCAGCAGGTAGGAGAGCCCGTCAAGGACGGCTGGCTCGGTCAGCAGATGGAGGTCATCGAGCACCAGGATCACGGGCGGGTCCTGTTCCGCCAGCACCGACGCGAGCCGGGCCAGGAAGACATGATCGACGGCTACCCGGCCCGGGCCGGGCATGACCCGGGGTACGGCGACGCCGGCCCGACGCAGGGCGGCCACGACGTACGCCCAGAACACCCGGGGCCGGTTGTCGTAGTCGTCGACGGTCAGCCAGGCCAGGGTACCCGGATAACCGGCCGCGGCGGCCCAGGCCACGATGGCCATGGTCTTGCCCGCTCCCGGCGGCCCGGTCACCGACGTCAGCGGGCCGCGGACACCCTCGGCCATCAGCTTGTCCAGGCGCGGCCGGGTGACCGCCCAGGCCGGCAGGTCGGGTGGGGTGATCTTGGAGGTCAGGACGGGGTCGTGAGGGTCCCCGCGCCCTCGGAGCCTGGCCTGCGCGCGTGCATCGGGACTGGACATCGGCACTCCCCTCTCCGCGGGCTAGCCCATCCGCTAGGTCAGTTGTCTCGTGTCAAGGGGTGAGAAGTCTTCACCCCCCGCGCATCTCACCAGGGTGACGGGAATATCACCCGCCATGAGTGGCGCGCGCGGGGCGCGGGTGGGAGAGCGTAAGGACTCAGGGCCATGTGAATTCCTAGCTGCTAGGGGCTGCGGTGGCGTCGTCCTATTACGAGATCCGGGTGGCCGGTATTCTCCCGCCGGAGGCATTGCTCGACTTCGAAAGGCTCACCGCCTCGGTCGAGCCGGTCGAGACGGTGGTGCACGGCCCGCTGCAAGATCAATCGGCTCTGAAGGGACTGCTCGCCAGGCTGGAAACGTTCGGTGTCGAGGTCATTGAGGTCCGGCGCCTGCACGGGGGAGTCCCGCCCGCCGACGACGACCGACCGTAAAAGGCCCGGCCCGCGACGTGCGGGCCGGAGGAGGGCTGGTGATTCAGGCGTCGGCCGGCGCGGAAACCGCCTGGGTTCCGTCCTGCCAGGCCTGCGCCCCGGCGCTCATCGCGGCCTTGGCCTGCGTCCACTTGATCCTGGCCAGTTCGCTCGGCGGCACCTCCATCTCGTTGACCCACCGTCGGGTCGCCGCTAGCAGGTGGCCGCCGCCCACGGCCAGCCCGGCCAGGACGATCATGGTGCCCACTCCCACCATTGCGGCGCTGATGATCAGGGGAGCCGTCTGGAACTGCGGTCCGCTGCTGCGGTTCTCGCCATTGCTCATGGCAACCATCCTTTGCTCGCGACCTGACCTCACTGTGGTCAGCCGGATGGCCTCCGGAAATCATCCTTTAGGGGTGATCGGACCGGTATCGCGTGCCGTGCATCATGCGCCCGAGGAGGAGTCCATGCCTCGCCAGTGAATCCCATCGCTATCTTCTGGCGCCCTCACCCGGGGGGAGTGAGCCGGCGGTGCCGGCCCGATGATGGAATGTGGTCAATGGCGCCGGAAGGGGAAGCCGTGCTCAGGCTCATACTCAACGTGATCTGGCTGATCTTGGAAGGGCTGTGGATGGCGATCGCCTACGTCCTGGCCGGGCTGGTGGCCTTCATCCTGATCATCACCATCCCGTTCGGGATCGCTGCCTTCCGCATCGCCGGCTACGTCCTCTGGCCGTTCGGCCGGACGATCGACCGGCGCCCCGAAGCCGGGATCGCCTCGGTGATCGGGAACATAATCTGGATCATCTTGTTCGGCTGGTGGCTGGCGCTCGGGCACCTGATCGGCGGCGTCCTGCTCTGCCTGACGATCATCGGCATCCCGCTCGGCCTCGCCAGTTTCAAGATCATCCCGATTACCCTGGTCCCGCTCGGGGTCCGCATCGTGCCGGTCGATGACGTCTATGCCAATGCAGCATAGGAGCGCTCCGGCCCGCGGCCCGGTGTCGGCGCGCTCGGCAGCGCGCCTTGGTGAAACTGGCAATCACTGCGATGCGTTTACGCTTGCGATTGACCATGCAGGCATAACGAGAATGGGATCATGAGCGATCTGCCCCGCCATGCCGTCACTCGCACGGCCAGACTGGCTAGGTTGCCGGTCGGGTTCGCGGGCCGGACCGCGCTGGGAACCGGCAAGCGCCTGGGCGGCCGGCCAACTGAGCTGGTGACCCAGGAAATCCAGCAGCGGACGGCGGATCAGGTCTTCAGGGTCCTTGGCGAGCTCAAGGGCGGCGCGATGAAGCTCGGGCAGGCGCTGTCCGTATTCGAGGCCGCGCTGCCCCCGGAGATCGCCGAACCGTACCGGGCCACCCTGACCAGGCTGCAGGAATCCGCGCCACCGTTGCCTGCCCAGACCATTCACAAGGTGCTCGCGGCCGACATGGGCGAGCAGTGGCGGGCCAGCTTCGCCGAGTTCGACGACGAGCCGGCGGCCGCCGCGTCCATCGGCCAGGTGCACCGAGCCGTCTGGCACGACGGGCGCCAGGTTGCCGTCAAGATCCAGTACCCCGGCGCGGGCAGGGCTCTGATGAGCGATTTCAGCCAGCTGGGCCGTTTCGCCCGGCTTTTCGGCGCGCTCATGCCAGGCCTGGACGCCAAGCCGCTGCTCGCCGAACTGCGGGACAGGGTGGCCGAGGAACTCGATTACCGGCTGGAAGCTGCCTCCCAGGAGGCTTTCGCCGTCGGCTACGCCGACGACCCGGACGTCTGCGTCCCACGTGTGGTCTCCGTCAGCGACCACGTGCTGGTCAGCGAATGGCTTGACGGCATCCCGCTGGCCATGATCATCGCCGGCGGCACCACCGAGCAGCGGAACCGGGCGGGCATCATGCTCATCCGTTTCATGTTCTCGGGTCCTTCCCGGGTCGGGCTCCTGCACGCGGATCCGCACCCGGGCAACTTCCGCCTGCTTGCCGACGGACGCCTCGGCGTCCTCGACTTCGGCGCTGCCGACCGGCTACCAGACGGCTTCCCGCCCATCTTCGGCCGGGTGCTACGGCTCATGCACGAAGACGGTGATCCCGCGAAGGTTGAGGCCGAGTTCCGGTCGCACGGCTATCTCCGGGACGACGTCGACATTGACCTGGCAGCGCTGCGCGCCTTGCTGGCGCCGCTCGCCGAGCCGTCCAAGGCAGAGTCGTTCAGGTTCAGCCGCGAATGGCTGCGTACCGAGACAACGCAGTCGTCAGTCTTGCGTTCGTGCAGCGCGCTGCGACGGCTCAACATGGCGCCCTCGCACGTGCGCATCCACCGGGTGCTGGCAGCCGGTCTGGGCGTGCTCTGCCAGCTCGAATGCGAAGTGCCCTTCCGCGCCGAAGTGCTCAGATGGATGCCCGGATATGCGGACACGGCTCAGCCTGAGCCGGCCTGCGCCCGGTCAGCTCCCCCGGCCGGATCCGCACCAGCCGCCACTGCCAACGGGCATGCCGGATCCGCGCTGCCGCCAGCCAGGCCGGAGGAGCGGGCTAGGCCCATACAGCCAGCCAGAGCGGAGCCGCCGGAAGGGACGGCCCAGCCGGCCCAGTCCGCGTGGCCAGCTAACTCAGAACAGATAACGCCAGGACAGATAACATCGTCGTCACACGTGCAGTGGAGTGACATTATGGCTAAGCTGCCGCGCCCTCAGGCGCCCGCGAGGTTCCGCGCTATGTTCCCGGACCTGGCCGACTGGCTGGAGGCCCCGTGGACGGGACCGCCGCCGTTCCTGACGAGCCATGTGTTCCGGCTCGAGGAAACGATCAGGGACAACCGCTATATGGTCCGGGCCGAACTGCCCGGCCTGGATCCGGAGAACGACATCGAGGTCACCGTCGACGGCCGGATCCTGACCATCCGCGCCGAGCGCCGCCAGCAGGATACCGGGCCGTATCGCTCGGAGTTCCGCTACGGATCGCTCGCCCGCGCGGTCAGGCTCCCCGCCAGGGTCGACCCCGCGGACGTCACCGCCCGGTACGAAAAGGGGGTTCTTGAGGTCAGCGTCCCGGTCCGCGCGTCCAAGCCAGAAGGCACTCAGATCCCTGTTGAGAACGCCGACGCGGTACCTGACCAGTCGCCTGACCAACCGCCTGGCCAGCCGCCCGACCAGGCCGGATGAAGAATCGCCACGGGCGGGACGCGGCTGCGTGATCACCCCCTGGACAGGAACCGCAGTCGCGCCGCCCGGGCGTCCCACGAGTAGATGCACGCCGTCCCGGCGATGACGTCATGCAGCGCCCGGCGGCGGTCACCCAGCAGGATGCCCGTGAACCCCAGGCCCAGGAACAGGAAGCTCAACGGGAGGGCCAGCGTGCGGACGACCGCCCGCCGCCCGCTGGCATCGGTGCCGTCGCCTGTCACGACCCGCACGCCGAACAGCGCCATGCCGGCGGTCCTGCCGCTGGCGGCCCAGGAATAGGCGAAGTAGAGGAACGCCCAGGCCGCGTACGCGATGATCACCCAGGTGTCGCCCTTGTTCCAGGCGATGTCGCTGCCGGTCAGCACCCTGGCGGCGAACGAGATGGCGGCCAGGGCGAGCAGGAACACGCCCAGGCTGACCCCAAGGTCCACGGCGAAGGCGGTAAAACGCGACGCGAAGCCCGCGTACTTGCCTTGCAGGCTTTCCCGGATGACCGGGGGCGCGGAGGGCAGGGCATCGCCCGCGCGCGCCGTCATGACGCTGCCTCGGCCCGCGGCCGGTCAGGCGGGCCGGGCGGGCCGGTGTAGGGGCGGCGGCGAAGGCGTCCTATCCAGCGGGCGATGAAGTCGTCGAGCCCGACGGTCTGGCTGCGGACTACGTCGAGCACATCGCTCGCGACCCCGCTAGTGGATCGGGCGAGAACAGCGCCAATGTCGGTCTGCTCGACCAGTGCGTCGACGTCGATGCGCTTGACGATGGCGTTCAGGTCCACCCGTCCGAGCAGGCGGTCAAGGTCGATCCGGTCCAGCACCCGGTCGATATCGACCTGATCCAGCACGGCGTTCAGATCGACCATGTCCAACAGCTCGTTCACATCTAGTGAGGAAACCACGAGCTCGACCGCGCGCTCGATAGCGGCCTGGGCCAGCGCCTCTGAGCGCGGAACCAGCCGGCCCTCTGCCAGGCGCCGCTCAGACCAGTCCACGAGGTAAGTATCGCCGCTCTATACAAGCCTGGACTAGCCCTGGGAGGGTGATGACGTGGACGCCCGCCACGGCGCACCCGTGCGATCGTGCCCGAGATTTCCGCTCGTGCTCCCTTTTCATTTGGAACGAATGCAAACTTTCATATCGGGCGGCGCCCATTTAAGGTAGCGATTACGTTGCATTCGCTGCGTAGCCTGGCGCAACTGGGGCGCGGGGAGAGAGCCCGGAATGTCGAACGCAATGCGTGATTCGCGTGTGTGCGTGCCACAGCTCCCGCTGCGGCACGTACCTCGTCCGCGCCTGCTCGCCGAGCTCGACTACGCCGTGGACCGGCCGCTCACCTTGCTGTCCGCCGGTCCTGGGGCGGGCAAGACCGTACTGCTCACCGACTGGGTCCGGCGTAGCGGCGCCCGGGTCGCGTGGCTCGCCCCCACGGCGGCCGACGCTGAGCCGCGGCGGTTCTGGCGCCTGCTCGAGTCCGCGCTGCGGGACGGCGACGGCGTCGGGAGCGGCCCGCTGGCCGCGACGCCGCGGGCCGTCGGCGTTGACCTGGTCCAGGCGTTGTTCAGCCAGGTCCCTGAGCCGGAGGCCAGGCTCGTCGTGGTCATCGACGACGCGCACGTGCTTACCCATCCCGATGTCCTGGCCGGCCTGGACAGCCTGATCCGCGGGTCGCGGCCCGGGCTGAGGCTGATCCTGGCCGCCCGCAGCGACCCCCTGCTGCCGCTGCACCGGTACCGGCTGGCCGGGCAGATGCACGAGCTGCGGGCTGCGGACCTGGCTATGACGCCGCCCGAGATCGCCGAGGTGCTCGGCGCCCACGGGGTCACCCTCGCGGCCCGGGATTTCAGCATCCTGGCGGCGCGGACCGAGGGATGGGCGGCGGGCGTGCAGCTGTCCGCCATGCGGATGGAGGGCACCGAGTACCCCGCCGATTTCGTGTCCGAGCTGGCGCTGGATCCGGGCAGCATCGGCGAGTACCTGGTGAACGAGGTCCTCCGTCACCAGCCCGAACCGCAGCGTAGGCTGCTGATCGAGACGAGTTTCCTCAATGAGGTGACCGGATCGCTGGCCGATGCGGTCACCGGCATGCCCGGGTGCGGGGACATGCTGACCAGCCTCGCGCGCGAGAACGCGTTCGTCATACCGCTCGATGCCGCCCAGCACCGCTACCGCTACCACGAGCTGTTCGCGGAGATCCTCCGCTATCTGCTGCAGCGGCAGCACCGCCAGGCCATCCGGATCCTGCAGGAGCGCGCGGCGGCGTGGTTCGAGGGCAGCGGCGATCTCGGAAACGCGGTCTACTGGGCCGGGCAGGCCGGCAACAGGCACCACGTCGCCAGGCTCGTGGCCCGGGGCGGTTTCGCGCACGCGTTCGTGTATCGCCAGGATCTGTCCGGCCTTGGTCTGCGGGACTTGCTGCCGTTGCGGCCGCCCATGGGCAGCGGCGCCGTCCGGGTAACCGAGTTCGCGCTGGCCAGTTCGGTGATCGAGACCGTGTTCGCGGACGCTGACTCGGCCCCTGGCGTGCTGAAACGCCTTCCGGCGCTGAAGGCCGACGACGATGCCCAGCCGGACCCGGAACTGCTCGTTACCCGCGATCTGCTGGAACTCCGTCTCGGACAGAAAGCGCATGACGCCTGCGCCGTTGATGCGGCTGCGAGCCGCCTGCTCGGCCGGGGCGGCGCTGCCCCCGTTCCGGCCATGCCGGGCCTGCGGGCCGCCGTGCTGCTGGCGCAGGCGAGCAGCCACTTGTGGCACGGCAGGCACGAAGACGTCGGAGCGCTCCTGGAAGAGGCCTTGGCGGAGGCGCGGGGTGACGAGATGACGGCCCTCGAACTCGAGGTGCTCGGCATGATCGCGTTCGTGGAGAGCTACTGGTCGCGAACCCATCACGCGGAGGACGCGGAGCGGCGCGCTCATGCCCTCCGCGCGCACAAGAACCTGGGCATCCCCCCGGCACTGGAACTCGCGGCCGCGCTCCGCTCGCTGGTATCGGGGGACCTCGGCGGCCGGATGCGATCGCTCCAGCGGATCCTGCTGCCCGACGTGGTCGGCTCGGACCCGGCGCTGGCGGTCGCCCTAGCGCTCGGGCAGGCCAGCGTGCTCATGGTCACGGGCGAGGTGAACGGGGCGCGGGTCATGCTGCAGGAGGCCGGGAGCCGCATCCCGCCCTTGCTGGCGGTCATGCGGGACGTCATGCTGGCCGACCTGGATACCTCCCTGGGGCGGCCGCACGCGGCGCTCAAGCTGCTCCGGGACTATCGGGGTAGCGAACTCGCCATCCTGACCGCGATGCCATCCGCGCGCGCCCACCTGGCGCTGAGTAACCTGCGCAGCGCGCAGGACTGCGTCCGTGCCGTACTGACCACGCCCAGTTCCCAGACAGGCCGTTTCCTGCTGGTTGAGGCGATGCTCTGCGATGCGGAGATCGCGCAGCGCAGCGACGATCCCGCGCGCGCGCTGGAGATCCTTATCCGGGCCCTCGAGATCGCCCAGGGGGAGATCGCCCTTCCGTTCCTGAACATGAAGGACGTGTTCGAGGCCCTGCTGAC
>Ga0335081_10019959_pt1 | contig 10842 bp, 9 predicted proteins | sample Lox_Sample_35_FD_206713 | JGI IMG/M metagenome (GOLD analysis project Ga0335081, IMG submission 206713) | Soil microbial communities from Loxahatchee National Wildlife Refuge, Florida, United States - Lox_Sample_3.5 | ecosystem: Environmental > Terrestrial > Soil > Wetlands | place: USA: Florida... | reverse complement strand
GCGCACGATACCTTGGCAATCCCAATTGCGTTCGATCGATTCCACTGCATGCTTTGTCCTTTTGGGCGGCCTTTCCATCGGCCGCCGTTTGAGTTTACTACGCTAGTGCCTAATTTAAACCTGCCTGGAAAAACGTCAACAATTTCAAATCAATTTTCTTCTGCAATACGCACTTTTGCCGACCCTCGGAGGGACCTGCAATATTTCGCTTGCATGCTGATTTAAAATAATTTAGTCTGAAATTAAGTTGCGCCTGATATCAAAGGTTAAATCTCTAAGAAAGACAACGGATAATAGGGTTTTCTTATTACCCTATTTCTAATAGGAATAGACTCTCGGTACTATGGACTTTCAAGAATTGCGGAATCATCTGGTGGCCAATCTTCAAGAGCGTGTACGTAGCGGCGAACTCACCGAACGCGGACTGGCGCGGAATTCGGGAATTTCGCAGCCGCATATCCACCATGTCCTGAAAGGAAAGCGCGTCCTCTCCATGGAGATGTGCGATACGGTGCTGCGATACCTCGAGATGGACGTGCTCGACCTCGTGCGCCCGAAGGATCTGCTGGAGTGGCGCGGCGGCCGCTGACGGCGGCCGACGCTCCTCCAGCGTGGATCGCGACCGGAGCCGGCCGCGCAGGCGGCACATTCAAGTATCCTGGAATGGCGCGAAGGAGATGGTGGTTTGTCCCGGTCGGAGAAAGAGAAAGGTGCCCGTGATGCACGTTTGAAGCGCCTGGCGGAGAGTATTGACGCCTTGGCTGAAAAGGATGAGATCTCCCTGCGCGAGGCCCGCGAAATCCGGGCCGTGCGACGGATCGCGGCCGCTGAGTTGTACGGCATCTGCGCCAACTTCGTCGCCTCGGTGAATCGCCTGATCACGCGCGGCGAGGTGGTGCTCGACCCACCGGATTTTTCCGATGGATCCTTTCAGGAGGAGTCCGCGAACCTCATCCAGATGAATGTGCGCGGCCGGATCCTGCAGGTGGAATTCGAATCCACGGTGGAGTTGCTGTCCACGGAGGATTTTCGGATTCCCTACACGCTCGAAGGTTTCGTCCGCGCCTTCAATCAGGAGTTGCTCGACAAAGATGTCATCGAGGAGCAACTGATTTTCTACACCTGGGAAAGGCACCGGAAAATGTGGCGCTTCTTCGAACCGAGGACCTACCGTTCGGGCCCCTTCGACGAAGAGTACCTCATGGGTCTCATGGAAGAGCTGATCTGAACGCTGCCGCGATCAGCCGGTTCAGCCGGCTCCGGCACCTTTCAACGGCGCCGTTCGGCCACGACCGTCACCTGCATGTCGCGCGATTGCCGCACCACCTGCTGCACAATCGTCTCCGAAAATCGCCGCCACCACTGGCGGGGAAGCGAGCGTCCCATGAAGATCTGGGTCACGCCTTGCGCCCGGGCGAACTCTGCGATGGTGCGAGCCACGTCGGAGCCCTCGAGGACGTGGGTGGCAATCCGCAAATTGCGGGCGAAGCTCATGTGTCGTTCGACATCCTCGCGGCCCCGCGGGCTGGAGGAGACATGGATGGCGAGGCAGTCCGCCTGCAGGTAGTCGGCGACTCGTTTTCCGCGCCGGATCAGGACTGCCGAAGAGGGGCTCCCGGTCAGGCAGATCAGAAGCCGCTCCTTGCGTCCATCGGGCGGGCGCATCCCCACAGGACTGGGGTCGGCCTCCAGTCTCTCTTCCACTTCGTGGGCCGTGTGGCGCATGGCCAACTCGCGCAGGGCGGTGAGGTTCCCTTCGGTAAAGAAGTTGTCCAGGGCCCTCTGTGCCTTCTCCGAGGGATAGACTACTCCACGCTCAAGCCGGTTGCGCAGGGCGCGCGGCGTCAAATCCACCAGGACCACCTCGTCGGCCTCGTCCACCACCCAATCCGGGACGGTTTCGCGTACCCGCACACCCGTGGAGTGCCACACCTGGTCGTTGAGGCTCTCCAGATGCTGCACGTTCATGGTCGTCCACACGTCGATGCCGGCTTCCACCAGAACGTGCACGTCCTGCCAGCGCTTCAGCCGTTTGGACCCGGGCACATTGGTGTGCGCAAATTCGTCCACCAGCGCCACCGCCGGCTTCCGGTGCAGGACCGCGTCCGTGTCCATCTCCTCAAATGCCGTGCCGGCATATGTGAGGCTGCGGCGGGGGATCGATTCCAGCCCCTCGGTCTTGGCGATGGTCTCCTTACGCCCGTGCGGCTCGAAGTAGGCGATCACGATGTCCACGCCCTTCTGCCGCATCGCCACGGCCTCCTCCAGCATCCGGAAGGTCTTACCCACTCCAGCCGCGTACCCCAGGTAAATCTTGAGCTTGCCCTTATGGCTCATGGCTCTCCCGGATGCGGGAAGAGCCGCACATCGAAATTCTCGGCCGCATCGATCAGCCGGTCGATCGGCCCGCGCCACAGCAGGCCGCGATCGCGGAAGGAATGGCCCACAAAGAGCTGCGTTACGCGCTGTTCCCTGGCGAAGTCCAGGATCGCCTGGACGAAGTCGCTGTTTCGGAGGCAGTGGACCTCGGCGCCCAGCTCGCGCGCGAGCGCCAGGTGAGATTCCAGTTGTTCGCGGTCCTTGGGGCCGAGATTGTCCTGCTGGACATAGGCCACCAGGAGTGCGCCGTGAAAGCGGGCGGCGTTGCGCTGGCCGCTGCGCAGCATGGCGGTTGCGTTGCTCTTGGGCGTAAGGCAAACCAGGATGCGCTCCTGGGCGCTCCAGACCGCGGCGACCCCGTGGGAATCCAGGTAATCCTGCAACTGCCGCTCCACGACGTCGGCGGCCAGCAGCAGCGCCAATTCCCGGAGTTCGGCCAGCCGCCGCGAGTCCGGCATGCTGCCGTCCGGCAGGCGGTCCATCAAGGCTTCGGGCGGCGCGTCCACGATTTCAATCTCTTCGGCCTCACGCAGGAACTCTTCCGGCACGCTGTACGGGGAGCGCTTGCCGGTGATTCTCTCCACCTTGTCCTGCTGCTCGCGGATGTGCTGTACGTTTACCGCGGTGAGGATTCCAATGCCGCGGTCGAGCAGTTCGCGCACATCCTGCCAGCGTTGCGGATTGCGGCTGCCGGGCGGATTGTCGTAGGCCAGACCATCCACCAGGCAGACCTCCGGATGCCGCCGGAACAGCGCCGTCAGGTCCATCAATTCGTAATCGCGCCCGGCGTGCCGCGTGGAGATGGTGGGAACGGTTTCGAGACTGGCCAGAATCTCCTGAATATCCGGCGTGATTTTACTCTGCACGGCGCCCACCAGCACGTCCTGTCCGCGCTGCTTCCGCCGGCGCCCCTCGTCGTACATGCGGAACGATTTCCCAACGCGCGAGGCGTATCCGAGGAAAATCTTGAGCCGCCCGCGGCTTTCGCGGCGTTCATCGGCCTGGACTCGACGCAGCAGTTCTTCCGGATCGGGACGTCCATCGACGCGGCTGGGCACTTACACAGGATAAAACGGCGCCGGCCGGCCCAACATTGACATCGTGCTAGACTCGTACCGCTGCCCATCATGGGACGTTCTCTGCGATTCCCCATCACCATCACTTTGAGCGCCTTCCTGCTGTTCCAGCTGCAGCCCATCATGGGCCGGTACCTGCTGCCCTGGTTCGGCGGCGGCCCCACCGTGTGGACCGATTGCCTGCTGTTCTTTCAGTCGCTGCTCCTCGCCGGATATGCGTATGCCCACTGGCTGGGATCGCGCCGCAGCCTCCGGCTGCAGGCCGGAGTGCACAGTGCGCTGCTGGCAGCCTCTCTGGCGTTTCTGCCGGTCGGCCCGCACGCCACATGGTGGCAAACGCCCACCGCCGGCGACCCCACGGGCCGGATCCTGCTGGTGCTGGCCGTGAGCGTCGGAGGCCCATACCTGCTGCTGTCCTCCACCGCGCCGCTTCTGCAGCGCTGGTACAGCCTCGCGGAGCCAGGACGCTCGCCCTGGCGGCTGTATGCGCTCTCGAACTTCGGATCGTTCCTGGCACTGCTCAGCTACCCATTTCTGATCGAGCCACTCCTGAGGCTCCACAGCCAAGTCCTGATCTGGTCGGCGCTCTACGCGGGGTTCGCGGCGGTCTGCGCCTTCGCCGCATGGCAAATGCGCGCCGCCGGCAGCGCGAAACCGGCGACGGAATCCGCGCCGGCTGCCGCCGCGCATCCCACGCGCCTTACCTTCCTCTTCTGGCTGGTGCTGGCCGCATCGGGATCCGTATTGCTTTTGGCCACCACCAACCAGATCTGCCAGGAAATCGCGGTGAACCCGTTCCTATGGGTGGCGCCGCTGGCGGTCTACCTGCTCACGTTTGTTCTCACCTTCGAGCGCGACCGTGCTTACCATCGCCTGGGCTACGCGATCGCTGCCGGCGTGATCGTTCCGGCCGGCTGCATGGTGCAGGGGTCGTCCGCCGTCATGCCCCTGAGCGTGCAACTCGGGGTGTTCCTGGCCGCCCTGTTCATCGGCTGCATGATCTGCCACGGAGAGTTGGCCCGATCGCGGCCAACCCCCGCTCACCTCACGGCCTTTTACCTGACCGTGGCCGCTGGCGGCGCGCTGGGCGGCGTTCTGGTGGCGGTGCTGGCGCCTCGCATCTTCACCGAATTCAGCGAGTACCCCCTGGGCTTATCGGCGGCGTGCCTCATCGGATTCTGCGGGTGGGCACGCGAGGGAGCGCTGCGGCAGTGGACCAGCAGCAATTTCGCCATCCGCCTGCCGCTCATGGCCCTCCTGATCGGCGGATTCACCGCCATCGTGGCTGCCACCACCGCCGCCAGCCAACCCGCGCTCGCCAGGCAGCGCAACTTCTACGGCATCCTCCGGGTCTCCGAGAATGTCGATTTCAACGGCATCAAGCGCGAGTTGAAGCACGGCCGCATCCTCCACGGCTCGCAATACGTCAAGAGCCCTCAACGCTCCTGGCCTACCACCTACTACGGGCCGCATAGCGGCGTCGCCATGGTGCTCCAAGCCCTCCAGCGGCCCAATCGCCGGGTGGCGATCGTGGGATTGGGCACCGGCACGATCGCCGCCTGGGGCCGCGCCGGCGACACCTTCCGCTTCTACGAAATCAACCCGGCCGTGGAATCCATCGCCCGGGTCTGGTTCTCCTACCTGAACGACTCGGCGGCGCACACCGAGGTAGTCCTGGGGGACGCGCGCGTCCAACTGCAGCGCGAACTCGACGCGGGCCAAGCCCACGATTTCGACGCGATCGCGGTGGACGCGTTTTCGAGCGACGCCATCCCCATCCATTTGCTGACCGCCGAGTGCGCCGACCTCTACGCGCGGCGGCTGGCCCCGGGCGGCCTGCTGCTGCTGCATGTCTCCAACCTGACGTTGAACCTGCTGCCCGTGGCCGAGGGCGTGGCACAGCACCTCCGTTGGACTTCCGTGATCCTGATCTCGGCAGCCGATACGGCAACCGGCGAAAGTGCCGCCAGTTGGGTGCTGATCACCGCAAACCACGAGTTCCTGGAGCGTGCCGGACTCGTCCAGGCGGGCGTGCACTGGGTCGGAAAGGCGCCCGCGGCCATCACCTGGACGGACGATTTTGCCAGCCTCTGGCACGTCCTGGGCGTCCGGAAATGAGCGCGCGGATGTAAACTAAACGGCCGCGTCCACGTCCAAAGCAAAGACCAATGGAGATCCGGAAGATGAAGCCAGCGTTCCCGGTCGTCTGCTTGCTCGCCGTATCGGCCGGCAGCGCGTCCGGCCAATCTTCAACTGCCAGAATGGAGTTCGAGGCCGCGGACATCCAGGCCACCCCGTCCGGGGCATCGGATAGCTACACCGTGATCCGCGCCGGCCGCCTGGAAGTGAAAGGCGGAACCTTGTTGCAGCTCATCATGACAGCTTACGGCTTCCGCTACCCCCTCGAAGGGAACCGCGTGATCGGCGGTCCGGCCTGGCTCGATCGCGACCGCTTCGATATCACGACCAAGGCGCGGGCCGGCTCTTCGGAGGAGGCCATCCGGGCCATGCTCGAGACGCTGCTGGCGGACCGCTTCCAACTGGCCGTCCATCCCGAGCAGAGGCCCCTCCCCATCTACGTCCTGTCGCTGGGCAAGAATCTCAAGATCAAGGAGTCCACACCCGGCGCGGCGACCGAATGCAAAGGAGGCCGCGAGAATGACGTCGTCACATACTCCTGTCACAACATGACGATGTCCGGACTGGCCGATAGTGTGCGGCAGCGGGCCGGAGCCTATCTCGATGCTCCGTTGGTGGACCGCACGGGGCTCAAAGGCGAATACGATTTCACGCTCAAATGGACTCCCAAGGGCTTGCTCAAAGCCGCGACCCCGGGCGAAGCGGGAAACTCCTCCGGCATCTCGGTATTCGAGGCGCTCGATAAGCAACTCGGCCTGAAGGTGGAGAAGCAGTCTACGCCCGCGTCCGTGATCGTGGTGGACCACGTGAACCGCACGCCTTCCGACAATCCGCCCGGCACTATGGAGAAGCTGCCCCCGCCGGTCACCGAATTCGAGGTAGCGACGATCCGCCCCAGCAGGCCCGGTGCGGAAGAGAACTTCGAAATGAAGAACGGCCGGATCAATGCCACCGGCTTGACGTTGAAAGATCTGATTTCCTCGGCCTATGACGTGGATGACGACATGGTGGCCGGCGGCGAAAAATGGCTGGACACGGAGCACTTCGACGTGATCGCCAAGACGTCGCCCGGCACATCGTTCGAAGCGCTCCGCACCATGCTGCGTACCCTCCTGGAGCAGCGCTTCCACCTGGCTGCGCACCAGGAGGACCGTCCTGTTCCCGTGTACGCCCTCACCATGCCGAAGAAAACGTCGAAGCTCAAGGAGGCCGACGCCGATTCCCGCTCGACGTGCAAGACCAGTGTGGAGAACGGCCTGAGAACCTATACCTGCCAAAACACCACGATGGCGCAATTCGCCGGCAAGCTGCGCCAGATTGCACCGGGCTATATCGATCGTCCGGTGGTGGACCTCACCGGGCTCACCGGCGCCTACGATTTCGCGGTAAGCTGGACGGGCGCGGGCCGTGTGCGGGCCCTCACGGGAAAAGCTCCCGCCTCACAAGCCCCGGGCGACGCACCGGCGGCTGCCGAGCCATCCTCCGCCATGACGATCTTCGAGTCCATTGAAAAGCAGCTTGGGCTGAGGCTGGCAGCTCAGAAGTACCCACAGGCCGTGATCGTGATCGATCACGTGGAGCGAACGCCGACCGAAAATTGAGCGCGGGGTGGCGAGGCGCTGGTGGCTGGGGCGTCCGGCCTTGTACTCATGCCGACGCTTTTTGGTCGCCACCCAGCGCGGTGCAAGCGAAGTGTTTTGGAGCTACGCCGCATCGCTGAGGTGTACCACAAGCTCCTTTCCTAACGCGCGAAGGGCGCTTCGCCACGCCGCTGTCTCGACGGTTTCGGAATCGTGTCCCGCCGGACGAGACGGCCAGCCAATGCTTCTTGCAGGCAGTCGGCGGCTAGTACTGCCGGGTTTCCGATTGGCCACGCACAAATCAAGGTTGGTTCCCCGACCTTGAGAAGCGATTGATGAACAACAGCTCAGAGGATGTACTTGATGACGAAACAACGACTTGAGAGTGGTTTGGAGATATTGCCGAAGTCGCGACTGCGCTTGGCGTAGTGCTCGTCGAGCGCGCGGCGTGAGCGGAATCCAGGGCTTTGCGCGAAGACGAACAGTGCGGCGAGCAGAACGGAAACGAAGGTGCGGGCGGGACGCATAGCCTCAGTCTAGCTTTACCGGATTTCGGCTTTCCACCACGAGAATCCCCTCCGATTCGTCTCCGCATTGGCGATCGGGCTGACTATGCCGAAGCCGCCTTCCCGCAGAAATGTAATCCCCAGATATTCGCCGCCTGCGCTTCGCGTTACGGGATCTTTCTGGCCGGGCCGCGTCCAGGAGTCGATCTGAAACGGCCGGGACTGGGTCATGCGCGGCGGAGCGTCGCCGTCGCCAATCTCGAACAGCGCGACATGAGCCTTCAAGGCATCGCCTTTCCCCGAAAACCAGGTCCCTGCAAGCTCCCCCGGCCGCGCTCCGGCGACGAGGTACGGGTAATGCAAAACCTCGTCGCTCTGAACCACCTGCCAGATCTTCCAGGCCGCGCCCTTGTCGCGCGATCGCGCGATCCACAGTCCTTTCACATTGGTCCAAAGCGAATAAAGCGCGCCGCCCGAATCCCACGCGAGCGGTTCCACCCAGCGCGGAACCGGGCCATTGTTAAAGCCTGCGGCCCATTCGCGATCTCCGGGCGCGGGACGCTTCTGCCAGGTCCTTCCTCCATCCGCGCTCACGGCGATCAGGTCGACGCCTTCGTCGTATTGGTACCCGGAGGCGGACAACGGCGCGATACGCACTGCGACTTCACCATTCGGACCGACGGCGAGATGGCTCGACCCTCCGTGTTCGTGAATGCGCAGACGCTCGCTCCACGTCGCGCCGCGATCTCTGGTGGAGCGATAGAACACGCCACCATCGTTCCAGATCACGTGCGCAGTTCCATCCCGCGCGACCTTGATCCATGGGCGATCGTCGAAGCGGTTCTTCGAGAGCGTTTTCCAGGACCACGTTTCGCCTGCGTCGCGGCTCACTCCCACGGTGACAAAGTTGTTCTCTCTTTTCTGAGGTTCGTAGCCAAGATTGGCGAAATAGAGAGTCCCATCGCGCGCGACGGCTAGATCCACGTCGGAGTTCCCGAGCGCGCCGTCCTGCTCGGTGCCGACGTTGACGCGCGTCCACGTCGCGCCGTGATCGCGGCTCGTCCACAGGTGTGGAGGTTGGTTCGGTATGCCCGCGGCGTATCCGCTTACGAACAGCACGCCGCTCGGATGCTGGACCACCATGGGCTCGCGAGCCATCAGATCGGTGTGATCGACCGGTTGGGCCAAAATGAGTTCCGCTGGATTGGACTTCTGCGGCCAAGCCGCAACGGTTCCAATGAGGGGTATTACAACCGCTCCGAGCAAGACTCGATGTTCCGTTGTCATGGCTCAACTCTATAAACCCGGGATTTCCATTTTGGGTGCCCGGATATGGTTGAGTATACATCCATTTGCTAACTGTGGATCCTTCAAGGGCGCAATTTTGCCTCGTCCGTCAGCTACCGTCAGCTGGCCCAAAATGATGCGGAAATGCCCCCGCCTACTTTGGTTCCTACCGCAGATTGTGGTCGGTTTCGGCAAACAGGAAGCTTGGGCAGCCGCCGGTAAGTTGACGAGAAACGCGCGTTACTGAAATTTGCCGGCGCAACGGCGGCGATAGATCCTCGCTAACGCCGCAGCGCGATTACCGACCTGAGAGAAGTGCTCGGAGCGGATCGCTTACTCGGAGAATACCCCAAACACGACACTGACCACGATCACTGCCTTGAAGTCCCGTTCCCACTCACGTCGAAGTTGTCGTATCACACCTTACCGGTTGGGGTGCTTTGCCCCCGGGCGATCCATGCCGCTCCGGAAGATCCGGAAGTCTCTTGTCCTAAGTGAACAGTATTGAGGGCTAAGTGGGGGCTAAGTGATAGTTTAGGCCGAACTCGATAGGGTCAAGCCCCAACTGCTCGATCATAGCGCGAAGGGTTCCCGTTGGTATCTCACGCTTGAGGTTTGAGGTCCACGCACCATAGTTCCCATCGTTACCGACGCGCATGACCCAAAATTGCCCAAATCCCGGTGTGGTCCGAGTAAGCCGTCGCCGGACCGGTTTGGTAGACCAGGACTATCCAAGGCCAACATTGATTCCGTTACAGGGTTCGCGAAAACTGGGACAGAATGCATGAAGTTCCCACTTGGCTCTGGGTAGTCGGTCTGTTGGTAGCAGGGCCGAAAGCGTACTACTTGGTTCAGATCGGACGTCGCAAGAAGGGCCGGGTAAAATACAAACTTCGTCGAATAGCCGTCGCGCTGGCATGTTATTTTGCCGGGATCTTCATCCTCGTCAAGATGGGGTACTCGCAGTTCGAAGCCATCGCGTTCGGCTTCGTGCTTGCAATTGCCGCCGGATTCTTGTTCGTGCGGCCTCCAAGCAGAAGCCGAGTCATTCCTAAACACATCAGGCGCATCGTTATCGAAAGAGACCTGAAGGGAATGCCGTTCGATTCCAACATTCACCAGATCGATCACATCGTCCCATACTCGAAAGGGGGCGATCACTCGCTGTCGAATCTCAGAGTGATTTCAAAGACCGAAAACCTGAGGCGCGGAGCGAGGATGCCAAGGTTGAGAGAGCTTTTCTGAGCGATTCCAACACAAGAAAAGTCAACAAAATGCCGATACCGCTGATACCAATCATTGCTGGAGCCCTTTTAGGGAAAGCCACGACGAAAAAGCAAAAAGAGAGAATCGCCGTCAATGGGCGAATGAAGAAGGACGGAACAAGAGCAAAAGCTCATCTCCGCAAAGCGAAATAAACGAATTCACCTAAAGGCCCTTGGCCGTTGGCAGTCGTTGCTCCACGTGGCATATTTTGCCACGGTTTCCCGACGCGCATTACCCAAATTGCCCAAACCGGAAGGCGCCACCTGCGAAACCGGTTACCCCGATAAGCCTTAAATGTACAGGCTTTCATCGTTCGCAAACTGCCTCAAGTGGTTTGCCGGATGTAAAGTGATTTCCTGACGCGCGGTTTCGGTTGCACATTTGAGGGCATCCACAAGGATCAATCCTTCTTGCGGCCCGTGCTGAAAAACAATCAACGTCTGGTCAGCGACGCCAAGCACGACGTTGACCTTAAATCCGAATTCCTGCATCAGCTCAATCAGACGCAGCGCTGCTGGTTCGGATATTGACTTCGGCTCATACCAAATCCATACTCCAGGGCTGAGGTGGAAACCGGCGTCGCCCACGCCTTTCTGTTCCCACCCAGCA
>Ga0335081_10019958_pt1 | contig 10843 bp, 7 predicted proteins | sample Lox_Sample_35_FD_206713 | JGI IMG/M metagenome (GOLD analysis project Ga0335081, IMG submission 206713) | Soil microbial communities from Loxahatchee National Wildlife Refuge, Florida, United States - Lox_Sample_3.5 | ecosystem: Environmental > Terrestrial > Soil > Wetlands | place: USA: Florida... | reverse complement strand
GTGTAGACTTTGGACACTGCCGGAACGTCGCAGTCGCAGGAGAGGCCAACATGAGCCTGGCTGGGCACCTTTCCGAAGTGGCGCTGCCGGAGCTGTTGCAGGTCGTGTCGCGGGCGGAAAAGACCGGCCGCCTCGTCCTCACCACCGGGGACGGCGACGGGCTGATCGTCTTCCGCACCGGCCGGATCATCTACGCGGCCTCGAACGCGGCGCGCGAGAGCCTGGGCAGCATCCTGGTGCGCCGCCGCCTGATCGACGAACCGACCCTGCGCAAGGCGCTCGAGCGCCAGTACCGCTCGCACGAGGAGCGCCGGCTGTGCTCGATCCTGGTGGAGATCGGCGCGGTCCCGGCGGCGACGCTGGAGACGGTCGTCTACCAGCAGATCGCCAGGGTGATCGGCGAGTTCATGGGGTGGCGCGAGGGGTACTTCAAGTTCGAGCCGATGGCGATCGCCGACCACGGCGAGATCGAGGTCGACGCACGCGAGTTCCTTGCCCCGTCCGGGTTCGACGCGCACCGGGTCGCCCTCGACCTCACGCGCGGGCGAGCCGAGGCGGCGGCCGATGCCCCGACGCCGCGCGCGCCCGCATCCATGGCTCCGGACCTGGCGGCGCAGCTCGAGGCCCTGCCGGAGCCGGCCGCCGGCCCGCCGGCGCCGCCCGCGTCGCTTGCCGCGATCATGGCGTCGCATCCGACCACGACCCTCACCGCCGAGGCGACCTCCGAGATCCTGCGCCTGGGGGCGCAACGCTTCGCACGCGGCGTGCTGCTCCTCGTCGAGCGCCACGGCGCGAGCGGGATGGGGCAGTTCGGTCTCGCCGCCGAGTCGGGCGACGCCGACGAGGGGATCCGCAACCTCTGGCTCCCGCTCGACGAGGATTCGGTGATCGGCGGCGTGGTGGCCAGCCGTCACGGCCATCGCGGCCCCCTCCGCCACACCCCGCTCAACCAGGCGCTGGTCAAGGAGCTGGGCGGCGGCTGGCCGGCCGAGGTCGCCGCGCTGCCGGTGGTCGTCGCCGCGCGGGTGGCGGCGGTGCTCTACGCCGACACGCCGCGCGGCGGCGCCGCGGCCGCCGACACCGCCGCGCTCGAGGCGCGGCTCGCCGAGATCGGCCGCGCCCTCGGCGCCGCCCGGCGCTGACGCCCGGTCAGCGCGAGACGGGGTCGCCGCGGTCGGGGTCGAGGCCCAGGCCGATGACGGCGGCGGCGGCCGTCTCCGCCGGGAGCTGCGAGCAGCGCGCGAGCGCCGACAGCGCCGCCGCCGCGATGTTCTCCGCGTCGACCTCGAAGTGGCGGCGCAGCGCGGCGCGCGTGTCGGAGAGCCCGAAGCCATCGGTGCCGAGCGGCATGAAGCGCGGGCCGACCCAGCGCGCGACCATGTCCGGCACCAGCTTCATGAAGTCGCTCGCCGCGATCACCGGGCCCTGCGTGTCGGCGAGCTGCTGCGTGATGTACGGCACCCGCGCCGGCTCGGCCGGATGGAGGCGGTTCCAGCGCTCGGCAGCGAGGGCGTCGGCGCGGAGCTGCTGGAAGCTGGTCACGCTCCACACGTCCGCGCCGACGTCGAAGCGCCCGGCGAGGAGGTCGGCGGCGCGCAGCGCCTCGCGCAGGATCACGCCGCTGCCGAGCAGCTGCACGCGGCGCTTGTGGCCCGGGTCGGCGGCGCGCAGGCGGTAGATGCCGCGGACGATCCCCTCCTCTGCGCCCGCCGGCATCGCCGGCATCTCGTAGTTCTCGTTGTAGAGCGTGAGGTAGTAGAACACCTCCTCGTCGCGCGTCACCATCGCAGCGAGCCCCTCGCGGACGATCACCGCCACCTCGTAGGCGAACGCCGGGTCGTAGATGCGCACGTTCGGCACGACCGAGAAGAGCACCGGCGAATGGCCGTCGTCGTGCTGCAGCCCCTCGCCCTGGAGCGTGGTGCGGCCGGCGGTGGCGCCGAGCATGAAGCCGCGGCCGCGCGCGTCGCCGAACGCCCACACGAGGTCGCCGACCCGCTGGTAGCCGAACATCGAGTAGAAGATGTAGAACGGCACCATCGCCAGGCCGTGCGTCGCGTAGGCGGTGCCGGCGGCGGTGAACGACGCCATCGCGCCGGCCTCGGTGATCCCCTCCTCGAGGATCTGGCCGTCCTTCGCCTCGCGGTAGCGGAGGATCAGGTTGTGGTCGACCGGCTCGTAGAGCTGCCCCTTGGCGGCGTAGATGCCGAGGTCCTTGAACAGCGACTCCATGCCGAAGGTGCGCGCCTCGTCGGGGATGATGGGCACGATCCGCGGCCCCAGCTCCTTGTGCTTGACGAGCTTGCGCAGGAGCTGCACGAACGCCATGGTGGTCGAGACCTCGCGCCCGGCCGGGGTGCCCTCGTGGAACTCGGCGAACAGCGCGTCCTCCGGCTGCGCCGGCACGCTCATCATCGTGCGCCGCTCCGGCAGCGTGCCGCCGAGCGCGCGCCGCCGTTCGACCAGGTACGCGACCTCGGGCGACTCCTTGCCGGGGTGGTAGTACGGCGGGTCGTCCTCGAGGTCCTTGTCCGGGATCGGGAGGTGGAGCACGTCGCGGAACGCCCTCATCTGCGCGGTGTTGAGCTTCTTCTGTTGGTGCGTGGTGTAGCGCCCCTCGAACTCCTTGCCGAGCGCCCACCCCTTGACGGTCTTGATCAGCAGCGCGGTCGGGCGCCCGCTCGACTCGGTGGCGGCGCGGTAGGCGGCGTAGACCTTGCGGTAGTCGTGGCCGCCGAACTTGAGGTTCCAGACGTCGAAGTCGGAGAGGTGCTCGACGAGCTTGAGCAGGCGCGGGTCTGCGCCGAAGAAGTGCTGCCGCATGAACGCGCCGCCCTCGACGTGGTAGCGCTGCCACCAGCCGTCGACGATGGTATTGAGGCGCTCGAGCAGCACGCCGTGCTCGTCGCGCGCGAGCAGGTCGTCCCACTCGCGGCCGAGGATCACCTTGATCACGTTCCAGCCCGAGCCGCGGAACACGGCCTCGAGCTCCTGGATGATCTTGCCGTTGCCGCGCACCGGGCCGTCGAGGCGCTGGAGGTTGCAGTTGACGACGAAGATCAGGTTGTCGAGCCCCTCGTCGGCGGCGAGGTGGAGCGCGCCCAAGGCCTCGGGCTCGTCGGTCTCGCCGTCGCCCAGGAACCCCCACACGCGCGAGCGCGAGGTGTCCTTCAGCCCGCGGTTGTGGAGGTAGCGGTTGAAGCGCGCCTGGTAGATCGCGTTGAGCGGGCCGAGGCCCATCGAGACGGTGGGGAACTCCCAGAAGTCGGGCATGTTGCGCGGGTGCGGGTAGGACGGCAGACCGTGGCCGGTGGTCTCGCGGCGGTACGCCTCGAGGTGCTTCTCGGTGAGGCGGCCCTCGAGGTAGGCGCGGGCGTAGATCCCCGGGATCGCGTGGCCCTGGTAGTAGACCTGGTCGCCGCCGCCGTCCGCCTTGCCGCGGAAGAAGTGGTTGAACCCGACCTCGTAGAGCGCCGCCGCCGAGGCGTAGGTGGAGAGGTGGCCGCCGATCCCCGGGTAGCGGTGGTTGGCCCGCGTCACCATCGCCATCGCGTTCCAGCGCACGATGCGGCGGATGCGCTTCTCCATCTCCTCGTCGCCGGGGAACTCGGGCTCCTGCTCGGGCGAGATGGTGTTGATGTAGGGGGTCTGGACCACCTCGATGCCGAGGTGCTGCATGCGCGCGCGCTTGAGGATCTTGCGCAGCAGGAAGCGGGCGCGCTCCGGCCCCTCGGTTTCGAACACGGAGTCGAGCGACTCGATCCACTCCCGCGTCTCGCCCGGGTCGATGTCGTAGAGCTGATGCTTGAACGCCGTTTCGTCCATCGCGTCTCCTCGCCCACGCCAATATGGTGTAAACCTCGCCGCCCGGCGCCATCTTCCACCGCCGGCGCGCACCGCGCTCCCCTCGCGCCGCGGGGGATGCGCTGGGCTCAACCCTTCTGCGGCGGCCGCGTCGGGCGCAGCTCGATCCGGCTCGGCAGCGCGCGCTCCGGGAACGCGAGCAGGTCGCACACCGCCTGCGCGACATCCTCGGGCGCCAGCTTCCAGTCCGCCGCCGCGTGGCGGTCGTCGCCGAACGAGGTGCCGACGCTGCCCGGCATCACGCAGGTCACGCGCACGCCGGCGTGGCGCACCTCGAGCATCAGCGCCTCGGAGAAGCCGAGCAGCCCGAACTTCGTCGCGTTGTAGGCGGCGCCGCCGGCGAACGCGTTCCGCCCCGCCAGGCTGCCGATGTTGACGATCCAACCGCCCCGCCGCTTGAGGTGCGGCAGCGCCGCCTTGCAGCAGAAGAACACGCCGTCGAGGTTGGTTCCGAGCTGCTGCCGCCACACCTCCTCGCTGGTCTCCTCGACCGGGGCGAAGATGCCGACACCGGCGTTGTTGACCAGCACGTCGAGGCGTCCGAAGTGAGCGACCGACTCGGCGACCAGGCGCTCGCAGTCGGCGGCGCTGCGCACGTCGCAGCGCACGCCGAGGACGCGGCCCGGGTTCCCGGCGGCGAGGCTCTCGGCGGCGGCGCGCACCTCGTCCTCGTGGCGGGCGCCGATCGTGACCGCGGCGCCGCCATCGAGCAGCGCCGCCGCGATCGCGCGGCCGATCCCCTTGCTGCCGCCGGTGACCACCGCCGCCGCCTCGCGCAGATCCGCCATGCCCCGCCTCCTGGAGCCGCCATCGTAGCGCGGTCGCGGGCGCGCGGAGCGGAGCGCGGGGCCCGCGGGCTGCCATCGGCCGCGGGGTTGGCTATGCTGCGCAGGTCGAGGCAGTGATGTGACGGTGGAGGACGGCGGGATGGCGCTCGAGCAAGGGTCGCGCCTCGGCGCATACGAGATCTTGGGGCTGCTCGCCGCCGGCGGGATGGGCGAGGTCTACCGGGCGCGCGACGACCGTCTCCGCCGCGACGTCGCGGTCAAGGTGATCGCGGAGGGGCTCGCCGACGACCCGGTCGAGCACACCCGGTTCGAGCAGGAGGCCCGCATGCTGGCCTCGCTCTCGCACCCGAACATCCTGTCGATCTTCGATTTCGGCGAGGAGGGCGGGGTCCGCTACGCGGTCATGGAGCTGCTCGAGGGCGTCAACCTGCGCGCCCGCATGGACAACCGGCCGCTGCCGTGGCGCACCGCCGCGGCGATCGCGGTCGCGGTCGCGAAGGGACTCGCGGCCGCCCACGCGCGCGGCATCGTCCACCGCGACCTCAAGCCCGAGAACATCTTCCTGCTCGCCGACGGCGGCGTGAAGATCCTCGACTTCGGCCTCGCCCGCCGCGACCCGCGCCAGGCGCGGGCCGGCGACGCGTCCTCCGGCGAGCGTCCGCCCGCCGAGGAGGGGACGCTGGTCGGGACCACCGTCTACATGGCCCCCGAGCAGGTGCTGGGCCAGCCCACCGACGCCCGCACCGACGTCTTCGGCCTCGGCTGCGTGCTCTACGAGATGCTCACCGGCCACCGCCCGTTCGGGCGGGTCGGCATCGGCGACACGCTCGGTGCGATCCTCAACGCCGAGCCGCCGCCGCTCGAGGGCGAGGGAAGGACCGTGCCCCCTGCGCTCGCGCGCGTCGTGCTCCACTGCCTGGCGAAGGACCCGGCGGAGCGCTTCCAGGCCGCCTACGACCTCGCGTTCGCGCTCGACGAGATCCTCGGCCGGCCGCAGGCTCCCCTGGCGGCCGGCTCGCCGTGGCCGGCGCGGATCGGCCTGCTCCTGCTCGGGGCCGCCGCGGGCGCCGCCGCCGTCCTGCTCCTCCGGTTGCTTGCCGGCTGACCTGCGCGAACGCCGATTGGCCGGCCCCGGGGTCGTCGGTCGGGTCCCGAGTTTCACCTCCAATTGCACCTGGTCCTCGTCTCAATTATCTGACTTGTCTTGACATATCGGGTCTTGAGACGATCATGGAGAGTGGAAAGTCGGTAGGTTCTCGGAGCGGAGAGCGTGATGGTTCGCCGGGTGTGCATCGGGATCGGGGCGCTGCTGCTCGCACGCGCGAGTGCGGCGCAATTCGTTCAGCAGGGGCCCAAGTTGGTCGCTGCGGACGCGGCCGGCGTCCCGGGACTGGGCGCCTCAGTGGCGCTCTCGGCGGACGGCAACACCGCCGTCGTGGGTGCGCCGCGCGAGAACGCGTTCGCCGGCACAGTGCGGGTGTTCAAGCGGGCGACCGGCGTGTGGTCGCAGCAGGGCAGCGCTCTCGTGCCGTCCGGCGGCGACGGGCCGCACCACCTCGGCTTGGCCCTGGGAATCTCCGCGAACGCCGGCACGCTCCTGGTCGGCGACTGGGCGGACAACTCCGACGTCGGCGCCGGGTGGATCTTCACCCGGGCCGGCGGCGCGTGGGTGCAGCAGGGCGGCAAGCTGGTCGGCACCGGCATCGAGTCCTTCCAGCCGGCCCAGGGGTGGTCGGTGGCGCTCTCCGCGGACGGCGGCACCGCCATCCTCGGTGCGCCGCAGGAGCTGTTCGACCTGGGCGCGGCGTGGGTGTTCGCGCGCACCGGGTCGACCTGGGCGCAGCAGGGTGCCAAGCTGGTGGCGAACGACGGCGGGGTGGGGGCCCAGGGCTGCTCCGTGGCGTTGTCGGCCGACGGCGACACTGCGATCGTCGGCGCCTTCGCAGACGGTACGGCGGGGTTCATGGCCGGAGCCGCTCTGGTCTTCACCCGGAGCGGCGGCGTGTGGTCGCCGCACTGGGACAAGCTGGTCGGCTCGGGCGCCGGGTCGTCGTCGTTGCAGGGCTTCTCGGTCGCGATCTCCGCTGACGGCGACACGGCGCTCGTCGGCGGTCCCGGCGACAATGGGAGCGTGGGCGGCGCGTGGGTGTTCACGCGCGAGCACGGCGTCTGGTCGCAGCAGGGCGGCAAGCTCGTGGGTTCGGACGCGGTCGGTACCTCGGGGCAGGGCGGCGCCGTGGCGCTCTCGGCGGACGGCAACACGGCCGTCGTCGGCGGACAGGGCGACGACGGCAACATGGGCGCCAGCTGGGTGTTCACCCGCAGCGCCGGTGAGTGGGCCCAGCAGGGGGGCAAGCTCGTCGGGACCGGCGCCGTCGGACCGCTGGTGGAACAGGGCCTGGCAGCGATCTCCGCCGACGGCACCACGATCCTCGTCGGCGGCCCGTGGGACGACTCGCAGACCGGCGCGGCCTGGGTGTTCACCTCCACCGCGACTCGGCTCGCGTTCGCCGCCTCGCCGTCCGGCGCGACGGCCGGGCAGCCGCTCGCCCCGGCGGTCGTGGTGCAGTTGGTGGACGACCACGGCGCCGCGGTGGCGCAGGCCGGCGTCACGGTCATGGTCTGGCTTGCGTCCGGGACCGGGACCCTCGGCGGCACGCGGACGCGGGTGACCGATCGCTCGGGCGCGGCGACGTTCGGCGATCTGTCGATCGACCTCGTCGGCGCGAAGCAGCTCGCTGCCTCGAACCCGGGCCGGGCTCCGGCGGTGAGCGGCGCCTTCACCGTCACGGCCGGAGCCGCGGCGAGCATCGCCGCGACCGGAGGGACCCCGCAGAGCGCTCCCGCCAACTTCCCGTTCGCCCAGCCGCTCGAGGTGAACGTGACCGACGCGTTCGGCAACCCGGTCGGCGGCGCGTCCGTGACGTTCGGTGCCCCGAGTGACGGGCCGAGCGCGTTCCTCGTCGGGGGCGGCCAGGCGACGACGGACGCGGCCGGACGGGCGTCGGTCCGCGCCATCGCGGACAGCGTCGTCGGGGGGCCGTACGTCGTGACGGCGACGGCCGGCACGCTGCCGCCGGTCGTGTTCAGGCTGACCAACCTGAGCGCGGTCGCGGTCCCGCTCGCCAGCACGCCGGCGGTGCTCGTGCTGGCAGCCTTCCTGCTCGCGCTTGGCTCCGCGCTGCTGCGGCCGCGCTGACCCTCGGCTCCGGACACGGAGCGCGCGAGCGTCGCGGCGCCGGCCGCCGTGGCTACTCGTAGCGGAGCGCCTCGACCGGGTCGAGGCGCGAGGCCTTGACCGCCGGCCAGAGGCCGAAGAAGATCCCCACCCCCATCGACACGCCGAGCCCGAGCAGCGGCGACCACAGCGGCACGTCGGTCGGCAGCGACGGCACCGCCGCGCGCACCGCGGCGGCGACCGCGATCCCGAGCGCGACGCCGAGCAGGCCGCCGAGCGACGAGAGCGTCACCGCCTCGGTGAGGAACTGGGCGACGATGTCGCGGCGCAGCGCCCCGACCGCCTTGCGCACGCCGATCTCGCGGGTGCGCTCGGTGACCGAGACGAGCATGATGTTCATCACCCCGACGCCGCCGATCACGAGCGAGATGACGGCGATGAACACCATCGCGCCGGTCACGCCCCCGGTGATCGCCTTGAACTGCGCGATGAGCTGGTCGGGGGTGTTGACGGCGAAGTCGTTGGGCTTATTGAACGGCACCTTGCGGCGGTGGCGGAGCACCTCGGTCGCCTTGTCGATCACGAGCTGCAGGTCCTCAGGCCGCCGCGGCAGCACGCCGATGATGACGCCGTTGTCGCGGACGAAGGTGGAGAACTGGCGCTCGAACGTCGGCAGCGGCAGCAGCACCTTGTTGTCGGGCGAGTAGCCGAACTGCTCGCCCTTCTTGTAGAGCACGCCGACGACGCGGTAGCGGGCGCCGTTGACCGTGACGTCCTTCCCGATCGGGTCCTCGTCGGGGAAGATCGCCTCGCGGACGTCGGCGCCGAGGACGATCACCGGGGCGCTGTGCTGCACCTCGATCGCGGTGTAGAAGCGGCCGCGCGCGACCGGGTAGGCCATCGCGATCGGGTAGTTCTCGTCGGTGCCGAGCACGTAGGGGAGGTTGGCCTCGAGGTTCGCGTGCTTGACGTGGATCACCGCGCCGTCGTAGCTGACCCGGATCGAGACGGTCTTAGCCTCGGGGACCTGCTCGCGGATCGCGTCGCCGTCGGCGGCGGTCAGGTTGCGCCGGCGCTTCTCCTCGTCGAACGCGGGCCCGCCCGGGCCGAAGCGGTCCTCGTACTTCTGGAACTCGATGCGGCTGGCGCCGAACGCCTGCAGCGTGCCGATCACGTTGTTGTTGAACCCCGAGACGATCGCCACCATCGCGATCACCGTGGTTACGCCGACGACGATGCCGAGTACGGTGAGGCTGGCGCGGAGCTTGTGGGCGCGGATCGCCTTCAGCGCCATGCGGGCGCTCTCGGCGAAGCCGCGGCGGAGGTACATGGAGGCGAAGGGGCTTTTCCCCTCACTCATAGCGCAGCGCCTCGATCGGCATCTTGCGCGCGGCCGCGGCCGCCGGGGCGAGGCCCGCGAGCAGCCCGGTGATGGTGGCCACCGCCAGCCCGAGCACGACGAACTGGAGCTTGACCTCGGCCGGGAAGTAGACGTTGACCGCCACCGCCACCAGCGCACCCGCCCCCACCCCGACCACGCCGCCGGCCGCGGCGAGCAGCGCCGACTCGAGCAGGAACTGCCAGCGGATGTCGCGCGAGCGCGCGCCGAGCGCCTTGCGCAGGCCGATCTCGCGGGTGCGCTCGACTACCGACACGAACATGATGTTGGCGATCACGATCGCGCCGACCACCAGGGAGATGCCCGAGACCAGGATCATGACGGCGAACGCGCCCTGGCTGATCGAGGCCCACAGGCTCTTGATCGCCTCCGAGCCGACGATGCCGAACGGGTCCGCGTTCCTGAAGCTGGTCTTGCGCACCGCGCGCAGGATGCTGCGCACCTCGTCCTGGGTGGCGTCGACCGCCGCCATGCCGCCGGCGGGCCGGACCATGATCGCGACGCTGTCGTCGCTCGTCAGCACCTTCTGGAGCACGGTGATCGGCATGAACACGACGCTGTCCCGCGCCTGGCCGAGGAACTGGCCGAGGCGGGTCTGCAGGCCGATCACGCGCAGCGGGTAGCCGCGCACCAGGATCGTCCGGCCGATCGGATCGAGGGTGGGGAAGAGCTGGTCCTTGAGGTCCGCGCCGATCACCGCCACCGCCGCGGCGTGCTGCTCCTCGGTCGAGCTGAAGAAGCGCCCCGCGGCGATGTCGAGGTTGAGCATCGAGTCGACGTTCGCGGTGTAGCCGGTGATCTGGACGCCGGCCAACTTGCGGTTGCCGGCGTGCACGGTGGCGATCTGGCCCGACTGCGCCCCGACCGCGGCGCAGCTGCGGCATTCCTGCGCCACCAGCCGGGTCTCGCGCATGGTCAGCGCCTTGCGCCGCGTGGCGGCGATGAACTCGGCGCGGCTCCTGATGATGCCGTACTTCGTGAACACCAGCACGTCGGGGTTGAGGTTGGTCAGCTTGGTGGCGACGTAGGTGTTGAGGCCGGCGATAATCGACACCACCGCGACCACCGTCATCACGCCGATGACGACGCCGAGCAGCGTCAAGCCGGAGCGCAGCTTGTGGCGCTTGAGGGCGGCGAGAGCGGTGCGGAGGAGTTCGCCGGGGCCCATCGCTTACGACGAGGTCGCCGCGTCGGCGGCCTCCATCGCCTTGCGCCGCTCCTCGCTCATCGCCTTGACGCGGTCGCCGTCCTTGATCGTGCGCAGCGTCTTGAACGGGCCGCTGACCACCTCGACACCGGCTTTGAGGCCGTCAGTGACCTCGACCTGGAGCTCGCCGGAGAGGCCGGTGGTGACCTGCACGAACCGCGCCTTGCCGCCGACCACCGTGTAGACGCCCTGCTCGGTCTTGACCCGCCCCGTGGCGTCCTTCTCGCCCTTCGGCGAGTCGCGCACGACGACGGCGGCGAGCGGGACGGCCGGCACCTTCGAGCGGGTGCCGGTGATGATGTCGGCGGTCACCGAGAACCCCGGGCGGATGCTCGGCGGCGGGTCGAGCAGCTTGACCCGGACCTTGAAGTTGATCGCGTCGGAGGTGGTGGTCAGGCCGGCTAGCT
>Ga0335081_10019956_pt1 | contig 10843 bp, 8 predicted proteins | sample Lox_Sample_35_FD_206713 | JGI IMG/M metagenome (GOLD analysis project Ga0335081, IMG submission 206713) | Soil microbial communities from Loxahatchee National Wildlife Refuge, Florida, United States - Lox_Sample_3.5 | ecosystem: Environmental > Terrestrial > Soil > Wetlands | place: USA: Florida... | reverse complement strand
ACATGGGCAAATTGAAGCACCTGCATAGAGAGACAGAGCGAATCAACCGGTTGATCGAAGCGGATTCCGAAAGAATCGATGCGGAGATGTGGCGTTGATCCTGGATACGAATGCCTTGTCCGCCGCTGCGGACCGCGAGCCCGGTGCTCTGGCGGTTGTCGCGGGCGCCGAGAGATTAGCCGTTCCCGTGATCGTCTTGGGCGAATATCGGTTCGGCATCGCCCAGTCCCGCCGCCGTGCCGAGTACGAGAACTGGCTTCGGGAGTGGATTGCCGCGGTGACGGTGCTCGACGTCGACCAGGACACAGCACACCACTACGCAACCATTGGCCTGGAGTTAAAAAGAGCGGGCAAGCCGATTCCCGTTAACGACCTCTGGATTGCCGCGCTCTGCCGCCAGCATGCCCTGCCGCTCGTAAGCCGAGACCGGCACTTCGACTGGGTGGCGGGCATTCAAAGAGTCGATTGGTAATCGGCCGCGCTGGAATGACAGACGAATGGGGACGCCTTCGTCGAGAGCGAGCGGACGAGTTGGGACGATAGGAAGGATAGCGCGCCGGCACCCCCGGGAATGAATCACCGATGGATGGCGTCGACTGTGGAGCACGCACTGATCTGAGGCGCAGTACCATGTACCTTGCTGTGGATACGGCCAAACTGGACCAGGCAATCCTTTCGTTCATTACTTTCGCGCGTTCTCTTCCAGCGCGGATGATGGAGCCAAGCAAGACCGAACACTGGGGGCCGAGGGAGGTCCTGGTCCACCTCGTCTTCTGGCATGAGCAGTACAATCAGATTGCAGCGGCAGTCGCCGCCAACCAACAGCCCAAACTGCTGCCGGGCACTTTTAAGGAAATAAACCGCCTCGCAGTGGCGCAGGACATTTCGACCCCGATCGAGGAATTGGTCGCTCGCTGGACTAGAGCACAACAGGCACTCGCGAGCACAGCCAGCACTCGCGGTGCGGAGCGTTTGAAGTTCTCGTTGAGAAAGGGATCAAAAGAGTGGCCGTTGTGCGACCTGGTCCGGCTGGCCGCTGGACACATCGAGAATCACGAAACCAAGCTGCATAGATCACTCGGAAGGCCAAAACTACGCTCCGCCATCAAGAGCCGGCGTTCCTCCTGAATGCGGGGTCCGCAGAAGAGTCGAAGCGGAGCGTTCTCGTGCTCTGCACCAACACGAGAAACGCTTTGTAAGGAGTGAAGATGGCGAGGACCGCGGTGGCCGGACTAAACGTACCTCTGATTGAGATGGCGATGGGCTACTTTCGCAGCCGGGCCCTTGGCGCAGCCGCGCGCCTAGGCGTGGCAGACGCCCTTGGCGACGAGGAACGCACAGTGAAGGATCTCGCAGCCGCGTGCGGAGCCGAGCCGGCGGCTTTGTACCGGCTGTTACGCGCTCTGGCCAGTTTCGGTGTGGTGGCTGAGACCAGTCCGGGCAGCTTCGTTCTAACCTCATTGGGCAAGCCGCTGAGCAAGGACGCTCCCGATTCAGCGTGGGCCGGGATTGTGTTCTGGGCCGACCTGCTCGCCGACGAGTGGTCGTACCTGACGGGGTGCGTGCGGACCGGGAAAAAGGCTATGGACGTCCGGCCGCCGGGTGTGCCGTCGCGATGGTCGCAGGACGCGGATGCTTCGGCGGTGTTTCGCTCCGTCATGGGTACCTCGCCCGCAGAAGACTACATGCCTATCGCGCGGGCTTGGGACTTTTCGAAGTATCACACGGTGGCGGATCTCGGCGGAGGAGGTGGCGCGCTGATCGCCGCGGTGCTGGAAGCTTTTCCCCACGTGCAAGGCATACTGGTGGACCGGCCCGAATCGATCGATCAGGCAAAGTCGCGCTTCGACAGCGCCAGCCCCGCGGGACGAGGACAACCCGCCGGACAGGACAACCTCGCCGGACGGTGCAAGCTGGTGGCCGCCGACCTCACCCAGGAAGTCCCGCCGGGAGCGGAGGTCTACATTCTGAAGCATGTGCTTCACGGCTATGAGGACGGCGCGGCGGCTGACATCCTTCGTTGTTGCCGGACTGTTCTTCCAGCGGGTCTCCTCGCGGAGGGCCGCGTCCTGGTGGTGGAATTCGTTCTTCCGGAGGTGGTGGACCATGCCGACCGTGATCTCGAGCAGCGATTGATGAGCGACCTGAACATGCTGGCCGTTACGGGTGGCAAAGAACGCAGCGCTACCGAGTGGAGACGGTTGCTGGCGAGCGCCGGCCTGAAGTGCGTACGCATTGTCCCCGTTCCCGGAGATCTGGTCTCGATCATCGAGGCGGCTCCGGAAGAATTGACGATTGAAAGGGACGTCAGTCGTGAGTAGTGACTTAGAATGCGTGGAAGAATTAAACACAGAGGCGCAGAGACACCGAGAAAGAGTGAGAAGATCGAATGAGATGTCGAATGTTTCCAGACGTCCCGATTTTTCTCTGTGCCTCTGTGTCTCTGTGTTGGAGGCGCCTTCGCAATGGAAGCACATCTACAAGCTGCTTTAGCCTATATTGCGGGCAGACTGATTTCGGGAAAGAACTCGTATGGAGTCTACGATCACTCCCGGTCCAAACGCATCCTGATAAATGGGACGGCGAAAGGGCCCGTGGTGGCGGTCTTTGACCATGACCAGCGGTGCCACATCTCCGGCAACGGCAATGGCTTTCAATATTCCCTGTATCACCACGGCGAAAAGCGGATCATAAGCCTTACCGTATTTGGAAGCCGTTTCAGCGCACACGATTACGGGCATTCTGCGAGCTTCACCGGAACGGTGCAGGGCAACTCAATCTCGCTGTTCGAGCCTGCCACGTGCAGACAGTTCCGTTACACGCTGGTTTTGAGCCTTGAACCGCCCTGGAGTAGGCTCGCGGGCGAAGCAGGCATCGAGCCTGACCGATCAACTACAGACACAAACGGTAGCACTGGGCTTCAGCCCGGCACCTGATGGATTGTCTTCTCTGCTTGTAATCGGCAATCGTCAATTCCTGTTGGTGGCAAAGGATGATGAAAAGTGTGAACGAGGTCCTGGCTCGCCTGCGCTCGCTGGCCGATCCACGCAATCGGGAAGGCATGATCCGGTTTGCGGTGGCCAACGAAAACGCGCTGGGCGTTTCGACGCCGGTGCTGAAGAAACTGGCCAGAGAAATAGGCCGCGATCAGGTCTTTGCCGAGGCACTGTGGAAGACGGGAGTCTTCGAGGCGCGCGCGTTGGCCGCTTTGATCGGTGAGCCCGCGAAGGTCACGGAAGACTCGATGGAGCGCTGGGTCAAGGACTTTGATTCGTGGGCGATCTGCGACGGCTGCTGCCTGGCGTTGTTTCATAAGACGCCGTTTGCCCACTGTAAGGCGCTCGCGTGGAGCCGACGGGAAGAGGAATTTGTAAAGCGTGCGGGCTTCTCGCTCATGGCCGTGCTTGCGGTCCACGATAAGGCGGCGAGCGATGCGAAGTTTCTGAAGTTTCTCGCCGCCATCAAGCGCCAGTCGCGCGACGAGCGAAACCTCGTCAAGAAGGCCGTCAATTGGGCGCTGCGGCAGATCGGCAAGCGTAACCTGCAACTGAACCAGGCGGCTATCGCCGTGGCCGAAGAGATTCGCGCCATCGACTCCCGCAGCGCCCGCTGGATCGCCGCCGACGCGCTGCGGGAGCTGAGGAGCGAGGCGGTGGCGAGGCGGTTACGGAAGAAAAATCAGAAATCAGAAGTCAGAAATCAGAAAAAGAGTTGTCTTCGGTTCTGATTTCTACGGTCCGGTTTTTGACTTCTCGTCAATCGTCAAATCGGCAGTTTGCGGTCGGAGGTTTCGTTCGGGCTCTGGCCGAGCCCCGCTCGGCCCTACAAAGATTTTTTTCTTGACACGTGACTTGAAATGGACTATGCTTAACCCAGCGGTGACTGATTCGAGTTGACAGGAAAAGGTAGAGGCGGGTTAATCCGGCCATTTTGGTTTCAGGCGTGGGCGGGATTCTGGCCGGAGGACAGAGCACCAAGACAGGAATGGGAGCCGAAAGGTATATCATGGAAAACAAGGCAGTTATTTTATGAATTCCAAGATATTGATGAAAACAAGGGAGTTGCCAACACTACGGACCGACACGGTGAGTGGCGCCGAAGGGGAGGGTGGCCTAAACGAAGCCACCCGAAGCCAGGTGGATTAAGCCGATTACTATCATGAGTTTATCCAGAAATCGGACGAGACGAAGCCACGGCGTTGAACTGGCTTTCAAATCAGTCGGTTACGACGGTTTGGGGCCCGTTTTTCGACAAGTTGTTACCGAAAACGATGCTCTATATTGCCGATTTGACAGCACGAAATCGGGGCCAATGGACGAAAGGCTTTCCGGGAGGCCCTCGAATCGCCGTTCGCAGCCAGCGAGGTGCTTCTCCGCTAAAACCGCAATGTCATTTAGAATCAGAAGTCTATGGCATACTATCGCTCCTCCGATTGCTGAATTGGGGAGCGTTCCTCTCCCGTCTGGAACCGGGTCTCGCGAGAGAGCGTCGCAGAGCCGGCTGTGCAACCGCCGAACACACGTCGGAGTCTGCCGGCAGCTGGGCACAACCATGAGGATCTTCCTGCTGTCGGTCTTGACAATCGGTTTCGCAGCGGCCTTGCAGGCGGCGCCGCAAAAGGAGTTGCTGTGGCCGGACGGTGCGCCGGGCGCGCTCGGTGGAGCCGATGAGGACCGACCCAGCCTGACTATCTACCTCCCCGACCCGGCTAAGGCGGTGGGCGCCGGGGTCGTCGTTTGTCCGGGAGGCGGCTACGGGGCGCTTTCCATGGATCACGAGGGCCGACAGATCGCCGACTGGCTCAACGGGTTGGGCTTCGCGGCCTTCGTGCTGAAGTACCGCCTGGGTCCGCGGTACCATCATCCGGTCGAGATGGAGGACGGCCAGCGCGCCGTGCGCATGGTCCGTTTTCGGGCCAAGGACTACGGAATCGCTCCCGACCGCATTGGCATCTGGGGCTTCTCGGCCGGTGGCCATCTTGCTTCCACCGTCGGCACGCATTTCGACGCGGGGAAGCCCGGCGCGGTGGATCCCATCGACCGCGTCAGTTGCCGGCCCGACTTTATGATCCTGGCGTATCCAGTGATTTCTTTCACCACGCCCTACGTCCACAAGGGCTCGATGCGCAATCTGCTGGGCGACAATCCTGACCCGGAACTGGTGCGGAGCCTCTCCAACGAATTGCAGGTGACGCCGCAAACGCCACCCACGTTCCTCTTCCACACCGACTCGGACGACGGCGTCCCGTCCGAAAACAGCGTCCTGTTCTACCTGGCGCTGCGCCAGAATCATGTCCCGGCGGAGATGCACATTTTCGAGCGCGGCCCGCACGGCGTGGGCCTGGCACAGAAGGATCCGGTGCTCTCATTGTGGCCTACGCTGCTGGCCAACTGGTTCCGGACGCGAGCGCTCTTGAAGTAAGGGAGTCAGGAGACAGGAGTCAGGAGTCAGAATGAAGACGTTCTCGGTCGTGAACTCGAGACATGAGGACCGACGACTGAGGATCAAGGACGTGGATCGAGGACAGTCTTCATTCTGACTCCTGTCTCCTGTCTCCTTCTTTCAAGGAGGACCGATGAGCAAAGTCAACAACTCGATGCTGCTGCTGTCCACCGCACTCGTTTTTTGGCTGAGCTCGATCGCGGCGGCGTCGGGGCTACCAGTCGGAAGCTCTCACCCTCGGCTACTGATCACCTCGGGTGACGTCGCACGCCTCACGGCGAAGAAGAATGCCGACGACCCCACCTGGCTGGCGCTGAAGTCGGCGGCGGACACGCTGACCTCTTATTCCATCCTCAAGTACGACTACTGCACCCGCTCCGATGAGCCCAATAACACAATTTTCTACGACTACCAGGGCGCCGGCTGGTTCAGCTCGGCGTTGCCGCTGGCGCTGGCCTACCGCATGAGCGGCGACACCACATATTCGAAGCAAGCACTGGCGCTGGCGGATGAAATGATTCGCGCCCAGAGCGACCCTGACCCCAACCAGAGTTGCTCGGCCGGTGTGGCTCCGCGGCCGCCGCTGCAACCCGACGACTACTATCCTACCCGATACCTGGGCTACACGCTGGCCATCATTTACGACTGGTGCTACGACCAGCTCGGCGCCACCCGCCGCGCCCAGATGGTGAACTTGATGAACGCCTATTTCGACGACCTCCGCGCGAACGGGTACCAGGCCAACGGCCCGGCCGACGGCAACTATTTCGGCGGGCACCTGATTTGTGCGGCGGCGATGGGCTACGCCTCTTACGGCGACAATCCGCGCGCGCAGGAGATGATCGATTACGCCCGCATGCGTTTCGACGGCACGCCCAGCACGCTGGTGGATGCGAGCGACGTTCCGGCGAGCCACTTCGACCAGCTTTTCGACGGCGGATTTGTGCCCCAGGTGGCGCTCGACTACAACGGGCCGGCAGGCCTCCGGCGTGCTCCCTTCAAAAGCGGATTTGATTTTCAAAGCTGGGCGTACGGTTCCGGCAACTATGAGCGGATCATCGACTATGTGCTGATGGTGCAAAGCGCAACGGGTGAGAACCTTGCGGCACCGCACCGCGCCTGGTTCTCCGCCGTGCTGCGAGCGGAGAAGCACGCCCTGCTGCCCAACCGGTTTGAGCTTGACCCCACGGGCGACTGGGGCGGCAACCAGGGCGCGGTAATTCCGCGGGAAGTGCCGGCACGCCTCGCCTACCTGCTAGCCGGCACGTCGGACGGTCTAGGTGCGCAGCACTTCGCTTACTCGGAAATCGCCGAATCCACCTTTCCTGACGTGACGGTGTATCCGCTCTCGGAGTGGGAGGATTTCTTTTTCACCGATTCCACGCGCCCGTCCCGGGAGCTCAACCTCGCTCCCTTCTACTCGGCCTTCGGGCCCGCGTATCCGCAAGCGGGCGCCACCAACGGCGCCACGCCGTACTTCATCATGCGCAGCGACTGGGGGGCCAACGCCACCTGGGCGTCCATTCACATGGGGAACGAGTGGTACGACGACCACATGCACTATGACGCCGGCCAGTTCACGATCTTCCGCGGCAATGATTACCTGCTGGTGGACGCCACCGACTGGAAGGGACCGGCAGGCTCGGAAGGCATCGTCGGTGATTCCACCGAGGCGCTTCGCTCGTCGGAGAAGAACACGCTTTTCTTCGACGACTTCGGCGACTACATGTATACGGATACGCAGTACGCGGGCGGGCAGGCGGCGTGGGGCGTCGACCAGGTCGTGGCCGCAGAGCAGAACGTCCGCTACACGTACGTTCGCAGCGACCTCTCGAAAGCTTACGATCGCAACCCTGATCCTTCCGACGAACCCAACCGGAAGCTGGGCTTCTTCTATCGCAGCTTCCTTTACCTCCGTCCCGCCAACCTGTTTTTGGTTTACGACCAGGTTCAGGCCAAGACTTCCACCAATCCGATGGGGCCTTACCAGAAACATCTGCGCTGGCACTTTCCCAACCTCCCTTCGATCAACGGCCGAACGGTTATTGTGGATCAGGGGGCTTCCCGCCTTTATATGGATACGCTGCTGCCTTCCAACCTGAGCCTGACGGCGGTGGATGAATCCAATAATCCCGACCCCGGCCCGGATTACGAAAAGGACTCGGGCACGTGGCGGATCGAGGTACGGGACAAGAACAGTCCACTCTTCATTCCGTTCCTGACACTTTTCCAACCTGGGACGCCGGCCACGCCCGAGGCTCGCGTCTCGAACTTATCGTCTGTCGATGGCACGATGGTGGGCGCGCAGATCATTCAGGCCAACGGCTCGGTGGATATCGTCCTCTTGAACAATCGTGCCGGCGAGGTCCCGTTCCCCATTAGCTCCACTTTCTATCGCTTCTCGCCGGCCATCGATTCGCAGCATACGCTGTTGGGATTCCAACCCGGGGTCAAGTACTCTGTGAGCCACGGCGCGGGAACTGTCTTGGTGCAAAACCGGGAGTGTGACCGCATTCGCGTGCCGCCGGCGACGAGCTGCAAAAATGTGATCGCGTCCCCTGCCGGCGTTCTTCAGTTCCAATTCGCTGGTCTGACGCCGGTGACGAAGGGTGCAGATGCGGACAAGAAGGCAGCCTCTGGAGGGTCGAGACGTGCGTGGAACTAACTTCATCGAGAATCTGCTTCAGGACCTTCGCTACGGGGCCCGGATGCTGGCGAAGAATCCAACCTTTGCCACGGTTGCGGTGATCACGCTGGCGCTTGGCATTGGCGCAAATACCGCCATCTTCAGCGTGGTGAACGCGGTGTTGCTTCGCCCTTTGCCCTACCCGCGTTCGGACGCGATCGTTGAGATTAAAGGGGTCTGGAAGGGCGGAGGCCTGGCCGATAGTCTCACGGTCCCTGAGTTCGAGTTCTACCGCGATCACGCGAGCGCGTTCGCGGCCATCGCGGGCTACCGGAGTGGTCCGGACCTTTCGCTCAAACGGGGCGGCGTCTCCGAATGGATCAGTTCCCTTCGCGTCACCGATGGATTCTTCAAGGTTCTGGGAGTGGCTCCAGCGCTCGGTCGTGCGGTCTTGCGCGACGAAACCCGTCCGGGAAGCGCGCCAAGCGTGATGTTAAGCGATTCGCTGTGGCGAAAAGCATTCGGCTCCGATCCCGCCGTCATCGGCCGGCAGGTGGTAATGGGCGACGCGAGCTTCACTGTGGTGGGAGTAATGCCGCCCGATTTCACGTTCGTCGAGCAGCCGGTGGACGTCTTTGTCCCCCTCCAACTGGACAGCGGCATTGAGGACACGGGGATGAATACCGGCGTCATCTCCCGGCTCCGGCCGGCAACAAGCCTGGCCCAGGGCCAGGCCAACATGAACGTGGTGTTTGAACAGCTCCGCCAGGCTGGGTCCGCACAGTCGGGCCAAGCGGGCGCGCGGCTACTCAGCTACCAGACCGCGCTCGCCGGTGATCTTCGCCCCAGCCTGCTGTTGCTGTTTGGGGCGGTCGGTCTGCTGCTGCTGATCGCCTGTGCCAACGTAGCCAGCCTGATCATGGCGCGAGCGAATGCCCGCCAGAGAGAGATCTCCATCCGGCTCGCGCTCGGCGCCGAACGCGGGCGGCTACTCCAACAGTTCCTGGCTGAGAGTCTGCTCATCGCCTTGATGGGAGGCACGGCGGGTCTCGTGGCGGCTGTGTCGGCCCTTAAAGTCCTGGTGTCGTCGATTCCCTGGGACCTACCCCCTACCACCCACATTGGACTCGACGGCACCGTCCTCGCGTTTGCCTCTTTGGTCGCGCTCGGCACCAGCCTGGCTTTCGGCTTCACTTCCTACTGGCAAACCTCGCGGCTCGACCCCAATACCGCCCTGAAGGAAGGCAGCACGCAAGGAGGACGCAGCACGGCTCGCAGCCGCGGGCGCAGCGCGCTGGTGATCGGCGAAGTGGCGCTCTCCTTGATGCTGCTCGTGGGAGCGGGGCTCTTGATCGAGAGCCTCTACCGTCTACACCAGCAGAGACTGGGTTTCGATCCTCAGCATGTCTATACCATGAACACTCCCTTCGCACCGGCGGCGCGGGCCACGGCCAACCAGGTATGGATTTTCGAGCAGCAGGTGCTGGAGCGTCTCAAAGCGGTGCCGGGCGTCACGTCGGCCGCCGTCGTAAGCTTGCCGCCGCTGACGTGTTGCGGTAATCTTCCCACCCAGCACGAGGGTCACCCCGAGCACGGTCACAGTATCGGCGGTATGGAGTACCGCGCGATAAGTCCGGAATACTTCCAGACGATGCACATTCCGATCTTGCAAGGCCGCAATTTCCAGGAAACTGACACTGCCTCGTCCACGCCGGTGGTCATGGTCGGCGAAACGGTGGCGAACGCCTGGTGGAAGGGAAAGAATCCGATCGGAGACCGCCTTGTTGTGGGCGAATATGAAGGGCGGCAGTTTTCCGAGGTATTGGAGCCGCCCCGCGAGGTCATCGGCGTGGTTGGAGACGTCAAAAACATCAGTGTGGACGAATCCGAGCCGACCACCATCTATGTGCCCGCATCGCAGGTTTTCCGCCCTCCCAGCTCCACGGCGTGGGTGGTCCGTGCAGGCGGTGCAGGCAGCAACCTCGCTCTCGGCGAGCAACTCCGCAAGGCCGTGACTGCCGTGAATCCTGACCAGCGCGTATTGGGCCTGCAATCGATGTCGGATGTCGTCGCCCACGCGGTGGCGCATCCGACATTTGACGTGCTGTTAATGGGAATCTTCGCGGCGTTGGCGCTGACGCTGACCTCGGTCGGAATCTACGGCGTGGTGAGTTTCCACCTCGCACGTCGCACCCAGGAAATTGGCATTCGCATCGCGCTAGGCGCCCAGCGAAGCAACGTGCTCCTGATGGTGGTGGGACAGGGCGCGTTTCTGGCGGCCGTCGGTATCGGGATCGGCCTCGCGGGCGCGCTCGCCCTCAGCCGTTTTCTATCGAGCCTGCTGTACGGCGTAGAGCCCACCGATTCGCCGACGTTCATCGCTGTCTCGCTGATCCTGGCCGCAGTGGCGTTGCTGGCAAGCTATATCCCGGCCCGCCGGGTAACGAAGGTTGATCCCATGGTGGCGCTAAGATATGAGTAAGCGGCGGGCAGAAACAGCTTTCAGCGATCAGCCGTCAGCTCTCAGCGCGGAAGCTGATAGCTTTTTCTATTCGTCGATCGAGAGTCGTCATCGGCAATTCTTCGGGTGGAATGCGCCGATCTCGACGGGCAGAACATCCATTAGAATATGGGACAGCCGGGACAAGGCACGCCCTTGGGCTCAGCGGGCAAGGCGTCCGTGATGGACCCCGTCTGCGGCATGAGTGTTGTTCCGGAAAAGGCTGCGGGCAGCTACTCCTACCTCGGACACACCTACTACTTCTGTGGGAAGGG
>Ga0335081_10019955_pt1 | contig 10844 bp, 8 predicted proteins | sample Lox_Sample_35_FD_206713 | JGI IMG/M metagenome (GOLD analysis project Ga0335081, IMG submission 206713) | Soil microbial communities from Loxahatchee National Wildlife Refuge, Florida, United States - Lox_Sample_3.5 | ecosystem: Environmental > Terrestrial > Soil > Wetlands | place: USA: Florida... | reverse complement strand
TGGACATCCCGATGAACCATCCACTGGTGAACAAGTCGTCGGCCTTCGCATTTCAATCGAACCCCTACTACAATTTCATCTATCGATTCACCTATATCCTGAACTTCGACTGAGAGTCCCGGTGGCGGTGGTTCCGAGCCGTGTGTCTTGGCGGCTGCTGGTGGAAGTGCTGTCCTCCCCCTCCCACCCAGCGGACATGATGGCGCCATGCTCTCGCGCGGAGCGGCTATTGCACCGGGGCATTGACCCCGCCAACGTGCCACCGGCTTGGCAGTATTGTATACCGCACTGACGGTGGACCTCGGCTCCAAGAATCGTGGTCGCTCAGGCAGGGGATTGGATTTCCAGCGGACTCGGTACCCAATTTCAGGTGGTCCTTTTGGGCAAGGTCGCCCCTCATGTCATTGCTCGGATCGCGGCTCCTCCACGGTCGCCCGGGGAGTACGGCCCCACCGCAGACACGTTGAGACGGTCCACCGAAGGAGAGCCGTGGTCGGTGCCCCTCCACCACCAGGGCACTGCAACGTCGCGCGGGCGAAGGGCCCGTCGTCGTCGCCTTGGACATCAGCGAGGACATCGCCAACACGAACCTCACGAACCTGATTTGCGTGACCCGCCAGCAACATCAGTGTCCGCGGAGAACGTCGAGTACTCGAAGCGGGCCACCGACGTGGGGATGCTCGACTTCACTCAGAAGAAACGCTCCGTGCAGCCGGCATCGAGACCAGGCAGCGGGCCTCCACCCGGTCGCGGCCCGACGGCGTTCGCTGTCCTACGCCGTATAGCGGGGCCTCCCCGTACCATCCGATACGAGGGTCCCCGCAGTTCCGGGTGACCAGCCCGTTGAAACGCGCTTCACTTTGTTACCTATTGTTGCTTCTGTCGGTGCATGGCAATCGCAGATGCGAATGTTGATCCGGGAGCCGCCTCCCCGCGGCCTCCCCAGGAGGAGTGGGTCCGCCATGGACTTTGAGTTCGGCGCCGTCCTCGCCTTCCTGCTGGCGGCCGTGGCCTTTGCGTGGGCGGCGCTGACCGCGAACCGGCTGCTCGCGCCGCGGCACCCGACGCCCGCCAAGGCGACGATCTACGAATGCGGCGAGCGACCGATCGGGCGCGCCTGGATGAACTTCAACCCGCGCTTCTACCTCGTCGCGCTGGTCTTCGTGATCTTCGAGGTGGACATCGCCCTCACCTTCCCCGTGGTGACCGTCTTCCGAGAGTGGGTGGCGGCGGGCCCAGCCGTCGGCCTTGTCGCACTGTGCGAGCTGCTTGCCTTCACGCTCATCCTGGCGGTCGGGCTGGTCTGGGTCTGGGCGCATGGTGATCTCGGTTGGGTGAAGGGGCTCGCCGGCGACGCAGAGGAGGGCGAACGTGAGCATCGAACGGCCTGAGGCACCCTTGCGCGAGGAGTGCTCGACCGTGAGCCGCGTCGGGATGGGCGACCCCGTCCTGCTCGGCCACACGAGCCAACTCGACCGCCTCATCAACCTGGCCCGCCTGAACTCGCTCCACTACCTCCTGTTCGGGCTCGCCTGCTGCGGGATCGAACTCATGCAGACGGGCGGCCCGCGCGCCGACCTCGATCGCTTCGGCGCGGTCTTCCGCGCCTCCCCCCGCCAGGCCGACTTCCTGATCGTGGCCGGTACCCTGACCTACAAGATGGCCGGACCATGCAGGCTGCTCTACGACCAGATGGCAGAGCCCAAGTACGTGATCGCCATGGGGTCCTGCGCCAATTGCGGTGGCCTCTTCCAGCGTTCGTACTCCGTGTGCAAAGGAGTCGACAAGGTGCTCCCGGTCGACGTCTACGTCCCCGGCTGCCCGCCCCGGCCCGAGGCGCTCACCGAGGGATTCCTCCGGCTCCAGGAGATGGTCCGGTGCGAGCGCTGGAAGGCGAGGCGTCGGCCCGGCGCGTGTCAGGCCTGAGGGACCTCGATGACTGTCGAAGGCGTCCACCAGCGGCTCCTGGCCGCGTTCGGCGACGCGGCGGGCCCGCTCTCCGCACCCCGCGTCGATTCCTCCGCCGTGGTGCGGGCGGACCGGCTCGTCGAGGTGGCCCGCTTCCTCAAGGAGACGCCCGATCTCGACTTCGACCACTGCGACGTCCTCACCGGGGTCGACTGGCCGCAGCGCGGCGTGATCGAGGTGGTCTACCACCTCTTCTCCCTCCGCCATCGCCACGGGATCGTGCTCAAGGTCGAGGTCGACCGCGCCGCACCGCTCGTGCCCTCCGTCGAGCAGGTCTGGAAGGCCGCGGGGTGGATGGAGCGGGAGACCTTCGACCTCCTGGGCGTTGCATTCACCGGCCACCCCGACCTGCGCCGCCTGCTCTTGCCCGACGACTGGGAGGGCCATCCGCTGCGCAAGGATTACCAGGAGCCCGCCGGATACAACGGCATCTCCACCGCGCGCGAGGATCCCCTCGTGCAGCTGCACCGGGTCGAAGAGCACGACCGCGGGCAGGGCACCGCACCGCCCACGGCGAGCCCCACGCAGGGACCAGAGTACCCCATGGAACGGCGCGCCCTCCACGGCCCGGTCTCCCTCGATCGCCTGGACCGCTCAGGCGCGCGGATGCTCCTCCACTTCGGACCCCAGCACCCCTCCACCCACGGCGTCCTCTGTTTCCTGGTGGAGACCGACGGCGAGATGATGCACCGCGCGGTGCCCGAGGTCGGCTACCTCCACCGGGGCCTCGAGAAGATCGGCGAGCGCGTCGCCTACCCCGGCTGCCTCCCCTTCACCGACCGCATCGACTACCTGGCGGCCATGTTCGCCAACGAAGGGTACGCACTGGCGGTCGAGCGCCTCCTCCGAGTCGAGGCGCCGCCGCGTGCCCAGTGGCTGCGCGCCATCTCCTGCGAGCTGTGCCGGATCGCCAGCCACCTCGTCTCGGTCGGCTCGATGGCCGCCGACCTCGGTGCTTCGACTCCGCTTGTGCACGCGCTGCGCGAGCGCGAGCGGGTGAACGATCTCCTCGAGGAGCTGTGCGGCGCCCGGCTCACCTACAGCTACCACCGCATTGGCGGCGTGGCCGCCGACCTCCCCGACGGCTGGCGCCACCGCGCCCTGGCGTTCCTGGACCACTTCGACACGTTCCTGCAGGAGTTCGACCGGCTCATCACCTTCAACGTCATCTACGTGAAGCGGCTCGCCGGCGTGGCGGTCATCCCCGGCCCGATGGCGATCGACTACGGCCTGGTGGGCCCCAACCTGCGCGGCTCCGGCGTGTGCTTCGACCTGCGCCGCGACGCGCCCTACGGCGCCTACCCGCACCTCGACTTCGAGGTGCCCCTGGGGCAAGGTTCTCGGGGCACGGTCGGGGACGCGTTCGACCGGTACCATGTGCGCGTCCTCGAGATGGCCCAATCCTCGCGCATCGTCCGGCAGGCGCTGGCGACCCTTCCGGACGGAGAGTACGTAGCAAGGGTACCACGCAAGGTGAAGCCGGAGCCGGGCGAGGCGCTCTCGCGCGTGGAGTCGGCGCGCGGAGAGCTGGCCTACTATTTGGTCTCGGACGGCTCGGAGCAGCCCTACCGCCTCCGCGCCCGCACCGGGAGCTTCACCGCCATGGGCATCGTAGAGGCCTTGTCGCCTGGGCTCTTGGTGGCAGACCTGGTGGCCCTCATTGGATCCCTGGACGTCGTCGCGCCGGAGATCGACCGATGAGCGCACGCAATCCGACGCCCCGCATCGCGGTGGCGATCACGCTGGCGGCGATGTTCGGCATCCCGGTGGGTCTGCTCGGGGCGGTGCTCCTCGCCACGACGCTCGCACAGCCGGCACCCATCGACGTGGCGCTGCGGGCCTGGCTTGGTATCTCCGCGCCCGCCAGCTGGGCGCACGATCTCGCGTGCGCCGCGGCCCTCCTGGCAGTCGGCCTCCTCATGATGACCTACGCCGCGCTCTTTGCCGGCGTCGTCTCCTGGGCCGAGCGGCGCATCGCCGGCCGCATGCAGAACCGCATCGGCCCGAACCGAGCCGGCTTCCTTGGCTTCTTCGTCTGGCTTTGCGACGCGGTGAAGTTCCTTCTCAAGGAGGACCTCGTGCCCGCTGATGCGGACGCGCTCCTCTTCCGCGCCGCGCCCTACTTCGTCGTGACCGGGCTCGGGCTTACCTTCGTCGCGCTCCCCTTCGGCCACTCGGCCATCGTCGCCGACCTCGACGTGGGCGTCTTCTACCTCACCAGCGTCACCGCCCTGGTGGTGGTGGGCATCCTCGTCTCGGGCTGGGCGTCGAACTCGAAGTGGGCGCTCTTCGGAGGTGTCCGCTCCGCTGCGCAGGTCATCTCCTACGAGGTGCCGGCGAGCGTGGCCCTCTTCGTCCCCGTCCTCATGGCGGGGACGCTTTCCATGCAGGGCATCATCCGCGCGCAGGGAGGCATGCCCTGGGAGTGGTTCCTCTTCCGCAATCCGGCCGCCCTGGTCGCCTTCTTCGTCTTCTTCACGAGCCAGCTTGCGGAGGCGAACCGCACGCCCTTCGATCTGCCCGAGGCCGAGTCGGAGCTGGTGGCCGGCTACCTCTCCGAGTACTCCGGGTTCCGGTTCGCGCTCTTCTTCCTCGTCGAGTACGGGAACCTGTGGGTCCTCTCCGCGCTCTGCGCCACGCTTTTCCTGGGCGGCTGGCAGATCCCCGGCGTCCCGGCGGAGCGCGTCGACGCCGTGCGCGGCTTCGGCGTCCTCCCCGCCGCCGCCTGGTGGGGCTGGAACGCGGTCTCAATGGCCGTCTTCGCCGCCAAGGCGATTCTCCTCGCCAACATGGTGGTGTGGCTGCGCTGGACGCTACCGCGCGTGCGCGTGGACCAGATGATGGCGCTTGCCTGGAAGTACCTCGTCCCCATCGGCTTCGCCTGCTTCGGCTTCACTCTCTTCTGGCAGCTGGCGATCGGTTCCGTCCCGACCCTGGAGCGCGTCTCGGGCGTGGCGCTCTCCGCCGCCGCCGCGCTGGCCATCGCGCTCTTCCTGCGTCGCGTCTGGCTCAACATCCGGCTGGTCCACGGCGACTGCGTCGACCTGTCCAACTGGTAGTCATATGCCCCAGCGGTCCCCCGCCAGCGAGTACCTCGCGAACATCCAGGAGACGGTGCGGTCGCTCTGGCAGGGCCTCTCCATCACCCTCTCGCACGTGCTACGCCGGCCCATCACCACCCAGTACCCAGACCGGACCGAGCGGCCGGTCCGCGACACGCTACCAGTCCGGTACCGCGGCTTCCTCGAGGTGGACACCGCCCACTGCGGCGGTTGCAAGCTCTGCGAGCGCTCCTGCCCCATCGGCTGCATCCGTGTGGAGGTTGAGAGGAACGCGGCCAATCCAAAGCAACTCGTCATCTCGCGTTTCGACATCGACTACGCGAGGTGCATGTTCTGCGGGCTGTGCGTGGAGCCGTGCCCCACCGGCGCCATCCGCCACACGCGCGAGTTCGAGGGCTCGCAGCGCAGGGTGGAGAACCTGGTCCTCCGCTGGGCCGACCCGACGCGCCCGTTCCCGGCCTACAGGGCGGTGAAGGGTGCGGACCCCCCGCCCCGCGCGCCCAGCGGTTCGCTGGTGCGCGCGAAGCTCGCGGCCTGGCCTGGTACGCGCCCGGCCCGACGCACCTGCCGCCCGCGCCCCTCGGGAACATCCCAGCCGCACCGGCCGCGTGAGGCTCCCGAGGAAACCCGCATGAGACGCAAGGGCAAGCTCGGGGTGGCGCTCGCTGCATCGCTGATCGGCTTCCTCGGCCTGCTCGCGGAGCGCGTGCGCGCCGGCCAGGCGCCGCACGCCTCCCTCCCTGCGGGCCCGTCCGCGCTGCGCGACCTCCTCTTCTACGGTCTCGCCCTCCTCACCCTGGCGGGTGCAGCGGCAGTCGCCCTATCGCGCAACATCGTCCACAGCGCGCTCGGGCTCCTCCTCGCGCTCCTTGGGACGGCCTCCATCTACGCCCTGCTCTCCGCCGACTTCCTCGCCATCGCGCAGGTGCTCGTGTACGTCGGCGGCGTCCTGGTCCTCATCCTGTTCGCGGTGATGCTCACGAGCCGCATCGCCGAGACGAAGGTCTCCAACGCCAGCCTCGGCGTGCCGGCCGGGATGGCGCTCGTCCTCGCCACCGCGCCCGTACTCCTCTTCGCCGCGTTCGCCACGCCCTGGGCGACCCGCCCCCCGCCGGCGCCCGGGCCCACCACGCGCGCCATCGGCAACGCCTTCCTCACGCGCTGGCTCCTCCCATTCGAGGTGGCATCGCTCGTCCTCCTCGCCACGCTCGTCGGCGCGGTCGTCGTCGCGCGCAAGGAAGTGAAGCGGGACGAGCCCTCCGATCCGCGCTCGTAGGAGATCCTCAACGTGCTCCCCGTCGGCCTCCCGCACTTTCTCGCCCTGGGCGCGCTACTCTTTTGCTTGGGGCTCCTGACCGTCGCCACCCGGCGCAACGCGGTGAGCGTGCTCATGGGCATCGAGCTCCTCCTGAACGGGGCCAACGTGAACTTCGTCGCCTTCCACCGCTACGGGGCTGGCGACGACTCGGGAGAGGTCCTCGCCGTCTTCGTGATCGTGCTGGCGGCGGCGGAGGCGACGGTCGGGCTCGCCATCGTCCTGGCAGCGTTCCACACGTTCCGGTCCATCGACGTCCGCGGCGCGGACTCGATGTGGGGATAGCATGCGCGGTTGCCTGTGGCTCATCCCGCTCTTCCCGCTCGTGGGTGCGCTCGTCAACGCGACCCTGGGCTGGCGCTTCGAGCGCGCAGGCCGGAAGGGCTTCGTCCATGTGGTAGGCGTGGGCGCGATGATCGCCTCCCTCGCCCTGGCCCTGTCGGCCCTTGTCGAGCTCAGGGGGCTCGCCCCGGATGACCGCCTCCTCAAGGACACGCTGTGGAACATGGCAACGGCGGGGCGACTCTCGTTTGACCTCGGGATCGCGCTCGATCCGCTCTCGATGATGATGGTGCTCGTCGTCACCCTCGTCGGCACGCTCATCCACGTCTTCTCCATCGGCTACATGTGGGACGACGAGGCGCGGTCGTACTGGCGCTTCTTCGCCTGGCTCAACCTCTTCGTCTTCTCAATGCTTCTCCTGGTGATGGGTGATGGCTTCGTCCTCCTCTTCTTCGGCTGGGAGGGCGTCGGCCTGTGCAGCTACGGCCTTGTCGCCTACTACTACACGGACCGCGAGAAGGCCGCGGCGGGCATGAAGGCCTTCGTGGTGAATCGAATCGGCGATCTCGGCTTCCTCGTCGGCCTCCTCCTTCTCTTCTGGGGCCTGGGCGGCGCCTGGCCAGGCCAGGGCCGCGGCGGCTCGCCCCGCTACCGCCCCACGCTGGACGTGAATGCGCTCGCACCCGCCACCGACGCCCGGGCAGCGCGGGCGCTCGCGCCCCGGGTCGACGTCGGCGGGGGCCAGGCAGTGCGGATGGGCCCCACGCTCAACTTCCGCGAGCTCCGCGATCAGATCGTGGAGCAGCGGACTGGCGTCGCCGAGCATCTGCGGCACGAGCGGGTCCTCGGGGTGGCGCTCGCCACGCTCATCGGGTTCTTCCTGTTCGTGGGCGCCATGGGGAAGAGCGCCCAGTTCCCCCTCCACACCTGGCTCCCCGACGCCATGGCGGGCCCCACGCCGGTCTCCGCCCTCATCCACGCCGCCACCATGGTCACCGCCGGCGTCTACATGGTGGCGCGGCTCCACTTCCTCTTCGCGCTCTCGCCCTCCGCCATGGGATGGGTGGCGCTGGTCGGGGCTGCCACCGCCCTCTTCGCGGCCTCGATCGGCCTCTTCCAACACGACATCAAGAAGGTTCTCGCCTACTCCACCGTGTCCCAGCTCGGCTTCATGTTCGTCGGGGTGGGCGTGGGCGCCTTCCAGGCGGGCGCCTACCACCTGCTCAATCATGCCTTCTTCAAGGCGTGCCTCTTCCTCGCAGCGGGCTCGGTGATCCTGGGCTGCCACCACGAGCAGGACATGCGGCGAATGGGCGGCCTGGCGAGGCGCATGCCCATCACGCGCTGGGCGTACCTCACCGGGTGCGTTGCCATCGCCGGCTTCCCCATCGCGAGCGGCTTCTTCTCCAAAGATGAGATCCTGTGGAGGGCCTTCACCGCCCGGCACCTCGCGCTCTTCGGCATGGCGACGCCCTGGCTGGGCCCCGCCCTCTGCGCGGTCGGGATCCTCGCCGCCACCGGAACCAGCTTCTACATGTTCCGCAGCTACTTCATGACCTTCACCGGCGAGTACCGGGGCGACACCGCTCGCGGCGGGGAACCCCCCCCGGCCACGGGCGAAGCGAGCACGCCTTCGCGCGCACACGGCCATGCCCACGCGCCGCGCGAGTCGCCCCTCTCCGTCACGCTGGTCCTGGCGCTGCTCGCGGCGGGCTCCGTCCTGACCCTACTACTGGGCCTGCCGCGGCTCTGGACGGGGGAGGCACCGCTCCTCGAGCGCTGGCTCGAGCCTGCGCTGCCGGCGGCGGTCGAGCACGCACCGCGCTGGATGGAGTGGCTGTTCCAGGGCGCCGGCGTCGCGGCCAGCGCGGTGGGCCTCGCCCTCGCCCAGGTTCTGTACAGGGACGGGCGGAGCGCGCTCCCGGCGCGGCTCCAGGAGCGCTTCCACGCCGCCTGGGCCATCGTCTACCGCAAGTACTACGTGGACGAGGTGTACGATCGCGCCTTGGTCCGCCCCGCCCTCGCTCTCTCCCGCGCCCTGTCCTGGATCGACGCATACCTCGTCGACGGCCTTGTGAAGACCGCCGGCGCCGCGGCGCGCCTCCTCGCCGCCCTCGACGACGCCATCGACCGGCACGTGGTCGACGGCACGGTGAGCCTGGTGGCAAACGCCACCATCCGGAGCGGCCGGGCCCTCCGGCGCATCCAGACCGGCCGCGTTCAGACCTACGTGTACGGCGCCGTGGCGGGCGCGCTGGCAGTAATCCTCCTCGACTTCCTCATCCGCTGATCTTCGCAACAATTGACCAGGAGCGAAGCATGTTCGGGCCATCCACCGTCCTCAGCTGGGCCACGTTCGCCCCGCTCACGGGTGCCGCGCTCGTCGTGGCGCTCGCGGGGGCCCGACACGCCTTCGTGCTCCCGCGACGATGGCTCGACCAGGCCGCGCGGACCATCGCGCTGGCGGCGAGCAGCGTCTCCCTCCTCGCCGCCGCCGCCGCCTGGGCCTGGTACGACCCGCACGCGCCGGGGGTGATCGTCGCCGGAAAGGACACGGGCGTCCAGCTCGTCCAGCGGGCGATCTGGATCCGCACCCTCCACGTCGAGTATCTGGTGGGCGTGGACGGGCTGTCGATCTCGATGGTCCTCCTCTCCGGCCTCATCTCGTTCGTTGCCACCATCGCCTCCATGCCGTGGTGGTCCGGCGCCAGGGATCGCGAGCTGGCGGGCATGATCGAGGACGGGGGCGACGGCAAGGCTGCCCACAAGGAGCACGCGCGGCACTTCTCGGTTCGCATGGTGCCCGCCTACCTGACCATGCTGCTCCTGCTCCAAACCGGCATGATGGGCACCTTCGTCGCCCTGGACATGTTCGTCTTCTACGTGTTCTGGGAGGTGATGCTCCTGCCGATGTACTTCCTCATCGGCATCTGGGGCGGACCGCGCAAGGAGTACGCGGCCATCAAGTTCTTCCTCTACACGCTGGTTGGCTCGGTGATGATCCTGCTCGCCATCCTCGGCCTGTACCACGGCAGCCAGGGCGCGGTGCTCGCTGACGGAACGCCCACCCGGCACACCTTCGACCTGCTCGAGCTGGCGGCGCAGGGCCAGGCGGGCGTCTTCGCGGCCGCCGCGCCCGTGCTCGGCGTCGCCTTCGTCAAGGTTGTCTTCGTGGCGCTCTTCATCGGGTTCGCCATCAAGATCCCGATGTTCCCCTTCCACACCTGGCTACCGGACGCCCACGTCGAGGCACCCACGCCCATCTCCGTCATCCTGGCCGGCGTCCTCCTCAAGATGGGCCCCTACGGAATCCTGCGCTTCAACTTCGCCCTTCTGCCCGACGCCGCGCGCTGGGCAGCGGACGCGATGGCCGCCTTCGGCGTCGTCAACATCGTCTATGCCGCCTTCGTCTGCCTGGCGCAAAAGGATCTCAAGCGACTCATCGCCTACTCGTCGGTCTCGCACATGGGGTTCTCGCTCCTCGGCATGGCGGCCATGACCCCCACCGCCCTCTCCGGCGCGGTGCTGAACCTATTCACCCACGGCATCATCAGTCCCATGCTGTTCCTCATCGTCGGTGTGATCTACGACCGCGCCCACCACCGGGAGATCGAGCGCTTCGGCGGCCTGGCGCAGGCGCTGCCCGAGTACACCGTCCTCATGGGCCTCGGCTTCTTCGCCTCGCTGGGGCTCCCCGGGCTGTGCGGGTTCATCTCCGAGTTCATGGTCTTCTCGGGCGCCTTCCCCGTCTACATGCCCTACGTGGTCCTCTCGGCGACGAGCGTCGTCCTCACCGCCGCGTACTACCTGTGGGCCATCCACCGCGTGTTCCTGGGCAAGCTCAACGAGGCCTGTCGCGACTATCCCGACCTCAACTGGCGCGAGCGACTCGCGCTCTACCCCCTGGGCGCCATTGCCGTCGTGCTTGGCTTCTACCCGCAGGCGATCCTGTCGACCATCAACACCACCCTGCACGCGCTGGTGCAGGCCGTCCGGTCGTAGGACCCCAAGGAGTCCGGTTCATGATGGAACGACTCATCCAGGGCAACCTCGCCAGCGCAGCCTCGTTTCGGCCGGAGATGGCCCTCGCGGCTGGGGTGGTCACGCTGCTCCTCCTCGACCTGGGCTGGCGGCGGTCCCGCGCGCGTCGGGCTGCGCTCACCAGCGCGACCGCGCTCGGCCTCCTCGTCGCCGCCGCCTTTCTGGCCGCGCAGCCG
>Ga0335081_10019954_pt1 | contig 10844 bp, 8 predicted proteins | sample Lox_Sample_35_FD_206713 | JGI IMG/M metagenome (GOLD analysis project Ga0335081, IMG submission 206713) | Soil microbial communities from Loxahatchee National Wildlife Refuge, Florida, United States - Lox_Sample_3.5 | ecosystem: Environmental > Terrestrial > Soil > Wetlands | place: USA: Florida... | reverse complement strand
GCCACCCCCCGGGCTTCGCTACCAGATCCCGTTTCGGCACGAACTTCGCCAGAGCCTGGCGGAATATTCCAAAGATGGGATTCCAAATTCAGTAGGCTAGTGCACTCTATCGAGCACGCCGGTGTCGCCTACTGTCAGGAAATGGTGGACGCGAAGGGATTCGAACCCTCGACCTCAGCGTTGCGAACGCCGCGCTCTCCCAACTGAGCTACGCGCCCGGTTATAGAGACAGGCATTACACTCGCTTGTCCCTCTCCTCGTGCTGACGCCAGTATAGCACGACGACCCGCCTGGCGCGGTTCGCAGCAGGCTTCTGCGAGCCGCTCAGGCTTGGCGCTTGGCCAATTCCTCGGGCGGCCACTCGTCGTCCTGCAGGCCGGCCAGCAAACCCTGGCGCACTTCCTCCATCACCTGGTCGCGGTCCTCCGGGCTCCGGTTTGCGGTTGGAACCGGATTGTGGAACGTGATCCGGATGGTGCCGGGGTGGATGGCCAGCTCGCCCTTCTGCATGATCCGCGTGGCGCCGGAGAGCGAGACCGGCACAATAGGCGCGCCGGCTTTCATCGCCAGGATGAAGGCGCCCTTCTTAAAGGGACGCAGACGGCCGTCGGGACTGCGCGTACCCTCCGGAAACACCAGGAACGATTTCCCTGCCAGCAGCGCCGCCGCCGCCCTATCCACGGCTTCAATCGCTCGCGTGCGGTCGCCGTCGCGCTCCACTGGGATAAAGCCGTGCAGGCGCATGGCGCGGCCGAGCACCGGGATCCGGAAGGCCTGCCGCTTGGCGAGGATGAGCACGGGCGGCAGGCACGGCACAATGACCGGAGGGTCCACATTGCTCTGGTGATTCGCCATGAACACTACGGCGCGATCCGCCGGGATTTTCTCCCGGCCGCGGACGTCCAGCCGCACGCCGGCCAGCCATACCACGACGCGTGCGCAGGAGACGCCTACCCGGTAGATGATGTCGGTGTCGCCGGTCAGGTTGGCGTAGAGGAGAAGAGGCGTGCCCAACAGGAAGATCAGCAGAAAGACAAGCAGCGAGGCAAAGGCCGCACGCAACATAGATCACTCAGCTCTCGACTGCGCCTGTGGCGCCGGCGCCCTAAGGGCGGGGCGAGGGCGGCTCGAGCCAGGCATTGCGGATCGCCACTTGATCCGAAGTTGCCCGGGGGTCGTCCTCAATGCGGTAGCGGGTGACCGTCGTTGCCCCGAGCGGAAACTTCAAGGTCAGCTTGCGGCCGCGGCGCTGGACCTCAAGCTCGACCTTCTGGCCCGGCTTCACGCCGGTAACCCGCTCCACCGGAACCGTCAACGGCTGGTGGTCGAGCGCCGTCAACACGTCGCCCGGCCGCAGACCGGCGCGTTCGGCATCGCTCCCGGGCTCGACGGCAGTCACTCGCGGCGGCCCCCCAAAGCCCCCGCCGGTGCGAAAGCCCCAGGCCGGCGCCTCCTCCGGCGTACGGCTGAGGAGAAGTCCGGCGTAGCCTAAGTATCTGGCGTAGTCCAGCTCCCGCGTTCCCCTCACGTCATCGCGAAAAAAGGCGGCGGCATCGAAGCGGCCGCCACTGAGCCGGTCGAGCAGCGCATTCAGGTCGCTGTCGTCGAAGAACCGCCCCCGCTGGGCGAACTCCCGATCGAGCGCTCGCATCAGATCGTCCAGGCTGGCGCGGCCCGCGCTCGAATAGCGCAGGCCGAGGTCCATCAGAAATCCGAGCAACTCGCCCTTGTTGTAATACGAGATGCTGCGCTCCGGGCGTTGGTAGTCCGGGTAGGCTTCGAGCCAGGCGTCGAGGCCGGAGAGTTCGGCGCTCTGGAAACTGCGCGCCGGCCGGCCTTCCAGGGCGGCAATCTGCTGCGCCAGGCGCTCGTAGAACCTCTGCCGGCTGATGATTCCGGAGCGTACCAGCGCCAGCTCCTCGTAAGTACTGGTGACGCCTTCCGAAAACCAAAGATCGCGGGTGTCGTTGCCGCGCACATAATCGACGGGCTCCAATCCCCGCGGCCGGATGCGCTTTACGTTCCAGGCGTGAAAAAACTCGTGCGCCACGGTAGCCTCAAGCTCCTCCCAGTTTGTGGCAAGCTGGTCCACCGGAAAGGCGATGGCCGTGCCGTAGGCGTGCTCCATGCCGCCTCCGCCGGTGGGCAGGAAGTGAAAGATGAAGGTATAGCGCCGGAAAGGCACGTCCTGCATCAGCGACGTCTCAGTAGCGGTGATCTTTTGCAGCGCATCGAGCAGCTTCCCGGAGGGATACTTGGCTCCGTCCGAGTACACTACCACCTTGTACTCCGCGCCACTCTGCGGGTAGGAGTATTGGTCGAAGTTCCCCGCCTCCACCGGGCTATCCACCAGGCGGTCGTAGTTCGGCGCGCCGTACTCACCCGCGGTCGAGGGCTCGTCGAACGCCGTTGCCAGCTTCCAATCCTCGGGTAATACGAACTTTACCCGCACCGCCCGGGCGCGCTCCGCGGGAAGGTAGAAGAGCACTTGGGCCAGATTGAGGAAGGCGTGCCGGTCATTCAGGACTGCGGAGAATACACTCTCCTGGTCGGCGTAGACAGCGTAACTGAGAAAGAGACTGCCGCAGGATTGTGGTCCCGTCTGCCAGGTATTAACGTCGAGCGGGACTAGCAAGATGGGAGTACCTTCGCAGCTCCCCTGGAGATCCTGGACGTTCCGGACAAAATCGCGAATCTGGTATAGTGCGTTCCAGGCCGGGAATTGGATCTGAAGCGCCGCCGGCGCGCCCTCCATAGTCATTCGGACGTGCAACAAGTGAGTGGCCGGATGTCGCAGATCGACTTCGTAGAGAATCGGACCCGGGTTCGCGTTTGCGGCCAAGCTCGGGACGGCGGCCATCACCAGCACAGCTAACGCGGCGGCCAGCAACGCGTGGCGACGGCTCATTTCGGGCGCCGCCGGGCCGGGCTTCGATAAATCGGCGATCTTCACCGAGTCTCCTTACCGCGCAAAGGGCGTACTATAGCACGGCGCCGAGGGTGGCGATTCGTTTCCGACTCGTGTCGATTACAAAGGACTTTTAGGCTTCGATCGTGTTTTTTTCGCCGCCTCGAGTAATTTTCGACGCCGGGCGGCCTCAGCCTCAATATCCTGCGCGGAGCGAAAGCGCCCCCACCGCAGGACAGCATCCAGGCGCCACGATTCTCGCGCTCGACGGCCCTGCGCTCCCGGCAAAGGGGAAACCCCGCAGCCAAAGGCATGCCCGAAAGGCTCGAAAGGCAGGAGACGCTGGTCCATCGGATCTCATCCATAACCCTTTTGTTTTCAACAACGCCTTGCGGCTGTTTCTGATATGTCCTTTGCTTTCAGTAACATCGTGGGATAGAAAGGCCTGTCCTTTGTTATCAATAACATCGTGGGACCTTCCTTCATTTCGCGATATTTTGGCGCGCTCCCCCGTCGCGCCTGCCCTTGAACAGGGAGTCCGAATTTCCGTTACCGTGCGCCCCGGGACCCTGCCGCGAAAGAAGATTGGCTTAGACATAAGTAGTTACTAACATATATGGAAGAGAAAAGTCAAGCAAAAAATGCTCTGCGCTGCGCCCCTTCGAGCCCCGTAGGGCTGCGGTTCGGGTCCGGCCAAAGACTGAGGGAACGGCCGGTACGTGAACAACCAAAAAAGGAGGCACACGTCTAATCAGGGGTGACCTGCGCCACGCTGCAGGTTGCAAAACCAACGCTGACGTGGTATTGAGGTAAGAGGTTTCGGGAGCCGAAAGGGGTTTCACCATGCGCGCTGTAATCATCAAGATGGTCGCCGGTTGCTGCCTTCTGCTCTCCACCGGCCTGGCCGCCGTGGCGGCAAGCGCGGCTCCGTCGCTCCTGCCTTCCAACGTGGTCTTCAATGTACCTGCAGACGTACCGCTGCGGCTCGTGAATTTCAAATTCGACACGTCGCGCCCCGACATGGTCGCCTTCCACTACGACGTTCAAAACGTCTCGGGACAGGGACTGCTGGCTGTTGAGCTGGGCTGGCGAGCCGAGTTTGGCGACAAAGGCGCCGTTTCGATCTCGAATCGCGACGACCGCTGGCTCACCGGTCAGCTTGCCACCGGACGTTTGGAGCATTTCCAGGTGACCAACGTGCCGAACCTCGGCGCCGAACCTCTCACCCGTCTTGTTGCCACCGTCCGCTACGCCGAGTTTGAGGACGGTTCGGCCTTGGGTGTCGACGCCGCTGCCATAGCCAAGGACATCGACAGTGGCCGGCGCGCCACCCTCGCCAGCTACGCCAGGCTGCTTGACTCCTTCAACAAAGCCGGCAGCGAGGCGCTGATACAGGGGCTGAAGGTGGGAAGTGCGACCTCGATCCCGAGGGAACTTCCGGCCGTGCAAGAGGCCAATGCCCGCCTGTTGGGCATGCTTCACGATCAAGGAGTGGACGCGGTCGTCCTCGAGCTTCAGCGCGTCTCGACGTTGCGTCTCCCTGAGCCTCCCGCCTGAATCTGCACCGAAACAACCATCGGTGGAAGCCCCCACCGGAACACGGTAAGAGAAGCCTCGAAGTGTCCGCTGAGTCTGAGCTTGAGGGTAACCTCAAACCTTTTTTGGGGACCGAGTCTTTAGCCGCGCGCAACTGACTGGGCCCGGCTAGAGGTTCGGGGTGGATCAGGTCGAGTGCGACAACGGCCCATGGAGCCACTGCGGGTGGGGCAGCGGCCCCAGTCTGCGGGACCCTGGAAGGGGCTGGGCCTCGCCCGGCTGGGGCCTCTGCGCGGCGCTTGGTGCCGCCAGCGTGTTCGCGCAGCGCCAGCCTCCGTCGATCCGGCGAGGGGGGGTCAACCGGTCAACGATGACTGCCGCTGAAGCCTCTGCCGGGAGGAAACCACGGCGAGACCCCGAACACCTGACGTTAGATACCGCACAATAGAGCCCTTGTCAAGCTGATTTTGGGATACTATTGCACGATCAGGTCCCCTCCGCCCTGTCCAAGCTTAAGTCCTGTGAGTTGATATAGTTGCGTGGTAGCTGGGACAGGCGTCATGAGGCGCCAATTGCCGGCGCCCCGCATGCGCCGCGTTCACAGATCGCTCACCAAACCCGACGTACTCCGTCTCGGAGCATGAAACCCGAAAAGTCAGCCGCCAACGGGGCCGCCTCCGGCAATCTGCCGAATTTTTCCTTGGTGGCAAGCTCCCACGCATAGGCTGCGCTCACCAGCAACACATTTGAGGCGTCGGCCAGCGCCTGGAATTAGCTCGGCTCGCGGCGTTCGCGGGTGTCAAACTCATAACTTCCGGCGGCCACCCGGCGCACCGGGCCCGTCAGAAATACCTCATTCGAGCTGGACCATTGAACCTTGAGAATCCCGCCCGGCGTCCTCACCACCACATCCCGCCCGGTGCGGCCATTGAGAATGGCGGCCACCACCGCCGCCGAGCTTCCAGTTCCCGAGGACGCCGTTTCGCCCACGCCTCTCTCCCAGAAGCGCACCTCGATGGCGCGCGTGGAGAGCACCCGCACAAACTCCACGTTGGTCCGGTTGGGGAACGCCCGGTGACGCTCGATCTCGCGGCCCAGCGCCCGCCAGTCGAATGCGCCGAAGCTCGTTACGAAGATTGTGCAATGAGGATTGCCCATGGAGGTTACCGTCACCCCGCGGGGGCCGAGCGAGGTGGCGAGCGCGTAGCGGGCCACGGGGGCCGGCACCCCGCGAGTCCGGAACGGGACGCTGGCGGGCTCCAACACCGGCTCACCCATGCTGACGCGAAAAAAACGCTCGCCGCGCCGCGAGCCCAGGTACTGTACCTCCTTCGGGCCGGCCGCGGTTACGAAGCTGAGGCGCGTTCCGGTGGCCCCCCGATCCATCAGCCAGGCGGCCGCGCAGCGCAGTCCGTTGCCCGATATCTCGGCTTCGCCGCCATCAACGTTGAAGATTCGCACGGCTGCGCTGCTGCGGCTGCCCTTGATGGTCCAAACGACAAAGAGACCGTCGGCGCCCACCCCGGTATGGCGGTCGAGGAAGGAGCGCGCGAAAGCGGCGAGCCACCGCCGGCGCGGCGCGCCGTCGCCGGGCTCCTTCAACCCGAGATCGTCCGCCGCCACCACGATGAAGTCGTTGCCGGCGCCGTGATATTTGACGAAGGGGATCTCAGTCATTCGGAACCCTCCGGACGGGACTCCTGAGCGCCGGACGGCGGGCCAGGCTCACGCCGGTACACCCGGACGGTATCCTCTCCGGGGAAGCGATAGGTCTCCACCAGCGTGAACTGCCGGAACGCGTCCGGGTAGGCGCGCATCAGCTCATCCACCGGGTCGCTATCGGTGCGAAGAATCCAAGCGAGGGAAGTAAAGGGCGGGCCTGGCGGCCAACCGGCCGGCCCGAGGCGCAGCTTCGTCCAGTAGGGCCGGTTCGATTCGGTCAGGGCCTGGCGGTAAGGTATCCCCAGGGTCGGCAGGACGCAAGGGTACTTCCCCATCCCCATCAGGATGGTTCCGCCGGCGTATGACCTCTTCAGTAGGTCGATCAGGGCCTCTGCGGTGCGGGTGTGGCAGGGCGTATTCAGCAGGCTCTCTTTCACCGTCCCGATTTCGACCGCTCCGGCCTTGATCCGCGAACCGAACTGCACGGCAAGAATCGCCATCACCACCGCTACCACCCCTGTTCGCACCCGCGCCGGCAGGCGCGCGCTCACCAGGAAGCTCGGCAACAAGGCCGCGGCCGGCAGCATTTCGAGGCCGTAACGCAGGTTGTAGTAGGTATGGGGAAAGAGCGTGGGCACATAGATTGGGACGCTGGAGTGCGCCATTGACTGAACGTAGAAGACGAAGGGCACAAGCGTGAGCAGCGCCGCGGAGCGCCGTGCGCGTTCACCGGCGTCAGCGGCCCACGCCACCAAGCCCAGGACGGCGAGCACAAGCGAGCCCGCGCCGATCACCAGCTTCAGGTCTTCCAGGTAGTAGCGCGCCGAAAGCACGTAGCTCCCGTCGGTGGGATAGCGAAAGCCGGTGGTGGCAAGCTGATGAGCGTAAATGGCCTGGGCGGAGTAGGGTCCGTTGTAGAACTCCATAGGATTGCCGTAACGATACCAGTTGTGCAGCGCCCATAGCAGAGGTCCCGCGCCGGCGATCACCGAGAACCAGGCCGCGTCGCGCAGCCGCAGGCGCCAACCGCGGGGCCGCGCCAGCAGCACAAAGAGCGCCGCGAAGGGCAGCAGGTACCAGCCATCGTACCGGGTGAGCGTGCCGAAAAACGCCGCCAGCGCAGCGGCCACTAGGATGGCCAGGCGGCCGTTCTGTTGAAAGCGATAGAGCTCCCAGGCCACGAGCGCGGCCCACATAACGCAAAGCGGCTCGGTGAGAGGCGTGGACCCGATGTACAGCATGTTGGCGCAGGCGAGAAAGCCAACCAGCGCCACCCATCCGGCGGCCAGGTTGCGATTCATCGCGGACCCCAGCCGAAAGATGAACCAGGCCGCAAGACCCAGGGCGGCGGCTGAAACCAGACTGCCGCCGAGGCCGGTGCGCCACAAGTTGAAATTGGCCGCCAGCGGCGCCACGAGAAAATGGTAAAGCGGCAGCCAAACGCTGCCGATTTCCGCCAGGCCGGGAGTGAGCGAATCGGTGAGGCGCCGGGCTCCCTCCATGTGGGCGATGGCGTCACCGTAGAGATTGGTCAGACCGCAAGCGTAGAAGAAAGCAAGGCTGGCGGAAGTGACGGCAAGAATTGCGACGGCGGGCGCGACGTGGGCGCCGAGCGAGAATCGAGGTTCGAAACTCGCAGCTTCGGGAGGGCCGGGCGGCGCCACCCGGCCTGCACCCGCCCGGGAATCCCATTCCGATCGAGCGCGGCTTTCCACGCCTGGCCCCTCCAGCCTCAATCTTGCACTCCCCGGAGCATTCAGCCGCCGCCGAGATCGATGGTAGCCAGCCGGGCGCCCGCGAATTCAGACCTCAAACTGAGTCATGTTCTTGAACTCGTTAAAACGCGCCTCAATCTCGCTCCGTTCGAGCCGCAGGAGACGCTCCAGCCCGAATTCCTCCACGGCGAAGCTAGCCATCACCGAACCGTAGACCAGTGCCCGGCGAAGGTTGCGGTCGCTCAACTCGCCAGCGCCCGCGAGATACCCCATGAATCCTCCCGCGAAAGTGTCGCCGGCGCCGGTGGGGTCGTGGACTTCCTCCAGCGGATAACCCGGGGCAAAAAAGATGGTGTCGTCCTGAAAGAGGCAGGCTCCGTACTCGCCACGCTTCACCACCACCGTGCTCGGCCCGAGCTTGCGAATGGCGGTGGCCGCGCGCCTCAGATTGTCCACGCCGGCCAGCATGCGCGCTTCCTTGTCGTTGATGATCAGCATATCCACGCGGGCCAGCGTGCGGCGCAATTCCTCCGGCGCGCCCTGAATCCAGTAATTCATGGTGTCGAGACCCACCAACTTCGCCTTGGGAAGCTGCTCGCGCACTTCGAGCTGGAGGGAGGGCTGAATATTGGCCAGAAAAACGAAGTCGCTGTCGAGGTAGCTGGCCGGAAGCTTGGGCGCGAAACGCTCGAAGACGTTGAGCTGGGTGTCGAGCGTCCGGGCCTCGTTCATGTCGCCGCTGTACTCGCCGCTCCAGCGGAAGGTGCGGCCCTGGGCGCGCTCCAGCCCCGAAGTATCGATGGGGCGTCCCTCAAACACCTTCAATTGCTCGGCGCCGAAGTCCTCGCCGATCACCGCCACCACGTTGACCGGAGCGAAGAAGCTGGCCGTAACCGAAAAGTAGGTGGCCGCGCCCCCCACAATCTCCCGAGCTTCTCCGTAGGGCGTCTTCAGGGAGTCAAACGCCACGGACCCCACAACCAGAACTGGCATGCGCATCGCCTCGCTCAACTTAAGGTCTATGCAGAGAAAGAATACGAAATGTCGAAGCTGAGGGCTGGAGCCGTCACGCCTTCAGGTATTTCCCGATGATCAGATCGAGCCTCTTGCGCGCCGCCGCCGGGATCTTCCGGCGGTCGGTGAGGATGGCGTGCGCCAGCGCCGAGCCGCACTTGCAGGCGCGCTCGCGAGGCATGGTGCGCACGGCGGTGCGGATGATCCTTTGCGCGCTCTCCACGTTGCGATTCAAATAGTCGATCACCTGGTTCACGGTGACGGCGTCGTGGTGGGGATGCCAGCAATCGTAATCCGTCACCATGGCAAGGGTGGCGTAGCAGATCTCCGCTTCCCGGGCCAGTTTCGCCTCTTGCAGATTCGTCATGCCGATCAGGTCCATGCCCCAGGCGCGGTAGGCGTTCGATTCCGCCCGGGTGGAAAACGCGGGCCCCTCCATGCAAACGTACGTCCCGCCGCGATGGCAGGCGGCTCCGCTGGCCGCACAGGCGCCGGCTAGCGCCTCCTGAACACTGGGGCAGAAAGGATCGGCGAAACCGATGTGGGCCGCAATCCCGCCGCCAAAGAAGGTCGAAATGCGCCCGCGGGTGCGGTCGAAAAACTGGGACGGGATCACCATGTCGAGCGGCTTGAAGTCTTCGCGCAGCGAGCCGACGGCGCTCGCCGAGATGATGCGCTCCACGCCGAGTTTCTTCAAACCGTAGATGTTGGCGCGAAAGTTCACCTCGCTCGGCAGCAGCAGGTGGCCGCGGCCGTGGCGCGCCAGAAAGGCCACCCGGCGCCCCTCGAGTTCGCCCACCATGTAGGCGTCCGACGGCTTGCCAAACGGCGTGGTGACGCGAACCTCCCGGGCCTTGGTCAGCCCGGGCATGATATAGAGGCCGCTACCGCCGATGATTCCGATTTCGGCCTCGGCCTTCGCTTGTGACGGTCGCTTCTTTGGCATTCTGTAGCCTCGAGACGGGAGTCAGCTTGCGAACGACGAATTAAGCTCGGAAAGAAAGTCCGTAAGGGCGATGATCGTCATCTCTCTTCCACCGGCACTGCCGCGATCTTCCCCTCGCGTTCCACCAGGCGGGCCCAGGGCATGGCGTCGTCGTGAGGAAACACCACCAGCGCCCCGTCGCGCACCAGTTCCGGCAACAATCGCTTCTTGCTGGCAAGCGTCTCCATGGGGTAAAGATCGAGCGCCATGATCCAAGGGTAAGGCAGGTGGGGGCTCATGGGCACGAGATCGGAAATGAAGCAGGCCCGCTCGCCCCGCGACTCGATCCACACCACCTGCAAGTCCCGCGTATGACCCGGGAACACCTGGACGCGAATGCCGGGCACAATCTCGCGATCGCCGTCGAGGAACGTCGTCTGAGGCTCCGCCGCACGAAAGGCGCCCTCGATGTAGCTCGCCCGATCGCGCTCGTTCGGCTGCAGGGCGTGCTCCCATTCCCCCCGCTGCACGTAGTAGCGCGCCCGAGGAAAAGTGGCCACCACGCGATCGCCGTCGCGACGCGTATTCCAGCCACAATGGTCGAAATGCAAGTGGCTGTTGATCACCATGTCGATCTGATTGAGATCGAGCCCGAGGCGGCGAATTTGATCGGGCACGCGGCGCGACACGTCGATGTCGTAAATTTCGGAAAACTTGGCATTAAATCTGTCGCCGATGCCGGTTTCCACGATGACGTTCTGCCGGCCCGTCCGGACCAGGAGGCAGTTGAGCCCCAGCCGAATGCGGTTGCGGCTGTCGGCCGACATCTTCTTCTCCCAAAGAGGCTTCGGCACCACGCCGAACATCTGGCCGCCGTCCAGCGCAAAGGAGCCGTCGGAAAGAGCCTGAATGTCAAAATCGCCGAGTCTCATGAGCCGCCAGCCCACCTCAGATCGTTCACGCAAATGTCCAATTTTCAATCAACCCAACAGTTTCTAAAGAACAGAGTGGCTTCGTTCCGCGATTGGGCACGTTTTTTCGGCGTCGTAGCGCCTCAAAGCCCCGGCTGCTCGGTCTCGTGCTT
>Ga0335081_10019953_pt1 | contig 10844 bp, 10 predicted proteins | sample Lox_Sample_35_FD_206713 | JGI IMG/M metagenome (GOLD analysis project Ga0335081, IMG submission 206713) | Soil microbial communities from Loxahatchee National Wildlife Refuge, Florida, United States - Lox_Sample_3.5 | ecosystem: Environmental > Terrestrial > Soil > Wetlands | place: USA... | reverse complement strand
ACCCCCGTGCGGCTCACCGGACAGGACACCGAGCGGGGCACCTTCAGCCAGCGCCACATGGTCCTGCACGACGCCAAGAACGGCCAGACCGTCTGCCCGATCCAGAACCTTCCCGACGCCGAGGCTCCCCTCGAGCTGCACAACAGCCCCCTCTCGGAGCTCGCCTGCCTGGGCTTCGAGTACGGCTACAGCCAGGAGGCGCCCGAGACGCTCGTGCTGTGGGAGGCCCAGTTCGGCGACTTCGTCAACTCGGCCCAGGTGATCATCGACCAGTTCATCACCTCCGGCTTGGCCAAGTGGGGGCAGACCTCACGCCTGACGCTGCTGCTGCCCCACGGCTACGAGGGCTCCGGCCCCGAGCACTCCTCGGCGCGCCTGGAGCGGTTCCTGCGGGCCGCCGCGGAGGGCAACATCCGGGTCGCCAGCCCCACCACCCCGGCCCAGTACTTCCACCTGCTGCGCCGCCAGGCGCGGATCGCCAAGCAGCGCCCGCTCGCGGTGATGACGCCGAAGTCGCTGCTGCGCCTGCCGCAGGCCGCCAGCGCGATCGCCGACATGGCCGAGGGCACGCGCTTCCACCCGGTGCTGGCCGAGCCCGGGGTGGAGGACGAGAAGGTCACCCGCCTGGTGCTGTGCACCGGCAAGATCTACTACGACCTGATCGGCCAGCCCGAGCGCCCCTCACACGTTGGCCTGGCGGTCGGCAGGGTGGAGCTGCTGTACCCCTTCCCCGAAGGGGAGATCCTCGAGCTGATCGGCAAGTACCCGGAGCTGAGGGAGATCCTCTGGGTCCAGGAGGAGCCGCGCAACATGGGGGGACGCGCCCACATGTTCCCCCGCCTGATGCAGATCATGCCCGCGGAGATCCACTTCGGCTACGTCGGGCGCCCCGAGCGGGCGAGCCCGGGCGAGGGCTACCCGGCCGCCCACATGGCCGAACAGAACCGCATCCTCACCACCGCGATCGACCTGCGCGTACCGATCTCCCAGTACCCCCGCAAGACCCCGGGTGAGCGCTGATGGCTGCCCTGTGGCGACGCTTCAAGGCGATCCTCGCCCAGCGCCGGCGCAAGCGCCGCGGCTACTAGCCGCCTGCGCCGAGGCGGGCGCGCCGGCTAGCGCCCCTTCCACACCGGCTCGCGCTTCTCCTTGAAGGCGGCGGCCCCCTCTTTGGCGTCCTCGGAGGCGAACACCGGGCCCGAGATCGCGCCCTGCTTGTCCCACATCTCGGCGCTGCTCCAGTCGAACTGCTCCTGCAGGATGCGCTTGGTGGCGATCAGCGCGAGCGGCCCGTTGCCGGCGATCCGCCCCGCCAGCTCGAGCGCCACCTCCAGCGCCGACCCCGGCTCGGCGAGATGGTTGACGAGGCCGAACTCCTCGAAGCGCTCGGCCGGCTGCGGGTCTCCCGTGAGCGCCAGCTCCATCACCACGTGGTAGGGCATGCGCTTGGGCATCCTCAGCAGCGCTCCGCCGGCCGCCACCAGCGAGCGTTTGGCCTCGGGGATCCCCAGTTTGGCCCCCTTCGCGGCCACGATCAGATCGCACGCCAGCGCGATCTCCATCCCGCCCGCCAGCGCGAACCCCTCGATCGCCGCGATCAGCGGCTTCTCGGCCGAGCGCTGTGCGATCCCGGCGAACCCGCGGTCCCCGAACCACGGCGACTCGCCGCGCACGAACGCCCCAAGGTCCATGCCCGCGCTGAAGAAGCCGCCCGTCCCGGTCAGCACCCCGACCGACAGGCCCTGGTCGCCATCGAGCTCCTCCAGCGCGCCGGCGACCCCGGCGGCGAGCGCGGCGTTGACGGCGTTTCGCACGTCGGGCCGGTTGAGCGTGATCAGCAGCACGTTCCCGCGCCGCTCGGTGAGTACCGGCTGCTCCTCGCCGGCGTTGTTGTCAGCCATCGGCTCGCTCCTCGGTCGGGGCCGCGAAGCCTATCCGCGAGCGCGCGTCAGGCGGCGAACAGGCGCAGCTCGGGCACACGCTCGCCGCGGAGCACCTGCAGGTCCACCTCGACGCACTCGATTCCACGGGCGCCCGCGAGCACCCGTGCCTGTGGCTTGATCCGCTCGGCCGCGAGCACGCCCCGGCAGGAGCCGAGCGCGGGGTCGCACCGGATCCGCTCGAGGTAGCGCGACAGCTGCTCGACCGCGTCGATCGTGGCGAGGCGCTTGATCTCGACCGCCACCCACTCGTCCTGCACGTCGCGGCACATCAGGTCCACAGGCCCGATGTCGGTCGGCCACTCCCGCCTGACCAGGCGGAACCCCTCGCCGCAGTGCTGTGGCGTCTCCGCCAGGAGCTCCTGCAGCTCGCGCTCCACGCCCTCCTTCTCGAGCCCCGCCTGCGCGTCGAGCTCGGCCTCGACGTCGCTGATCACCTCTGCGATCGTGAGCTCCAGGCGCTCTTCTGCACCACGGGCCCTGACCGTCAGCCGCGTCAGCCGGCCGCCCCGCTCGTGCTCCTCCTCGAGGACCGTGGGGGGCGTCATCCAGTTGAGCGGCTTCACGCTCGAGCCCCCGCCGTCGGACCACACCATGAAGGTCCCGTCCGGCTTGATCATCAACAGCCGCACGGCCTCGGGGAGCACCGTGCTGAGCCGTCCCACGTAACAGACCTCGCAGCGCGCGACGATCAGGCGCATCACGCGACGGTACCGCGCCCCCCGGTCAGGCTCGCGAGGAGTTCCCGTCCGTGTCCCCGCCGGTCAGGCCGGCGAGGAGTTCCCGTCCGTGTCAGGTGGGAGGGGCAACGTGCCGGGCGCCGGTGGCACAGGCTGCTCGGCGAGAGCGGCGACGGCCGGGTCGACCGGCTGCGGGGGCGGTGCGGCGGCCGCGGCGCTCGCCGGCTGCGACGCCGGCGCGGCCGCGGCGCTCGCCGGCTGCGACGCCGGCGCGGTGGCGGGACTCGCCGGCTGCGACGCCGGCGCGGTGGCGGCGGGACTCGCCGGCTGCTCGGTCGCGGTCGCGGTCGCGGGACCCGCCGGTTGCTCGGGCGGAGCGTCGCGATGCTCGGCGCCCACGTCGATCGCGTGGCGGAACTCGCGCACGCCGGCGCCCAGCCGGCGGGCCAGTTCGGGGAGCCGCCTCGGACCGAGCACGAGCAGGGCGACGACGCCGATGAACAGCAGGTGGATGGGGCTCTCGATGCCCATCCCTGCAGGCTAGCGTCGGCGGCCCCTGCGACGGCCGGTCCTACGGCATGGGTTCGCCGCCACGGCCCCGGCGCGGGTTCGCCGCCACGGCCCCGGCGCGGGTTCGCCGCCAAGGCCCCGGCGCGGGTTCGCCGCCAAGGCCCCGGCATGGGTTCGCCGCCACGGCCCCGGCGCGGAGATGGCCGGGACGGAGCTTACGCTCTGGCCGAGGTGGCCTACGAATCGCCTGCGCCCTCCCGCCGGCCCTATCCCCCGCCGGCCGTCCCTGAGTCGACGTGGCCGGCACGCCTCACCGTGATCGCCGCGATCGCGCTGCAGTTGAGCCTGCCCGACCGGCTCGCGGTGGGCACCCGCTTCCTGCTGCCCGCGCTCGAGACGGTGCTGGTCGTGGGGCTGCTGGTGGCGGCGCCGCGCAAGCTCGAAAGCCACCACGCTGTCCGCCGGCGGATCACGGTTGGCCTGATCGCGGTCGTGAGCTTCGCCAACGGGATCTCGCTGTACCTGCTGGCCCACAACCTCCTACACAAAAAGATCCCCGAGAACGGCCACGAACTGATCGTCGCGGGCGTGCTGATATGGCTCACCAACTTCATGATCTTCGGGCTGTGGTACTGGGAGATCGATCGCGGCGGCCCCGGGCGACGCGCCGGCGGCGAGGACGGCCCGCCCGACTTCCTGTTCCCGCAGATGACCGACGACACGATCGAGCCCGCGGGCTGGCGGCCCGAGTTCATCGACTATCTGTACGTGTCGCTGACGAACGCCGCCGCCTTCTCCCCCACCGACACGATGCCCCTCAGCCACACGGCGAAGATGGTCATGGGCCTGCAATCGATCATCTCGATCGTGACGATCGGTTTGATCATCTCGCGTGCGGTGAACATCCTGTAGATCGGCTCGGCCGGTTCGCCACGGGATGCCTCATTCCACTTTTTTTCGAACGGCGCCCCTTTCCGCCTCGGCGTCGGATAGTCTGAGAAAGTCAAGGTTGGCAGGGAGCCTCCGATCTGTCCTAGGCGGCAGCGGGCTCTCCCGTCATCGACAACAAGATCCCATCCCTCCCTCCGCCACGGGCCCGGGCCAACCGGGCCCGTGGTTAATCGGTAGCGGCCGCCCGCTTCGCATCCCCGGCCGGCGCGCCGGCGGCCCGCGGCGAACTCGGGTCCAGGCACACCCCGGCGACGCGCTCCACCGGCTCGAAGCCGAGCGACTCGTAGATACCCAGTGCGTGGTAGCCGGCGTCGGCGGCGATCACGAAGCACTCGACGGAATGGTGGCGCTCGCAATGGCGGCACGCTTCCACCAGCAGACGCGAGCACACGCCCCGGCGGCGCCAGTCGGCGCGGGTGTCAACCGACTGAAAGCGCCCCACCGTGCCACTCGTCACGATCCCGCAGCAGCCGACCACCTCGCGCCCGCCGCCATCGAGGGCGACGTACCAGGACCCCATGCCGCCCATGAACAGGGCCCTCAGCTCGCCCAGCCGTATACGGACGAAGGCACGTCGGGTGTGCTCCTGGGCGGGCTCCACCTCGGAGGACGCCACCCACATCTCCACGACCTGCTCCCACAGCTCCGGCTCGGCTCCCGGCCGGGGGTCGAGCGCCGCGATCGTGACGTCGCGGTTCTGCCTGGGGTGCGGCCGAGCGGCGCCCGCGCGGGCGCGCAGGCCGACGGTCTGCTCGAGCTCGTAGGCGCGGGCCGCGAACTCAGCGCAGGCCTCACCGAGGGCGCCGTCCGGGCGGTCCCAGCCGAAGGCGCGATGACCGACACCGGGCGTGGAGGCGAACTCGGCCTCGAACAGGTGCTCCCAGCGAGCGCCGTCCCCGGCCGCGGGAGGATCGTCGAACAGCAGGAAGTTGCCCCAATGATGGGCGGGGTTCTCGGGGGAGCGCACGACGAGGTATCCGTCGCGGCGCTCGAGCACGCGCCCGGGGGGCAGCACCTGGATGTCCGTGGCCCACACCAGCGCGCGTGGCAGCACCTCCGGGGTGGGCATCTCCGTGTCCGTCCCCCGCGGGCGAGGTGCTAGCCAGCAACCGAGGGCTCGAGCGCGAGGGCCTGCTCGACGAGGGCCTTGACCTCCTCGTCGGCCCCCAGCGAGAGCGCCCTCTCGAGCGCGCGCAACGCGCCCTCCCGATCCGCTAGCCGCAGCCGCAGCCGCCCCAGGCGCTCCCACGCGCTCGCGTCCCGGGGACCGCGCTTGGCGGCCCGCTCGGCCGCCTCGGCGGCGAGGTCGATGGCTCCCATGTCTTCGTAGATACGGGCGGCGAAGCGATGGGGGGCGGGCCGCCTGGAGTCGACCCTGGCCCAGTCGCGGACCGCACGGGCTGCCGCCTCGAGCTTGCCGGCCTGCCAGAAGGCGAGCGTCATCAGGCGCAGCACGGCGATGTTGCGCGGCTCGGCGTCGCGGGCGTAGATCAGACGCTGGGCGGCGAGCTCGTACTCCTCTTCGGCCATCGCCCGCTGGGCGGCGACGAGGAAGCGCTCGACGCGCTCCTCGGCCGGGTCGGGCTTGGAGAAGTCGACGAACTTCATGGTCCCCGCGGGCACGGTGCGCACGCCATGGCTGAATTTCACGCGCGCCCACTGCTGGACATCGGTCCCGTCGCCCGGGCCATCTCCCCCGCCATTGCCGTTGGACTTGGCGCTCGGATGCGAGGAGAAGTAGATGCCCGTCACGGTGCCCACGCCCCACTCCGGATAGGCGATGCAGCGTGCGTAGCGGTGCACGACCGAGTGGTCGGGGACACGGCTGCCGAAGGGGTCGTTCCTGGCCCGGTCCTTGGCCTCGGCGCGAGCCCGCTGCTCGGCCTCGTAGGCCCGCCTGCCGGCCTCCTCCCGCTCGCGACGGGCAGCCGCGGCGCTGGCCCGTACGGCGTTTTCGGACACGCGCCCGCCCCGTGACCCTTCGGCCAGGCGCTCGAGCTGGTCGGCCGCCTCGTTGATCGCCTTCAGGTGCCGCTCGTGCTCGAACTGGCGCCCCGCGGGCGCCACGTCGGGGTGCCAGCGCTTGGCCATCTTGCGGCGGGCGAGCTGGACGTCGCGCTTGTCGAAGGGAGCCTCGAGCTCAAGCAGGAGGAGGTGCTGCTCGATGTCGAGGATCGCCCCGGGCATGACCCATCAACGTTAGCGGCCGGTGCCAGCGCATATCCTGGGTGGGAGTGTCCGCCCAATACATCTTCACGATGCACCGGCTCTCGAAGGTCCACCCGCCGGACAAGACGGTGCTCGAGAACATCACGCTGGCCTTCCTGCCGGGCGCCAAGATCGGGGTCCTCGGCTACAACGGGGCGGGCAAGTCCTCGCTGCTGCGGATCATGGCCGGCGTGGACCAGGAGTACCGCGGCGAGGCCGTTCTGGCTCCGGGGGCGAGCGTGGGGATGCTCGAGCAGGAGCCCCGGCTGGACGAGAGCAAGGACGTCAGGGGCAACGTTGAGGACGGGGTGGCCCAGACCAAGGCGCTGCTCGACCGTTTCAACGAGCTGGCGGCCGACTACTCGGAGGAGACGGCCGAGGAGTTCGCCGAGATCCAGGCCAAGATCGACGCCGCCGACGCGTGGAACCTCGACACCCAGCTCGACTACGCGATGGACGCGTTGCGGCTGCCGCCTGGGGACGCCGACGTGTCGATCCTGTCCGGGGGCGAGCGACGCCGGGTGGCGCTCTGCCGGCTGCTGCTGAGCGCTCCCGAGCTGCTGCTGCTCGACGAGCCCACCAACCACCTCGACGCCGAGTCGGTCGCGTGGCTCGAGCGTCACCTCGCCGAGTACAAGGGGACCGTCGTGGCGGTCACCCACGACCGTTACTTCCTCGACAACGTGGCCGGCTGGATCCTGGAGCTCGACCGCGGCCGCGGCATCCCCTACGAGGGCAACTACTCGAGCTGGCTGGAGCAGAAGCAGGCACGGCTGTTGCAGGAGGAACGCACCGAGAAGGCGCGCCAGCGGACGATCGCCGCCGAGCTGGAGTGGGTGCGCACGAATCCCAAGGGCCGGCGCACGAAATCGAAGGCCCGCCTGGCGCGCTACGACGAGCTGGTCGCCGAGGAGCGCAACGTCAAGCTCGACGACGTGCAGATCTACATTCCCCCGGGGCCGCGGCTGGGCGAGCGGGTGCTCGCCGCCAAGGACCTCGTCAAGGGCTACGGCGAGCGGCTGCTGATCGAGTCGCTGTCGTTCGATCTGCCGCGCGCCGGCATCGTCGGCGTGATCGGCGCGAACGGGGCCGGCAAGAGCACGCTGTTCCGGATGATCACCGGCCAGGAGGAGCCCGACTCCGGCACGCTCGAGCTGGGCGACACGGTGAAGCTCGCCTACGTGGACCAGTCGCGCGAGACCCTCGACCCCGACAAGACGGTGTGGGAGGAGATCTCCGGCGGCGAGGACCAGCTCACGCTCGGCGAGCGTAAGGTCAACTCGCGGCAGTACACGGCGGGCTTCAACTTCAGGGGCTCCGATCAGCAGAAACGCGTCGGTGTCCTGTCCGGCGGAGAGCGCAACCGCGTGCACCTGGCCAAGGTGCTCAGCGCCGGGGGCAACCTGTTGCTGCTCGACGAGCCCACCAACGATCTCGACGTGGACACCCTGCGGGCGCTCGAGCAGGCGCTGCTCGCGTTCCCGGGGTGCGTGATGGTGATCTCCCACGACCGCTGGTTCCTGGACCGCGTCGCCACCCACGTGCTGGCCTTCGAGGGGGACTCCCAGGTCGCCTGGTTCGAGGGCAACTTCGAGGCCTACGAGGAGCACCGACGCTCGCTGCTGGGCGCCTCCGCGGAGCGCCCCCACCGGATCACCTACAAGCGGCTGGTGCGTGGCTGAGCCGGAGGGGGACGAGGGGCCCGGCCCCTTCGACCGCGACACCGCCGTGACGACCCTCTCCCGCGAGGGCGGCCGCGGCTCGTTCGCGGCGGCGGTGGCGCACGGGTGGAGGGCCGGGCGCGGGCCCCACGGGGGATACCTGTCGGCGATCATCCTGCGCGCGCTGACGCACGCGGTCGACGACCCCCGACGCTCCCCCCGGTCACTGACGATCCACTTCCTGAAGGCGCCCGAGGAGGGACCGGTGCTGATCGAGACCACGATCGAGCGCAACGGGCGCTCGCTCAGCTCGCTGTCGGCCCGCATGAGCCAGGACGGAGCCACGATGGCGCTGGCGCTGGCCGCCTTCTCGGTGGCGTGGCAGGGGCCGGAGCTGAGCGAGCTGACAATGCCCGAGGTCGCGCCCCCGGGCCCCGAGCGCGAGCCCGGGACGCTGATCCCGCTCGATCACGGCCCGTCGTTCGCGCGCTACATCACGCTCCAGCCGCGCTTCGGGGGGATGCCCTTCACCGACCCCGACCAGCCGATGGAGACCGGCGGCTGGCTCGGCCTGGTGGAGCCGCGGCCGCTCGACGCGCTGGCGCTGGCGTTCTTCACCGACGCGCTGATCCCCACGCCCTTCCTGCGGCTGCCGGGGCCGGCGCCCGCGCCCACGATCGACCTCACGATCCACTTCCGCACCGCCCTGCCCCGGCCGGGCCGCGACGGCGCGGCGGCGGATCCCCACGAGCTGGTGCTCGCGCGCACGCACTCGCACCTCATCCACGAAGGCTTCTTCGAGGAGGACGCCTTCATCTGGACGCAGGACGGGGTCCTCCTGGCCCAGTCCCGACAGCTGGCACTGGCAATCAGGTAGGTTGCCGGCATGGCCGACTACACAGCGAAGAAGATCAGCGACATGCAGGCGGGTTTCGGAGGCGGGTTCATCAAGGCGCGCGCCGAGCTGGGAGTGAGCTCGTTCGGGATGCAGGTGATCGCGATGCCGCCCAACTACGCCGACTACCCAGAGCACGACCACGCCGAGGACGGGCAGGAGGAGGTCTACGCCGTCCTGGATGGGTCGGGCACGATGGACGTCGAAGGCGAGCGCTTGGAGATGGATCGGGAGACGCTCGTGTGCGTCCCCGCCGGCACCAAGCGCAAGGTGCTGGCGGGTCCCCAGGGGATCCGCATGCTCGTGATCGGCGGCTCTCCCGGCAAGGCCTACCAGGCCCCCGAGGCGACCGAACTGGAGCCCGCCGCCTAGCCGACGAACGCCCGGTCGGGCCCGGCTGGCGAAGGCCCGCCGGGGCCCGGCTGCCGAGGGCCGATCGGACCTAGCGCACGAACGCCCGGTCCGGCGTGAGCGCCAGCGCCGCCGCCGCCAGCAGGTGGGCGGTTGCCTGCACGTCCTGCAGATCGACCGTCTCCACCGGGGAGTGCATGTAGCGCAGGGGGATCATCACCAGTCCCGTGGGCACCCCCGCGCGGCTGGCGTGGACCGCGTCGGCGTCGGTCCCGGTGGCGCGGCCCGAGGCTTCGATCGTGAACGGGATCCCCTTCGCCCGGGCGGTCTCGTAGAGGAGCTCGAACACGCCCTCGTGGAGCGTCGAGCCACGACCCAGCACCGGGCCCGAGCCGAGCGGGTGCCGACCGGACGGCTTGACCTCGATGCCGGGGGCGTCGGTGGCGTGGGTCACGTCGATCACGATCGCGGCGTCGGGCGCCAGCGCGAACGCGCTCGTGCGCGAGCCGCCGAAGGTGGTCTCCTCCTGCACGACGGCGACCGCTCCCGTCTCCCATGCCGACCCGCCCGCTTCGGCGACCTGCCGCAGCGCCTCCAGCACCACGTAGGAGCCGAGGCGGTTGTCGAGCGCCCGCGAGGCCAGCCGCCCGTCCTGGAGCTCCAGCGGCGCGGCGTCGATCACCGCCACGTCGCCGACCCTCACGAGCTCGGCCGCGCGCTTGCCGTCGCGGGCCCCGATGTCGACGTGCAGGTCGGTGAGCTCCGGGACCTTCTTGCGCTCCTCCTCACGCAGCAGGTGGATCGGCTTGCGCCCCACCACGCCCGGCAGCGGGCCGTCGGCCGTGTCGATGATGACCCGCTGGCCGACGAGGATCTGCGGATCCCACCCCCCCACTTCGCGCACCCACAGGAAGCCCTCGTCGTCGATGTGGGTGACGATCAGGCCGATCTCGTCGATGTGGCCCATCAGCAGCAGGCGCTTGGCGGCGCGCTCCTGCGAGCTCCCGGAGCGTGACCGCGCCCGCCTTCGGGGGGCCAGCAGCGCACGCGGTGTCCCGATCGGATCGGTCTCGACGCGCGCGAACTGCTCGGCCGCGCTGCGCCAGATCGCCGCCGGTGCCGTCTCGTGACCGGAGGCTCCGCGCGCGCCGAGCAGCTCGGCCAGCAGCGCCGGGGTCCGGCTCGGCGGGCGCTCGGAGGCCTTAGCGGCGCGGCGTTTCGCGGCGGGCGTAGGTTTGCGCGCCGGGGTGCGCCGCACCTGGGGGCTCATCCCGCGAGCAGGCTCCTGAGCACGTACTGGAGGATCCCGCCGTGGCGAAAATATTCCGCCTCCCGCGGCGTGTCGATGCGTACGCGGGCGTCGAAGGCGGTCTCCCGGCCGTCCCCGGCGACGGCTCGCACCCGCAACCGCGAGGGCAGCGGCTCGCCGGGCGGGCTGGCCGCCGCCAGCCCCTCGATCCAGAAGCGCTCCTCGCCGGTCAATCCGAGCGAGCGCGGCCCCTGTCCGGGCGGGAACTGCAATGGCAGCACCCCCATGCCGATCAGGTTGGAGCGGTGGATCCGCTCGAAGCTGTCGGCGATCACCGCCCGCACTCCCAGCAGCTTCGTGCCCTTCGCGGCCCAGTCGCGCGAGGAGCCGGTCCCGTAC
>Ga0335081_10019952_pt1 | contig 10844 bp, 9 predicted proteins | sample Lox_Sample_35_FD_206713 | JGI IMG/M metagenome (GOLD analysis project Ga0335081, IMG submission 206713) | Soil microbial communities from Loxahatchee National Wildlife Refuge, Florida, United States - Lox_Sample_3.5 | ecosystem: Environmental > Terrestrial > Soil > Wetlands | place: USA: Florida... | reverse complement strand
CAGGCTGAAGAGCGACCTCGACGCCGTGCACGTCGCGGCCAGCGACGCCACCCGCCCCGGCAGCAAGCAGGCGGTCGAGAAGCTGCGCCAGCTGGCCCTGGACGTCGGCGCCCGCTGGTACGAGATGGAGGAGGACGATCCGGCCCGGGCCATCGCCCGCTACGCCAAGGAGCACCAGATCACCCAGATCGTGATCGGGTCCAGCCAGCGCAGCCGCTGGCAGCAGCTCACCGGGGGCGGGTCGAACGTGACCCGGGTGATCAGGGAGGCGGGTCCGCTGGGCATCGACGTCCACGTCATCGCACTGCGCAAGGAGCCTCGTGCCAGGAGCGCCCAGCCGCGTGCCGCCGAACAATCCCGCGAGCAATCCCGCCTCGTCGAGGTGAGCACGTCCCCTGTTCCGGTCCCGGGCCCGCCCGGGACCAGCAGCGATTAGCGGCTGGCCGGCGTCCGGGCACTGAAGAACGCGCCGGACGGGCGCTGCCACAGGCACACCACCGCGGCGCAGCCGATCAGCCAGCCGATGAGGGTGAGCGCCTTGGCGGGTCCCAGGCCCGCCTGCGCGCTGGCCAGCACTCCGAGCACGCCGAGCGTATGCAGGGCGAACAGGACGGTGCCGGTGACCCTGGCGCCGCTCCGGCCCCGGCGGCAGGCACCCGCGATCACCAGCCACAGCACGATGTCCGCGATGGATACGAAGACCGTCAGCGTCGCCGCCCCGGCCAGCCGGTGATCGCCGCCTGCGGCGACGATCGGATGGTTCCTGATGACGCTGGCCGCGACGGCGATCACGCCGATGGCCCACACCAGCGCGTAGAGCGCGCCCGCGTACATCAGCCTGACCGCGGCCACCATGCTGGGCGGCAGCGAGGCGACCCCGCCCCGCGATCCCATCGGGTACGGCTGCGGATAGCCCCCGGCCGCCCGTTCGGCCAATACCCGCCGCCCGGCCCGCCGGGGACAGGCCGAGGTAGACCCGGCCCATGCCGCCCGCGCCGAGCCGCGCGCGCAACCGGTATTCGCCGATCACCCGCGGATCGTCCGCGGCCAGTGCCTTCATCCGAGCTCCCCTGCGCTAATTCGCCGCGCTACACATTCTGCGGCATGGCCGGAGGACCGCGCGCGCCCGATGAGCCGGATTAGGGCCGAACGGGCGAGGAAACCCCTGCCAGGTACACGGCGGTCACGGCTGGTAGCGGTAGCCCATGCCCGGTTCGGTGAGCAGATGGCGGGGACGCGCCGGGTTGTCCTCCAGCTTGCGGCGCAGCCGGGCCATGTGGAAGCGCAGGTAGTTCGTCCGCTGCTGGAAGCCAGGGCCCCAGACGGCGGTCAGCAGCTGCACCGATCCGACCAGCTGGCCCGGCCGCTGGAGCAGGATCTCCAAGATCCGCCACTCGGTCGGCGTCAGCCGGAGCGTGGCCGGCTCGCCGTCGGCGCCGCCGACCCCGCCCGCCCGCTTGACCTGGTGCGCGGTAAGGTCGACCAGCCACCGCCCGATCACCGCCTCGCGCGGCTGGCCCGGGACGGACTCGCCCTCCTCCCGGCGCAGCACGGCGCGCAGCCGGGCCAGGAGTTCGGCCATCGCGAACGGCTTGGTCACGTAGTCATCGGCGCCGACGTCCAGGGCGCCGATCTTGTCGCCCGGGCTGGTCCGGCCGGACAGCACGATGATCGGCGCGTGGTACCACCGGCGCAGTTCGACGATCACCTCGGTGCCGTCGATGTCGGGCAGGCCAAGGTCGAGGATGATCGCATCCGGCGGGTGGCTGGCCGCCACCGCCAGGGCCTCCCGGCCGGTGCCCGCGGTGAGCACCTCGTACTGCCGGGCGCGCAGGTTGATGCGCAGCGCGCGGACCAGTTCGGCCTCGTCCTCGACGATGAGGATCCCGCTGCGGTGCGCGGTGTCGCCCGGCACCGGGCCCTCAGCCGCCGGGCCCGCAGGCCGCGGGCCCCCCGGCCCCGGCCGGGGATCACCCGGCCGGGGCGCCGAGGCGAGCTCAGCCACCTGCGGCCTCAGCCGCCGGACTTCGCCGATAGCTGGTCGAGCGCGATGTTCAGGTCCAGCACATTCACCGTGGGCTCGCCGAGGAAGCCGAGCGTCCGGCCCTGGGTGTACTTGGCCACCAGGTTCCTGACCACGGAGACCGGCAGGTGCCTGGCCGCCGCGACCCGGTCGACCTGGATGGCCGCGTTCTGCGGCGAGATGTCCGGGTCGAGCCCCGACCCGGACGCGGTCACCGCGTCCGGCGGGATCTGCGACACCGGGACGTGGTCGAAGGCCGCGATCTCCTTCTGCCGCTGCGCGATCGCCTGGACCAGGATCGGGTTGGTCGGTCCGAGGTTGGACGCGGACGAGTACGTCGGGTCACACCCGTAATCGTCCTTGGGCGCCGGCGACGGAATCGCGTACGAGGGCCGCGGCTGGAAGTACTGCGGCAGCGGGTTGCCCTTGGCGTTCACGAACTCCTGGCAGAGCAGGGCCGATCCCACCGTGCGGCCGTCGTAGGACACCATCGAGCCGTTGGCCTGGTGGTGGAAGGCCAGCTGGGAGACGCCCACCATGACAAGCGGGTAGATGAACCCGCAGATCACGGTGAACACCAGCAGCGTGCGGAACCCCGCGATGTGCTGCCTGACGATGACGGGAAGGCGGTCCATGCCGCTCACCTGCCGAATCCGGGAATGTTCTGGACGATCAGGTCGATGGCCCAGATGCCGATGAACGGGATGATCAGCCCGCCGATGCCGTAGACCACCAGGTTCCTGCGCAGCATCGACTGCGAGGAGGCCGGCTTGTACCGCACCCCGCGCAGCGCCAGCGGGATCAGCGCGACGATGATCAGCGCGTTGAAGATGATCGCCGAGGTGATCGCCGACTTCGGGCTGTACAGGTGCAAGATATTGAGCTTGCCCAGTTGCGGGAGCACGGCCGAGAACATGGCCGGGATGATGGCGAAGTACTTGGCCACGTCGTTGGTGATGGAGAAGGTGGTCAGCGCGCCCCGGGTGATCAGCAGCTGCTTGCCGATCTCCACGATCTCGATGAGCTTGGTCGGGTTGGAGTCCAGGTCCACCATGTTCCCGGCCTCCTTGGCGGCCGAGGTCCCGGTGTTCATGGCCACGCCGACGTCGGCCTGGGCCAGCGCCGGGGCGTCGTTGGTGCCGTCGCCGGTCATCGCGACCAGCTTGCCGCCCTCCTGCTCCTTCTTGATCAGCGCCATCTTGTCCTCCGGCGTCGCCTCGGCCAGGAAGTCGTCCACCCCGGACTCGTCGGCGATGGCCTTGGCCGTGAGCGGGTTGTCGCCGGTGATCATGACGGTCTTGATGCCCATCTTGCGCATCTCGGCGAACCGCTCGGCGATGCCCTCCTTGACGATGTCCTTCAGGTGGATCACGCCGAGCGCCCGGGCCGGCCCGCTGGCGGGCTTCTCGGCCACGACCAGCGGGGTACCGCCGGCCGCCGAGATCCCGTCGACGAGCGGTCCCAGGTCGGCCGGCACGGTGCCGCCGTTGTCGCGGATCCACTGCTGGACCGCGCTGGAGGCGCCCTTGCGCACCCGGCGCCCGTCGGACTTCGGGTCCAGGTCGACGCCGCTCATCCTGGTCTGCGCGCTGAACTCGATGAACTCCGCGCCGGCCAGTTCGCCCTCGTGCCGCTCGCGCAGGCCGTACTGGTTCTTGGCCAGCACCACGATCGAACGGCCCTCTGGCGTGTAGTCGGCCATCGAGGACAGCTGGGCCGCGTCCGCGACCTCGGCCGCGGTGGCCCCGCCGACCGGGAGGAACTCGCTGGCCTGCCGGTTCCCGATGGTGATCGTGCCGGTCTTGTCCAGCAGCAGGGTGTTCACGTCGCCGGCCGCCTCCACCGCGCGGCCGGACATGGCCAGCACGTTGCGCTGCACCAGCCGGTCCATGCCGGCGATGCCGATGGCGGACAGCAGCGCGCCGATCGTGGTCGGGATCAGCGCCACCAGCAGCGCGACCAGGATCACCAGCGTCTGCGGCGCCTTGGAGTAGTACGCCATTGGCTGCAGCGTGATGACCGCGAGCATGAAGATGATGGTCAGCGAGGCGAGCAGGATGTTCAGCGCGATCTCGTTCGGCGTCTTCTGCCGCTTGGCCCCCTCGACCAGGGCGATCATCCGGTCGATGAAGGTTTCGCCGGGCTTGGAGGTGATCTTCACCACGATCCGGTCGGACAGCACGGTGGTGCCGCCGGTGACCGCGGACCGGTCGCCGCCGGACTCCCGGATGACCGGCGCCGACTCGCCGGTAATGGCCGACTCGTCCACCGAGGCGACGCCCTCGACCACGTCCCCGTCGCCGGGGATGACCTGGCCCGCCTCGACGACTACGTAGTCGCCGAGCTGCAGCGCCGTGCCGGCCACGGATTCCTCCCGCAGCGCCGACGCCGCCATCCCGGCCTGCCAGTTGGTCAGGCGGCGCGCCATCGTCTCGCGCTTGGCCTTGCGCAGCGTGTCGGCCTGCGCCTTGCCGCGCCCCTCGGCCACCGCCTCGGCCAGGTTGGCGAACACCACGGTCAGCCACAGCCAGACGATGATGGTCCAGTTGAACACCGACGGCGAGCGGATCCCGGTGTACAAGCACAGCAGGGCGCCGACCTCGACCACGAACATGACCGGGTTCTTGATCTGGACCCGCGGGTCCAGCTTCTTGAACGCGTCCGGGGTCGACCGCCACAGCATCTTCGGGTCGAGCAGGCCGCCACCGACCCGGCGCTGTTCGGCCTTCCTGGGGGTTACCGGAGCCGGGGCCCCAGGGCTCTGCGTTGTCACAGACATCTCAGTGAAGTCCTTCTGCGAACACGCCCAGCGCGAGCGCGGGGAAGTAGGTCAGGCCGACGAGGATGAGGATCACGCCAACGAGCATGCCGACGAACAGCGGTGTTCTGGTATCCAGCGTCCCGGCGCTGGCCGGCGTCGGCTTCTGCCTGGCCAGCGACCCGGCCAGGCCGAGGGCGAAGATCTCCGGCGCGAACCGGCCGAGCAGCATCGTGATGCCGCCGGTGATCTGGTACCAGGTGGCCGCGGTGCCCAGCCCGGCGAAGGCCGACCCGTTGTTGTTGGCCTGGGAGGCGAACGCGTACATGATCTCGGTCAGCCCGTGCGGGCCGGGGTTGAAGATCGCGGCCTGGCCCTGTTTGGTGCCGATCGACAGCCCGGCCATGGTCAGGATGACCACCGGCAGCGTCAGGAAGTACAGCGAGGCGTACTTCATCTCGGCGGGCCGGATCTTCTTGCCGATGTACTCCGGCGTCCGGCCGACCATCAGCCCGGCCACGAACACCGTGACGGTGGCCAGGATCAAGATGCCGTACATGCCGGCTCCGATCCCGCCGGGCGCGATCTCGCCGAGCGCGATGTCCATCAGCGCGATGCCGCCGCCGAACGGCGTCAGCGAATCATGGAAGCAGTTCACCGATCCGGTCGACGTCACCGTGGTCGACACGGCGAATACCGAGCAGCCGGGCTGGCCGAACCTGGTCTCCACGCCCTCCGTCGCGCCGTGCGCGAGCTGCGCTGCGGTCCCCGCGGTCCCCAGGTGAGTCTCGAAGAAGCTGACCCCGCCGACCGCGCACGCCCAGATGATCACCATGACGGCGACCAGCGCGTAACCCTGCTTGTTGTCGCCGACTATCTTGCCGAACGCGCGCGGCGTGGCGAACGGGATCAGCAGCAGCATGAAGATAATGAAGATGTTCGTGAACGGATTCGGGTTCTCGAACGGATGGGCCGCATTGGTGTTGAACCAGCCGCCGCCGTTGTTACCCAGGTCCTTGATGGATTCCTGCGACGCCACCGTGCCGCCGGGGATCGTCTGGTGGCCGCCGGCCAGCGTGGTGATGGTGTGGTAGTTCGCGAGGTTCTCGATCGCCCCGCCGGCCACCAGGACCAGGCAGCCGATGACCGCTAGCGGCAGGAGCAGCCGGATCACGCCGCGGGTGACGTCCACCCAGAAGTTGCCCAGCCGGTCGGTCCGGGACCGGGTGAAGCCGCGGATCATCGCGATCGCGACGGCCAGGCCGACCGCGGCCGACATGAACTGCTGCACCATCAGCCCGGCCATCTGGGTCAGGTAGCCCATGGTGGCTTCGCCGGCGTAGTTCTGCCAGTTGGTGTTCGTAACGAACGAGGCCGCGGTGTTCCACGCCGTGTCCGGCGTGACGTTCGCCATCCCGACCGACCAGAACAGCCAGTGCTGGGTCCGCTCGATCAGGTACACGAACAGCACGGCGACCAGCGAGAACGCCAGGATGGAGCGCACGTAGACGCTCCACCGCATGTCCGCGTCCGGGTCGATCCCGCACAGCTTGTAGATGCCGCGCTCGACCCGCCAGTGGTTCTTGTCGGTGTAGATGCGCGCAATGTAGTTACCGAGCGGTATGTAGCACGCTGCCAGCGCGGCGAAGAGCAGCGCGAACTGCAGCCAGCCTGCGGCTGTGCTGTTCATCAGAACCTCTCAGGAAGGACGAGGGCCACGAACAAGTAGACCGTCAGCAAGATGCCGCCGATCAGGCCGATCCAGTTCTCAGCGCTCAAAGCGCTCGACCCCCTTCAGGATGAGAAGGAGCACGGCGAAGACGACGATCGTCAGGCCGACATAGAACAGGTCCCACACGGTGACTCCTAGCGATGTGCCGCGGGTGGTGAAGCTCGCCTGGCGTTGATCCATGCCTCAGGCACGGCTAAGTTAGCGTTCACCAATCACCTGGTAGTAGTGCCCTTGCATGACCCATGCAGCTGCTATCGGGTTCCTAACGGAACCCATGCGGCCCGGCCTGGGCGGTCGGCGGTGAGGCACGCCGAATTGACCCCCTGGCGGCCTGCGCATTACCTGGCTACGCGTCCGGGGCGTTGGGTATGAGCGCGTGCCGCCGGTGCCAGGAGCGCAGTCCGTGGGTCATCTCGTCCATCAGCGCGGAGGGCGGCACGGCCAGTACCGGGCAGCGCGCGTGCGCCAGGCAGTAGCGGCTCACCGAGCGGTGCATGACCCGGCCGAGCCCGGCGCGCCGGCCGGTCCCGATGATGAGCAGGTCGTCCGGTTGGCCGGCGATGTCGACCAGTACCGGGCCGGTGTCGCCCCGGGCCACCTGTGGCTCGAGGCACAGGTCGGCGGGCACCCCGCCCAGGCCGGCGTCGAAAGCCGCCCACAGCCGCTCGGTGGCCTCCTCCCGCCAGATCTTCCGTAGGTAAGGCGAGGAATGCCGGCGTTCGGCCAGATCGCCCCCCGGGGGAACCCAGGCGATGACGGGCAGCAGCGGCACGTCCCGCTGCCTGGCCTCGTCCGCCGCGTACCGCAGCGCCTGCAGGCTCCCTAGAGACCCATGCACGCCAACGATGATCCGACGCACCGTGGGCACGGTAACTCGCCTCCCGACTCACACCGGGCGCCATTGTCCGGGCGGGCGCCCCGTGACCGCTTACCCATCCATATAACCTCTATCGGGCCGCGGGGCGCCATTTCCGAACGGCTTGCTCACGGCCGCCGGGGAAAGCACGCACCCCGCTCACCTTGTCACCCGATATATGCGTCGACCTGGAGAACCGTGGTGCCGGCCACCGGCCACCGGCCACCGGCCGCCGTCCCGCCCGGGCCAGGCCACCCGGTCCAGCGAAGTCAGCCCGGCCCCGCCCGCACGCCCAGCTCGTCGATCCGGGCCAGCATCTCGGCCGGGTCGGCGTAGACCCGGTACGCCCCGGCCCGCTCCAGTTCCTCCCGGCCGTACCCGCCGGACAACAGCCCGACCCCAGCCCCGCTCCGCGCCAGCCCCGCCCCAGCCCGTCACGTGGTCGGCCATTCTCAGGCGCCGGCGACCGCTACCACCCCCTGGCTGGTGCCCAGGTAGGCGTGACTGCCGGTCATCGACAGCGAGGCGAAGTGCGGCAGCGAGGTGCCCAGGCTCACCGAGTTCCTGGTCGCTCCGGTCGCCGGGTCGAGTTCGTACAGCGTGCCCCCGGCGTAATCGGTGACCCACACCGCCCCGCCGCCGACGACCGGGGAGCCGGCCGCGCTGGCCGGACCGCGCCACAGCACCCGGATCTGGTCGCCCGCCGTGCTGATCGCGGCCATCCCGCCCTGCGCGCATGGTTCGTACACGGTGCTGCCCTGGACCGCTGCGCCGCCGTAGGCGGCGCAGACGGAGGCCTGCGCGATCTGCCCGCCGACGCCGCCCGGATGGGCCGCGCTGATCAGGTAGGCGGTGCCGCTCTTGCCGTCCGCGAGCAGCCTGCCGCCGGCCAGCAGGGCGGGCTGGGTGGAGCCGAGGTCGAGGTCGCCGCGGCTGTCGGCGTACCAGCTGGCCGGCGCGAAGATGCCGACCTGCCGCAGGGTGGGGGACAGCTCGGTCACCGAGTCGCTGCCGTCGAACTTGGTGCTGGTCACCGAGCCGTTGCCGACGCTGACGAACAGGGTGCCGTCCGGGCCGATGACCGGTCCGGCCGGGCCCCAGATGGCGCCCTCGCGGGAGGTGGGCACCAGGTAAGACAGCAGCGGGCCATTGCCGGCGAGCGGGACGCCCACCACCGATCCGCGGTACGGCCCGCAGTCGCCGTACAGCCCGCCGAACGCCACGTACACCCGCCCGTCCTCGATCGCCAGCCCGGGCCGCTGCTGGTCGTATCTCGGCTGGCCGTCCGGAGTCGGGATGTCGCGTTCCACCTCGACGGCGCCCCGGCTGACCGAGACGCCGACCAGCACGTGGTGGTATCCGGAGGTCTCCGCCACGGCGTAGACCAGGCCGTTGCCCGCGTCGTAGACCGGTGTGCCGGTGATGCCGAGCGGATCGATGTCGCCACAGGGCAGGTCGGCCAGCGGTACCGGGGTGCCGACGTGGGTGCGCCAGACCACCTGGCCGGTCGACTGGTCGAGTGCGTAGATGGAGTCGCTCTCGGTCGCCGCGATCAGCAGGCTGCCGACCAGCAGCGGCTGGCCGTACACCGCGCCGTCGAGGTTCGCCCGCCAGCTGACGCTCAGCGTCCCGGCCGCGGCCGCGCCGGCGGCGACGTCGCTGCGGGCGAAGTCGCGCCCGTAGGTGGGCCAGGCCGCGGCGGGATGCCCGGCGCCGGGAGCCGGGGTCAGCGTCCTGGCCGGCGGTGGCTCGGTCGACGTCCCGCCTCCGGACGAACCTCCGCAGCCCGCCGCCGCGGCCAGTAGGCCGCCGGTGAGAGCCGCTGCCGCCAGCCTGGCCGTCCGCGCGCGCCGCGTTCGCATGTCCCCAGTCTCCTCCGTCCTGGCCGCCGCCGGTCGAGGTCCCGGTTCCCTCCCCGCCCCCGCCGGTTACCACCGGTTCGGGATGGCATCATTGACAGGATGCCTGAAAGTAACCGGGGGCCCGGAATAGACGCCTTCGTGGCGATCGGTGACAGCTTCACCGAGGGGCTCAACGATCCAGAGCCCGGCGGTGACGGGTTCCTGGGCTGGGCCGACCGGGTGGCCGGTGCGCTGTCCGCGCGGCGGTCCGGATTCCGGTACGCCAACCTGGCCATCCGCGGGAAACTGCTCGGCCAGGTCGTCGCCGAGCAGCTGCCGCGGGCCGTCGAACTGGCCCCCGACCTGGTCAGCGTGGCCGCGGGCGGAAACGACATCCTGCGCGGGGCTGACGTGGACGCGCTCGCTGCCGCGTTCGAGCTGGCCGTAGCTGAGCTGCAGGCGGCGGGCTGCCGGGTGCTCATCTTCACCGGCTTCGATCCGCGCATGTTCCCGGTGATCCGGCTGCTCCGCGGCCGGATCGCCGCCTACGACATGCACCTGCGCGGCATCGCCGACTGCTACGGGTGCGACCTGGTGGACCTGTGGTCCATGCGGGTGCTCAAGGACGCCCGCGCCTGGAGCCCGGACCGGCTGCACCTCACCACCGAAGGCCACCGGCGGGTCGCCCTGCGCACCTGCGAGGTCCTGGGCATCCCGGTCACCGAGGACTGGCGGGTACCGCTGGCGCCCGCCCCGCGCCCCTCCGGCCCGCCGGGCCGCGCCCGGTGGCTAGCCGCGCGCCGCCAGGACGCCCGCTGGGCCAGGGAATACGCGGGCCCGTGGGTGCGCCGCCGACTGCGCGGCGCGTCCAGCGGCGACGGCCTGCCGCCCAAGCGTCCCGACCTCCTCCCGGTCTGAACGGCACGGGGCGGGTCAGCCGGTGAGGGCGGCCAGGACCTCTTCCAGGCGGGTCAGGGCGGCGCTGATCCAGGGGAGCGAGCACGGGTCGGCCGAATTGAGCGCGGCGTCGCGCTCGGCGTCGCTCTCGCCGTAGAGCATGGAGGTCGCCACCCGCAGCCGGAACCGCCCGCTCTCCTCGCCGAACGCGCTGCCCGGCAGCACCCCGACACCGTAGGTGTGCAAGAGCACCGCAGCCAGTCTCTCGTCGCTGGTGACGCCGTGCCGCCCGAGCAGCACGTCCGCGACCGGCGAGAAATCCGGGTACAGGTAGAACGCCGCCTGCGGCGCGGGCACGGCGGCGCCCGCGGCGGCGAACCTGCGCCCGATCGCGCGGGCCACGCAGCCGTGCAGGCGGCGGCTGAGCGCGACCCGCTCCGCCAGCTCCGGCGGCTCGCTGAAGGCGAGCGCGGCCGCCTGCTGCACCGGCCCGGCCGGCGCGGACCAGATCTCGCTGCCGATCCCGAGCAGCCGGGCCCGCAGCTCGCGCCCGGGCCCGCCCTCGGGCAGCCGGGCCACGCCGAGGCGCCAGCCGCCCAGCGCGAGGTTCTTGCTGAGCCCGGTGGTGATCACGGTTCGCTCCGGGGCGATGGCGGCGGGGCTGGTGAACGGCGCGTCGGCCTGGTGGACCAGGTCCCGGTAGATCTCATCCGAGATGACGATCAGGTCGTGCGCCT
>Ga0335081_10019951_pt1 | contig 10845 bp, 8 predicted proteins | sample Lox_Sample_35_FD_206713 | JGI IMG/M metagenome (GOLD analysis project Ga0335081, IMG submission 206713) | Soil microbial communities from Loxahatchee National Wildlife Refuge, Florida, United States - Lox_Sample_3.5 | ecosystem: Environmental > Terrestrial > Soil > Wetlands | place: USA: Florida... | reverse complement strand
ACGACCTTGTTGATCTCATAGTTTACGACTTCATCCATCCGTTCACTGCCTGTTCCCGGCTTCACCGCGGCCGTGGCAGCTGCGCCCTGTTTCCCGCCTACAGGAGTGATTGTCGACTGGCCTCCCGTTGCAGTCGAGGCAGTGCTCGATTTTTGAGACTGTCGCTGCGTGCTTCTCACGACCGGCTCTTCGGGGTCATACTTCTCCTCGGTCTTTTCAGTAATCCGGAAATCAAGATCTGCGGATACCCTGACTACGGCCTTGCCTTCACCCACTACCTTTTCCAGCATGGATTGGACCCTGGTGGTCAAATCCTTCTCGACATTCCGCTGATATTCGACCTGGGAATTGGAAAGCCTTGCCAATTTCGATTCATCCTGTATCTTGGAAAGCACTTTGCCGCTGTTGTCGACTACCATCACGTCTGCGGGACTCATCCCTTCAACACTACTAGCCACGAGGTGAACGATGCCTTCTATCTGTGGCGGGCGCAGGATTCGTCCCGCTTTCAACTTTACAATGACGGAGGCCGTGGGCTTTTTCTGGTCCTCCACGAATAGGGATTTCTTCGGCATGACCAAGTGGACCCTGCTCTGCTGTATTTCGTCGAGACCGTTTATCGTTCTTGATAGTTCGCCTTGAAGAGCCCTCTGATAGTTTAGCTGCTGGACAAACTCTGTGGCCCCGAGAGGCTTGTTGTCAAAGATCTCAAAACCGACGCCTCCGCCCTGAGGCATTCCCACGGACGCTAGTTCCATCCTAAGCTCAGAAATCTTCTCGGAGGGGACGAGTATCGAATCACCGGCAGCCGATACTTTATAGAGCACCTTCTTCTCCTGGAGTCTGGCGATAATATTTCCCGCATCTTCAGAGTTAAGATTCGAGAAAAGCACCCGATACTCGGGCATGCTCGTCCAATAGATCATCGTGCCGATTCCGATAATGGTGATAGCGGCGATGGCAAGAAGAGACAATCTTCTTCTCGGCTCCAAGGTATTGAAGCCTTTCCATGTCTGCGTAAGAACCTCGGTAGGATTTTTCATAATATTTGCCGTGATTTTTTAGGCTAGGATCAGACCTGCATTCTCATCACTTCTTGATAGGCCTCAAGAATCTTGTTCCGCACTTGTATCATCTTCCGGAACGATAGATCGGCTTTCTCCAGGGCTATCACTGCATCATGGATGCTCCCTGAAGTCCCCATTTCCACCTTCGTAATAGCCTGATCAGCATCCAGCTGAAGCTGATTGATTTCATTTACCTTGTCCTTGAGAATCGCGAAGAATTCAGACTCGCCTTTCTGACTTATGTCCCTCCCTTTTCCGACCCCTGTCGAAGGCTGGAGCGCATCGCCTCTTATCGTTACATCGCTCATCTAAGAATTACCTCCTGCATCCAGCTCGCGAGTTTCTATTTCCCCATTTCCAGTGTCTTGACAGCCATGTTCTTCGAGGTGTCAAATGCCGTAACGCACGCCTCATATGCCCTGTTCGCGAGCATCATATCCACCATCTCCGTTACGGAGTTTATGTTCGGCATGGCTACAAACCCCTTTTCATCCGCATCCGGATGGCCGGGATTGTGCATCATCTTGACGGCCTCCGCGTCGGGCGCCTCTTCAACGCCGTCAACCTTTACCGACTTTACGGCATCCTTAAGCTGAGAATTGAAGCTACTGCCGACTTCTTCGGACGAGAAAACCACGACCTTTCTTTTGTAAGGTCCTCCTTCCGGCGTTCTCGTTGTATTAATGTTGGCAATGTTGCTCACTATAACGTCCATTTTCGCCCGCTGCGCTGCGAGCCCATCTCCACAGATTTTAAAGGGCGTGAAGAAATCCATTCTACCTGACCTCGTTAAAAATTATTTTGATGCTTTTCAGCTTTCTCGTCAAAAGCTCAAGTGATGTATTGTACATTAGATGATTCTCTGCCAGATTTGTCATCTCGGTATCAATATTCACTCTTTCTCCCGAATCAACGACCTCTGAATCCATTGAGCCGGTGTTCGGAAACTGGCCGCTGAAATGCTTCTTATCGGTAGTCGCGAGACGCCTCTGCATCTCTTCCCCAATGATACCCTTGAATTCCAGGTCCTTAGCCGTGTACCCCGGGGTATCGATATTTGCTATATTCGATGTGATTATCTGGTGTTTTTGAGAGCAGAAATTGAGTACGGACGAGAGAAGTCTCATCGTCTTGTCAAATTGGAAATCCATCAGCCCTCCAAAAGTTTATCAACACTCACTACGATAGTTGCAAATGACATACCAAAATGTGAAGAATTAGCGCATGTCGAGCATATAGAGTTAAACATTCATGAAAGGTAGTCACGGCTTCCCATTCTCGACAACCCACTTGGCCTCGCCACAATGGCCAGAGCCCCGTCTTCATATATGTTTCACGTTGTCCCAGCCCGGTGATTGCCCTGTGCTTTTCCCGCAGAAATAGTTGAATCGGATGGGGTTGTGAGGACAGCGAGCGGGAAAAAATTTCCTCCTGAGCAGACATCCCTCAAATAAACTCAGTGAGGTACCCCATCTTGCAGCTCTATCATCGATTTAAGACGGCCGGAACAGGTGGAGCCGCTCAAAAACCGGCTTTTGCATCAGTCCGGCATTTTTTTGACCTTGCAACTCATAAATTCGTCATTTTGTACTCATTGAGCTTGTTTCGCATTGTCCGAACACTTATGCCTAGGATCTTTGACGCCTTCGTCTTATTCCCGTTCACTTCCTTCAATGTGTTAAAAATGAGGTTCTTTTCCACCTCCCATAATGTAGAGCCTTGGGGCACTACATCGGGCGGATCAGCACCAGGCATTTCGCCTCCCTCAAGGCAGAGATGTTCTTTTCGTATAGTCCCTTTGTCAGCCATCAATACGACCCTTTCGATGACATTCTCGAGTTCTCTCACATTGCCGGGCCATGAATGGTTCTGCAACAACGCCGCCGCCTCAGCGGATAAAAGAGGGGTCTGCCTGCCTGATAGCTCTCCGTATTTTTTGAGAAAATATTGACAGAGCAAGGGTATGTCGCCCGTTCTGCTCCTCAGAGGCGGTATATGGACAGGAATAACGTTCAACCGATAAAAGAGGTCTTCTCTGAACTTCTTTTCAGAAATGACCTTTTTCAGGTCCGAATTTGTTGTGGCGATGATTCTCACGTCTACGGGAATCGTCTCCCTTCCTCCCAGCCTGTCAATTTCTCCCTCTTGGATCGCCCTCAAGAGCTTCGCCTGCAACTGCATATCCATCTCGCTTATCTCATCCAGAAGCAGGCTGCCTCCGTCTGCCATTTCGAATTTTCCCAATCTCCTCTGCATGGCGCCGGTGAACGCTCCCTTCTCATATCCGAACATTTCACTTTCCAAAAGAGTATGCGGAACCGCCGCGCAGTTGACGGCCACAAAGGGCATGGAAGCCCTGTTGCTGTGACGATGGATATACCGCGCGAACAGTTCCTTGCCGGTGCCGCTCTCACCCTGAAGCAGGACGCTGGACTTGCTTCTTGACACGCACTTGAGCAGTTCGAGTGTGGCAAGCACTTTCTTGTCGCAGGTTACTATCTCCTTCCCTGACGACTGTGCTTCCTCCCCATCTCTGACATGTCCCTCGTTTACCCCTTGCGAAAATACGTTTTTTACCACCGACTCAAGGTCATCAAGGGAAAACGGTTTCATAATGAAATCCGAGGCCCCTTCCTTCATAGCCTGAACTGCCGTATTCACCGTGCCGTAGGCGGTTATCACGATCACGTGCGTTCTGGGTGAAATCTTTTTTACCCCCTTCAATACGTCCATGCCGCCCATTTTGGGCATCCGCATATCCGTGATAACAACCTCAAACTGCCCCTTGCTGAATTTCTTCAGTGCATCGGCGCCATCCACTGCCGCCTCCACCTGGTAACCGCAGCTCACTAAGGATTCTGACAGGGCCATCCTCATGGAAGGATCATCGTCGACTACTAAGACCGGTCTCTCATGCATGTCTGTCACCTATGGTATTTGGATATTGTATTATTTCTGGTTTGCCGCTCTCCCGGAACAGGGGCACGGTAATAGTAAAGACAGTCCCTTCGTTTTCAGTGCTTTCCACATCGATGGAACCGCCGTGAGCATGTACAATGTTGTGGACGATCGCGAGTCCAAGCCCCGAGCCCCTTTCCCTCGTACTGAAGAAAGGATCGAATATCTTTTTCAGGTTATCGGCTGTGATGCCGACACCTGTATCCGAGATCCTCACCTCAACGCTTCCGTCTCCCTCTTCTTCACTACGAGATGAGACTACCGTCTCGATACCTAGACGCCCGCCGTCGGTCATTGCCTGTATGGCATTCAAAAGGATATTGAGCAGGACCTGCTTGAGCATCTCTGCATCACCGCGCACGCACGGATCAGCATTTGCGTATGCAACAGAAAGGACTATGTCCTCCTGTCTGACAATCGGATCGGAGAATTTAAGGACCTCCTTGATTATTCTGTGGAGATTGACCTTCCTCATCAGGGGATGTTTCTGCGTTGTAAACAGAAGAAGGTTGGAGATCTTGTTATCCATATTCTTTACCGACGCAATGATCTGTGACAGTCTTCCCTGATGCTCCTTGTCTCCTATGCCCTTCATCAGCAGCGACGCAAATAATTCAATGCTCCCCAAAGGGTTTCTGATCTCGTGCGCTATGTTTGCAGCCATCTCGCCCATGGCTGTTAACTTTTCCGTCCGTTTCGCCATTGCCTCCAACTTCTCGACCCTTGTAATGTCGCGAAGTATAAGGACCGTCCCTATGGTTTCTCCCTGTCCTGCGTTCATTGGAGACGCAAAAATCTCAATGATCCGGTCCCTCATGCTTACCTTTTTACCCGTGTCAGGAAGTTGGCTGCCAAAAGAGAGGAAATTTCTTTCCGAATCTGGAAGACTACCAAAAAGTTCCGCTATATGCCTGCCGGCCACCAGATGCTGGGGCAGATCGAAAAACTTCTCCGCCCAACTGTTTATCGTTGTTATTCTGCCATCAAGGTCCATCACCACAACACCAGTGGTCAGGCTTTCAAGAATGTTCCGGAGATAATTTTTTACATCCTCTTTTTCCGCAATCGTCCTCTTGAGCTCTTCATTTTTCAGTTCCAGCTCCCTGTTTATCTCCTGAAACTTCTGTTCGAGATTCGCAAATGAATTTTGCAGTCTTTCAGTGGCCTTATTAAATTCAATGAAGGACTTCTGCAGGAAACGATACTGGTCTTGTTCTATTTCTGTTTCATTCATGATGACTATTGCCCGACGGAGTCATATTTCTCGTTCCAGTCGTATTCTCTCTGTACGTAATCGGCGAGATTTGACCAGAAGCCTTCGCCGCCTTTGTTCTTCAATTCGGAAAGGCTCTTGTCCGCCATTTCTTGATTCTTTAACCCCGCATAGCCTCTGCCCACCCCGTACAGAGACCACAGGCCTTCGCTGCGGCCTGCAGCATATGTCGCCGACTGCTTGTACATGGAAATAGCCTCTTGGTATTCCTTCTTCTCGAAGAGACAATCTCCAATGCCTCTATAGGAAGCAACCAGGATGTCGACCGCGTACTTCCGGCTTTCTCGGTTATAGACTTCAATGGCCTTACGGTAGCTTAAAATCGCCGCATCCAATGAATTCATTGCCTTTAGGCAATCTGCATTTTTCAGGTATATTTCCGCCAGCCCCTCAATTCCTTCACCATTTGAGAGGGCCGTCGCATAAGCGAGAATGGCTTTATCGTAGAGACCCTTCTTGAAGTAGACATTCCCCAGTATCCTACTTATGTGCCGCTGTGTCTGACCGTCAGGCGATGCTGCTTTCACGGATGGTTTTGCGTGAGATTTGCTCCGCCCCGTTCGCTTCGGAGGCTGGTCCTTTTCCTGCGACGCAGAGGACAGCCTTTGCAGTATTTTCTCGACATTTTCGTAATGCCGTCTCTCACACTCGACATCTGCCATGGCAAGCAATATCTTGGTCCTGTCATCCGCGCCGACCGAGGTCTTCATCAGTTTTTCAAAGACATCGGCCGCCTCGTCATGGAGGCCGACCCGCCTTAGACTCTCACCCATCGCGAACGCCACCTTGAAATTATCTCCCGTGATCAAACCCTGTTCGTGAGATTTAAAATATATCTCCGACACTGCCAGATAATCCCCCCGCGAATAACTTTCATCCACGATCCTTTCGGCAGATGCGAGAAAATATTTCATGACCTCTTCCCTGTACCGACTCTTCGGGAATCGGTTGAGAAGAACATTGTAGGTTTCAAAGCTCTCTTTATGCCTGTCACTCTTGAAAAGCAGATGGCCTTTATGAAACAGCAGTTCTTCGGCATAGTCCCCCGACGAGGCGCCAGCCAGGAGGTTATCGTAAGTCTTTAGCGGTTCCTTATAGTTTTCCATACCGCAGAAATAGGCTGGCAATTTCAACCCCGGTTTGTTCACGCCAATGTTTGCCATCAGGATTGCGCTCTCCATTGCTTCACGGCTCTTGGGAAATCTTTCAATCAGCAGACTGAACACCTTTAGCGAAAGCTGAATTTGGTCCAGTTCCATCAAGGAGCGGCCTATTGCGAAGAGAATCTCTTTATTGTTCTCTCTTTCCGGATATACATTGACATAAAAGAAAAATAACTTCAGCGCATCGCGATACTTCATGCCGCGGAAGTAATGAAAGGCTATACCCAGGAGCACGCCTTCGGGAACGGTGTTCAAATCAGGCCACTTCTTCAAGGCATCGCTGTACCACTTATCCGCGGCCTCGTCCTGATTGAGTTGTGAATAGCAATCGCCCAGATTGAAATAGGCCGTCTTCACGTATTCCCCCTGAGGGAACTTGCGTACATAATCTTCTAACTTTTGAGCGCTCTCACTGAACTTTCGCGCCTTGTATAACATCTCGCCAATCCTGAAAGTGCTTTCCGGGACATAATTGGAGTCAGGATACTTCGCGCAGAGATTTTCAAATTCCCGCTTCGCTTCATAATAGAAATCGAGGGCTGCGTAGCTTGCCGCCGTCCTGTACAGGGAAATGATGTTGTCATCGCGTGAATCCGGATATCTCTGCACAACGTCCCTATAGAGATCGACGGCACTTATGAGACTGTTCCTGTTCCCTTTCATCCCGAGGAAATAGTGACAGTCCGCCATTGACCGCATAATCTTTTCTTTCCCCGCGGCCTCTCCCGACTGCTGGAGAAGGTTCTTGAGCTTGTCGAGGGCTTCATCATATCCGCCACGTCCCATTGCCGCCATGGCCTGATCATAGAGTGGATCGTTGGGTGTTGTGCCTACGCCCGGCGCCTTGGATACGTTTGGTTGAGCAGCCGGATGATCCATATCACTGCCGCTGCTGTCCTGAGTGGAACCGCCCAGCTGAAAAACGAGCGCCACAATCAGAACCGATGAAGTTAAGAATTTTTTCATTGTCTCATTTTTAGATAAATGGAAAGTCGGCGTCTCTTCCCGCTGAATTACTTCTCGGTTGTAATCTCATGATCTTAATGCCTCCGGAAAGAGCGAACCGGCGGTGTCTTCTTCTCTTACGTCCTCCTCGAAACGTCCGAATACTGAGATGTCCGGTGATAGTCCTCCACCGCAAATGGTTGAGCAATTTACATACCATCACAACAGGCTATCATAATTCTTTTAATAAACGGCGGGTTAAGAATGATTTAGACGCGTGACTCGTTCCTTTTCCTGGGCAGGATTTAGTCAAATACCCATCATCCCGGCCAAATTTTTGACCGGATATTTTACCTCCAACCTGTCCAGTAACATATCGAACCTAAGACTTTTTCGTCGAAAGGGAGTGGCCCGAGGGTTCCGCACTGCGACTGCTCGGTAAATATCAGGTGTGATAAGGACAGATAAAGAGTCAGAGAACCGCTGAAGGATTAATGGATGCGCTAGAGGGCTGCTTTGTTTTGAATACTTATCAGTAAGACCTTACTGGCCAATTTTAAATCTTTTTAACTTTTCAACAAAGGTCGTCCTGTTCAGGTTCAGTAGCTTTGCCGCCTTATTTTTTGCCCCTCCTGCCTTTTCCAGGGCCTTGGCAAGGAGGTCTTTTTCGAGTTGATCGACGAGGACATTATAGTCGATTCCCTCGTCTGTTATTTCCGTACTGTTCTTGACAAAACCTGGTGAGGGCGCCGCGGTGATCTTGTCGGGAAGGTCTGAGACCTCGATCTCTCCCTCTTCTTTCAGGACAACGAGCATCTCAATTAAATTTTCAAGTTCTCTGACATTGCCCGGCCATGAGTACTTGAGCAGGTAGTCCATCGCCTGGGGAGAAATTCTCACCACGGATTTCCTCTTCAGCTTGTTGAATTTCGTCAAGAAATGATTGGCAAGAATTGGGATGTCGACTTTTCTCTCCCTCATGGGTGGCAGATGAACCGGTATGACATTTATGCGGTAGAAAAGGTCTTCCCTAAATCTTTTCTCCTCTATCGCCTTTTCCAGGTCCTGATTGGTGGCAGCCATAATTCTTACATCCACCTGAATGGTCTTCACGCCTCCGATACGCTCAAATTGTTTCTCCTGAAGAACCCTCAATACCTTTACCTGCAACGAAGGGCTCATATCGCCGATCTCGTCGAGGAATATCGTCCCGCCGTTGGCAAGCTCGAATCTGCCGATCCTCGTGCGGAGTGCTCCGGTAAAAGCGCCCTTCTCATGACCGAATAGTTCGCTTTCGAGAAGTTCTTCGGGAATGGCCCCGCAGTTCACGGCAACAAGCGGAAAATTTATTCTCTCGCTATTGAAATGTATGGCCTTGGCAACCAATTCCTTACCCGTGCCGCTCTCCCCATAGATCATAACCGTGCTGTCCGAGGTAGCAACCTTTTCAATGGTATCAAAGACCTTCTTCATCCCATCGCTGTAGCCAATCATGTTCTCGAAATCATATTTCTTCTTAAGACTTCTCTTGAGAGATATGTTCTCCTGCCGGAGCTTCGCATAGGATAACGCCCTATCAATCGTGAGTATTACAAGATCATCCTTCAGCGGTTTGGTAATGTAGTCAAAAGCACCGAGCTTTATTGCAGCTACGGCGGTATTGATGGTTCCGTGGCCGGTGATTATTATGACTATATTCTCCGGGCTGATCTCTTGGATGAATTCCAGTAGCTGAAGGCCGTCCACATTTGGCATCTTCAGATCCGTAATAACAAGATCATACTTGTCCTCAATGAAGGCGTCCATTGCCTGCCGCCCATCCTCCACGGCGGTGACTTCACAGCCCTGACTCTTCAGCAAATCCAAAAGATTCGCCCTGCTCAGTTCGTTGTCCTCAGCAATTAATATCTTTGCGTTTTTCATGGTAGATTCTCTAAGTAGGTCCTTGTTCCTGACGATATTGAAAATTAAAGCGGCTTCCAAAGGCGCTTCATGTTAGCAAAAATTATCCAATAGTCAAATAGAATATTAGCATAATACCCGCTTATGATTAGAACTTTGAAGTCCACCGCCTTATTTGAAAAAAAGAGCTAAAGTTTTGTTTCTTTTGACCGATAGAATAGACGAGGCATATGAATACTTAGGGCGAGTTGAACGATGACCATTTCATCTTATCAAATCGATAACATTCTCAAGGCATACAGTAAACAGAGCAAGGTGAAGGTCGGGACGTCTCTGCAACCGGATGCCGCCAAGGGTGCACGGTACACCGATATTGTCACTCTGGAATCGGGCGATAAGACCGCTGTTTACGATAAGATTTCATACAGCCTGATGGATATTCTTCTGAAATCGAAGAAGAATGGCGACTGATTGCGATCATGCGCCTCTTTCCGAAGCAGGTCATGAAGTTCAGGAATGTCTTTTAAAATGAACCAAGTTATCTCGGGGAAAAAATCAGTACTGGTTGTGGATGACGATATCGGCACCAGATCGCTCGTCGTTGATGCCATATTGCAGACAGGTGCCTACGAAGTCACGGAAGCGTCAGACGGTGTCGAGGGCCTGGATAAGCTCGGGGAAAACGATTTTGACATGGTCATCTGTGACGTCATGATGCCCGGTATGAACGGCATGGACCTCCTGGACAAGATCAGGGAAATTAAACCTACAACCCACGTGATCCTTATTACCGCCTACCCGACAATCGGCTTGACGGTTTCGGCGATGAAAACGGGGGCTGTCGATTTCCTGGCAAAACCTTTCAACATCGATGATCTCTTGTACAAGGTTGACGTATATCTGAGGGCAAAGACCATACTCTCTGAGTACGATCGACAGCCGTCAGCTACTTCTTTAACGACCAAGCTCTCCGACTTAACGACACGCAGCTATATCTATGATAAGATTGAACTCACAAAAAACAATGATGAAATTTTCCAGGAAATGGTCGACCTTGCGCTGAAAGTAGTCGGCGGGGAAGCCTGTTCCATACTTCTTTATGATAAGGATCATCAGGAATTTGACGCGGTCGCCGTAAACGGGGTTTCACCAACTTTCTTCAAGAGCGTTGTCATGCCGTCGATATTCTCAGTATTGAAAGAGACGGTGCGCAAGAAGGAGCCCTTGCTCCGCAACCTTATAAAAAACTCTGCATATTCATCCGTCGTCTGCTCGCCTCTAAAGATAAGAGATCAGGTCTTCGGCATCATAGCGCTTTCTGGAAAAAGTAATGAGCACGTCTATACAGAGAGAGATCTTTATTATATCCAGAGCATCGGCAACAGAGCTTCTCTCAATATCGAAAACAGGCTTTTGTACGAGAGTCTTTTTACAAATCTCTTAAGTACGTTCCAATCCCTGGTTGCCTCGATTCAGGCCCGTGACTACTACACTGAAGAACACTCAATGAGAGTAACGGATATCGTACTCAGAATTG
>Ga0335081_10019949_pt1 | contig 10845 bp, 10 predicted proteins | sample Lox_Sample_35_FD_206713 | JGI IMG/M metagenome (GOLD analysis project Ga0335081, IMG submission 206713) | Soil microbial communities from Loxahatchee National Wildlife Refuge, Florida, United States - Lox_Sample_3.5 | ecosystem: Environmental > Terrestrial > Soil > Wetlands | place: USA... | reverse complement strand
TAGTTTTAACAGCCCACTCGTGGACGATAGTTCCATTACGGATATCACTGCATCCGAGTTGGTCCTATCGTCTAGTCTACCCTCGAACTCAACCTACTATTGGCGCGTGAGCGCATATAATTCCAATGGGGAATATAGTTCGTGGTCTGCCATTCGGTCATTCCGTACAAGTTTCCTGCCACCGACGCCTTTAACACCAGATAATAACAGCGCAATTTCGGTTCAAACGAATCGCCCCACCTTCACTTGGAGTGATCCGAATACTGCAGGTGTCACCGGTTACGCTATTCAGTTCTCCAGATCCAGCACCTTTGCTTCCGTTGCGATGACTGGCAGTTCCACCACTGCTAGTTTTACGCCTACTGCGAATCTTCCTTCGAATACCGTTTTGTATTGGCGCACGCAAACCAAAGGGGTCAATGGGCCGTCCCTCTGGTCCTCTCCAGTCTGGGCTTTTTTGACCGGTAATCCCCCGTCTGTGCCGGTTTTATCGAGTCCGGCAAACAGTTCACTTACCACCAATTACAACAATCCCACTTTCACCTGGAAAGCCAGCACTGTGCCGACCGGCACCTTCTTCCAACAATATGAAATTCAGGTCGCATCCAACACTGCTTTTTCTCCGCTGATCATTGATAACTTCTCGATCACCCCAACATATCAAAGCGGGATGACGCTCAATCCCAACACCAAATACTACTGGCATGTGCGTGCTTTCAACACCGACAATGACTTCAGCGGCTGGTCGGCGACTTGGTCATTGCGCGCTGCCCTCTTGCCGCCTACCCTCACCTCACCCGCCGGCACCATTCCAAGTTCAAACCTGCGCCCGGCATTCAGTTGGATTGACCCGAACGCATCTGGCGTCACCGGTTATACGATTCAAATCTCCAAGAATAGCACTTTCACTTTGATTATCGTGACTGGCAATCCGACCACAACCAGCTTTATACCCACTATCAACTTGCCGGTGGACATTCCACTCTATTGGCGCGTGCGGACCAAGGGCCCGAATGGACCTTCCCTTTGGTCCACCCTTAGTTCGTTCACTGAGCAGTAAGTTCGTGTTACGTCGAATGCGTTGCCGCCTGGCACGGAGCTAGCGATGGTTCATGGGCCAGCCGTAGCCCGTTAAGCGATTTTAGACGCAAAGACAAACCCTTTGATTTATTTACCACGAGCTAGATTCTTGTTTTGGATTGCAGAGTGGACAACAACCAATTGTTGTCCACTCTTATGTTTCTAATGGCCCAAGAGCCTCCGGAAGAAGGAAATAATCTGGTTGATGATTTCCGAAATGGAGGGCGGGGAAGCAGGATTTCCCGCGGGAGTTGGCGGAGTCGGCGTGAGGTTGTGAACGGGGTTGGTTGTTGCGACTGGCGTATAAGTTGCGGTCGCAGTCGGCTTGGGGGAGACATATGTGGCAGTAGCAATGCTAGTCGCTGTGGGCGTTGCCGCCTGCAAATGGACAATGTGAGGAGCGATCCACAATGCCCGATCATCATTTGGAGAGCCTAGAGCTGAGACGCCTAAGACGAATTCTACTTTCATGCCAGCCAAACGGCTCAAATCAATGTCCGCCTTGGAGTACATGCCATCGTAGAATTCACCGACAGTCCACAGATCGTTTTTCAATCCTGAAGAGTCAATGTAACTGATTCGGAAGAGGACGGAGCAAGTCTTGGCGCCGTTCTCACAGCTTGCAATTGCCTGCAAATGATCGCCTGCCTGTACCTGATAACCTGGATAGATTCCCTGAACGGATCCACCTTTCGCAAACTCGGGGAAAGTTAATAATGTGGGAAGATTCATAACGGTGCCGTCTTCGAGCTTGGCCTGGCTCAGCAAAAGCACGAATCCATTTTTGTCTCCATCCAGACCCGGGCAAGGTAAGAACGCGTGACCGTTTTCCCATTGAGCTGTGCAAGCGTTGCTAACAAAATCATACGAAACGGGGCTTTTTGAAATTGCTATCCCGGTCAGTGTCGCAACAGGTGAAGTGGTGGGAGTCATCGTAACGGTGTTGATGGAAGGCGTAATGACTCTAATCCTTACCCAGATGGGTTGATCGGCAGTATCACCAACGCCAAAGATTTTTCCACTTGGGGCTTCGAATTGCCAGTTTCCTTGATATTTGCCTGCAGCCTCGGGGGCGACTAGATTCATCGATAGGTCCACGGTCTGACCTGGCAGGACATTGGACGGCAGGTAAACAAAGTCGGGGCTGCTCAATTTGTCGCCAGCTACAAAGACCAGCTTATAGGCCGTCGTCCACGTGCAAGTGCCAACATTTTCTATCCTCCAGGTCTTGGTAAATGCTTCTGAGATATGCAGGATGGTTTGATCTGAAATGGTTATGTCGCTGATAAATGAAGCTCGATTGCAAGTGTCAATCGTTGGAGTTGGTGTATTGGAGGGTGTCCAAGTTACGGTAGGAGATGATGTTTCCGTCGGCGTGTTGGATGGAGTCCAAGTTGGAGTAAATGTTTTGGTAGGTGTGTTGGAGGGAGTCCAGGTGGGAGTGGATGTCTTAGTAGGCGTCCAAGTTGGAGTGGGTGTCTTGGTGGGCGTATTAGACGGAGTCCAAGTTGGAGTAAATGTCTTGGTGGGCGTGTTAGACGGAGTCCAGGTTGGAGTGGACGTCTTGGTCGGTGTGTTAGAGGGAGTCCAAGTTGGTGTAAAGGTTTTGGTGGGCGTGTTAGACGGAGTCCAGGTTGCGGTAGGTGTGTTGGACGGAGTCCACGTTGGGGTGGATGTCTTGGTGGGTGTGTTGGATGGAGTCCACGTTGGAGTCGGCGTCTTAGTCGGCGTGTTGGATGGCGTCCAAGTCGGAGTGGGTGTGTTGGACGGAGTCCACGTTGGAGTGGATGTCTTAGTCGGTGTATTGGATGGCGTCCAAGTCGGAGTGGACGTCTTGGTGGGTGTGTTGGATGGAGTCCACGTTGGAGTCGGCGTCTTAGTCGGTGTATTGGATGGCGTCCAAGTCGGAGTGGGTGTTTTGGTCGGTGTGTTAGAGGGAGTCCAAGTTGGTGTAAAGGTTTTGGTGGGCGTGTTAGAGGGAGTCCAGGTTGCGGTAGGTGTGTTGGACGGAGTCCACGTTGGGGTGGATGTCTTGGTGGGTGTGTTGGAGGGAGTCCAGGTTGGAGTAGACGTCTTGGTGGGCGTATTAGACGGAGTCCAGGTTGCGGTCGGCGTGTTGGACGGAGTCCACGTTGGGGTGGATGTCTTGGTCGGTGTGTTGGACGGAGTCCACGTTGGAGTAAATGTTTTGGTGGGCGTGTTGGAGGGAGTCCACGTTGGAGTAAATGTTTTGGTGGGTGTGTTGGACGGAGTCCACGTTGGAGTAAATGTCTTGGTGGGCGTGTTAGAGGGAGTCCAAGTTGCAGTCGGCGTGTTGGAGGGAGTCCACGTTGGGGTATATGTTTTGGTGGGCGTGTTGGAGGGAGTCCACGTTGGAGTAGACGTCTTGGTGGGTATGTTGGATGGCGTCCAAGTTGCGGTAGGTGTGTTGGACGGAGTCCAAGTTGGGGTAAATGTTTTGGTGGGCGTGTTGGACGGAGTCCAGGTGGGAGTGGATGTCTTGGTAGGTGTGTTGGACGGCGTCCAAGTTGGAGTGGATGTTTTGGTGGGCGTGTTAGACGGCGTCCAAGTCGGAGTAGATGTCTTGGTCGGTGTGTTGGATGGCGTCCAAGTTGGAGAGGGTGTCTTGGTTGGCATGTTGGAGGGAGTCCACGTTACGGTAGGAGATGATGTTTCCGTCGGTGTATAGGACGGAGTCCACGTTGGAGTTGGTGTCTTGGTTGGCGTGTTAGAGGGAGTCCAAGTTACGGTAGGAGATGATGTTTCCGTCGGTGTATAGGACGGAGTCCACGTTGGAGTTGGTGTCTTGGTTGGCGTGTTAGAGGGAGTCCAAGATATGGTAGGAGATGATGTTTCCGTCGGTGTATAGGATGGAGTCCAAGTTGCGGTAGGCGTCTTGGTGGGTGTGTTAGAGGGAGTCCAGGTTGGAGTCGGCGTCTTAGTTGGAGTGTTGGATGAAGTCCAGGTTGGAGTCGGCGTTTTGGTCGGTGTATTGGATGGCGTCCAAGTCGGAGTGGGTGTCTTGCTTGGCGTGTTGGATGGAGTCCAAGTTGGAGAGGGTGTTTTGGTCGGTGTGTTGGAGGGAGTCCAAGTCGGAGTCGGCGTCTTAGTCGGTGTATTGGATGGCGTCCAAGTCGGAGTGGGTGTGTTGGACGGAGTCCATGTTGAAGTTGGCGTCTTGGTGGGTGTGTTAGACGGCGTCCAAGTTGCAGTGGGGGATGGTATTGCAGCGGCAATTCTGGTTGGCGTATTGGATGGCGTCCAAGTTGGAGTGGATGTCTTGGTCGGCGTATTGGAAGGAGTCCAAGTCGTGGTTGGGGATGATGTTTCAGTCGGCGTTTTAGTTGGCGTACTGGATGGGGTCGCCGTAAATGTTGGCGTCAGGGTTGGTGTCAAAGTAAACGTTGACGTGGGAGTATAAATCACGTCAAGGCAGACTGGAGATGAGTCATTTTCACTGTTGGGATCGCGGGTATGTTTGTATGCATCATAGATTTTCACATACTTTACGCCTGGAAACTGCTTCAGCATCTTGCTCAGTGGGCTCGAAATGTTATAGGATGTTCCATTCGTCTCGCAATCGCCGGTTAGATACACGCGCAGGATGTCCCCATCAAGTTCGAATCGGCGATATCCGACAAAACCATTTTGAATCGCGACTAGTCCTTCCGACTGCTCTGTAGCACTGGGGCCCTTGAAGTATTGATCCAGCGCGCCCGCCATCGGTTTTTCCCAAGAAGGAATCTGGCGGGTAACTGATTGTTCATAAGGTGGAATCCCGCTGGTCAATCGCTGTTGATCGGTAAAATAAACTTGAACCCCAACAGACGCTGGTATCGGCGTAGAAGTGGGGGTCAGCGTGGGGGCTAAAGTAGCTGATGCGGTTGCAGTGGGGCGGGATGTTGCACTGGAAGTTTTGGATGGAGTCACGGTGAGGGTTGAAGTGGGTCTCTTCGTCGGCGATTCCGATGGAGCCGATGTCTGCGTGGGAATCGTTATTGGTTTCGATCCGTTGGCACTTGCCGTTGCAGAGGCCAGCGAAGATGAACTTGCAGTGGGAGAAAAAGATTCGGTCGCTAAACTGGCGGAGACGGAAGCTGGCGGAGATCCACGCGTGAGGCTGAAACTTATAAAAGCGACAGCCACAGCGATGAAGAGGAGGCTAAATCCAAATAGCCAGCGCGCATTCCGGATATAGCTATGCCGAGAGCGAAAATTTGCCAGCCGTCGGCTGGCCTGCATTGCACGAATACCCAACCCGTAGCTAGCGATCGCTCCCAAAAAGAGGACGATTGCCCCGCCTAGAATCACCAAAATTGACATCACTGGAATTATAGCATTTCCGCGTGGCTATTCTATTGCTTCTTTGCCTGCCGACCCGCCTGGTACGCGTCGAGCCCCTTTTGTTGGTAAAATGAATATATGGATCCTATCTCTGAATCTCTTCTCGAAATACGCGAGCATAATGGTCCCGATTACAAGCCATTAATTGATTATCAATCATGGCGCGTAGCGCTGATGAATTACACCGCGGATCTCCTGCCCGAAAAAATCAGCCGGATGCAAAAGCATACAGAAACGGATGAAGTCTTTGCGCTTCTTGCAGGGCAATGCATCTTGTTTCTCGGCGAAGGTGATGATCCGGTAACCTGCATCCATGCAGTCGATATGGAACCGTTCAAACTTTATAATGTGAAGAAGAATTGCTGGCATTCGCATACGTTCAGTGAAGATGCTAAAGTGTTGATCGTCGAAAACCATGATACAGTTGAGTCCAATTCGCCCTTCATTTCGTTGACCGCCGAACAGCAAAAAGAACTTCTTCGGAAAACAAAAGAACTCTGGCGCTAACGCCAGAGTTCTTGTTAGCATGGCTTACGATTAGATTCGATATGGAATAATTAAGAGCATGGTGCACAGCATATAAACCGATGCGTACTTATAAAGCCGTAAGTTGGTTTGGTCGGAGGGATTGAAGACAACAGTTGCTGCAAGAAAAAGAAGGACGGCGCTGAGTACAATGATCAATGCCAGAATTCCTTCGGCCACGCCAATCCAAATGGACGCAATGCTCATGGCGAGACCCGCGATGATGCTTGAAGTCGCGATGGCGACGCGTGTGAATTGATTTCCATATGTGGATGGAAACGTAGGAACGCCAGCATTCTTATAATCGTCGAAGAATTTTAAACTAAAGGTCAAGGTGTGAGTCGGAATCCAAAATAGTATTGCCAAGGCAAGAAGGATCCCAATCGGTTCAATCTTGCCGACAGCCAGCACGCGTCCCGAAAGCACCGGCATCGCTCCTGAAATTCCACCCCACACGATTGCCCAGCATGTGCGGCGTTTGAGCCATATACTATAAATCACTACATCGAAAAATAAACCGGCGAAGACCACCAGCCCATAAAGAAGATTCACCGAAAATGCCCAACCGATTCCGATGATGGATACAATTAATCCAAGCCGCAGAACTTCATCCGAAGTTACCTGCCCGGCTGATGTCGGGCGTTTATGCGTACGCTTCATCTTCGCGTCAATATCGCGATCCCACCACATGTTCAAAATAGTCGAGCCGCTGATCGCAAGGAATAAGCTTGGGATCAATTGCAAAAAGTTATTCCAATTGACTGGAGCATGTGCGCTTAGATAACCTGCCGCGCCAGTCATCAACAATAAACCAGTTTGCAAAGATTTGATCAGGGGCCAGTAGAGATGGAGTTTGTTCGCGATGGTTTTCATGAAATGCTCCTTTAAGAATGCGTGCCGAAGTTCAACTTAATAAACAGGGGCAAGTATACATGTTTCCGCCTCCATCTGTCCATGCACTTAGCCTTTGCTCATTCTGTGATTTCTAAAATAAATTCTCGTCATGCTTGAACAAGTCGTCTGTTGTCTCGCGGCGGACGATTTCTTTAACGCGACTGTCCTCGAGCCACAATACTGCCGGGCGTCGCGCCCCATTGTAATTCGATGACATGCTCAAGTGATATGCGCCGCTGACTGGAATTGCGATCAATTCGCCTTCTTCGACTTTCGGCATGAGCAGGTCTTCGATGACAACATCGCCTGATTCGCAATACGGTCCCGCGATGGAAACCTTTTCGCTCATTTCTCGACTGAGACCGGCTACCGTTAAACAAGAATATCGCGCGCCGTACAATGCATACCGCGAGTTATCCGCCATGCCGCCGTCGGTCAACAACCAAGTTCGTTTGCCGCGTCGTTTCACCGCACCGACGCGATAAATTGCAACTCCGGCGCGCGCGATCAGACTTCGACCCGGCTCAAGATGAAGATGAGGAAACGATAAGCCGCGCGCTCTGCATCCTTCGATCACTGATTCAGAAACTCCGCGCACATAATCTTCAATCTCGGGTTGTGGCAATTCATCTTCGTGATATGCCACACTCCATCCGCCGCCAGGGCAAAAATGCCATTCACTCTCAAAGACAATTTGCTTGGATAAATCCAACGCCAATTCGATTGCTGGGATCAATGGTTCGGGATTTCGGAAGTTGGAGCCTAGATGAAAATGAATCCCGTTCAGGTGTAAATGATTTTCTTTGCAAAGCTCAGCAGCTTCGATGATTTCCTCGCGCGTCATTCCAAATTTGCTATCATATTGACCGGTCTGCGTGTGAACATGATGAGTGGCTACTGCGATACCGGGCTGAAAGCGAAGCCAAAGATCAGGGAATTGAGATGGGTGAAGAGTGAAAAGTTCTGTGAGACGATGAAGCTCGGCGAGGTTATCAACAACGATGGTACCCCCGTTTCGAATTGCAGATTTTAAATCGGTAATGGATTTGTTCACTCCATGTACGAGGATGTTTTCGCGTTGTGCGTTGCCTGCAACTGCAATTGCAATCTCACCTTCACCGGTGCAATCGAGCCATAAATGATGTCCTTGAGTCCATTGTGCGATGGCTTTGCATAGAAAGGCTTTGCCCGCGTATGTGATATCCGACGCGGCAGGATAATGTGCTTTCAACGCCCCTTTGTACGCGGCGACGGAGGCGTCCATCGTGGCGCGATCATAAATATATAACGGAGTCCCGTACTGGTCGGCGAGGGAGGCGAGGTCCTGACTCGCCATGGTCAGCGCGTCATTTCGAATGCAAGTCGAATCTGGAAATAGCGCCAGCCGCTCAGAGATCAAGAAGGGCCCGGATTTATTGATTGCCAAAGAAGAGATTCCACCAGATTTGCCAGTTTGGCATGGGGGTTGGCGAGGGAGTCGCTTCGGATTGTTGAACGGGTGCACTGCCAGCCGACCCCACCGGTATGACGGCTTGATCACCAGGTTGACTGTAGTGCCCATCTTGGCGCGCCCAATCCTCTACGGCTTGGTCGGAAGTGGCATATGCAACTTGTGTTTGTAGTGCCGTATAGGTCTGCATCCCCTGTGTCGCTTGAGTTTGAAGAATGCCGTCTTGTTTCTGCAGGCGACCAAGTTCCTCCAAGCGGTTGTTAAAATCTATAATGACCAGAATAAGGATGAAGATCACAGCAAACATAGCGATGCGGCGCGGATTGATGGGAAAGTGATCCATGGCTTTATCTTACCCGTTGTTGAGAAGGTTGGCAAGAACGCAACCTTCTGTTACAATCAGCCCCCGTTGAGCGTAGTACCCTTCGCTGCAACGAAAAATCTCCTGTCAGAAAGGGCTTGAATGAAATGAAAGTATTGTTGATCAAGGACGTTTATAAATTGGGTCGTGCCGGTGATGTGAAGAAGGTTGCAGACGGATACGGCCGCAACTTTTTGCTGATGCACGGAATGGCGGTCTTAGCCACGCCCGGCGCGATGACCACCGCTGAAAAAATTCGCAAGCAGGCTGAAGTCAAACGCGCCGCACAGAACACCGAGCTTAAAGATTTGGCTGACCATATCAATGGCATCACGCTGACGTTTTCTGCCAAAGCTGGTGAAACAGGAAAACTCTACGGCTCGATCACCACACAAGACGTTGCAAAAGCAATTGAAGAGCAAACGCGTTACGAAGTCAAACGACAACAGATTGATATGCAGCCTATCCGCGAAGCGGGCGAATTCAAAGCGCATGTCCGCTTGACGATTGATCTGGTGCCCGAGATCAAGATCATCGTTCACCGCGAAGGCGAAGCGGTAGAAGCCGAGCCAGAAACCGCGCAGACGACCGAAGAAAAACCAAAGCGTGCGCCGCGCGGTAGAAAGAAAGCCGCAGAGACAAAACCTGCTGAGGCCGAGTCTAAAGAGTAAGAATTGGTATCCATAAGAAATTCATCACCGGCTTATGATGAGCCGGTGATGTTGTGTTGCATAGTACCGCGCAATCAGGTAAGGCTGAAATCCTGATTTTGGCTTATAGAGCATTCCAGAAACTTTACTTGTTTGTGAAAGAAGCGGTAAAATAGAAATGTAATCCCATGACTGAATCTATCGGATCGACACTCAAACAAAGGCGGGAAGCGCGGCATCTTTCTATTCAACAAGTCGCAGAACAAACGCGCGTTCGCATGCATTATTTGCAGGCGCTCGAGAACGATGACCTTTCTGCGATTCCATCTATGGCGCAAGCGCGCGGCTTTTTGCGCATCTATGCCGAGTTTCTGGGTTTGAAGCTGGATGATTTGTCTTCGGTGTCACGTTCAATCGAATCGCAAGCGATAACATCAACAGCCGCTTCGCTTGCGGAAGCGTTACCGGCTCCGGCTCAATCCAATGTATCCGCCTCTGATTCTCGACCGCGCCCAACTTTCTTTGGCGGCTTGCGTGACCGCTTCGCGCGGCGTCCGGCATTAGAAGATGTTTCTCATGAACCTGAACCTTCCACTTCATCAGAGCCACAAGCTGAGCCTGAAGTATTCGTTCCTGTTCGCTCCCATGAAGAATTGCCCGCCGCACCTGAACAGACCCATGCGCCTGAACCAGTTGTCAAGCCCGCGCGCGTTCGAAAACCTCCAAGCAAAAAAACATCCAATAAAAAACCCGTGAGAACGAAGGCGGAGACAAAGACCCCAAAGCCAGCGAAACCATCGAAGGTGAGCGCCGGCAGACAAGCGCGAGTAAAAAAAAAGATAACGGATTTCCTTTAGAGAAAGATAAGCTACTCGAAGAAACCATTTCTAAAGAAAAAGTCTTACCGGACGCGCACATCCTCGCTGCGCAAGTTGAGTTCCTTTCGTCCGCGCCGCCGATGGACGAAGATGAGTCTCAAGCCGGCGCAACCCTTGCCTCGAACGAAAAGCCATTCGGCGAAACATTCGCCTCCGAGGAAGCCTCGCAAGCAAATATTGAAAATAAAGTTCAGTCTGTCGCGCCTCTTGATGCGAAAGCCTATATCGCTGATGGGCGCGCCGCGCTTTCAGCGTGGATGCTGAGATTTAGAGAATCGCTGAACCGGATCAGGGTTAAGCAAGAAGCGGGGAAAGAATCTATTGAAGAAACTCAACAAGAAACGATTGGGTCGAATGTTAAAGAATTCAATCCAATCATAGAGTCTGCGGACTCAGCGAAATCATCGCAGGAAATCTTTAACGAACTGGGTCACCAATTGCAACAGCGGCGCGAAATGCTAAGCCTGACCGTTGAAGAAGTGGAACGGCATACCCATGTGCGCGCGGCATTTCTGCGTGCCTTGGAACGAGGCGCATTGGAGGAATTACCCTCAACAGTACAGACACGCGGGATGTTTGCTAACTACGCCAGCTTTTTGGATCTTGATGTTGATTCGCTTTTGCTGCGCTTTGCGGATGGTTTGCAAGTGCGGCATCGCGAGA
>Ga0335081_10019948_pt1 | contig 10845 bp, 13 predicted proteins | sample Lox_Sample_35_FD_206713 | JGI IMG/M metagenome (GOLD analysis project Ga0335081, IMG submission 206713) | Soil microbial communities from Loxahatchee National Wildlife Refuge, Florida, United States - Lox_Sample_3.5 | ecosystem: Environmental > Terrestrial > Soil > Wetlands | place: USA... | reverse complement strand
CCAGTGGCAGCCAGTAGGTTTCCTGATAGTCCGGAAGGTGCGGCCATTTGCTGTTGCCGATCCGGCTTTCCGTCGGAATGCCTTCAAGTTCCGCCGCGTACTCCAGGAGCACGGCGAGCGACGCTTCATTGAGACTATCCCAGCTGACTATCGTTTTTGGGCAGTTGAGCCAGGGCACGAATTCCGTCGTGATCAAAGCCCCGACTTCTTTCGCGACGGTTAGTGCCGCTGCCGTTGCGAAAGCTCCTTCGATACGGCCGACGCTCAGAAGATTCGACATCTCACGAATCGCAAAGTCGAGGAAATCGAAGCCCGCAAGTGTGGCTCGGATTAACTGGCTGCAAAATCCGCCGCGCCGATCGGTGGGCCCATTCTATCGCGTTCTTTGCGCCGGGGCTCGCCAGCCCGTAAGACACGATGGCCGGCGCGCAGCAGGGCCAGCGCCATGACGCGCCCCAGCCCGCGCCCGGCTCCAGTGACCAGCGCAACACGTTCAGTCATTTTCCCAACCTTTAAGGATCGCCGGAACCGCAGCGGCGAGCGTAGCCCGGATCGAGCGGTAGCGAAATCCAGGCCCTCGCGAGGCCGGACTTGATTTCGTTTTACTAAATCCGAGTTCCACATTGCCATTGATCCGCTTTCAACTGTTCCCCAAATGTGATACAGTGCTCCAAACCCGGAGATTGGCGATGGCCAAGAGCGAGATGATCAGAGCGCGTGTCGAGCCAGCGCTGAAACACGATGCCGAAGCCGTCCTGGACAAGCTCGGCATGACGCCGACGGAGGCGATCACGCTGTTCTATAAGCAGGTGACGCTGTACCGCGGCCTGCCTTTTCCGGTGCGCATCCCGAATGCGGCCACGCGGCGCGCTCTCCGGGACGCCCGCAGCCGCAAGAACATCGAGACCTTCGATTCCGTGGCGGCTTGGGCCAAGGCGGCGCGTTCGGCGTGAGCCCGGTCCGTGCGCCGCGTTGCGCAGCGAAAGCAATTCCGCAATGACGTCAGGCGCCAAAAGCGCCGCGGCAAGGATGTCGAAGAGCTTGTCGCGGCGGTCGAACTGCTGGCTGAGGAAGGCTCTCTTCCGGCGGCATATCGTCCGCACAAATTGTCCGGCGAGTGGCGCGGCGTTTGGGAATGCCATATCGAATCCGACTGGCTATTGATTTACGCGGTTACGGACGAGGAAGTGCTTCTGATCCGCACCGGCACCCACGCCGATCTTTTCGACTGAAATGAAATGACCGAATCGCTTGACCCCCGCCAATACCGCCCGCACGTCGCGCGAAACCGCGATGCGATCCTCGATGTGTTGCGCCGCGTGCTGCCGCCAAAAGGCGTGGTGCTCGAAATTGCGAGCGGCTCCGGCGAGCATGCAGCCTATTTCGCGCAGAGTCTCCCGGCGCTCGATTGGCAGCCGACCGATCCGGATCCGGACGCGCTGGCCAGTATTGCGGCGCACCGCGCCTATGCCGGGTTGGCGAACCTGCTGGCGCCGCTTCGCATCGACGTGACGGCGAAGGAATGGCCGGTCGATCGCGCTGACGCTGTGATGTGCTGCAACATGATTCACATCGCGCCGTGGGCGGCGTGCATAGGCCTGATCGCCGGCGCCGCGCGTATGCTCTCGACCGGGGGTCTGTTGTATCTGTACGGTCCCTACAAGATCGGCGGCCGGCACACCGCGCCGACCAATCAGGCCTTCGACGAACAGTTGCGGGCGCGAGACCCCGCCTGGGGCATTCGCGACCTCGACGATGTCACGGCGCTCGCCGGGCGCCATGGCTTCACGCTTGCCGAAACCGTACCAATGCCGGCCAACAATCTCAGCGTGATTTTTCGGCGCGGGGCATAGCATGTAGGATGAGGTTGAGCGCAGCGAAACCCATCATCAAGCTTTCGGATACAACAAAAGCGCCAAGGTGATGGGTTTCACTTCGTTCAACCCATCCTACAGACCCTCACTCCAGAGAAATATGACTGTCGGTAATTACCTTCTTCCACTTGCCGTATTCGTCCTTGATGAACGCTGCTGTCTCCGGAATGCCGCTCTTGCGCGGCTCGACGCCGAATTTGGCGAACGCGGTTTTCAAGGCGTCGGCCTGCACCGCTTTTGCAACAGCGCCGTTGAGCGTGGCGAGCACGTCGGGCGGCGTCCCGGCCGGCGCGAACAGAACGAGCCATGTGTCGGCGACGAAGCCGGGCAGACCTTCTTCTTCGACCGTCGGCAAATTGGGATAGACCGGCGAGCGCACGTGCCCGGTGGTGGCGAGCGGGACAATGCTGCCCTTCTGCGTGAACGGCAGCGCGCCGGCTATGCTGGAAAACAGCATTTGCACCTTGCCACTCATCAGATCGACAAACGCCGGGCCGGCACCCTTGTAGGGAATGTGCGTGGCGTCGATGCCCAGCCGCTGCTTGAACATTTCGCCGGCCAGGTGGCCGGTGGTGCCGATGCCGGGAGAGGCAAAGTTGAGCTTGCCCGGATTGGCCTTGCCGTAAGCGACCAGCGCCGCGAAAGTGTTTATCTTGAGCTGCGGCGCCACCACCAGCACATCCGGCGACGAGCCGACCAGCGAGATCGGCGCCAGATCCTTGAACACGTCGAACGGCATCTTCTTGTGCAGGACTGGGTTGGTGACGATCGACGGGTCGATCAGCACCAGGTCGTAGCCGTCGGGCGCCGCATGCGCGACTGAGTCGACGCCGACGATGCCCCCAGCGCCCGGCCGGTTGTCGACGACGATCGACTGGCCGAGCACCGGACCGAGCTGCTGCGCCAGCACGCGGCCGGCGAAATCGACAATGCCGCCGGGCTGATAGGAGATCACAAGATGAATGGGCCGTGACGGGTAGTCCGCGGCATACGCTTGCGCAGTGGCGATACAGGCGGTGGCGAGGCAGCAAAACATGCCGACGATGCGGTCAAGACGGCTCATTGCAGGTTCTCCATCGGGCCCGGCTTTTTCCGGCCGCGGCACGGCTACTCGAGCGCCGGCGACGGCCTCCAGGTTTCCCGCGCATCTTATAGGCACGGGCCGCAGCCCTGTGCAGTCGCGATGCCGCATAGCGAACGGAGCACCAGCGGCTATTTCGGTGCGCGTACCGAACGGCCGCGCTGTCGCGTCCCGAGCCACCAGTAGAGCGCTGCCGTTATCAGCCCGGCCAGCGGGAATACGGCCGTCACCGGATCGGCCGTCCAGTGCATCAAGAAGGTGAAGAAGCTTTCGCTCGGCGGGCCGGAATCCGCGCCGCTGCTCCGCCACGCCATCACTGTCAGCGGCAGCAGCACCAAGCCGCCGAGCACGAGCCCGATCAGGCAGACCTTGAGGCCCGTCAGCGGCCATCGCAACGAAACGAGAAACAGGCAGGGCAGGAAGATGAATAACGTCGTGCCGTAGGACACGATGGCGCCGGGGATCAGCAGGATCAGGAAGCCCAGAATCGGGTGGGGACCGCCCAACGCACTGAATACCGCGCTGAAAATCACCGGCACGGCCAACGGTGCCAGGATCAGTCCGGTCCAACTGAAACGCATGGCCAGGTCGCTCCCCGGGCTGGTCCGCGCGGCAATGATAAGGTGCGAGGGTGGAAATGAAAGCGTCATCCGTCTAATAGGACGCCATGCTCCCTCTCTCTGTCGGCCAGATCGCGCTTTCAAATCCCGTCTTGCTGGCTCCCATGTCCGGCGTTACCGACGCGCCGTTCCGGCGCCAGGTGGCATCGCTAGGCGCGGGGCTTGTGGTCTCGGAAATGACGGCGTGCGCGGCGCTCGCTGGCGGCGGGAGGGCGGCGCAAGTCCGCATGGCGCGGCGGCGGGTCGAGGATCATGGCGCGGGGTTGCATGTCATCCAGATCGCCGGCTGCGAGGCGCGCTGGATGGAGGAGGGCGCGCGCATCGCCGAAGACTCCGGCGCCGCGATTATCGACATCAACATGGGCTGTCCGGCGCGGCACGTGACCGGCGGTCAGTCGGGCTCGGCGCTGATGCGCGATCTCGATCATGCGCTGACCTTGATCGAGGCGGTGGTTGGCGCGGTGCGCGTGCCAGTGACTCTCAAGATGCGGCTCGGCTGGGATGACGCGACGCGCAATGCGCCCGAACTGGCGCGTCGCGCGGAGGCGGCCGGCGTGACGCTGGTGACGGTTCACGGCCGCACCCGCTGCCAATTTTACAAGGGCCGCGCCGATTGGGCGGCGGTGCGTGCGGTGAAGGAGGCGGTGTCGATCCCGGTTGTGGTCAACGGCGATATCGAAAGTTTCGACGATGCCGACGCGGCGCTTGCGGCCTCCGGTGCCGACGCGGTGATGGTCGGCCGCGGCGCGCAGGGCAAGCCCTGGTTTCCCGGGCGGCTGGCGCGCTATCTGGCTGCGGGCGAGCGCGGATCGCCGCCGCCGCTTGGCGAGCAGCTTGCGCTGGTCAGTGCGCTGTATGGCGAAATGCTCGGCCTCTACGGCGTCGAACTCGGCTTGCGCCATGCACGCAAGCACCTCGGCTGGGCGCTCGACACGGCGGCGGCATGCGGTGCCGCGCCCGAACATCTGCTCAAAGGCCATCGCAGCCGCGTGCTGACCGCGACCGATCCGGCGCTGGTGCTTCACCTGCTTGCCGAGGCGTTCGGGGCGTTTGGCGATGTTGCGCGCGAGTCTCAGCCGGACGCTTGCGCCGCAAGCCCGAGATAAATCTCGCGCACCTGCGCATTGCGCTGCAGGTCCGACGCCTTGCCTTCCAGCGCGATGCGCCCGGTCTGCAGCACATAGGCATAATCGGCGATGCCGAGCGCCAGCGGTATCGACTGTTCGGCCAGTAACAAGGTCAGTCCCTGCCGGTGCAATTCGCCGAGCGTGTCGTAAAGTGCATCCACCACGGCGGGCGCGAGGCCGAGGCTTGGTTCATCGAGCATCAGCAGACGTGGTTCGCTCATCAGCGCGCGGCCGACCGCCAGCATCTGCCGTTCGCCGCCTGACAACGTGCCGGCCGCCTGGCGGCGCCGCTCGGCAAGCCGCGGAAACAACGCATAGACCCGCGCAAACAGCGCATCGAGGTGCGACCGGTCGGCGAGCGCCGTGGCGCCGAGGCGCAAGTTCTGCTCGACCGTCTGCGTCACGAACAGGCGCCAGCCTTCCGGCGACAGCGCCAGCCCTTTGCTGACGATCGCGTAGGCGGGCTGTCCCGAAATTGTCTCGCCGCGCCACTCGATGCGGCCGCCGGCGGGCCGGAGCAGTCCGGCGATGGCCGACAGCGTCGTGGTCTTTCCCGCGCCGTTCGAGCCAAGCAGCGCCACGATCTGCCCGGCCTCCACTTGCAGGGAAATATCGGCGACGCCGACGAGATCGCCGTAGCGCACTTCCAGATGTTCGACTTTTAGCTCAGGCATGACGCGCGCCGCGGCCCAGATAGGCCTCGATCACCGCCTCGTCCTTGACCACCTGCTCGGGCGTGCCGCTGGCGATCACCTTGCCTTGATTGAATACCAGCACGCGACGCGTGAGCGTCATGATCACCTCCATGATGTGCTCGACAATGACGATGGTCACGCCGGTCTCGTGGATGCGCCGCACCAGCGCGATGGCCTCGCGCAGCTCGGTTGGCGTCAGCCCGGCGAGTGCCTCGTCGAGCAAGAGGAGCCGCGGCTCGGTCGCTAGCACGCGCGCAATCCCGAGCCGTTTGCGGCCCGGCGTGCCGAGCGAGCGGCCGGGCTGATCGGGCCGCAGCCCGGTCAGTTCGACAATGCGGCGGGCATGCTCGCGCGCGTCGCTCCTGTGCGGATGGCGCAGAAACGCGCCGACCATGACGTTGTCGAGCACGGTCATGTCCTCGAACGTCATCGGCACCTGAAAAGTGCGCCCGATGCCGGCGCGGGCATGGCCTTCCGGCGTTGCGCGCGTGAGGTCGGTGCCGTCGAACAGGATGCGGCCCGAGGTCGGCAGCGTGTCGCCGGCGAGGCAATTGAAGAACGTCGATTTTCCTGCACCGTTCGGGCCAATCAGTCCGACGATCTCGCCTTCCTCGACCGTGAGGTCGGCGCCGGCCACCGCCCAAAAGCTGCCGAACGCCTTGGCGACGTCGTGCGCTTCAAGCAGCATGCGCGCGTCTCCATACGAGGGCCGCCACGCGGCGCCACAGGTCAAAGAGGCCGCCGGGCTCGAAGCGCGCGATCAGCACGATGATGCCGCCATAGAGGATGAAGGTCAGTCCCGAGCCGCCGCCACCGAACCACGTGTTTGCCGCAGTCTGCAGCGGAATCAGAATGAGCGCGCCGACGAGCGGGCCGAGCAGCGTACCGGCGCCGCCGAGCGCGGCGACGATCACCATCTGCACCGAGACCAGAATGCCGAAGCCGGAATCGGGATCGATGAAGCCGGTCTTCACCGCATAGAGCGATCCCGCGGCTGACGTGAACGTCGCGGATAGCGCGAGCGCCTTGAGCTTGGTCAGCCGCACCGGCACGCCGAGGCTACGCGCGGCGCGTTCGCTCGCCTTGATGGCGCGCAGATAGAAACCGAAACGCCGCCGCCCGACTTCGAACGTCACGAACAGCAACAAGCCGAGTACGCCGAGGAAGATGTAGTAATAGGCGAGGTCGCCGCGGAACGTCAGGTCCCACCAGCCGCGCGCCACAGCCGGGCCCTGCAGGCCGATAGCGCCGCCGACCAGCGCCCAGGTGCCGAAGAAGATGCGGATCAGTTCGGCGACCGCGATGGTCGCCATGCTGAAATAATGCCCGCTGAGCCGGAAGGTCGGCATACCGATGACCACCGCAAGCGTCACGCTCAGCACGATGCCGACAGGGATGCCGGCAAGCGGCGGCCAGCCCCACTGCGTGTAGCAGAACAACGGCGCGTAGGCGCCGAGGCCGAAGAACATGCTGTGCCCGACCGAAACCTGTCCGGCGTAGCCTCCGACAATGTTCCAGGCCGAAGCCGAGATCGCCGCGAGCAGGAACGCGACGCCGATGTCGCGATAAAACGCATCGGAGAACACCAGCGGAAACAGCAGCAGCGCGGCTGCGAGCAAACAAACACCGACGCGCGGGGATACCGGATGCTTCACGCTTTCCCCATCAGGCCTTGAGGCCGCAACCAGAGCAGCGCCACGAACAGGCCGTAGACGACGATGTCCTTGTAAATGGCGCCGAGCCAGTAGGCGGAGATCGCCTGGATCAGGCCGATGATGAGCCCGGCATAGAGCGAACCGAGCACGCTGCCAAAGCCGCCAAGCGCCACGGTGACGAACGCGATCAGGCCGAATGTCTCGCCGACTGTCGGCGACCAAGGATAGGCTGTCGCCAAGAGCGCACCCGCAATGCCGGCCGCGCCTGCCGATAGCCCCCAGGCCAGCGCTTGCATGCGATCGGGCCGGATGCCCATCAGCATCGCGGCAGCGCGGTCTTCGGCCACTGCGAGGAGCCGGCTGCCGATCGTGGTCCGGGTGAGCAGAATGTGGAGTGCGATCGTCAGCACCACCGCTGTCAGGCCGGCGACAAGCTGCGCTACGGGCAGGAATATGCCGCCGAGATCGAGTGTGCCCGACAGCGAGGTTGGCGGCAGCGAAACGAAATTCGCCGAAAAGATAAAAAACGCCGTGTAGCGCAGCAGAAGCGCGAGGCCGAAAGTCGACAGGATCTGCGACAACATCGGTCCGCGCACCACATGGCGTATGAGCGCGAAATAGACGGCGACGCCCAGTCCGAACAGCGCCAGTGCCGCGGCCGCGCCAAAGCCGACCGGGCCGCCGCCGATATGCAGCACCACCAGCAGCGCCGCGTACATGCCGAGCATGACGAATTCGCCGTGGGCGAAGTTGATGAAATTCATCATGCCCCAGATCAGGGTGAGGCCCGACGAAAACAGCGCGTAGATGGCCCCGAGCAGAAGGCCGCCGACGATTACCTGCAGCAAAACCATTGATTGTTCCGCGACGCCGCGGTCCATCCACCCGTCACGCGGCAGTGTGACACCGGCGCCCGGTTCTGGCCAGCCGGTGACCGTTCAACTACCGCCGTTCTGGCTGGTCCTCGCGCCGGAGCGGCTCGCTCGGCGGCGGTTCCCAGCTCTGGCCCTGCTCGTAGCGCTTGGCGTAGCGATAGTAGGTGCCCTCGAAATTGCCGAAAGCGATGACGAAGCCGGCCCAGCCGTCGATGAAGCCGCGCTTGAAGATATAATGTTTCAGGAAAGCCCAGGCGCCGTGGCCGACCGCGCTCGCCATCGACACCCGCTTGCCGGCAAGCTTCGGCGCACCGAGCGACGAATAGCGGTCGGCCTTGCGCAGCACTTCACCGAGATTGCGAAACGGGAACTGCCAAATAGCGTTCTGGAGCGTGCCGACCGGTTTGTTGCTCAGGACTTCGTAGCCTTCGTGCACCGGCTCGAGCGTGTAGCGCATGCAGCCCTTACGGAACAATTGCGGCTGGCGGAAATTCGGATACCAGCCTGAGCCGCGAATCCAGCGGCCCATCATGTAATTGCGCCGCGGCACCCGGTAGGCGTCGTGCGCAGGCGTGCCCGCCAGAAGTCCGAGGATCTCGTCGCGGACTTCGCGGGTGCAGCGTTCGTCGGCGTCGAGACTGAAAATCCAGTCGCAGCGGCAGGCTTCGACGGCGCGATTGCGCAGATCGCCGAATCCTTGGAACGGCACCTGCACCACCCGCGCACCAAGGCTCGCCGCGATCTCAGCCGTGCCGTCGGTGCTGTTGGAATCGACAACGACGATCTCGTCGGCCCACAGCACGCTTTCCACGGCGGCTTTGATCTTGGCCGCTTCGTTGAAGCAGATGATATAGGCGGAGATTGTCTGCATGCGGCCTGTGCTTACGCCCGTTGCTTGCGGCGCGAAAGGTAGGGGCGCACCTGCTCAAGCACCCGCGCGGGCGAAATCCGTGTCATGCCGCCCCGCACCGGCCCGCCGTCGGGCACGATCGGGTGGATGTATTTGGAGTATTTCAGCACCGGGGTAGCGCCGAAAAAGCCGAACGCATCGGTGCCGGCGGCAGCCGCGAGATTGAGCGGGCCGGAATCGGTGCCGATGAACAGATCGGCGTGGGCGAGCAGGGCGGTGGCCTCCATCAGTTTCAGGCCGCATGCATTGATTGTGGCGGCGCCAGCCGTGGCGGCGATGAGGCTGTCAGCGCGCGCGATATTCGGGGCGCCGCCAATCAAGAAGACCGTGCCGGCCATTAATTGGCGCAAGCCGCTCATCAATTCCTTCCAGTAGGCGGCTGGCCAATCCTTGTCCGGATGCGATGCGGCGATCCCGAGCACCAACCAGGGCCGCGGCAGGCTCGCGAACCTTTCGCCGATCGCCGCGAGCGTTTCGCTCGGGATGCGCAGACCAGGCTCAGTCGTGGTGAACGGCACGCCCGTGTCGGCCATGAGCTTGACCAGCCACTCGATGGGGAAGTTATGAAAATGGCTCTGCGGGATGCCGCTGTTGGTGATGAAGCGGCGCTGCCCGGTCAGGCCGACGCCGATCCGCTCCGGGATGCCGGCGAGGAAAGCAGCCAGCGCCGGGCGAACGGTGCGGTCGAGGATCCATATTTTCCGAAAGCGGCAGCGGCGCAGCAGCACCACCAGGCGGATGAGATTGATACCGCGTTGCAGTTCCGAGCCGGAATGTTGGAAATAGATGGTCTCCGCAACGGCTGGCTCCGCCACGAGCAGCTCGCGCGCGCCGCTCGTCGGCGGGGCGAGAAACGTCACTTGGCCGCCGGGTGATACCGCGGCGATCGCGCGGATGAAGGGCAGGTGCCAAATGACATCGCCAATCCCGGGCTTGGGCTGAATGACCGCGTGCGGTGTCACGTGCGCTGTTGGGAGGGTTGCAATTGAACCCATTTTACCCGCGCCGGACCGGCCCGATCAACCGTGCGCGGAACTTTGCGAAATATGGCTTCTTGCGTGAGTGAAAGCCGGCCCGAGCGCTTTCCGAGACCGCCTCAGGCCAAGCGCTCCCGCAGCGCGGCGGACATCCGTTCCGCGCCCAGCACAATTACGAATATGATGATCAGCAACAGGGACACGTCGCGATACTGGAACAAATTCATGTCGGTGAGCAGTTGGAAGCCGATGCCGCCGGCTCCGACGAAGCCGAGCACCAGCGACGAGCGGATGTTCTCGTCGAGCCGGTAGAGGCTGATGCCGAGCAACGTCGGCAGAATGGTTGGAACGATGCCGTGGCTGAACACCTGCATGCGTCGCGCGCCAGTCAGCTCCAGCGCCTGGATCGGCGCCATGTCCATCTGCTCGATGGTTTCGGCGAACAGCCGGCCGAGCATCCCGACCGAGTGCACACCGAGCGCCAGGCCCCCCGGAAATGGTCCAAGTCCAACGGCCGTCACGAATAACAACGCCCAGACGAGGTCGGGCACCGCGCGCGTCAGGCCGATGATCGCTCTCGCCCCGTAATAGGCGTAGCGTGACGGCGTGATGTTCGCCGCCGCGAGCAGCGCCAGTGGCAGTGCCAACACGACGCCGACAATGGTGCCGAATAGCGCAATATCGAGGGTCTCCAGGGTCGGCCAGAATGCGGCGGGCAGCGCCGCGAAATCGGGCGGCATGGCGCGCCGGATCAGATCGACCATGCCGTGGACGCCGGTGATCAGATCCTGCGGCCGCGCCTCGACCACGATCAGCATCTGAATGATGACGGCGATGCCGAGCAGGATCAGGACACAGCGAATCGCCGTCACCAGGGCGTTGCCCCAAGCGCCCGCGCCGAACGTGGGCTTTACGGCCGGACGTGCGACATCGACGCTCATGCCGCCTCGTTGATGTAAAGCCGGTGCACGGCGTCGCGCGAGACTTGCGCCCGCGGCAGATTAAATGCGATCCGCCCGTTGCGGATGCCG
>Ga0335081_10019947_pt1 | contig 10846 bp, 8 predicted proteins | sample Lox_Sample_35_FD_206713 | JGI IMG/M metagenome (GOLD analysis project Ga0335081, IMG submission 206713) | Soil microbial communities from Loxahatchee National Wildlife Refuge, Florida, United States - Lox_Sample_3.5 | ecosystem: Environmental > Terrestrial > Soil > Wetlands | place: USA: Florida... | reverse complement strand
ATGTCGCGGCTACCCAGCAGCACGGTCATCCCAAAGCGGGCAAGCTGCCGGGCGGTCTCCTTTCCGATCCCCCGGTTGCCGCCGGTCACCAGAGTCAGTCTTGTCTCGTTCATGAGGCCAGCAAGCGGCGTAGCCAGGAGATCCGCGCGGCCTTTGCCGACCGGGATGCAAGTGCTTCCGGGACCCACTGGTCGAAGCTGTGGAATGCGCCGGACCACACGTGCAGCTCCGCCTGTCCTCCTGCACGCCAGATACTGGTCGCATAACCGATCGCGTCGTCCCGCAATGCTTCGACGGACCCCACATCTATGAACGCCGGGGGCAATCCCGATAGGTCGGTGGCTCGCGCCGGGGCCGCATAGCAGGAAACCTCGGACGTCGCCTGCCGGTCGCCGAGCAATGCGGTCCAGCCGGTACGATTGGACCGTCCGTCCCACAGCCCGGCATTTTCCAGCTGGCGCGCAGAAGCCGAGTCGCATCGGTCGTTCAGCATCGGGCACTCCAGGAGCTGTCCCAGCACCCTGGGCCCCCCGCGATCTCGCGAGAGCAGGCAGACACCCGCTGCCAGGGCGCCGCCGGCGCTATTGCCGCTTATCACGACGCGCCCGGGGTCGAGTCCGGCTTCAGCGCCGTCCCGGCTCAGCCAGACGAGCCCGGCGTAGCAGTCCTCCACCGGGGCGGGATCAGGATGCTCGGGCGCGAGCCGGTAGTTCACAGCCAGCACCGCTAGCCGCAGGGATTCTGCCAGGTCGAGCTGGCTCGCTAGTTCCGCCGTCCGGTTGTCACCGGCGACCATCCCACCGCCGTGACAGTTATAGATCACCGCATGGGGAGCCGGGACGGCGGTCGGCCTGCAGATTATCGCTGGAATCGTGGGAGCGCCGGCCGGGCCCGGCACCGTCAGCTCCTCGAATTCAAACGCGCCGCCACGGCGGATCTCCTCGTCGGTCAAGCGGCCCGCGAGCGTCCTGGCCCGGCGATCCGGGATGAGATCGGCAGTGAGCGGATGCTCGATGCTTGCCAAGATGGCCTGCAGCGGTTCCTGGAGTTCGCGGTCGAACGGTGGTGGAGGCCCCAGCGCCGGACCGCTGCCCGGCAAAGGCGGCGGGCAAGGACGGCCCCAGGCCACTCCGGCGTTCATACCGCCTCAGAGGCCGCAGAAGTGTGTTCCCCTCGCCCGCGGGCGGCATCTACGCGCGGGCGCCGCGGATGCCGAAGGTACAGGCCCCGGTAGAGGCACCGCCGGCGGTTCCCGAAGTCCCTGTAGGCCGTCCGTCCGTGAGAGATCCGGGTGTTGTCGAGGACAATGGCCTGGCCCCTCTCCAGACCCAGCTGGGCAAAGTAGCGGCTGCCTGGCTCGGCGGCACGGCGAAGGAACTCCACACCGCGAGGGAGATCATCCGCCAGGGCCTGATCCGGATCCGGAACCACCCACCTGTCGGTTTCGCTCACGCAGTAGCGGGCTATGAGTTGACCGTGTTGGACAGCGAAGGCGGGACCGGCCTTAGCTTCTGTGCAATCATTGATGTTTGCCTGGCGGACGAGGACGCCGGGCGTGGCCAGCGCTACGGCGGCACGCTGATCTGCGGCGGCCAGTTCAGCGTACGCGGCCGAGGAGTTGAACAGGTTGGTGTCACCGCCGTCAAAGGCGGGCGACTCGCAAAGCAGCACGGTCGCCTTTATGAAACCAATCTCCTGCAATGTGCCGTCACAGTGCATCTGCTGGCCGACGGTCCGGCCGAACGAAGGATGGTCTGCGTGGTCGGTTCCTGAGTTGAAAGCAGCAGAAATCCGCGACACAGGTGAGGCTTTCCGGCCGGCGATGGTGTAGAGCGGGGGCACAAACGGATCACCTAGCTGCAGAGCTTGAGCCAGGATCGTCGACGTCTCTGCCGATACGGATCCGGGGATGGGCCCGAACACAGCGAACCCGTACCTGTCATAGCGCTCGACGATCTGCTGCGCCTCCTCGGCGCTCAGGCCGTGTGTCCAGCCCAGCGGTACCGGACAGGCCGGGACACCGTTAAACGTTGTCTTAACCGCCCGCGCCGCAGCCAGCAACTGTTCAATGTGACGCTCTGCTTCACCTCGGCCGTTCATAGAACGGCTTTCGACAGGACTCGTTCGAGGCGTTCGGCGACGTCGTCAATAACCGTTTCGTCAATCGTCATGGGCGGCACCACCATGACGGCCGTCCCGGGCTGGCGCAGCAGAAGCCCCTCTGCTCGTGCTCGCTCCTTCAGGAGGGTAGCGGCTTCTACGGAAGAGAACTCCAGCACGACAATAAGGCCGAATCCGCGAACGTCAATCAGCTCACCCTGCCCGGCCAGCGGGGCCAGTCGGTCGGCCAGCCTTGCACCGAGCAGCTCGGCCCGCTCGCAGAGTTTCTCCTTGTCGACGACGTCCAGGACAGCGAGCGCGCCAGCGCACGCGCCAGCGTGGCCAGAGGTGGTGTGACCATACCGCAGACCGCCGATCATGGGCTCGTGAGCGAAGCTCTCGTATACGTGGTCGGCGACGGTCACCGTGGCGATCGGGCAGTATCCGCCGCTCAGTCCCTTGCTGGTCACGAGTACGTCCGGGACGGCGTCCTCGTGCTGGAACGCGAACATCCGCCCAGTGCGGCCATACGCGGTGAACACCTCGTCAAGGATGAGCAGTGTCCCGCGCTCGTCACAGAGCCGCCGGAGCTCCGCCAGAAAGCCCTTAGGCAGGACGATACCGCCGCCCACGTTAAGGAAGGGCTCGACGATGACAGCCGATGGGAGGTCCGCAGGGTTGCCGCCGATGGCCTGGTCAAAGGCTGCCAGCAGGCGGGACAGCAACTCGGGACGGCGTATCTCGGCCGGCGGCGCCGACAGGTCGACGTATGTGACAGTCAAGGGCAGCTGGAGCTGATGGCCGACTCGCGGCAATCTCGAAAGAGTTCGGCTCAGCAGGGTCGAGCCGTGGTACCCCTCGGCGAAGGCAACCATCCTCGATCTGCGCTGCCCCCGGTTCGACCAGTACCAGTTAGCGATCATCGCTGCTGCGTCGCAGCCCTCCGAGCCGCTGTTGACGAACAGTGTCTTGTTCAGCGTAGCGGGCAGGTACGATGCCAGGCGCTCGGCGAGCAGGCCCGGCGCCTCGTGACTGGCGATGGACATGTCCACGCCATGCAAGCGGGAAAGCTGACTGCTGATCGCCTCGATGACGTCGGGATGAGCGTAGCCACAGGTGGAACTGAGCGACGACGCGTCGATATACTCATTTCCGCTGACATCCCAGACCTGGTGATTCTTTGCACGGGCTATCATTATCTCGGCGCGGTCAGCGCTCAGCGGCGACCAAGGATGCCATACGAATTCTCTGTCGCGTTCTCGTACCTGCGTCGGATCCGGGACGCTGGCACATTCCATCGCGTTTCTCGGATGCCGCGTCATTGACCTGCCTTTCATAGCGAGCTGAGCCGATCTGTGCCGGATCTGAGGTCAAGATGATGAGCCAGGGATTCTTGAATCAGGGCGAAAGGAGGGGCTTCAATAAGATAGAAGTGATTTCCCTGGACAACTTCCTCTCGGAAGGCGCCTGTCGTCAGCTCCCGCCACGGCCGCAAATCCGCGTGGATATCGACATCCCCCACGATGGTGGTCACCGGGTATGGCAGCGGCGATCCAGGCCGCAGAACATAGTTGTGGAACATCCGTGAATCGGCGCGGACGTACGGGAGAACCAGATCCTGAAACGCAGGGTCGGCAACAGCATTTGCGTCCATGCCGCCGAGTTCAAGCAGGCGTGTCAAGGTGTCACCGTCATCATCAGTGTCGTCGCCCCCCGCGGAGCGCGCAATTTCCATCTCCTGCCGCGGGGCGTTTTTTGATCCCGACGCGAACAGGTGCGCTACGCCTCGCCCGGCTGCTTCCAGCGCTCGTGCGGTTTCGAGGGCAACGGCGGCCCCCAGGCTGTGACCGAACAGCACTAATGGCACGCCGACCAGCCCAAAGACCGCCTCCGCGATCTGCCCCGCCAGCATGCACAGGTCGTTGGGCGGCGGCTCGTCGATCCGCTCACCGCGTCCCGGGTAGCAGACCGCGTGGACTTCGATGCCGGGCAGCTGCCGCTCCCAGCCTCGGAAGAACGACGCTGATCCGCCGGCATGCGGAAAGCAGACCATCCGGAACTGCGCACCGGGCTCGGGCCGATTGCACTGCAGCCACCGGCCGGACCGATCGCCGAGCACCGGGGAAGACCCCTCTGTTGCCGGAACGTGAGCCGCCGGGCGGCCATCCGTCACTGCCGACCCCGCAGCAGCGGATCGCCGTCTCATGCGTTCCCGGCGCGCTTGCAGGGCGCGTGCTTGTGTGGTCGCCTGGCCGGTCCCGGGGCCGATTACCGGCGCTTGCGTCCTGCTGCCCCTGACGGCGGCGGCCTGAGCGACGATAGTGGTGTGACGGAACAAGTCGACCACCGACGGGCGCACGCCCGTATGAGTTTCCAGGGCATCCTGCAACTGGAACAGTGCCAGTGAGTGACCGCCGAGTTCGAAGAAGTTCACCTCAGTGGGTATATCCGGCCTGTCGAGCACCGCGGACCAGGCCGCCGCGACACGGCCAAGCGTGTCGTCGCGTCCCTCGGGAAAAGCGCCGGCCGGCCCGGGCTCTGGCGCGCGGCCCGGCGGCGTATCGTCGGCCTGAGCCGTCGGCGTCGCCTTCTCCGCGAGCGCGGCGAGCCGGGCCCTGTCCACCTTGCCGTTTGTGGTGAGCGGGAATTCCGGCAGCACCTCGATGTGGGCAGGGATTAGCTCGGGCGGCATCGTGGCGGCGAGGTGGGATCTGATGGCGGGCACACTCACCCCGCTTGCGGCGATCAGGAACGCGACGAGGTTCGTCCTCTGGCCGTCTGGGACTACTGTCGCGTCTTGCACTCCGGGCGCCGATCGCAGACCCGACTCCGCCGCCCCAAGTTCGATCCGGCGTCCTCTGACCTTCACCTGAAGGTCACGCCGCCCGACAAACTCCAGCCTTCCGGCCCCGTTCCAGCGCACCAGGTCCCCTGTCAGGTACACCCGCGCGCCTGGCGCATCGTCGAAAGGGTCGGGCAGGAACACCTGCGCTGTTGCCTCTGGCCGACCGTGGTAACCGCGGGCCACCGCAACGCCGCCGACTGCGAGTTCGCCGATAGCTTCCCGCGGCGCCAGCCGATGCTCATCGTCTAGCACGTAGAGCCGGGCACCGGGAACGGGGCCGCCGATGGAGACCGGCCCTGGCTCGTCAAACCGCTGATAGCTGGCCCATACGGTCGTCTCTGTGGGACCGTACTCGTTCACCAGCGAAACCCCGCGCGTAGCAGCGAAGTGGCGCTCAAGCAAGGCTTGCGGTAGCGGCTCGCCCGCGACGACGACGGTCTGCAGCGAGCGCAGCAGATCCGCGCCAAGACGGTCCGCAGCGTCCAGGATGACCCGGTAGAGCGACGGCACGCACAGCAGCTGCGTCACGCTGTGCTGGTGTATCAGGCTAACCAGGGACGCCGGGTCGAGGACCTCGTCGGCGCTCGCGATGACGAGCCGCCCTCCGCTGGTTAAGGTACCCCAAATGCCCGCGGCTGAGGAATCGAAGGCGAGCGGCGAAACCAGGAGGAAAGTCGCCGGGCCCGGGTACACAGACCGACGGGCCAGGGTGGATGCCGCCAGGTGCCCATGTTCGACCACGACGCCCTTTGCCTCGCCGGTGGTGCCGGAGGTGTGGATAAGGTAGGCAGCGTCGCCCGGCTCGACCTGTACAGGCGGGAGAGTGTTCTCGCAGCCGGGCAATGCGAGTGCCTTCAGGACATCTTCAGCGCGCAGGACCGGCCCATCCCATCCCGGCGGCGGCTGCGCGGCGCCCGCCAAGACCACCGCGCTAACCTGAGCGTCGGCGAGCAACTCTGCGAGCCTGGCATCTGGGTGTGCCGACTCCAGGGGAACATATGCAGCCCCGCACCGCAAAATACCTAGCACGGCGGCGATCATGGCGGCTGACGGTTTCGCGAGCACCGCGACCCGACTTTCCCGCCGGACAGGTATGCCCCTAAGGTTTTTGGCTAACGCGTCGGCCCACGCGTCCAGCACCTGATAACTGACGCTGCTGCCACCGGCTTCGATTGCGATATTCCCAGGAGCGCTGCGGGCGAGAAACGAAACGATCTCATGCACCGGCACTCCGATGGATTCAGGCAACGGCAGACCCTGTCCGAGCAAAATCAGTTCATCGAATTGATCGCTCGCCATGAACGTCTTCCCCTCAGAATCTATCTGGCCGAGATAAGATCAACATAGATGCTAAGTGAGCAAACCGGACCTGTCAATCAGGCGGCCTCGCGAGAACCAGTCAAAGTCTAGGAAGCTTGGGTGACCTAGGTCTTTAATTCTGAGTCAAGTCCTGGGTTTGCAGGTCGGGATGGCGGGCTGATGGCGCGTACGGGTCAGGCGGCGAGGCCGGCTTGCTGGGCGAGGTCGTCGATGGCGCGGGTCTGGTCCGAAAATCGAACCTCAGCCAGACATGCTTTTAGAGTCGGCGGCGGTTTGTGCCGCCGACTTCCCGGCACCTGGAGTCAGACGGCGGTGTGCGTGATCAGCTCGCCGGTTTCCGGGTTGGCGTCGGTGACGGGCTCGATGGTGACTTTGTAGCCGCAGCGTTCGAGGCTGCGGATGTAGCCCCGGACCTGCCGGCGGGTGCCGGCCCGCTGCTCGTAGTAGCCGGGGCCGAGGTCGCGGTAGTCGGCTTCGGGGTCGGACAGCAGGGCGTGAGCGATGCAGAGCTGGGTTCGCATGACGGCGACCCGGGCTTTCCCCTTGGGCATGTGCCGGCACAGCCGGTGGTACTTGGCGCCGAGGAAGGACTGGGTGCGGCCGGCGCCGGCCGCGGCCTCGCCGAGAGTGCCGCCGATGTAGGGGTTGCCCCGGCCGGTGGCGTTCTTCCCCTTCCGCTTGCCGCCGGACTCCGTGACGCGGGGGACGACCCGGGCCCAGGAGCACAGGTGCCCGGCGGCCGGGAACACTGTCATGTCGGTGCCGATCTCGGCGATCAGGTCCTGGGCGGCGGTCACGCCGAAGCCGGGGATGGCATCCAGCTGGGCGACCTGCCGCTCATACGGCTCGCACAGCACCGCGCTCTTCTCGTCCGGCACCGCGACCTGGGCGGTGTAGTGGTCGATGTTCGCGAGCATCATCGCCAGGACGAAGGCGTGCTCGGGAGTGAAGAACGAGCAGTCCAGGGCTTCTTCCAGGAGGGCGGTCTTGCGGCGCATCTTGCCCAGCGCGAGGTCCGCCAGGACGCGGGGATTGCGCTCCCCGGCGATGACCGCCCTGCAGCTCACCGACGACAGCTTCAGGTGCGCGTCTTCGAGGAGCTTCTCGCAGCGTTCCTTCTCCGCGGTGCGGGCCTGGACCAGCCGCCGCCGGTAGCGGGTGTGAGTGCGCAGCCGGCGGATGTCTTCGGGCGGGACGAACGACCCGGCGAGCGAGCCGCGCTCGGTGACCTTCGCGAGCCAGACCGAGTCCAGCTTGTCTTCTCCGAACTAAGAAATGATCAAGGAATCCCTGGTGCTGGCCGCTGTCCCCACGCGTGCAGCACTGCCGTGATCACCAGTTCGATGTTGCGGTGGTCGATGCCGGTCAGGGTGTCGCGGAGGCTGACTGGTATCCCGCCGGCGAGGCTGGCTGCCAGGCGGAGCATCCGTTCCTCTCCGCCGCTGCAGGGCAGCTCCCAGGCGTCGAGGGCGCTGACCGCGGCTTGCCAGTCGATCTCGGCCATCTCGGTGACGCCGTCGGTGAGGCTGATGCCGGTGTGGATGAATTGGCCGTGGAAGTCCTCGCGGTCCAGCCAGGAAGCGTGGCCGATGAGGAGGTCGACGCCTGCCTCCAGGGGGTAGATGCCGGCAGCGCAGGCTCGCAGTGCGGCGGGCAGTGGCGGGCCGGGGATCATCTGGCTTCCTTGCTGGCGGGCGGGGCGGCTGGGGTGGTGACGGCGCGGCCGGCGACGTCGGGGAAGGCGGGCATGCCGAGCTGGGTGCTGCCGTTGCGGCGGGCGGTTATCTCGTCCATCTGGGCGAGCTTGTGCCGGGCGCCGGCCAAGCTGACCTTCAGCCCTTCGGCTTCGCCGGGCCAGTGCTGCTGCTCGGCCTCGGTGATACGGGCGGTCAGGCTGGCGCAGATCTCGGCCAGCCGGGGACGCTGGGCGGGATCCGGGCGCAGCAGCGGGCAGCGCAAGCAGGCGAATTCGTGCTGGCAGGGGGTGTCGTAGGAGCGGCCGCAGTCGCCGAGGGCGACCTTGCGGCGCTCGAAATGACCGAGGAACTCGGCCCATTCCTCGTCGCTGGGCGCCCGGTACTCGGCGGCTGGGCGCAGCGCCCGGCGGCGGGCGATGAATGCCCGGTGCCCGTTGATGACTTCTTCGGGGTAGACCGCCTTGTAGCCCATGGTGGTGTTGATGTCGCGGTGGCCGGCGACCAGCTGGGCGATGTGCGGCGGCATCCCGTGCATGATCGCGTCGGTGATGAAGAGCCTCCTGAAGTCGTGGAAGGTGTAGCGCAGCAGCTGGCCGCTGGCGTCCTTGACCCCGATCGCGGCGAGCGCGTCGTCGAGGTATCCGCGCAGCGATGTCTCGCCGACGGGCCGGTTTTCCAGCCGGCATCGCCACTGGAACAGCAGCGGCATCGGCGGGTTGCAGACGCGCTCGGCTTTGTCGTAGGACACCACCAGCGGCACGCCGGGTGCCTGGCCGCGGATCCGGCACATGATCGCCGACAGCACGTCGGCCAGCTCGGGTGCGACCACCACAAGCCTCTCCTGATCGGTCTTGGAGGGGGCGATCTGCAGCAGCGGGATCAGCTCGCCGCTGGCCGGCAGCCGGTACTGGATCAGGCTGTGGTGGGAAAGTTCTGTCAGCTCCTCGATCCGGATGCCGGTCAGGCGCAGGACTTCCACCATGGCCCAGGTCCAGAACCCACGGTGTTCTTCGAAGGTGAGATCCCGGCGCTTGCCGGTGACCGGGTCTTCGGCCCAGATCCGGCCGGTCGTGGTGGTCTTCATCACGGCCCGGCGCAGCGTCTGCCCGCCGACGGTGAACAGCGAGCCGGCGGGGCTGTCCTGGGCGGCTTGCAGCCGCTCGGCGGCCGCCTGCCGCTCGGCGGCGACCCAGGCGGCCAGGGCGGGCAGCACCGGCAGCCGTTCCCGGGTCCGCTGGTCCATCCGGGACTTGCGGCGGGAACGGTCCTTCTTATGTGATGCCTCGCTGGCGCTGACCGGGCATCGCACGGCGTGCGGCCCCCACCGGGCGGGGTCGTCATCGGCCCACTCGGCGATGTCAAGGTAGAACGCGCGGACCGCGGTCAGCACGCTGCGGCCATTCAGGCGTTCCGACACCGTGGTCACCGGCTCGCCTGCTGGCCCTGTGGCGGTCCTGGTCCTGGTCATCACGCGCTGCTTCCACGCGACCGCGACGTCGCGGGGCAGCTTGAGCGAGCTTATGCCCGGATGGTGTGCTTCCAGGTCGGCCCAGAACAGCTTGCCGAGCAGGTAGGCCAGGTTCTGCAGCGAGGAGAAGTCCATGGACAGCCGCCGTTCGGCCAGGTAGTCCACCAGGACGTCGCGGACCGGCCTGCAGGTGATGTGGTACCGGTCGATCAGCTGCTCGCAGGTCGGCTGGCCACGTCCGGAGAACACCCGCATCGCCGCCGGCGCGTCGGCGGCGAACGCGCCCAGGCGCGCAGCAGCTGGTAGAAGAACGGGCTGTAGGGGTGCCGGTCCCTGGCCGTCAGCGTGCGGGCCGCGACGTCCAGCAGCTCCGCGCAGTCGCCGACGGTGATGCCGGTGACCGCGCCGCCCTTGGCCGCCATGATGACCGCGATCCGGTCGAGCGCGACCCGCCGGGCGTCAGTTCCCGCCGAACCGGACTCACACAAGGCGGCCAGCTCGGCGAAGGCTGCCGCATCCCGGCTGCGGCCCATCTCGGCGGCCAGATTGCGGGGCGCCGGCGGGCACCGCAGCAGCCATCCGATCCCGGGCCGGATCACATCGGCGCAGATCAGCACCAGCAGCCCGGAGCCGATGTGAGCCAGGCCACCCCCGGGGCCGCCGTGACGGTCTTCCCGCCAGGTCCTGACCAGATCCCTCCAGTCAGCCGCGTCCTCGGCGCCACTGGCCAGCCACCGGCCCTGCCAGCTGCCGCCGGGCTGGGCCTCCAGCCAGTTCACCACCGCGACCACGCCCAGCCGCCGGCTTTGCTGGCTGAGCAGGTTCTCCAGCGCGAACGGCGGCGCCAGCGCCCAGCTGAGGACCTGCTGGCGGGTGGCCCGAGTCGCCGGCCACGACGCCGCCACCGGCCGCGGCGGGAACCGGTCCAGCAGCTCAGCACCGGTGCCGGACAGCTCTGGCACCTGGTCCGGCTTGCCGCCAGCGGGCGCGGTGCCAGCCAGCGACGGGCGGCCTCGCTGACCGCCGGCCATCACGGGGCGTCCTGGCCGAACAAGACCTTCAGGCTTTCGGGCCGGTACCCCGCCGCGGGCAGCGGCGAACCGGGCCCAGGGTCCCGCCGCCGGCTGTGGAACGCCAGCACATCAGCGATCACGTCCTCGGTCAGCGGATTCAGGTACTGCTGAGTGGTCGAAAGATGCGCATGCCCCATCACCCAGCGCACGTCGGTCAGCGGGACGCCCGGGTCGCGGGCCAGCCGGTAGGCGGCACTGTGCCGCAGGTCATGCAGGGACCAGTTCGATCCCAGCGTCGCATTGGCCCGGCCGAACATCGCCCGGGCCGCGTCATAACTCAGCGCCCGCCACGGCCGGCGCAGCGTCCACCACAGCGGCTGGTCCCGGCCAGCGGGCACCAGCC
>Ga0335081_10019946_pt1 | contig 10846 bp, 8 predicted proteins | sample Lox_Sample_35_FD_206713 | JGI IMG/M metagenome (GOLD analysis project Ga0335081, IMG submission 206713) | Soil microbial communities from Loxahatchee National Wildlife Refuge, Florida, United States - Lox_Sample_3.5 | ecosystem: Environmental > Terrestrial > Soil > Wetlands | place: USA: Florida... | reverse complement strand
TACCTCCCGATATTTATATTTTTGAGATCTCCAAGCAATATACTTTAAGGATAAATGAATTTCGGGAGGTTTACAGATGTTCGAATTTCGGCGAAAAAGCTTCTGCCCCCCGGGTGCCTGCGACGCACTCTGTGCTGACGTCAGACAGCCTGGCGGCGCGAGGGTAACCCCGGCTCCCGAATATTACCGTCGAATTCAAAATTTGTGGGTTCGGTGTAATCTGATTTTTCTTTTCCGAGTCTTCATCCAATGAACATGGCCTAATGAGTCACTCGACTTGGAGATGAGCGGGAAATGACAGACAGGCCAAAATTTATTGGTCAAGCTTACGTCCCGGCTACTACCTATATAAGGTTACACCCAGCCCATCCCACTTCTCAGCATGAGGGTCCCGTAACAACATGTGTAAGAGTCAAAGTATCGCGAAAAAGATCGATGTCAGACTTGGTGCTTCCGGACAAAAATGGAAGAACGAGTTTGTCGCAATGGTAATTCCCTCTTTTCCGGTTGAGTAACCCGGAATTAGGTCGGAGAGTTCGTAGGCACGACAATGTTTTTGATGCTCACGTACGGTGGGGCGCATGTTGCCAGTCTCCCTGGCGCGACCAGCGAAGAACGCATCGACCCTTCCAACATAACCTTCAAGGCCGTGTCGTCTGGTATTGGTCTGATCATCAATATTTGGATATTTTTCCGCGTTTCAGGATCCGTGTTCAATCCCGCAGTCACATTGGCGTTGGTCATTGTCAGAGCTATTACTCCCCTTAGAGGGCTTTTATATTGCATCGCACAATTGATTGGAGCCATTTGTGCCGCCGCCATAATCGATGCGCTTATGCCTGGGCCTCTAGGTTGCGCAACGAGACTGGGAGGAGGAGCCAACATTTCACAAGGTAACACCGCTCGCACCCAGCAATTAATCAAAAAGGTCTGTTTCTCGAAATGTTTCTGACGGCACAACTTGTCTTTGTTATCTTCATGCTTGCCGTCGAAAAGCATAAATCCACATTTCTCGCTGCCTTTGGAATTGGTCTCGCTGTCATTGTCGCCCAAATGGTTGGTATCTATTACACTGGCGCAAGTCTCAATCCTGCACGAACTTTGGGCCCAGACGTCATCGTCGGATTCCCTACCTATCATTGGATTTATTGTATTTCAATCCCACAAGATAAGAGCTGACAACCAGGGGTTGGACCCATTCTTGGGGCCTTGGTAGCGACTGGTTTCTATATCACATTGAAAGTTCTCGATTATGGTAAAGTGTACGGAACACAAGATCGTGACGACACAATTCTCGTCGCAAAACTCGTTCCTCTTGATTTCGGTGACTCTCAACAAATGGCAAATGGGGCCATTGTTGTAAACCGACCAAATAGGGAATATTTTGAGGAGAAGGATATGGTCGTTGTGCAGCCGCCAAACGGCCCGGGCGCTTCGGGTTCTGAAGAGGGACAGAAAATCAAGGGAACTGTTATGGTATAGTTGTTGAACAATCATTTCAAAATTGTGGCTGTGTATTGAGCAATATAAAATAAGCTAGTAAATCACAATGACATCTCTGTGAATCTGAGAAATACGGTTCTGTAATTACACATTGATTTGTGGATCTGGCAAGGGTGCCTTCGTTTGAATTCTTCTAAATTCTGAGACTCCCGGTCAATCGAACCATGAAAACGAAATGAAAATTTTCTATGTGATCCAGTCGTTTCATTTCGAGGTCAATCGAAACAAAACGAACTAGAGCCCAACATTAGCCATATCCAGAAGTTCGTCTTGCGGGGAAACGTATATCTTGAACACGCTACAAAATAGCTGATTCTAATTCCGCTGTGGATGATCAGAATGCGTGCCTGTTGCATTTCGCTTTCTCAATCGTCTATAAATTGACTCCAATTCCTCACGTCGACTCACGAATACTCATCCACCCTCCTCCTCGTTGCAATTATATCTCACCTTGCATACGTCGCCTGAATCCACAACCTCCTCTAAGAACATCTTTTCAATGTCGCTCCTCTCATTCCTTTGTGCATTCTGAGATGCCAGCAGAAGCATGATTCACCAAAGTTCTGCCCGACGTTGACAATCTGTTCACGCAAGACTTTTAAACACGCAGTTCGCGGCCATAGCACTCCATCTGGTTCTACAGTAGAATGCGAGGTATCCGAAAGATATCACAGATAAAACGATGTCGTTGTGGAGAACGCGGTCTTCAATTAGCGGTTATATGATTTAGATGCCGACGTGTATAAACGGTGCCCAAATTAATGGATCCTGCTTTGTCATGAAACGAGTACTGTCCCGCAACCCACGCACCGCTTTATGCAGCCCTTCTGCTGATTTTTGAGCATCCAATCCGCCTTTCTCTCGTAAAATCCATCTATATACATCTCTCGCTACTTTGGCCGAATGTTCCTCTGTAACGCTCCATAAACTACCTATAACTGAAGGATATCCAGAGAGCTGAATGGCAGAGGATAAGTTGATCGACTCGTCTAAAAGCCGGAGTTTTCGCATTCCGGAGGTATGGCATGCCGATAAATAGGCAAACCTTCCCCATTCGATATTCAACGATACAATGTCGGAAACTGTTAGTGGAAGATCCTCGAGAAGGAAATGACTTCCGGAGGGGTCATGGGCGGTATTCCCATGGCACGCAAAATGAACGATTGTATATCCAGGTAGCGCGGAAGGAATTGCACTTTTCCTCGGATTTTCCATCACTCTCGTGTCCACAAACGCCATTGACAAAAGGCTCTCCACGTCCCTGACCTCTTTCTCCACATACGGAAGTGGTTTTTTATCGGGTGTTGTTGGCATGGAGATTAAAACGGCTTTTTCTTGAGGGGTTTGTCGATCAGATCTCGCGGCTCTTTCTCTCGCGTATGACAACGACTTTATGGTTGGCGCGTAAGACGAGATAACCCGATCTATCGCGGTGTTGAGAGGGGTTGACTCATGATAGCCAGCTGCATGCAGAGGGAGGAGGCTCAATAAGCCATTTCCAATCCACCATATCCGCTCCCACGGGTCATCCTTTGAAGGCATCTGAGTGAAGCCAAGTTCATTTAAGATAGGATCAACCGCCACATCCCAGAGCCACTCTAGGACAGCGTTCACTTCGAGCCTTGCGTCTTGCCAACCTCTCATACTTCGACGATTCACAGCTGAAAGGAAACGTTCAGTGAACTTTTCTAAAGATTCTGGAGTCAATAAAGGGAGACGAAGACAACGGATCTCTTCGGTTGTGATAAGAAATGCGTCCGATCGAATGTCAGACACATTGAGCAAAACAATTGTTCCATATTCAACCAAGGAATGCAATTCGGCCTTTGAAGGACCCTGAAGGAAATCCTCGTATCCCGGCAATGAATGAATGAATTGAACGAGATCATCGAATTCTTTTAAATGAGCACGACGTTGGGAATTTATGGCTGCTGCGAACTGAAGAGTAGAAGTGGAATTTGGGATAGACAAAGTGTCAATCGTCGATGATTCCCAGATTTTTGACGGAGGATCAATCAAATTTCGGAGGTCCTGAAATCGCTGAGCAAGATCTGGATGATGGGCTGCTAGCAAGGAAATATCGGAACGAAGTTCGAGTTGTGTATTTGCCAGGATGCCCCTACCAAGTTCACACAACTGCAAAGTCTTGTATGGATCATCCCCATCTGCAAGACAAAGTGAGACGGCTCGAGAAGTGATATTGGCAAATTGTGAAATACCGAATTGTTGATCCTTACGTTGCAAAATCCGTGGGCTCAACATAGGAAGCAATCGAACAGCCGCAAGAAGAATAGGTTTTGCTCCTTCATAACTTCTCTGGCTGATTAACAAGTCCGCGCAGGAGCTTGCGGCCCTCAATAGAGTCGAAGGACTCGCTGTGTCATATTTGAGAGCTTGTTGCCATGCCTTAAACGCGCCATGCATGTATGTGGTCTGCTGAATCGGTCTTGTCGAACAAGGACTTTAGGGCTCGTCCCAAATTATGTAAACTTCCTGCGGAATCAGGATGATCATTTGGAGTCAGTTCGACAGCCTGTTCATATGCTGCGTTTTCAAGGTCATTGATCAATCCTGTCCTCTCGAATTGGTGAAATAGAGCTAGCCCCAGAGTGTTGAACATTCCTGCTCGATCAGGATGGTCGCCGGGGGTCAATTCGAGGGCTTCTTCAATTGTACTGATTGAACGCGTTAGATCACCTCTAGATCCTTTCCACCAGAATCGGTCTATGAAGATGATTGCCAAACTGCTGAGCATTCGCACGCGATGGGGGTGATTATCTGCCGTCATTTCAAGGGCTTTTTCAGTTGTTTCCATAGCCCTATCGAGATCGATTATCGATCCTGTCCGTCTGAGTCGTTCATGAAGTGCACTTCCTAGATTACTCAAAATTGCTGCTACTTTATGTGAACTCTTGCCCTCTGTAGCTTTGACAGCCAGGTCGAGACATACGATCGCATTATTGAGATCGTCGGTCGATCCGATTCGTCCAAATCGCATCTGGAGAGCATTTCCTAAATTACTCAATACTGATGGGCGAGTTGGATGATTCTTTGGAGTCGCTCTGACAGCCTCCTCATTTAATCTTATGGCACGATCGAGGTCCGCTAACGATCCTGTCCTCATAGAGCGACTTCGCAGAGCGCTTCCTAGATTAGTCAACCGTCTCGCACGGTCGGGATGGTCGTCTGCAATCGAATTCAAAACTTGCTCATTCGTCCTGATAGATACATCGAGGTCATCCTGCCATCCGAGCCGTTCGAATCGGCTCTGGAGGGTGTTCGCCAGATTACTCAGTAATGTAACACGATCTGGATGATCGTCTGGGGTCAATTCAAGGGCCAGTTTCTTGCTTGATATCGCATGATCGAGATCTTCGAATGATCCTTTCCGTTCATATCGCCGTTGGAGTAGGGTACCCAAATTACTCAATCTTGCCGGATAATCTGCGTGACTGCGTGGGGTAGCTTCAATTGCCCGCTGTGTTGCTACGATGGCCCCATCAATATCGTCCATAGATCCAGTTTCTTCAAATTTATTTCTCAAGGCGCTACCCAATGTGTTGAAGTATATGCCACAGTCTGGATGAGATTCTGGCGTTAATTCAACAGCCTCTTCAATCATCACAATGGCACGGTTGAGGTCGTCCATAGATCCAGTCCCATCGAATCGACACTGTAGGGCGCTACTCAAATTGCTTAGTCTTGCCGCGCGATCGGGGTGATCCTTTGGCGTTAAGTCTAAAGCCTGATCTTTTACGACGATGGCGCGATCAAGATCGTCCATGAGGCCTGTCTGTTCGAACCGCCTTTGTAGTGCGTTCCCCAAGTTGTTCAATCTTCCGGCGCGATTTGGGTGATCGTTTGGAGTCGATTGTAAAGCTCGTTCCTTGGCCAAAATGGCATGATCGAGATCGTTCATCGATCCTGTTCGCTCAAATCGACTCTGCAACGCTATTCCCATGTTGTTTAATCTTCCGGCACGTTCAGGATGGTCTTGTGGGGTTAGTTCGATAGATTGATTGATGACTAGAATTGCACGATTGAGGTTCTCGAGCGATCCTGTCGAATAGTATCGGCTTTGCAAAACGACCCACAGGTTGTTCAACCTTCCGGCACGGTTGGGATGATAGTCCGGTGTTAACTTGACAGCTTGTGCACTCGACACAATCGCACTATTGAGGTCATCCATCGATCCCGTACGTTCGAACCGACTGTGCAAGGCATCCCCCAAGTTGTTCAGCCTTGCTGCACGATCGGGGTGATCTTCCGCAGTCGAGTTGACGGCCTGCCTCAATGTCGCGATGGCATTGTCGAGGCTGTCAATTGAGCCCGTCCTTTCGAATCGATTGAGCAGGGCACATCCCAAGTCGTTTACCCTTGCTGCATACTCAGGATGTTCTTCAGGCGTCAATTCGATTGCCCGCTTGAGTAGAATTATCGCATGTTCCGCCAACCCCGTCCTCTGGGTTCGTCTCAATATATCACGGGCCAAACTGTGCATCGTCGCCGCATAATCGGGATGGCTTTCCGGGGCCGATTTGAGAATCTCTTCGATGTTTGCGACGGTATGACCTAGGTCATCTGTGCCAGACATCACGAGCGTGTCGACTGTTATCGGGCCGGCTGGCCAACTAGCGAAGAATACGGTTGGGCCTGGGGGGGCATCGTGCGTCGGCCAATCAAGGATTTTAGCCGCGGGTGGGGAAGGGGTCAACCAACCAACCAACGACGCAACAAAGATGGTGTCCTCGTCTTTGTTCTGCGCAGACACATGGAGATGTTGAATTCACGGCGCCACCATGCAAGGACGGATATAGCTATGCGAGATGAATCATCCGATATGGATTATCCGACGTATCCGAAATGAAGAAGGGGGCTGGTGAAGGATGGAGCTGCCGTTTTTGGTTAAAAGCATGTGATTTATTTGTGTATTTAAACCAGCGCTTTCGTAGCTATCAATTCGAAGAAGAAGAAGTACTTTCGTCGCAAACATTCATCAGGAGATCCATGTCAAGAAGCATGTATATGGCAGCCATCTTAATGTTTCGCATCGCCACGCGCAACGCCGTGTCGATTTTCTTGTCCGACTCTCCTCGGACTCTTGTTTTCGTGGCACTATAGGACAGATGGCCGAACATCTAACATAGGACTTGTACGATTCAAGGTTCCGGAAGAATTGAAGCGTTACTGCACGAATGCATTCCCCGGTTTTAACAAAGATACGGGGCTTCGCCCTTCTGGCAGTTGGTTCCGTTATTTTCTGTGAGATGCATATAAAAGGATTTACTTTACCCTGTAGCCTACAGTAGTATTCAAAGTTGCCTTTACACTGTAAATCAAAATTATTGTCAAAAATCGCACCGCTGTAAATCAACATCTTCATAAACTTGACTCGGTTTCGGATTAGATATTGAAAGGCTATACTATGTGAATAGATATCATTCATTCCGCTCTCAGTTTAATTGTTGCTGGATTGTAAGGAATTTATCGGTGTCAGGGTTTATTCCGAATTATGGTTTTTCGTAGTATTTAGCAGTCCCGCCTGAGGTGCCGGGCACCTCAGGCAAGATCTTATCTTTGTTGTTTGAATTGGAACCTCTGAACTCTGAACCAGAACGCTGCGGCTAGCCACGAGTCGAACGGAACCTCGCCCCCGTGATAGGAGGTCTTGTTGGAGGTGTAGTCGGAGGTCAAACAATACTATTCTCGCAAGTAACTGACTCCGGCTTTTGGAGCCATCATCGGAAAGCACGAACAAATCTCAAATCGGTGGTGGGATTAATATCGGCTCCGACTGTTGAGTTGTACTAGGCGCATTGCTTTGCAAAGCTCACTCTCGGAAAGTGCCTGGTCGAGTGGCAGGGGCTACGCGAATCCATGCAACCTTGATTGCTTCGCCCGAGACCCGAGACAGGATGATAAGAAATAGTATTAATTAAAGAAACTAAAAAGAGAGATGAAAGAAGGACATTCTCAAAACGCCAAGTAATATGAAAAGCTTCCCACAGCAGGTTACCACATGATGAGTTTTAAATTCGCAAATGCCAGTCGCAACCGTTTCCCAAAAACGTAGAGAGGAAATCCAAGCAAAATGCTGCCGAACAACAATCCCGCCATAACACCACTTACCTTTCCAATCCCCCAGGACGTCGTCCATGGGATAATGGCGTAGGAAAATCCGAAGGCAATGACATTTTTCAACGCGACGATCAGAAAAATGGCCTCCTCCGAGACAGGATAGTAACAATCCACGACTATGTGATATCAGAAACAGATCGCGGTATTCAAGTTACCGTAAGCGATCGTGATTGTTGGGACCGCTCCGACCGCAATATACATACACGCAATACCAATATACGGAAGAGCCCAAGACTCTAAATGTTCAACGCCTAATCCGTACCTACCAATTAGCGAAGTCGAGGAAGAATCATCCATTAGGACACCACAGGGCGAAATGATGAGAGGGATTAGAAGCATAACCAGCCGATCTTCTGGCTCAAAGATGCCCTTGTTCCTTTGCGACCGGAATTTAGCATAAACATCCGTGAGGCCTCCGGCCGCAACCGAGCCAGTGACACCCCCAATCATACCGGCAAGGAAAATTAAACTTTGAACACCAGGCGAAAAGTTGTACGGCGATGATTGGAATATAGATGGGGATGTGTTAAAGCACAAAAGACAGCACCCGACGGCGACTGCGAAGGCGATGATCGCATACGCAACGGCCGGATAGATAACAAGCGGCCAACCACGGACAATAAGGAACAACAGACTGGTGTTCTTTTCAATGCCTGGATTGATACCCGACCAAGGTTTGAGTTGCTGGAGATAAGACTTTTTGGGCGGTGTGGCGGGCGGGGGCAAATCGGTAACTTTCTCAATTCCAGCTACAAATACCTCGTCGGGGGGTGTTGACGGTTGCGGAAGTTGTGAGCTGGGGGGTCGGTAATATTGAGTCTCGGGGAAGAAAAAGAAGAGTAGAAGGAAACCGATGCCGCACACAATGCTTGAAACCTTGAACATCAGTAATGGAATATAAATGAAGGAATGACTGACCCAAAAATGCCATCGCCAGCCAGCTCCTGTGATGATGAAGCCTGACATGACGGTACAGATCAGCGGCAAACATTGAAAAAACACAATATAGAGTCCCATCCACCAACCTCGCTCATGGAGAAAAAAGAGGTCTTTAACGACAATCGCTGGGAGAACTTCGGCACAGGAGGTTGCAAAACCGCAGAGGATTCGTGCAGCCATCAAACCCTTGAAACTATGGGTTGCGCCGCACCAGATACAAGAGACGAAAACCAGTGCCATGGCGATAAGACCAATAGGACGGGTCCCCAAATACAACGTAGCGGGAACCCACACAAAAATCTTGGGCACAAATTAGCTTTAACGATAGAGAAATGGATGTCTACGCCCAAGCCAAGCAAAAGCACAGCCCAATTGATGACGGCGTTAACGACGGAAGTCAAATCCTGGTTGAACTCCTTCATCAAGACAGGAATTGCGGATCCTGCGCCAAGAGTCGCCCACCCCGAGAACACAATGAACATTGCCGACGAGACGAATGCCACGGTCTTTTTCCATCGTGGCCAATTGAGGGGATCATTAGGGTCGTCGGTGGCCTGAGGCACGAGGACCACGTCGGTGTGTTCTTTGCTCTTAAAGCGATGCGATGCTAGGGGTTAGAATATCCTGTCAAGACGGGGGGGAAACAATCAATGAGCTGGACCGTTCCAACGTTGGCATCGAGTTCTTTCAAGGACCGAAACATTTTTGTCTTTTGTTGTTATTTTGGTCGACAGGAGGGAGGAAACGAGATTGAGAAGGGGGGGCGGCAGGGTGGGTGGGGTTATCGCGCAAAGAAGAAAATCTAAACATGTTAGGCTATTTAGTTTTGATGTTGTGCTTACGAGATGCCAGACGCTAATGAGTGGTTACCAAACCCTCGGGTCCCGGGGTTGCCAACGCGATCGGCAAGGCGATAAGGGGCCTAAGGGACGTAGCCCTCGCTTAGAGAATAACGTGCTTGTTATTCAACAGGCAACGAGGTCCCTTCATCGGTTTGCGCCAACAAGTGAACGGATCGCTCTACATTCAATTGCCCCAATTCAAGAAGGTCGAGCAGAGTAGCCGGAAAACCCGAAGAGGAAATCGTGTCCGGATTATGTAAGGGAGACGCCGGTGCTCCCGTGGCTGCAGCAGCAACTTTAATTTGGGAATTGCAGGAGGGAAATTTAATAGGGTCTGCTGACCCCACCCTCTGCCGTCCGATCGCCCCAAAACCCCACCCGGCCAACTAAACGATAATCCAAATGGACACAATCGACACTGAATCACCGCCGAACGTATTCCCCTCTCGTCATTGAGTTCCTGATGCAACAGTCCGACTCCGGCGTTGGGTCCTACGAGTCCTCGGACGCCCTCAGCATAACGAGCAGCAATTATGAATATTCCACAGTGCAGGGCCGACGGTTCCCCCCCCCTTTCGGACAGGATTGTGCTGACGATCAAGGCATCACGGCATGAGTGATAATCCGTATCCGTTCCCGTGCGATGATACCGAATCCACACGGTTAGACTATCTTCATGACATGTTTCACGTTCTCTATCATGCGGATGTTCTTGCTCCAATCCAAGACTTGCCGGGGACCAGAATTGTCGACCTCGGTACAGGTTCAGGTTACTCCGATACTGGAACGAACGACCTGACGGGTAGGAAAATGGGCAATCGATGTAGCCGACCGCTTCTGCAGCGCTCTAGTGCGCGGAGTAGACATAGCCCCATTCCAGCCAACCTGGGTCCCTTTGAATTGCGAGTTTCTTGTCGCCGATTTGACGAGGGACTTGGATCCTGAGACATTTCCAGATGGCAGTGTCGATTTGGTACATATGAGGTTCATTTACCGCCATATTTCCTACTCATTCAAAGATTGGTCAATGCCGGAGTTTTCGAATCGGAATGGCCAGGCGTTATGAACGAGATTTATCGAATGGTAAAGCCCGGAAATGGGTGGATTCAATGTTCGGAAGGTGGGACCCCCCTTGTCGATCCTGAAGTGCAACCACCTGAACGTTCTTACGTATGGCAGGTATCCGTTTATGTTAATGATCTTGTGAGGTAACTTGAAGTTCTGGACGTGGTTAGCTCAACTGCAAAAGCAGAAGGGTACGCCCATCCTGACCGGGGAGCAGCAAAAACGTTTGGTCGAGGAAGCTGGCTTTATCGATATCGAGGTAATTGAAAAGCGTATTGACTTTGGCAGCTGGAGTGAAGGTTTAATTCCCTTTCCGCTTACCTGTTCGACCAAAACTTACCGAAAGATCCCGACTCGGC
>Ga0335081_10019944_pt1 | contig 10846 bp, 11 predicted proteins | sample Lox_Sample_35_FD_206713 | JGI IMG/M metagenome (GOLD analysis project Ga0335081, IMG submission 206713) | Soil microbial communities from Loxahatchee National Wildlife Refuge, Florida, United States - Lox_Sample_3.5 | ecosystem: Environmental > Terrestrial > Soil > Wetlands | place: USA... | reverse complement strand
ACGTGCTCGGTGCGCCCGAGCTCGCCAGCAATCCGGAATACAAGGACAATGTCGGGCGGCTGAAGCACCGCAGCGAGCTGATCGGCAAGATCTCAGCCATCACCTCGCGCATGAAGCGCGACGAGCTACTCGACAAGCTCGAAGTGGTGCAGGTGCCGGCCGGGCCGATCAACAATCTCGAGCAGGTGTTCGGCGATGCGCAGGTCAAGCACCGCGGCATGAAGCTCGACTTGCCGAGCGCGGCAGCGAAGAAAGGTTCGATCCCCGGCGTGCGCACGCCGATCGTGTTCGACGGCTGGAAGGCGGCAAGCGAACGCCCCGCGCCGCTGCTCGGCGAGCACTCGACGGACATCCTCCGCGAGATCGGCGAGAGCTAAGGCCTCAGCTCACCGGAATAACGGCGCCGAGGAACTCGCCATCGCCCTTGACGCGGGCGCGATGACCGCTGCCGTCGACGTCTTCCATCAGCACGCTGTCGCCTGGCCCGATGGTGCGTTTTTCACCATCGCCGGCGGTCACCTCGATGTGGCCCTTCAGCCCGATGAGAAATTGCTTGCTCGGCGGGTTGACTGCATCGGCGCTCCAGCCCGATGGCAGACGAACGAATTGCAGGCCATCGGTCTGGTAGGAATGCGAAACGAAGGACGTGGGCGCCGGCGGCCGATAATCGGCCTCGTCGAGCTTGAGGGTTTTCTGCTCGAAACGGCTCTTGCCGCTCTTGTCGGCATGCAGGCGAAGGTAATTCATGATCGGCGCTCCTGGCTTGGGCGAACAGCGTCAAAGTGGCTGTTTATCGCCGCGCCGTGTGGCTGCAGCCTTGACCTGCGTCAAAAGCGCCGAGGCTCAGGAAACGGCGACCGGGGCTAGCGCGTCGATATCGGTGGCGATGTCGATGACAGCCGGGCGGCCGGCGGCAAGCGCGCGTTGCAGCGCCGGGGCAATGTCCGCGGGCCGTTCCACGCGGATGCCGAGCGCGCCCATGTCCTCGGCAAGCCGCGCGAAATTCATCGGGTTATAGGTCCATAATTCGCGCGCCTGTTCGGTCTGAGTGCCGCCATAGGCGCGGTCGAAGCCGCGCTTCGACTGGTTGCCGCCGCCGTTATTGTTGACGACGGTGACGGCGTTGAGCTTCCAGCGCACGGCGGTTTCGACTTCGCCGATGTGGTACCAGAAGCCGGCGTCGCCAGTGAACGTGACGACCGGCCGTTCCGGGCAGGCCGCCTTGGCGCCGAGGCCGGCGGGAAACGCCCAGCCGAGATGGCCAGCGCTGCGCATATAGCTCTGCGAGGCTTTGCGCAGATCGTACATGCCGCCCATCCACATGCCGGCGTGTCCGGTGTCGACGACGACGATGGCATCGTCGGGCACGTTCTTGGTGAGCTCGGCGCAGATGCGCGCGGGATGAATCGGCACGGCGTCGGATTCGAGCGCCGGCTTGTATTTAGCGTACCACTCGGCGCGAATTGCAGCGATCTCCTTGATCCAGGGCTCGCGCTTCTGCGCGCTCGATTTGTCGATCTGCCCGAGCATGCGCACCAGCACGCTGCGCGCGTCGCCGAGCACGCTGGCGGCGAGCGGATAGTTGCGGCCGAGCGCCTGCGGGTCGATATCGATCTGGATCGCCGGCGTGCCGATCTTGGGCACCGCCCAGAAATGCGTGGTCATGCCGCCGGTTTCCGAGCCGATGAAACAGACGAGATCGGCGCGATTGACGGCGCGGTTGGCGCTTTCGCGCGAATAGGTGCCGACGACGCCGACCGAGAGCGGGTGCACGCCGGGGACGGCGTCCTTGCCGTTGAGCGAGGTGGCGACCGGAATTTGCAGCGCGTCGGCGAGCGCGGTGAGCTCGCGCCCGGCGTTTGAGGCGCGGACGCCGCCGCCGGCGACGATGATCGGCCGCTCGGCCTTTTGCAGCAAATCGAGCGCAGCCTTCACGTGCGCGGCTTCCGGCTCGGGACGGAACGGCGGCACGTTGGCGAATTGCGGCTCGATCAGCGGTTCCATTTCCGCCTCCTCGAGATCGATCTGCCCCTCGTTGCCGCGGAATTGCAGATGCACCGGCCCCGGCGCACCGGAGGTCGCGGCGCGAAAGGCCTGCCGCACCATGTCGGGAATGCGGGCGACGTCGTCGACGGTCGCGTTCATTTTGGTGACCGGCTCGAAGGCCGGTACGTCATCGACTTCCTGATAGACCTTGCGGAACTTGGTCTTGGGGTCGCGCCCGCCGGTGAAAGCGATGACCGGCGAGTGCGCGAGGTAGGCATCGCGCAAGCCGGCAGCGAGATTGAGCGCGCCGATCACCTGCGCCATGCAGACGCCGGGCTTGCCGGAGGCGCGCGCATAGCCATCGGCCATGTAGGCCGCGGATTTCTCGCCGTGGCAGTGCACGCGCGCGATCTTGGTGCGCCGCTCCATCTCGGCGAAGGTGCGCCGCAACACCGCAGGCACCATGAACACATGCGTGACGCCGTAGCCCGCCAGCATGTCGGCGAGCACTTCGGCGCCGATGCGCTTGGCGTTATGGCCGATGCTGGTCATGGGATCCCCAGGGTCTCATCGCCCGCGGAAGCGGGCGATCGAGCAATCGCAGCGTCTCGTTTCAATTATCACCATTTGTGTTTGCTGGATGCCCCGCCTTCGCGGGGCATGACAGAGAAGGTCATTCCGCTTCGAACTTCAACGCCACGCCATTGATGCAGTAACGCAGCCCGGTCGGCGGCGGCCCGTCCTCGAACACATGACCGAGATGGCTGCCGCAACGGCTGCAATGCACCTCGTCGCGGACCATGCCGTGGCTGGTGTCGGTGTCGCCCTCGACAGCACCGGGGATCGGATCGTTGAAGCTCGGCCAGCCGGTGCCGCTTTCGAACTTGAGCTTCGAGGCGAACAATGGCTGGCCGCAGGCGGCGCAGTGGAAGGTCCCCGCGCGCTTCTCGTGCAGCAACGCGCAGCTTCCCGGCATCTCGGTGCCGTGCTCACGCATGATGTAGAACTGCTCGGGGGTGAGAATCTTGCGCCACTCGGCGTCGCTGTGATGAACCGGATATTGCTTTTGCATATCGAACCTCTCGGACCGCTCACATATAGTGATCCCGGATCGGCTTCGCCGTCCGCGATGATCGCTTCGCGATCACTTTATCGCCAGCGGATTGACCGGCGAGCCTACCGCGCCCGTGATCGGGATCGCGGGCGCGACGAACAGAAACTCGTAAACCTTGTCAGCGGCGCAGTCGTCGGCAAGCTCCTTGAGCTGGAAGATCTCGCCCATGGTCATGCCCATGATCGGGATGGTGATCCAGTGCCAAGGCTGGTTGATGCCCTCTTCGCTCTGGTTCGGCCGCACCTCGCAACCCCAGGTGTCTGAGGCAAGCGCCGCAAGCTCGGTCTGCTTGATGAAGTCGAGGGTCTCGAAGCCGAAACCCGGCGCATCACCGCCCGGATAGCCGTCCCAGGAGCCGGCCTTCTGGCAGCGCTCCATCATGCCGGTGCGCACGATGACGTAGTCGCCGCGCTTGAGCGCGACATTCTGCTTCTTCGCCGTGCCGTAGAGATCGTCGTTGCCGATGGCATAGCCGTCATCGAGCGAGTCGACGCCCTTGTAGCGCGCGACGTCGAGCAGCACGCCGCGGCCGACCATCTTGCTCTTGGTCTTCTCGATGCCGCACTTCTGCGCGCCGGCGCTGGTCACCTCGCGGCAGTCGTAGCCGTTCCACATGGAGTTCTCATAAAAAACGTGGCCGAGGCCGTCCCATTGCGTGCCGCATTGCAGCGGCATGGTGACGATGTCGTCGGCGGCGCGGATACCGCGCTTGTCGAGCACGCCGGAATAGGCGTCGGTGCCGGTGCGCAGCATGGTGTGGATCGGGTTCGTGCGGCCCATCGCCGGATATTTGCTTTTCGCTCCTTGCGGCCCGGTGTGATCGAAGTTGAGCGCGAGCGAGATCACCTTGCCTTTCTTGACCAGACGCGTGGCGGCGACGATGTCCTCGGCGCTGGTGTAATTGAGCGTGCCGATCTCGTCGTTTGGTCCCCACTTGCCCCAATTCTTGTACTTCTCCGCGGCATCGCGCATGTCCTGACGGGTAATCTTCCTGGCCGGCATTCTCATTGTCCTTTACTGAAAAGCATCTCGAGCACGCGGGCGAAATACAGCCTGCCGCGGGCGACGAAAGCAAGCCCGGTGCGCGGCGACGAATTGCTGCAGGGCAAAATCACCCAAAGATGACCACGGCGTTCACAAGGTGTTCATGCCAACCGTGCGATGACGGCAGGAAGCCGATGTGGCGATCGGACCAAACACTTTGGAGGACATTCAATGCTGAAGAAGATTTCGATTGCTCTTTCCGTTGTAGGCGCTCTCGGACTCGCGGTCGCCGTTTCGGCGGACGCCCAGCCGGTCAAAAAGAAAACCGTGACGGTGCATCGGAACGTGACGGTTCACCGTACCGTCACCACACGCAACCGTTACGTCGTCGGACGCCGGTACAACGGCCATGTCTGGTACGGCCGCAACCGGCATTTCTGGCATGGCCGATGGTACGGCTATGGCGTCGGCCCCTGCTGGATCAATGTCGGCGGGCTTTGGTTCTGGAACGTCGCCGCCTGCCCCTAACGCTCGCGTTTGCACTTGCACAGCCCAAGTCAGCTTTCGCTGGCTTGGGCTTTCGCATGCCCGGGCCGCGCAAGCCCCACTGGCGCCGTGCGAGCGCAATGCTACGATGACGAAAAACGAGGGAGGCGCTCATGCGTAGGATGACACGCTATCTGGCTTGCGGCGCCGCGGTTTTCGCGGTTTTTATTTTGGCTCAACCGGCGAATGCCGCCGGCTATCCCGAACGCCCAGTCAAGATCGTGGTGCCGTTTGCCGCCGGCGGGCCGACCGACGTGATGGCACGGCTGCTGGCGCAAAAGCTTTCCGAACGGCTCGGCAAGCAGTTCTTCGTCGAGGATCTGCCCGGGGCCGGTGGCAATCTCGGCACGGTCAACGTCGCGCGTGCAGCACCCGATGGCTACACGATCCTGATCGCCTCCTCGAGCTACGTGGTGAACCCGAGCCTGTACAAGAATTGCCCGTACGATCCGTACAAGGACTTCGAACCGGTCATCCTTGCCGCGGTGACGCCGAACATCGTGATCGTCAATCCGTCGGTCAAGGCGAACACGATGAAAGAGTTGATCGAGCTGATCAAGGCCAATCCGAACAAGTTCACCGATGCCTCGCCGGGCCTCGGCACCACGCCGGATCTCGCCGCCGACCTGTTCAAGGCGACTTACAAGCTCGACTTCGCGATCGCGCCCTACAAGGGCGGCGGCCCGGCGGCGCAGGCGGTGCTCGCCAACGAAGTGCAGATGTCCTTCGTCGCCATGACGCCGACCACCGGCTTCGTGAAGAGCGGCAAGCTCAAGGCGCTCGCCGTGACCACCAAGAAGCGCTCGACGGCCTTGCCCGACGTCCCGACGATCGCCGAAGCCGGCATCAGCGGTCAGGAATCGGAGACCATGCAAGGCGTGTTCGTGCCCAAGGGCACGCCGAAGGAGACCGTACAGAAACTGCACGATGAGATCGCCGCTATCGTCGCCGACAAGGAGACCCAGGCGAAAATGACGCCGCTCGGCTTCGAGCCGGACGGCGGCTCGATCGCGGACTTCACCGCTTATATCAAGACGGAAGTGGAGAAGTGGCACAAGGTGATCGCGGACGCCAAGATCCCGCAGATCCAGTAACAGCCCGGAGCTAAGACAAAAACGGCGCGGCAGAGACCGCGCCGTTTTCCGTTGTTTCGCGGTACTCGCCGTCTATTCGGCGCTTTCCAGCGATGATTCGAACACATCGGCCGGGATCGGCCGCTTGCCGCCGCGCAGACGCACATAGACCTGCGTCCCGATCAGAATCACACAGAGCGCGATAAACACCGCGCTGATCGGCCGCTCGATGAAGACGAGGATGTCGCCGCGCGAGATCAGCATGGCGCGGCGGAAGTTTTCCTCGAAGCGCGGCCCGAGCACGAAGCCGAGCAATATCGGCGCCGGATGGAAGCCGAGCCGTAGCAGCGTGTAGCCGAGGATGCCGATCACCACCGTCTCGGCGACCTGGAACATGTCATTGTTGGCGGCGTAGACGCCGATGCACACGAAGAACATCGCGCTCGGATAGAGGTACTTGTACGGGATGGTGAGCAGCTTCACCCAGATGCCGATGAGCGGCACGTTGAGCAGCACCAGCAGGATGTTGCCGATCCAGAACGAAGCGACCAGGCCCCAGAAGATATCCGGATGCTCCTTGATGAGCTGCGGGCCGGGCACGATGCCCTGGATCATCAGCGCGCCGAGCAACAGCGCCATCACCGCGTCGCCCGGGATGCCAAGGCTCATGGTGGGGATGAAGTCGCCTTGCACCGACGAGTGCGTCGAGGCCTCGGGGCAGACCACGCCCTCGATCAGGCCGGTTCCGAATTTATCGGGATGCTTGGAGATCTTCTTCTCCGTCGCATAGGCGACGAAAGACGCGATGGTCGGGCCGGTGCCGGGAATGAGCGCGCACAGGCTGCCGACAATGGTGCCGCGGAACATCGGCGCGATCGAACGCTTGAAATCTTTCTTGCTCGGCCGCATGTCGCGCAGGCGGACTTTGGCGTATTTGGCGTTGACGATCGACACCTGGTTCACGCTGTTCATGAACTCGGCGATGCCGAACAGGCCTAGCGCCAGCGCGATCAGCTCGATGCCGTCGTCGAGATGCGTCATGCCGAAGGTAAAGCGTTCGGCGCCGGTCTCGAGGTCGGTGCCGACGATGCCGAGCATCAGGCCAAGCACGGTCATGGCCACGCCCTTGATCGGCGAACCGCGCGCGAGCGTCGAGCCGGCAAGCAGGCCCAACAGCATCAGCGAACAGATTTCTGCCGGGCCGAATTGCAGCGCCACCTCGACCAGCACCGGCGCGAGGAAGATCATCTCGGTGATGCCCCAGGAGGCACCGACGAAAGAGGCGAACACGGTCAAGCCGAGCGCGACGCCGCCCTTGCCCTGCTTGGTCATGGGGAAGCCGTCGAGACAGGTGACGGCGTGCGGCGGGTGACACGGCAGATTGAGCAGGATCGAGCAAATGGCGCCGCCGTATTGCGCGCCGTACATGACGCCGGCGAGCATGAGGATGGCGCCCACCGGCTTGATGCCGAAGGTGAGCGGCAACAGGATCGAGATGGTGGCGAGCGGACCCATGCCCGGCAGCACGCCGACCATGTTGCCGACGAGCACGCCGATGAAGCACCACATGATGTTGTGCGGCTCGAGCGCGACGCCGAAACCGTACCAGAGATCGGTGAGTGCGGTTTCGATCACAGCCCTCTCCACTCCAGCACGGGCATGGGCACCTGCAGCAGATAGTGGAACAGACCCACGCCGAAGACGGTGATGACCGCCGACAGGATCGTCGCCTGCCTATAGGTCATGGTGCGGTCGCCCATGGCGGCGACAAAGACGCAGGAGAAGGTCGCCGGAGCAAGCCCTCCGTAAGAGCCGAATAGGATAAAGGCAACAGGCGAGGCCAGGATGCAGCCCCAGGCGAACCATTCCCGATGCTCGGGCAGAATGTCCTCATCTTCGCCCGGTTCCAGCAGCAGCGCCGGCGCGATGATCGCGATGCCGAGACAAATCAGGATGACGCCGAGAGCCGTCGGCATGAAGCCGGGCCCCATGTGCATCAGCGTGCCCATTCGGTAGGTCGGGCCCTTGAGGGACATGACCAGACCGAACGCAATCATCAACAAGCCGGCATAGAAATCGCGTTTACGCAGCAGGCCTTGAGCAAAGGCATGGCGTACACGATGATGAATCGTTCTCAGGGCTTTCCTCCACTCCCACCGCTTTCGTCTTATTAGGGCGTAAAATAGGCTTTTTGGCCAGCCCAGGCGAACTTAGCGGAGGCTCCAGCAATAAAACCCCTGTGCCGGACAATCAATCCCTTGACGGGATTAGGGTTCAGCCGGTTGGTTTCAATCAATAAAAGTGAGCGGCCGCGCCACAATCTCCAGCGGCTTACGCTCGGCATTGGTCCCCCAAAGCCAGGCGATCAGCCCGCCTGCCGCCATCAGGGCAGCGCCCAAAAGATAGCCCCCGAACACGCTCACGCGCGAGCCGGTGTCGATCAGCAACCCAAATAGCCAGGGTGCGGCGATGCCACCAAGCCCGGTTCCCACGGCGTAGAAAAAGGCAATGGCGAGCGCCCGGATCTCCAGCGGAAAGGTCTCACTGACCGTGAGATAGGCGGAACTCGCGGCCGCCGACGCGAAAAAGAAGATCACGGTCCAGCACAGCGTCTGCGTGCGCGCCGAGAGGACGCCGCGCATGAACAGATAGCCGGTGATGGCGAGCAGAACACCGGAGGCAATATATGTCAGGGCGATCATCGGCCGACGCCCCCAGCTGTCGAAGAGGCGGCCGATCAGCACAGGGCCCAAAAAATTGCCGGCGGCGAAAGGCAGGATGTATTTGCCGACATGGCCGGAGGCGACGCCGTAGAAGTCGGTCAGCACCAGCGCGTAAGTGAAAAAGATCGCGTTGTAGAAGAAAGCCTGCGAGGCCATCAGGCTCAGTCCCACCAGCGCACGCTGACGATGGTCGACGAACAGCGTGCGCGCGACCTCGCCGAGTGGTGTTGCTGCCCGCGTGCGCAAGCGCGCGCGCGGCAGATCGCGCGGTGTCGCCGAAGCGCCGAGCCGCGCCTCGATGCCTTCCACGACGCGCCGCGCCTCCTCGACATGACCATGCGTCATCAGCCACCGCGGGCTTTCCGGAATCCAAAAGCGCATCAGGAAAATGACCGCGGCGAGCGCGGCGCCGATGAAGAAGGCGAGCCGCCAGCCGTGCTCGGGATCGATCACCGCCGGATCGAGCAGCACCAACGAGCCGAGCGCGCCGAGCGCGGCGCCGATCCAGAAGCTGCCGTTGATGACGAGATCGCTCCAGCCGCGCACGCGCGCCGGGATCAGCTCCTGAATGGTGGAATTGATCGCGGCATATTCGCCGCCGATGCCGGCGCCGGTCAAAAAGCGGAACAGCGCGAAGCTCGTGAGATTCCACGACAGCGCCGTCGCCGCAGTGGCGACGAGATAGACCGAGAGCGTGGTGAAGAAGAGCTTCTTGCGGCCGAGGCGGTCGGTGAGCCAGCCAAAAAAGATGGCGCCGATCACCGCGCCGGCAAGATAGACGCTGCTAGCGAGCCCGACATCGGTATTGGAGAATTGCAGCACCGGACTTGCCTTCAGCGCGCCGGCAAGGCTACCGGCGAGCGTCACTTCGAGCCCGTCGAGCACCCAAGTGATGCCGAGCGCAGCGACCACCAGCGTATGGAAGCGGCCCCAGGCAAGCCGGTCGAGCCGTGCCGGAATATCGGTCTCGACGATGCTGCCGGCCATTCGCGCCCTCGGCTTCCCATATCCCCTCGAACCTAACGCCCTGCCCGTCCCCGTCGTTCGCCGCCTGCGGCTAGACCTGTCGCAGAAATGCCACAGCAAATCTCAATCGAACCGGCCGGCTTTTCCCCAGATTCTCGGCAAGCCCCGACTCAGATACCTGACGGGCGATTCGACGCTGAATGGGGGTCAAGATGCGCTTGGACACGGTCGAAACTCGATCGTCCCAGTCGGACGAGCGTCAGTCGCAAGAGAGTGAAATCCAGCAAAGCCTGATGACGCCGGCGCGGCGCGCCGCGCTCGACGCGTTGGAGCGTGAATTCCGCGATCTCTTGAACGCGCAACCGCATTCCTGAGCGGTTTCGCGCCGGAAGGGGCATCGGCTATAGGATGTGGCGGCGGGCCAACTCGCCGCCACAACCATTTTCGCCATGGACACTGACGCCCTCCGCCGCCTGCATTATGCCGCCGCCATCGCCTGCGGCGTGTTTGCGGCGCTCGCCGTGCATATTCTGCTTACAGTGTTCAGCGTCGGCCTCGACTCGGTGCTGCGCGACGCCATTGCCGGCAGCAAACAGCAATTCGCCTCGGCGCTGGCCTGGTGGGCGATCGGCGGCGCTGGTTTCGTCGGCGGCTGGGCAAGCGGCGCCTATCTCATCGCCGCGGCGCGCGAACGCGAATTCATCTACCGCCTGGCGCAGCGCTTTCTCATCGTGCTCGTGTTCGCCATCGCCACCGTCGGCGGCATCATGAGCAAGACCGGCAATCTCGGCGGCACGCCCGACGTCATCGCCGGCGTCAGCGCGATGGGCCTGGGAATGATCTGCGCCTTCTGTGGCGCGCGGCTTGCCTATCTCAACGCCGAGCAGGTCTAGCGGCGCAGCCGCACATACTGCCGGCGCACCGGCTTCCAGCTGCAGGCATAGCCGATGTAGTCGCCGTACTCGCGATGCACGCTGGTGATCAGGGCGTATTTGCCGTAGGAGCCGCAATTGGCCTGGGCAATGTCGAGCGCCTCGGTCTCGGCGAGCGGCGACCACGGGATAATGCCGCCGGTGTCGTTGCCTTTGGCGCCATAGACGCCGCAGTTCGCCAACATCAGCAGAGCCGCTAATATTGCCAGCCGGCCGAAGGTTCGCAGCACACCGACCTCCCTTGCTTGCTTTGCGCGAGCACGGTGATTCTAGTGGAGCATACCGTATCGCGCGACAACTGATTTGGCCACCGTGTGCATAAGGGCGGGGCCATGATCGTTCGCGTGCGGGCGTGGCCTCAACTCGTCGCTTTTGGAGTAGCTGGGAGATTGACGATGGCCAGCCAGAAATTGTCGATGTTTTTGACGACCTTCATGAACTGATCGAGGTCTACCGGCTTGGTGATGTAGCAATTGGCATGAAGCTCGTAACTGCGCAGAACGTCCTCCTCAGCGGCCGAGG
>Ga0335081_10019943_pt1 | contig 10846 bp, 3 predicted proteins | sample Lox_Sample_35_FD_206713 | JGI IMG/M metagenome (GOLD analysis project Ga0335081, IMG submission 206713) | Soil microbial communities from Loxahatchee National Wildlife Refuge, Florida, United States - Lox_Sample_3.5 | ecosystem: Environmental > Terrestrial > Soil > Wetlands | place: USA: Florida... | reverse complement strand
CCAGGGGATGGCCAATTGGGCCGACAAGTGGAGCGCCGCGAGAACCGAAGAGCACATGCAGGAGATCCTCAACACGGAATACGGAGGCATCGCCGAATCGCTCTACAACCTCGCCGCCATCACCGACGACGATAAGTGGGCCAAGGCGGGCGACCGCTTCACCAAGAAGCGCTTCGTCAATCCGCTCGCCCTGCGCCGCGATGAGCTGATGCGCCTGCACGTGAACACTCATGTCCCGCAGGTCATCGCCGCCGCGCGCCGCTACGAAATCTCCAGCGACACCCGCTTCCACGATGTTGCCGACTTCTTCTACTGGACCGTCTCCACCGGCCGCTCATACGTCACCGGCGGAACCAGCAACGGCGAAAGCTGGCAGATGCCTCCGCGCCGTCTCGCCGCCGAGCTGAAGCGTTCCGTCGCCACCGCCGAATGCTGCTGCTCGTACAACATGCTCAAACTCACGCGGCGCCTTTACAGTTGGAATCCCGATCCGCGCTACTTCGACTACTTCGAGCGCACCATGCTCAACGAGCGCATCGGCACCATCCGCCCGGTGAAGGGCTACACGCAGTATTACCTCTCGCTGACTCCCGGCGCGTGGAAGACGTTCAACAGCGAGGACCACAGCTTCTGGTGCTGCACCGGCAGCGGCGTCGAAGAGTACGCCAAGCTCAACGACAGCATCTACTGGCAGGACGATCACGGGCTCTATGTGAACCAGTTCATTCCGTCCGAACTGGATTGGTCCGAGCGCGGCTTCAAGCTGCGCCAGGAAGGCAAGTTCCCTGAGCAGCAGGGCACCACGCTGACAGTGACGGCGGCCAAGTCGACGCCGACGGCAATTCGCCTCCGCGTGCCGATCTGGGCCGAGGGCAGCTCGGTCAAGGTGAACGGCAAGGCGCTCGAAGCTTCCGCGGAACCCGGCAGCTATCTGACGATCCACCGCACCTGGAAAACCGGCGACAAGATCGAGATGACGCTCCCGATGCGGCTTTCCGTCGAAGCCATGCCCGACGACACGTCCACCCAAGCCTTCCTCTTCGGCCCGCTAGTGCTCGCCGGCGATCTCGGCAATGAGGGCATCACCGAGGACATGATCATCGGTCCGAACTCGCCCAACCTATACCGCCCGCCGAATCCCAACGCCGCGGGCCGGGGAGGCCGCGGCACGCCCCGGCCGATGGCTCCGCAAATCGAGATCCCCACCTTCACCGCTTCCGGCAGCGATCCCGCCGCGTGGATTAAGTCCGGCGACAGGCCGCTGACATTCCACACCACCGGCCAGAAGAAAGACGTCACGCTAGTCCCCATCAACACCCTGTTCGACAAGCGCTATTCCGTCTACTGGACGGTTTCATAAGGGAGAACCCCATGACTCGCCGCACCTTCGCCGCCGCTCTGACCGCCGCACCGGCGCTTGCGCAGCAAGCCGCGCAATCCTCCACGCCGCAGCAGGCTCCTGCCGATCCCAACGGCGTCGCGCCGGGCATGCGCGGCGGCACCATCGCGGCCACCCCGCCGTTCCAGCCGCCCATCGAATTCATCCGCGCGGGCGTGCCGCTCAAGGCCAGGCCATTCCCCATGACTCAGGTGCGCCTGCTGCCCTCCATCTTTCACGACGCGCAGGACTGGAACCAGGGCTACATGTCGCGGCTCCCGGCCGACAAGCTGCTCTACAATTTCCGGGTCAACGCCGGCTTGCCTGCCGGCTCAACCAAAGGCTTCGAAGGCGGCGGCCAGGGCAATTGGGAACGGCCGGCAGACGGCACGCGCGCCACCGAACTCCGCGGCCACTTCACCGGCCACTTCCTCTCCGCCAGCGCGCAGCTCTGGGCCGGCGTCGGCGACAAAGATGCCAAAGCCAAGGCCGACGAGATGGTGGCCGAACTGGCCAAGTGCCAGGACAAACTCGGCGGCGGCTACCTCAGCGCCTTCCCTACCGAGTGGTTCGACCGCCTCGACAAACGCGAGCGCGTTTGGGCGCCTTTCTACACCATCCACAAGATCATGGCCGGCATGTTCGACATGTACTCCATCGCCGGCAACCAGCAGGCGCTCCAGGTGCTCGAAGGCATGGCCGGCTGGGCGGATTCGTGGACCGCATCCAAATCGGAAGAGCACATGCAGGACATCCTGAACACCGAGTTCGGCGGCATGGCCGAAGTCCTGTACAACCTCTCGGCGGCCACTAACAACGACCGCTGGGCGAAAGCCGGCGACCGGTTCACCAAGAAGGTCTTTCTCAACCCGCTGGCCATGCACCGCGACGAACTGCGCGGTCTCCACACCAACACCCACATCCCGCAGGTCATCGCCGCCGCGCGCCGCTACGAGATCTCGGGCGACACGCGCTTCCGTGACGCCGCTGATTTCTTCTTCTACACGGTTTCGACCGGGCGCACCTACGTCACCGGCGGCACCAGCAACGGCGAAGGCTGGCTCACCCAGCCGGGGTATCTCGCCCATGAATTGAAGCTCAGCCCCGCCACCGCCGAGTGTTGCTGTTCCTACAACATGCTCAAGCTGGCGCGCCGCCTCTACAGCTGGGATCCCGACCCGCGCTACTTCGACTACTGCGAACGCACGCTGCTCAACCACCGCATCGGCACGGTCCAGCCCAAGACCGGCCACACGCAGTACTATTTGTCTCTGACACCCGGCGCATGGCGCACCTGGGGCTCCGAGGATCATTCTTTCTGGTGCTGCACCGGTTCGGGCGTCGAGGAGTACTCTAAGCTCAACGACAGCATCTACTGGCAGGATGAAGCCGGACTGTTCGTCAATCTTTTCGTCCCGTCTGAACTGAACTGGAGCGAGAAAGGCTTCAAGCTGCGCCAGGAAACCAAATTCCCCGAGCAGCAGAGCACCGCGCTCGTCGTCACCGCCGACAGGCCCGTGCAATTGGCGGTGCGCCTGCGTATCCCTGGCTGGCTGCAATCCGCGCCCGCCGTGAAGTTCAATGGCAGGCAGCTCGATGCCACTGCCGCTCCCGGCAGTTACCTGACTCTATCGCGAACGTGGAAGACCGGCGACCGGATCGAAATGGAGCTCCCCATGCATCTGCACACGGAGTACATGCCCGACGACCACAAGACGCAGGCCTTCCTCTACGGTCCGCTGGTCTTAGCGGGCGATCTCGGCAATGCCGGCCTCACCGACCGCATGATCGACGGCCTGGAAGGTCCGTCCCCCTATCGGCTGCAGATGCAGATTCCGGTGTTCAAAGCTGCCGGCGCCGATCTCGCGTCCTGGATCAAGCCAGCCGACCAGCCGCTCACTTTCCGCACCACCGGCCAGCAGAAAGACGTGGCCTTGTCGCCGCTCAACACCGTCACCGCCAACCGCTACTCCGTTTACTGGCAGGTGTCCTGAACGGCGCCGTCCATTCCTAATCACCACTCCCGATCCTTCCCTCACGGTCACCAACTGGTCCCCGTCCACCGCGGCGATCTGCTCCACCGCACCGCTCGGCCACCGGATCTCCAGATCCGCGGTCTTCTCACTCCCCAACCCGAAATGCAGCCGCAGATCGTTTACCGAGAAGAAACTTCCTTGGCTCAGAACTGCCTGCGCCTGTTTCTTCCCTCCGTACTTCGCAACGACCGTCGCCCCAATCGCGCTGCGGTTCGATTTCGTGCCCTCCAGCTTCACCTTCAGCCAGTGCCCGCCTCCCGTCACATCGTTCCGCAACAGCGAGGGCGGCTCATTGAAATTGACGATCACCACGTCCACATCCCCGTCGTTATCGAAATCGCCGAACGCGCACCCGCGGCTGGAGTGCGCCGCCGCCACGCCCGGACCGGCGCCGTCCATCAGCTCCTCGAACTTCCCGCCACCCAGATTTCGAAAGATCACCCGCGGCGTCTGGTAGGGATACGCGGGAACCTTCGCCTCCAATTCCGGATAAATGCTCCCAGTGGCGAAGAACAAATCCGGCAGCCCGTCGTTATCCAGGTCCAGCATGGCGGTTCCCCAGCAGGTGTACCGCGTCTCCACTCCCAACCCCGACGTCACGGTCACGTCGTCGAAATTCCACTTCCCGTTGTTGCGGTAGAGCACGCAGGTGTCGTCGCAGAAGTGCGTCTTGAAGATGTCCAGATTGCCGTCCAGGTTGTAGTCGCCGATCGCCAGGCCCATCCCCGCCTGTTCCATCCCGTCTCCGTTCAGCGCCACTCCGCTTTCCAGCCCGATATCCGTAAACGTTCCGTCGTGATTGTTGCGCAGCAGGAAACTCGCCGTCGAATCGCAGGCAACATAGAGGTCGGGCCAGCCATCGTTGTCGAAATCCGCCGCTACCGCGGTCAGCGGATAGCTTCCCTTCGCCTTGATGAGCCCCGACGCCGCCGTCACGTCCGTGAATGTTTCATCCCCGTTGTTGCGATAGAGTTTCAGCCCGCCCGGCGGCAGACCGCGCGGCCCGCAGGGAACCGGCACTCCCTTCCAGTTGCACGCGGCCGCTTCTCCCAACTTCGGCACCGCGTTCAGATCGAAGTCCACGTAGTGCGCCACCAGCAGATCCAGCAATCCGTTGCGGTCGTAGTCCACGAACGTGCACCCGGATCCCCAGACTGGAGGGGCGGACGCCGCGGCGGTTGCCAGTCGCGCCTTCGCGGTGACGTCGGTGAATGTCCCGTCTCCGTTGTTCCGATATAGGACGTTTTGTCCCCAGTACGTCACGAACAGATCGTCGAACCCGTCGTTATTGAAATCCCCCACCGCCACTGACGACGCCCAGCCCGTCTTGCGCAGCCCCGCCTTGTCCGTGACGTCGGTGAAGGTTCCATCGCGATTGTTTTTGTACAGCCGGTTGGTCGAATCCGCCGGCGCTCCTTCCAATCGGGAACCACCCAACACGAAGATATCCAGCCACCCGTCGCGGTCGTAATCCAGAAACGCGACACCGCAGCCGATGGTCTCGGTGAGGTAGTTCTTGCGCACTGCGTCGCCATAGATCACCGGCGCGCGGAGCCCGGCTGCCGCGGCCACATCCGTGAATTTGGCCTGGAACGGCAGCCCCGAAGGCTTGCCGCGCGGTGCAGGCGGCACAGACCGCCGCGACATTCCCTGACCACGTGCGGCCACCGGGGCCATTGCGCACAGCGCCAGCCATTCCCTCCGAGTCATTTTTCAGCAGTGCTCCCTTGACCGTGATCTGCGGCGCCGCGTCGCGCATACGCCAGCAGTTGGCGCAACGCAGCCGACTTGCCACATGGATCTCATTGTGAGCCGGTCAGTGGGATTTCTGCAACCACAGCGGAGCGGCCCCGGCAAGCTTTGTTGCCGGCGTTACTCGATCCTCAGGGCCAACGTGGGTTCCACAGATGCCGCGCGCCGCGCGGGAAGGAAGCCAGCCAGAGCCCCGGCGCCGAATAGCACCGCGATGGCGCAGCCGATCGTGAGCGGGTCTGTAGGCTCCAGCCCGAACAGCAGGCTCTTGATCAGCCGCGCCGCCGCCAGCCCGGCCGGAACTCCCATCAACGTGCCGGCAGCAAGCAGGACGAGGGTCTCGCGCATGATCAGCCAGAGCACATCGCCCTTCTGCGCGCCGAGGGCCATGCGCACTCCGATCTCCGCAGTGCGGTGCGCCACGCGGTAGGCCACGATTCCGTAAATGCCAATGGCGCCCAGGGCCAGCGCGAGAAAAGCAAAGAAGCTGGCCAGCGTCGCGAACATGCGATCCCGCCGCAAGTCGTCCCGGATGACCTGGGGCAGGGTTCTAACGTCGTCGATCAGCGCCTCGCTATCCACCGTTTGGATCTCCCGCCGGATGGAAGCCGCCAACTCGGCAGGCGAGGACATGGTGCGCACGTGCAGCACGCAGGAATCGAGCGGCGGTTCCTGCCGCATCGGGCGGAACATCATGGGCCGCATCCGCTCGCGCACGGAACCGTACTTGGCATCGCCCACGACCCCGACGATCTGGTACCGGCCACTCGAAACCCGGTCGCCGCCGAAGCGTTTCCCAACCGGGTCTTCGCCCGGGAGGAACCGCCGCGCGAACGTCTGGTTGACCACCGCCACCAGCGGGGCGTCTTCGCGGTCCTGTTCCCCGAACTCACGGCCCACAAGGATGGGAATGCCCGCGGTCGCAAAGAACCCGGGGCTCACCAGGTTCATAGCCACCGTCGCATTCCGCGCAGCCTGGCCCGGGCGCTCGAGCCACACGGTCTGGTTCCAGCCGCCATTTCCAAACACCGCGTCTCCGGCCAGGGCGGCATTCCGTACCAGCGGCAGCGCCGGTACGCGCCTGGTTAGCGCCGTCCAGAACTCCTGCCTGGCCTGCGGGGTCTTCCCCGAAGGCGTAACATCCATCAACAACAGGTTGTCGCGCGCGAAACCAAGCTCCGCCGCGCCGAGGTTGTTCAAGCTGCGCGCGAACAGGCCCGCGCCGAGCAGCAGAACCATCGACAGGCCGATTTGAGCCGAGAGCAATCCTTTGGCGAGCGGCACATTGAATCGCCCCGTGTGCCGGCCGCCGCCATGGATCGAGCTGAAGATGTCGGCGCGCGTGGCGCGAATGGCCGGCAGCAGCCCGAAGAACAGCCCGGTCGCAACCGACAGCGCCAGTCCGAAACCGAGCAAACGCTGGTCGAGCCGGAAATCCAGCGCCACGCTCAGCCGGTCGCGCAACAGGAATCCCAGCATGAGACTGTGTCCCCAACCGGCCACCACCAATCCCATCGCGCCGCCGGCCAGCGCGAGGAGCAGATTCTCGGTCATCAGTTGGCGGACCAGCCGCCATCGACCCGCGCCCAGAGCCAGGCGCACTCCGATTTCCCGCGAGCGCGCGGCGGAACGGGCCATCAGCAGGTTCGCCAGGTTGGCGCAGGCGATCAGGAGCACCAGCCCCGTGAGGCCGACCAGGATCTTCAGCGTGCCCGAGTAATCCCAATAAGTCCACCTCACGCCCGAAGTGCCCTCGGTGGCGCGGTTCACCAGCAGCTTCTGAGCCAGGAACGCCTTGCGCTCCCGCTCCGGCGACCGCTGGAGTCTGTCCTGCATCGATTCCAGGGCCTGCGCGAATAGCGGTTCGAGTTGTGCGCGGGCGCGCTGCGGCGTGATGCCGGCCCGCAGCCGTCCCAGCACCCACACCTCGCCCGGATTCGGTTCCAGGTTGAGCGGAACCCAAAGATCCGGAACCCGCCCGCGATCGACGCCAAAGAACTCCGGCGGCATGATGCCGGCCACGGTGAACGGTTCGCCGGCCAGCCGCACAGTGCGGCCGAGAATTGACGCATCTCTTCCGAACCGCCGGATCCAGAACCCGTAGCTGACGACCGCCACGCGATTCGCCGCGCCCGGGCGGTCATCCTCCGGGCCGATCGTGCGGCCCATGAGAGCGGGCACGCCTAGAGCCGGAAAGAACGAGCCGGAAACTTCGTGAACGGTGGCCCTTTCCGATATTCCGGCGGCCTGCAAAGCGGCGTCAGAGCCTTCGATGGCGAAGACCTCCGCCATCACGCTTCTGTCCCGCTGGAAGTACTCGAAGACCGGATAGGGTAGATTCGTCATCCGGCTGCCATCGGCGTGCGCTCTGACGAACTCGACCAGTTCTTGTGGATTCTTCACCGGCAGAGCCCGCAGCAGCATCACATCCGCCAGGCTGAACAGCGCGCTGTTCGCCCCGATCCCCAGGGCCAGTGAAAGGACTGCCACCGCACTGAACGCCGGCGTCTTCGCCAGTGTGCGAATGGCATACCGCAAGTCTTGCCAGAGCGTTTCCAAAGGCGCGAATGTCCACAGCTCGCGGCAGATCTCGCGAATGCTGGCCGGGTTTCCGAACTGGCGCTTGGCAGCCGCGCGCGCCGCGGGATCGCTGCCGCCGTTCTCGGCCCGCATCGCCAGGTGGAACGCAAGCTCGTCGTCCAGATCGCGTTCCAGCCGGCGGCGATGCACCAGCGCTTTGGCCTTCAGCCAGATGACGGCGATTCGTTCGCCGAGCAAGCAGTCCTCCTAGATTGCCTTTACGCTCCCATAAACCATTTATGGGTAGCGTATCACTTTGCAGCACCGATGGCAAGACAATATTTGGGTACTAATATCCGGTATGGCCCAGTGCCCAGTCCCAGTCCGGAATCTGAGAGAACCCCTGGTTTACGGGACTCGGACCATGCACAATAAAAGACAAATGAGTCCGGATCGCTGGCAACGGGTCGAACACATTTATCACGCCGCCCTCGAAAAGCCCGCGGCCGAGCGCCCCGCGTTCCTGGCCGAAGCCTGCGGCGATGACAGCGATCTGCGCCGCCAGGTGGAGGAACTGATCCATCGAACCGAATCCTCCAGCCCTCTGGACCGGGCGGCGATGGAGTTGCTCGATACCGGCGAGTTGCGACCAGATACCCAACTGGGCCCGTACCGCATCATGGAAGCCATCGGCGCTGGCGGCATGGGCAAGGTTTACAAAGCGGTCGACACGCGCCTTGGCCGCACCGTAGCAATCAAAGTCTCGAAGTCCCAGTTCAGCGCCCGGTTCCAGCGCGAGGCGCGCGCCATCGCCGCCCTCAATCATCCCAACATCTGCACGCTGTACGACGTGGGTCCGGACTACCTGGTAATGGAATACGTCGCCGGCGAGCCGTTGAAAGGGCCGTTGCCGGTGGATCGCGCTTTGGCGATCGCCAGCTCCACAGCCGGCGCCTTGGACGCCGCGCACTCCAGCGGCATCGTGCACCGCGACCTCAAACCTGCCAATATCCTGCTCACCAAGACCGGTCCCAAGCTGCTCGACTTCGGCCTTGCGCGGCAGATGGCCGCGGCGGATGAGAAGGTGACCCAGCCGGGCGCCGTGGCGGGAACGCTGGCCTACATGGCGCCGGAGCAGTTGCAGGGGCGTGAAGCCGATGCGCGCAGCGATATTTTCGCCTTCGGTCTGGTGCTGTACGAGATGCTGACCGGGCGCCGCGCGTTCGAAGCTGCGGATTCGGCAAGCCTCATCGCGGCCACCCTGACCGCGCCGCCGCCGGCTTTGCGGGAATCGCTGCCGGAGGCGACGCCCGCGCTGGAACGCGTGGTTTCGCGCTGCCTGGCCAAGGATCCCGAGGCGCGTTGGCAATCGGCCCGCGACCTGAAAGACGAACTGGAATGGATTGCGGGCGAGAAGGACCGGAACATCGAGTCGCCCCGGCCTCACCCGCGCCGGTTGAAGCGCAGCACATTGACCATGGCTGCCCTCAGCGTCCTGCTAGCCCTGGCGGTGTGGGGCTGGCTCCGCGGGCGCGCAACCACCGAGTCTTTGCCGCTGGTTCGTTTCACCATTGAACCACCGCCTGGCGAGAGATTCGTGATGCACCGGCCGCAGATATCGCCGGATGGCCGGAAGATTGTGTTCTTCACTCTCCCGGAGGTTGCGGGATACCCGTCGCGTCTGTGGATCCATCACGTTTTCACAGGGGAATCCTCGCCGTTGATTTGGGGGGGGGACAACATGCTCACTCTATCGGGGAGCGTTTGGTCTCCGGACAGCAATGCCCTGGCGTTGTATTCCCGGGATTCAGTTGTGCGCTTCGATCTGGCTACTCAGTCTCAGGCCGGCACTCTGATTCGGGAGCCGCTGTCCGACTTTGCATGGGGGCCGGGTGACTCTTATCTCGTGAGTGTCCCGGGCAAAGGTCTGTTTTGGTCGTCGAAAGGCTCGGTCAGAAAGCAGGTGACCGTGCTGGCGGCGAACGAGCCGGACCACCTGGCGCCCCAATTCCTGCCGGGTGGCCGGGACTTTCTGTTTGCTGTCCGGCGCGCGGCCGTGGTGGAGACCTGGCTGGGGTCCCTGGACGGCAAGCCCCCGAGGCTGTTGTTGCCTGCCCTGGCGTACTTTGCGCCGCCAGACTACCTGCTCTATCCCGACGGCAATGCAGTGATGGCGCGGCGGTTCGATCGCTCCAAGGGCATGCTGGCGGCCAACGCGGAAACCGTGGTGAGCGCCATGGCTTTGACGTATAACTACTGGCAGACCTTTTTTTCCGTGTCGGAAACCGGCGTGCTCGCCTTCCTGCGGGACACACCGACCCAGGGCACGCGCCTGGCCTGGTACGATCGCGCCGGGAAACCGATTGGCACGGTCGGAGCAGCGGGAGACTACTACAATCCCGCGTTGTCTCCCGACGGGCGGCGGCTGGCCGTGGCGGCCAGGGACTTCAGCGGCCGACGCGATATCCACGTGTTCGACCTCGAGCGAGGAATCGATACCCGCTTGACTTTTGAAGCGCGTGACAACACCAACCCCACCTGGTCTCCCGACGGATCGCAGATCGCGTACAGCGCGAATCCCCGCGGTTATCACGAGATCTATGTCCGGCTATCGTCGGGGATGGGTCAGGAACGAGCGCTTCTCAAATCCAGCGTGGACCAAAATCCGGTCTCCTGGTCGCGCGACGGCAAGACGCTGTTCTATAACAGCAGGAACGCCGTCACCGAACGCAGCCTCTGGACCCTGGACGTCGGCAGCGCCGCGTCGGCGCCGCTTCACGATGTGCCGGCCCGCCAGGACTATGCCGAAGTCTCGCCGGACAATCACTGGGTACTGTACCGGTCACGCGAAAGCGGCAGCCTGTACGAAGTGTATGTGGAGCCCTGGCCGCCTGACGGGCAGAGGTGGCAGGTCACCGGCGCCCGTACCGCGGAGGCCCATTGGCGCGGCGACGGCGCTGAGATCCTATGCGAGTCGCACGGCTCCATGATGGCGGTGGATTTTCATGCTGAGGGTTCCCGGGCACAGCTCGGACATCCCAGGGAACTATTCCGCCTGCCGCCCGTGCGAACCGCGGGACGGAACTGGTTCGCCGTGTCGCCCGATGGGCAACGGATTCTGCTGATGACGCAGCAGCGGGAAGCCCTGCCGGTGATCGTG
>Ga0335081_10019941_pt1 | contig 10847 bp, 10 predicted proteins | sample Lox_Sample_35_FD_206713 | JGI IMG/M metagenome (GOLD analysis project Ga0335081, IMG submission 206713) | Soil microbial communities from Loxahatchee National Wildlife Refuge, Florida, United States - Lox_Sample_3.5 | ecosystem: Environmental > Terrestrial > Soil > Wetlands | place: USA... | reverse complement strand
CGTTCTCCTCCTCCTCGACTTTCGCACTTTTGCGGCGTTCGGCGGGGATTGCTAACAGCTCGGTGAGGTGGCTGGCGCTCGGGGCGATGTGAGCGACTGAGCGCGACGGTCTAGAAGGAGGAGCACCGGCGGCTTCCGCGAAGCGGTTGGCGTCAACTCAATCCGGACCGTCGCAGACGGGTGTGCAGCCTGCCTGCGCGGCTTTCGCGGAGGTCGCCGCCGATGCTCCTAGATGTTCCCGCTTCGCTGGATTCGCTGCTGTCCCTCTTTTCCTACTGCTTCACGCAACCAACGTTTCAGACTTTCAGAGCGATGATCGTGGGCCAGATCTCGCAGACGCGGCTGCGGACGGTGTGCGGGATGCTGGTCGGCTGCCGGCTGGCGGGGGTCTGGCATCACGCCCGCGCGCACCGCTTCTTCAGCGCCGCGGACTGGTCGGCCGATGAGCTCGGTCTGCGGCTCGCGCAGCTGATCGTCGCACGCCTGCTCGGGCCCGAGCAGGCGCTCGTGGTGCCAGTCGATGACACGCTGCTCAAGCGGCGGGGACGCAAGATCTTCGGGGCGGGCTGGCATCACGACGCGACCGCCAACAGCAACAAGGGAGCGGTCGCGTGGGGCAACAACTGGGTCACCGCAGGGATCAACGTCAAGCTGCCGTTCCTTGCGCGAACGGTCTGCCTGCCAGTGCTCTTCCGGCTCTGGCGCCCGAAGCGCAAGCACATCGCGAAGGGCAAGCCAGACCCCGAGCGACCCTCAAAGCCCCAGCTGGCACGGCAGCTTTTGTGCCTGCTGGCAGCCAGGTTCCCGGACCGGATGATCCACATGGTCGGCGATGCCGCCTACGCCACCGGCGCGTTCGCCGACCTGCCGGCGAACGTCACGATCACCTCGCGGCTGAAAGCCAACGCTACCCTGCACCGGCTGGCGCCACCCCGCCCGCCGGAGGGCCAGCGCAAACGCGGCCGCCCGCCCGCCAAGGGCGCCGAGCTGCCCAAGCTCGAAGCGCTCGCAATCGACCCCGCCACCAAATGGGTCAAGACCACCGTCTGCCGCTACGGCAAGACCGAGCAGGTGATGGTCCACACGCTCCGCTGCCTGTGGTACGACGCATTCCGCCAACAACAACTGCAAGTGGTGATCATCCAAGACACCACCAAGCCATCCGGCTACGAGCTCGCGCTCGTCTCAACCGACCTCCACGCCAGCGCCGCGCAGCTGATCGAACGCTACGCCGAACGGTGGCCAACCGAGGTGGCCTACGAAGAAGGCAAAGAGATCTTCGGGATCGGCGACCCCCGCAACCGCGCCGAGAAGGCCGTCCAGCGCACCGTCCCGTTCCAGTTTCTCGCAATGAACCTCGCGATCCTCTGGTACGCCCTCGCCGGCCACCACCCCGAGGACGTCACCCACCACCGCAACCGCGCCCCCTGGTACCTCACCAAGACCGCCCCATCATTCGCGGACATGCTCGCAAAGCTCCGACGCGTGATCATCGCCAGCCAATTTCACCCAGGAACGGGGTCCACGCCAAAGCCAGAGGAAATCGCGGAAGTCCAACAAGCATGGGCAGCCGCCGGGCTCTGAACCGCGAAAGTCGAGGTGCTACGTGCGCTCGATAACGGGCCCTTACGGCAACCAGCACCGGGCGCCCGGCGTGTTTGTTGGGTGGTCAGGCCGCCGGAGCGCACGACGGCGCCGGGCAGCGCTCCGAGAGGGCCTCGCCGTCGCTGACCGGCTGCGTGCCGGTGCGGACGTAGATCCGGGCGTCGCAGAACTTGCAGAAGCAGACGCTCTCGGCGTCTGAGCGCAGCCAGGAGCCGGGCTCGTGCCCGAGCGCCCGAGCGGCGGCGACGAACTGTCTGAGAACCTCCGCGCGGTCGAGCTCCGCGCGGACCTCCTGGTCGCCGACGGCTCGGTTGCGCACGGCGATCGCCCGCTCGCCGTCACGGGACGTGATCACGCGGATCTTGTCGCGGCGCGCCTGGGTGCGGATCTCGGACCGCCAGGCATCAGGGTCGACGCCGTCGCGCGAGCTCACGTACCCGCGGTGCAGCAGCTCGCCGTAGTCGCCGGCCGACCGCTCGAGGTAGTCGCTGACGATCCGCGCAAACCGCTGCTCGTGCTCAGCCAGCATCGCGCCTGCTGTGTCCGCGCCGGGTCTTGGACACCGCTGTGGCGCGTACGTCCCGTCGGGAGGGGAGTCTCGAGCACACGGTGCTCAAGCCGTCGCGAGCTCGCGCTCGGCTCGCAGCCAGTTGGTGACCTCGTCGCCTCCCCCCTCCTCCAGCGCGATGATGTAGGCCCGCGCAGCGATCTCGTCGTGACTGGGCGCACGTCTGAGCGTCGCAGGCTCGGCCGGGCTCGATGGCGCAGCGAACGGCTCTGGCCGATCAACGGCCGGCGGCGCCGGCGCGCGGTTGGCGGATTCGACCGACGTGATAGCCCGACGGTTGGTTCGCGTCACCGGCTTGGTCGGCTTCGCGGCAGAGGCTGGCTTCGTGCGCTTCGCCGACGCCGCCGGCGTGGCTGGCTCGCTCGATGTGGCGGCGGCGGCACGCTTCGCCGGCGTGGCCGACTCGGTTGGCTTCACGGCCGACGTTCGCTTCGTGCGCTTCGCCGACGCCGCCGGCGTGGCTGGCTCGCTCGACGCGGCGGCGGCACGCTTCGCCGGCGTGGCCGGCTCGGTTGGCTTCACGGCCGACGTTCGCTTCGTGCGCTTCGCCGACGCCGCCGGCGTGGCTGGCTCGCTCGACGTGGCGGCGGCACGCTTCGCCAGCGTGGCCGGCTCGGTTGGCTTCACGGCCGACGTTCGCTTCGTGCGCTTCGCCGGCGTGGCCGGCTCGCTCGACGTGGCGGCGGCACGGTTGGCTCGCGTGGCCGGCTTGGTCGGATCGGCAGCTGTGGCGGCCGTCGCGCGCTTCGCTTGAGTCGCCGGCTTGCCTGGCTTCTGCGTCATCGAACTCCTCTGACGTCCTCGGTCGCCGTAGGGGTCGGCGACGATTGTTGCTGGTTCTCAGGTGACGTGCGTTGCCTGCACGCGACCATTTATCGGATCACACAGCGCGGATGGCAAGCCCCCGCACCGTCGCAAGCGGCCCGTGACCGCCGCACCCGCGTCAGTAGCCGATGCACGGGCGGCGAAGACGGGGCCCCACCGCAGCGAGCGCCTCTAGCAGCTTCTCGCCGAGCTTCGCTGCTTGCCGCGTCTGCGACGCGGCGCTTGCTGCGCGATCCTGCCGACCAGCATCGGATCGTCTCGTAACTCATGGAGAGCACCGTCGGTGAGACGTACCTGAGTCCTCTCGAAAACCTTAGTTATTGAGACTCTTCCAGCACGCTGGTGGTCGTCCTGGGGTGACGCGCGATGATCTGGTGCATGCGCTCCTCGCTGCGACGTTTCTTCCTGGTGGCCCTGATCGGTGGCCTGTCTGTAGCGGCGTTGGTGGCGATCGCTGCAATCTTGACCGAGTCGTGGACCGACACCGATCTACGTGTCGTGCTGACGAGCCTCGGCTTTTCGGTGTTCTCTGCGGTGGGCGCGGCCGGCGTCAGGGCTGAGCGAGGCCCGCGTGCGCTGCTCGCGCTCGGCCGAAGCACGATTGTCGCGGCAATCGTGAGCTTTGTCGCGTTGGTTTTTGCTCTTTGGATCGATCATGGCGAGGTTGCCTGGCGGGCGTTCGGAACCGTTGCGCTCATCTCGCTCGCGTGCTCACACGCGGCGCTTGTGTTGAGCTCATCCCGGTCGGCGGACTCGCAGTTCGTCACGATGCTGGTGAGCATGTCCGTCGCGGCAGGGACACTTGACACTGCGTTGGGCGTTCTTCCCCTGGTCGGCGCGACGGACGGCGTGTCTGACGCTTATGTTCGACTGCTCGCCGTGATCCTCGTCGTCACGATGCTGACCAGCATCCTCCCGCCGCTCCTTCGGCGCTTGGCTCTCACCCGCAGCGGCCGCGCAACGATCGTGCCTAGCCTGGACCGATCGACGTCTGTTGCAGACCAGCAAGCGTTTGAGCTTCTAGTGATGGCGACGCGGCTCGAAGCGTTGGCTGCTGCCGGGGGCGACGCAGCAACTGAGATCCGTCAGGAGGCCCAGCGGTTGCAGGAGATCGCGGCCAGCCTGCAACGGTGATATGGCGGCAGGTGCCGTGTGACTCTTGTTAGTCGACGAGTTTCTTCCAGCATTTGACGTGTCCGATGAGATCGGGTCGGTTGTGGGTGCCGATATCGCAACGGCTTGGGGTGCGCTTGTGGACGCCGGTCTGATCGAGGTTGGGCGCCCGACGCCCGTTGGTGGCGATGCTTGGAGGCGTCCGGATCATCCGGATCTTGCCTGAGCTTGTGTGGCCGTGGCTACACCCGCCGTGACCCGCAAGCCGCGCCGCCGCGATCTGACCCAGCCCCTGGACGAGCCCTTCCGGCGAAACGACCTTCAAGAACGCTGCTGAGAAATGCCGCTCTATCTCCGCCGCTGAAGGCGACCTGCCGCGGTTGAGAACATCTAAAACAGACGAGCTGCCGTCCGGCCGGCGTCGCCGGCGAAGCGACGGCCGCGGTATTCGCAGCCGGGACCGCGGCGGTCGACGTACTTGACCCGGAACCTGCTCAGCGAGCATCGCGCTCGCTCGATCGCCGCCAGCCCGTCAGCACTGCCGCTGACCCCTTGCCCGGTCCGGCCAACGCAGACGCACGGGTCGCCACGCCGTCGCAAGCTCGCGCTCGGCGCGCAGCCAGTTGGCAACCTCATCTCCCCCACCCTTTGCTCGAGCGCGATGAAGTACGCGCGCTGGGAGATCTCGTCGTAGGTGGGCGAGCGCCTGCTCGTCGGCGCCGCGGTCGCTCCGACCGGCCAGCGGCCGGCTTGGCTTGCGCCGCGCGCGCCAGCGCCGTCGCAGGCTTGGCGGCTGGGGCAGGCGTAGCGGCCGGTGCACGCTTCGCGCGCGTCAGCGGCTTGGTTGCCTTCGCCGCCGAGGCTGGCTTCGTTCGCTTCGCCGTCGGCGTGGCTGGCTCGCTTGACCTGGCGGCGCGCTCCGCTGGCGGGGCCGGCTTGGTTGCCTTCGCCGCCGAGGTTCGCGTCGTGCGCTTCGCCGACGTCGCCGGTCTGGCTGGCTCGCTCGACGTGGCGGCCGCGCGCTTGGCTCGCGTGGCCGGCTTGGTCGGCTCGGCAGCTGTCGCGGCCGTCGCGCGCTTCGCTTCAGTGGCCGGCTTGGCTGGCTTCTGCGTCATCGATCTCCTCCGACTGCTCGGTCGCCGTAGGCGCGGGCGACGATCGTTTTGTCTCTGCATTCAGGTGACGTGCGTGGCCTGGACGCGACCATTTATCGGATCACACGACGCGGATGTCAAGTCCAAACGGACCTCGGCGGCCCTGCAGGTCCCAAGAGCCGCGGCAATCACCACCCGATCGTCTCATGACCGTGGACAGTTGGAGCAAGCGAGACACCAACTGGTGTCTCGTGCAACCAAACGTTTACGAGACTACTCGAAAATCCCTCGATCTGCGACCGATAACGAGCCTGAGTTGCTTGCTCGCCGTCCAGATGCGTAGACCAGCCGGGAGCCGGGAGGAGTCCCTTGAAAAGGGCCTTGTGCGCGGGCTAGGGTTGAGGAACCGTGGTCGCCCCGACTAGACCGACCTCGACGCGCGTGCGGTGGTGGGTCAACCAGGGAGGCACCTACGCCGACGAGCGCTCTGCCGGATATATCTTCGCAAGGCAGCGTTCCACCAGCGGACACGCGATTCCCCACCATGAGACCCTCACCGAACTACAGCCCGGTGACGGGATCCTTCACTACTCGGACCGCGCTATTCAGGCCGTCAGTTGGGTCCGCGATCGATACCGCATCGACCGCCGACCAATCCCATGGCGGCGAGACAGCGATCCCGATCGTCCCGGCTACTTGGTTCGAGTCGACTATTACGATGCTGAGGATCCGGTTGCGCTCCGCGAGATTCCATTGGACTGGCGGGTGCAGGAGGAGCGCACGGGCCCGTTCGAGCGCTCGGGCGATGTCAAGCAGGGCTACCTATTCCCGGTGAGCCCGAAGTTCGCAGAGCACATCTTCACCATGTTCGGAAGTCGTTTGACGGCTATGACCGCCCGCGAGGACGGCGCACCGCCAGTCGCCGAGATCGGCGCGGCCGAGGAGCAAGGATTCGGCGTTCCGTATTCGCCAGCCGACGATCGCGAGCCTGCCGAGGAGCAGCTACCTCAACGCGTCGCGGACCTAGTGGAGCTCGACCGGGCTACACGACGACACATGGAGCTACAGGATCGTTTGGCGACCGAATTGCAGCGTCATGGGATCGCGCCCCGCTCGCCGGGAAGTTGGCAGCCGCAGTTCGATCTCGCGTTCGAGCACGCTGGCCAGCGATGGGTCATCGAGGTGAAGACGACCGACCCCGTCAGCGCCCAGCAGATCCGCCTCGGCCTCGGCCAGGTCCTCGAGTACCGGCATCGCCTCTCGGGAAGCCAGTGGTCCTCGTGTGAGCGCAGCCCTCCTGCTGGAAACAACCCCCGCGGATCCGTGGCCGGCGATTGCCAGGACCTTGGCGTGGTCCTGATCGCCGCCGATCGCCTGCCCGGATCACTGACAGACTGTTTCGCGCGACGGTCGCTGGGGTCTAGGTGACGACCGCTAGCGGGTGATGCCCGCGTCGCCGATCAGGGCATCGGGGCGGTCTCAAAACTCGTGGCCAGACGTGGTCCTGAGACTTAGTTTTCGGACACGCGTTTCGGACGCGAAAAGCCCCTGCAAACGTGTTCGCCGCTCGGAGCGTCTCGTATACGGTCGTTTACGGACAGCCACGTTTCGGCCCCTTGATCACGGGCGTTTGTTAGCGCACAGCAGCTGGCGGCAGCCCGTCTGTCTGCTGCCGCCAGTTGCGAGAGGAGAGAAGAAGCAAACGCTTGCGGATCACATCGTTTGCAAAGGGCGCGATGTCAGTCAGCGCAATCCCACAATAGCTTACGGTTGCGCGAAGTCGGCTACGCTCGCGCCAGCCAATGCATCGCCGTGATCGTCGCGGATGCACCAAACCGGCGCTCTTACCGTATCGATGAGCGAATGTGATCTTGTTGTTACCGGTCGCATGGCGTAGCGTTCTCGCTCGTCAGAGAGTGGTCGACCAAGCGGCACACGACGGTCACTGGCGATGTGTTTGGATCGGCCGACCCCGGGAATGCGCGCCACGTCGCCATGACGTCGGCGGCGCAGCAGCGGTCAACGGTGTGCGCGTGAGCGCACGAGATTTTAGGAGACACACATGATCGCAACTGCCACGAGCGACTCGCAGCCCGATCGGCTGTTGGCGCTCGAGCGGGCGAACGAGATCAGGCGCGCACGTGCACAGCTCAAGCGGCGAATCGGCGCGGGACACCTGTCCGCCGCACAAGTGATCATCGTTTGTCCGCCAGAGGCGCGGCGCTGGCCGGTGGCGGCGCTGCTCGCCTGCCAGCGACATTGGGGAAGTACGACGTGCCGCAAGTTTCTTGCGCGCAACCAGATCAGCGAGACTAAACGGATCGGCGAACTGACGGAGCGCCAGCGACACCTGCTCGCTGCGCAGCTGATGCAGTGCAACCACCACGCCTAAAGCGGGCGTCCCGCGGCCGATCGCTCCCGCTCGCGCGTGAACCGGACGACACTTCGCTCAACTCAGCTAAAGCGCCCAATGTGAAACACCAGCCGCCCCGACGAGGTGGTCGTGTTCGGTCCCTTCGGTCAGACGGCGAAACCGACCGTGCGATCCTCAGGCTCGCCGACCGTCTCAGCAAGGCGTCTCACCGAGCTCGGGCGAGGCGCTCCACCGCACACGACCACAAGGCGAAACTCATGCGCGCGTCAGGTAGCAGGCAAGCGTCTGAGGTGCTTACAACCAAATCCCACAGCGCTGCCACTGGAGAACCCGGCGGTGCTCAAGCGCCGGCGCGGCGCTCCGCCTCTTCGTGCACGAGATCGAGCAGTCCGTGGACGAGCACGTGTGCGCCGTAGCCGACGCCGAAGGTCCAGTACCGGCGAAACCAGATGCGAGCGCTCTCGTCTGTCGTAGTGGTCCGCATGATCGCCGACAGGAGCGTTTTGTCGTTTTCGAGCCGGCGTGTACCGAGCGCGTAGATCGTCTTTGCGAACCCGGGCTCGGCGAAGTCCTTGAACGTTGCGGCGTCGACCTCTGCATACTGGATCACCGGTCGCCAGAACTTGCCGACCAGGCCGAGCGCGATCTCCTCCTGCGTACGCTCTCCCAACAGGACCCAACCACCTCTGCTCATCGGCAGCTTGGCGGTATCGTGCAGGGTCAGCCGCGGCGGCGCGGTCGGCGGATGCTCACCGTGTAGCCACTGCCACACAAGCTCAGGCAAGATCCGGACGCCTCCAAGCATCGCCACCAACGGGCGCCGGCGCCCAACCTCGATCAGATCTGCGTCTACAAGCGCCCCCCAAGTCGTTGCGATATCGGCACCCACAACCGTCCCGATCTCATCGGAAACGTCAAACGCTGGAAGGAACTCGTCAACTAACAAGTTCTACACGGTACCTGCCGCGGCGCCGCGGCGCGCCATTGCCGATAGGGGCCAGCTCGAGCGCGCCGCGACTTCTCAAGCGCGTGGATGGGAACGCCTCACTCAGCAAAGCACGACCAGTCTCGCCGCCGTGCACCAACCCGGCAGCTCGCAATGCGACGACCAATCTGCCTGGCCGGCCAAACTCCCGTGCGAGCTCGACCAGCTCGCCGGCGAGCCAGCGTGCCTCGCCAGGCGTTGCCCAGTGCGGCGTGGGCAAGCGCGCTTCTTCGCGCCAACGCGCCGCGTCTGAACTGCCCAGACCGAGCCCGGGCGTGGCCGCTGAGAGACATAACCGGGTCAGACGACTCCCGCATACCAGTGGAGTTCGAGCGCGAGCTCGTCAGCTGCGCGGTCGCGCCGTTGCGCGCTTCGCTGAATCTAGTCGAACCATAGAACGAAAGCGCTGTTCGATGAGACACTAACGGAGCCCCAGCAACGACTGTCCGTAAACGACCATATATGAGACGCCTCGCCTGCGGAAAGCGTTTGCAGGGACTCTTGTTGTCCAAACTTCTGCGATTGCCGCCACTGCTGCCGCGATGGGCGTGCTGATCGGTCTTCCCGTTGGCTTTCTGGGTGCTCCTCACCATCCGCATCAACGTCCGGCCACGCAGCGTTCGCGCATCGACGTCGCCCGCGTCGAAGCGCTGATCGCGCGGCCGTCAGACAGCGCTGGGTGTTGGGTCAATTCGGGCGCTGGGGAGGAGCCAATGGGCACGATCCGCCTGAGTGCAGCAACGAAGCCCTGTGAGCCCGGCCCGTCCCACTTCCGTCGAGGAGTGTGAAATCATAGTATTGACCCCGGTTGTCGGGAGAACGAGCGGTCGCCACCGCGTGGCCTGAACGATGACCACCAGGGACCCGGCCGCGGACCCGGCTTACTCCTCGGTGCCTACAGGCTCGGGGTCGACCGCCGCCTCAGCCTCGACCCTCGTCGGGTCAGCGGCGGCGTCTGGGGCTTCCGTCTCCACGTCGATCGCCTCCGGCATCGGGATGGTCTCCTCCGCGGTCTCGACCGCGCCGGAGGGTATGACGACCTTGTCGAGCGAATCTCGCTCGATCCCACGCCAGTCGGCGACGCCGTTGGCGATCGCCTCCATCTCGTCCGCCGGCACCTTGGTGAACTCTCTGCCCTGCTGTGAGCACCAGATCGCGACGTCTCCACCGACCATCATCGGACCGCCGAGCGTGTCGATGCACGTCTTCACGATGCAGTGCGCGATTAGCTTCAGGTGCGCGACGCCTCGGCCAGCGACGTCGTAGTCCTTCATCGTGGACTGCGCCATGTACGCGGCGGCAGCTCCACTGCCCGACCGTGTCGCGAGCCGTCACAGACTACGACGGTGACCGGATTGGCAAGATGAACTCACGCCACCCGCCGCGTTCTTGATGCCTCCGCCGCGAGCTCCTCGACACCCTCGATTTGCAGGCAGAACGCACATAAAACCAATTACCGAGCAGCGTCCTTGCTTGCGCCAGGACTTGCCGCAACGGTCCGTTGCGCTACACGGGGCTGGGATCGGTCATTGGCGGCGGTGGGAAGGCTTCGCACACAGCGCGCTGCGCGTCGTCTAACAACGCCATCAGCTTCCCGAGTAGCTGCTGTTCGCGCTGGCGCGACGCGTGCGTTCCGGGGTGCAGCCGCGCGAGCCTGTCTGCTCGCTCGCGTTCGGCCTTGAGCGCCAGCTCCCGCTGGCGCAGTAGCCGTACCACACCCGGCAACAGCTGTTCGGCGTCCGCGGCGAGGTCCGAGGGCTGGGCGGCGAGCAGCTGTTCGACGTCCTCGGCAAGCCCGACGTGGAGGCTTGCGAGGTAGCGGTCGACCAACAGCCGATGCTCGCCGGTGATCGTGTGCCTGGCCGAGCCGATAGGGCTCCAGGAACACGCCAACCAACGGGTGTGCACAGAAGCACGACCAGCCGTGCGAGCGCGCGGTGATCGTGAACACGCCGTCTGAGACGATCAGCTCGCCACGCGCCGGCGAGGACCACAGCGCGATCCAGCGACAATCGCCGCGGTAGTGCGATAGCTCGACGAGCTGCACCGGACAGGGAAGCGGCAGGCGCACAAGCTCACCTGGCGCTGGGATTTCAGGCCAGACCCTGATCGAGCGCGGCCGCCGCAACGCCGCCAGCCGTGGTGCGCCTGGGCCCGGCACCGGTCGTGCTGGTCAGGCGGCGTTGGTGTTGAGCGCCGCTTTGAGTCCGGCTGCGGCGGTGAACTTTGGTGCGGTCGCGGCTTTGATCTCAAGCTCGGCGCCGGTGGCGGGGTTGCGGCCGG
>Ga0335081_10019940_pt1 | contig 10847 bp, 9 predicted proteins | sample Lox_Sample_35_FD_206713 | JGI IMG/M metagenome (GOLD analysis project Ga0335081, IMG submission 206713) | Soil microbial communities from Loxahatchee National Wildlife Refuge, Florida, United States - Lox_Sample_3.5 | ecosystem: Environmental > Terrestrial > Soil > Wetlands | place: USA: Florida... | reverse complement strand
GGAAGCTGGAGAAATCGGTCGCTTTCTTTGACCACACCCAGCAATTGCGTCTGACCTGGATCTACGAATTGCCCTTCGGCAAAGGCCGGCCGTACCTGAATAAGGGCGGCATTGTAAACCAGGTCCTCGGAGGCTGGACCATCACAGCCAATCAGCAGTACCAGTCCGGCGACCCGCTCTCGATCGGAACGAGCATCTATACCGGCGACTACCTCTACAATGACGCGGTTCGCGCCAGCTTCGTACCGGGTCAGCCGCTGATGTCTACTCAATCCGGGAGTCTGAATTTCGCGGCGAGTATCGGCAAACCGTACCTCAATCCAAACGCCTTTACCAATCCTCCGATGACGCCCAATGGCGTGATCTTAAGCCTGGGCAACACGCCGCGCTACTTCGGCAATCTCCGAGGTCCCTGGCTGCCGTCGGAAAACGCTGGCATCTTCAAGCGGTTTCCGTTCGGGGAGAGCAGATTCTTCGAGGTCCGCTGCGACATGCTGAACGTGTTCAACCGGGTGCAACTCTCCGACCCGGACATGACGGTCGGAGATCCGCAGTTTGGCCAAATCCTGGGCGTATCGAACGTTGCGCGACAGATTCAATTGGCCATGCGCTTAACTTTCTAAGCGCCTCTATTGCGCTGAGCGGAACGGTTCTCACTCGGGGGCCGTTCCGCTTTTCTTTTTTCCGGAAAGTGCCGCCCGGCAGCAACCTACTCCCCCTCGTGCGGCCGGTACCCGTTTTCCCGCATGACCCGGTGCGTAACTTCCAAGGCCTCCGGCAGCACATAGAAAAAAGCGCCGATGCGCTCGGTCCGGAAAATGATGCCGCCGCGGTAGCGGTCCGCCTCGACTCCGTAGTCCACGCCCGCGGCGGTCAGAATGGATTCCAGCCGCTGCGCGTCTCTCAGCCTCTTAGCGATGTAGACGAGTTCCGCGCGGCCTTCGCCGAAGAAGTCCGCATCACGTTTCATTTGGGTTGAGAATCCGGGGCGATCCTTCGCACAAACTCATCTTAGGAGATCCGCGGTCCGCCCGCTCCATGCCTGTTTTAACCATCAATCGCGACGAAGAGCTGCACTGGCTTGCCCTCCGGCTGGTGCCCGGTCTGGGCGCGCGCAACGCCGGAAAACTGATTGCCCGGTTCCGCACGCCACAAGCCGTCTTTCGCGCCTCGCGCACCGAACTGGAAGGCGCTGGCGTCAGCGGTGCGCTGGCGCAGAGCATCGCGAGCGGTTGCTCGTTTGAAGACGCCGTTCTGCAGCAGGAGAAAATGCTGGAGACAGGAACCGCCGCCATCGCCATCAGCGATCCGCGATACCCTGCGCTGCTGCGGGAGATTTTCGATCCGCCGGTGGTGCTGTTTGCGCGCGGGCGCGTCGAGTTGCTCGCATCCATTATGCTCGGCGTGGTGGGCACGCGCCGGCCTACTCCTTACGGCGTGGCCGCGGCGGAGCGCCTGGCGGGAGACCTGGCGCGCGCCGGCCTCACCATCGTCAGCGGCATGGCGCGCGGCATCGACACCGCGGCGCACCGGGCCGCGCTCGCCGCGCAGAGCGATACCATCGCGGTCCTCGGCTGCGGCGTGGATATCGTTTATCCGTCGGAGAACCGGAATCTCTCCGCCGAGATCGCCTCCAAGGGCCTCGTCCTTTCTGAGTTCCCCATGGGCTCCACGGCCTTCCCGCAGAATTTTCCCATCCGCAACCGGATTATCAGCGGCATGTCGGCCGGCATTCTGGTGGTCGAAGGCGCACAATACAGCGGGTCGGCAATCACCGCGCGTCTTGCGCTCGATCAGGGCAGGGAAGTCTTTGCTGTTCCGGGAAATATCACGTCGAAAATGAGCTGGGGGCCGAATCTGCTCATCAAGCAAGGCGCTAAACTAGTGCAGGATTGGAACGATGTGGTGGTGGACCTGCCGCCTGAAGTGCGGCGCCAGTTGATCGAGAGTGGCAAGAACCGGCTTCTGGCTCAAGGACTTAGCGCAGAAGTTGAAACTTCCTATCCGTCTCAGGCATCATTGACAAACAGCAATATTTCCCGCAGGCTTCTGGAAAAACTCAAACCTGATGCCGGCACACACCTGGATGTGCTTGTAGAATCACTGGAAGATCTCTCTGCTTCGGAAATTATCGCTTCCCTGTTTGAGTTGGAGTTGACAGGTCTGGTAAAACAGCTTCCAGGGAAGAACTTTGTTAAAGTGTGGTAGCGAGTCAGAAGAGAGAAGTTAACGAAAGATGGCAAAGGCGCTCGTAATTGTGGAATCGCCGACGAAGGCGAAAACCATCAACAAATACCTGGGACGGAACTATCTGGTGAAGGCTTCGCTCGGCCACATCAAGGATCTTCCGAAAAAAGATCTTGCGGTGGATGTGGAGAAAGGCTTCGAGCCGCGCTACGAGGTCATCGAGGGGAAAAAGAAGCTCATCCAGGAATTGAAACAGGCGGCGAAAAAGGTCGACCAGGTGTACCTGGCGGCTGACCCGGATCGCGAAGGCGAAGCCATCTGCTATCACCTCCAGGAAGAGCTGGACGGCGAATCCAAGGGCAAGAGCAAAAAGAAGTCCGGCCCCGAAATCTTCCGCGTGATGTTCAACGAGATCACCTCGCGCGGGATTAAGAAGGCTTTCGAGCATCCGGGCCAAGTGGATATCCATCTGGTGGAAGCGCAGCAGGCGCGCCGCGTGCTTGACCGCCTGGTAGGCTACAAGATCTCTCCGCTGCTTTGGGACAAGGTCCGCCGAGGCCTCTCGGCCGGACGTGTGCAGACCGTCGCGCTCCGCCTCATCGTAGAGCGCGAGCGCGAGATTCGCGCCTTCCAGAAAAAAGAATACTGGACCATTGATGTCAATCTCGGCGCCAAGAAGCCGCCGTCATTCGACGCACGGCTGATCAAACGCGCGGCTGCGGGCGGCGAAGCCGAGACGCCGGAAATCGGCAACCAGCAGGCGGCCGATTCGCTGGTGAGCGCGCTCACGGGCGCCGAGTACGCGGTCAAATCCGTCGGCACGCGCGAAAAACGCCGCAACCCCGTCGCCCCTTTCATCACCTCCACGCTGCAACAGGAAGCAGCGCGCAAGCTGCGGTTCAGTGTGAAGCGCACTATGATGCTGGCCCAGCGCCTCTATGAAGGTATCGAGCTGGGCAAAGAAGGATCGGTGGGCCTCATTACCTACATGCGCACGGATTCCACGCGCGTCGCGGCAGAGGCCATTGAGGAAGTCCGTGGTTTCGTCGGCGAAAAGTACGGCAATGGATACCTGCCCGAATCGCCGAATGTTTACAAATCGAAAAAAGACGCTCAGGACGCTCACGAGGCTATCCGGCCTTCCTCGGTGATGCGGACGCCCGATGAAATCGAGCGCCACCTTTCGGACGACGAGCTGAAGCTCTACCGGCTCATCTGGATGCGCTTCGTCGCCTCCCAGATGACGCCGGCGGTCTTCGATCAGACCACCATCGATGTCACCGCTAACGGCTCGGATGCCGCCGTGTACACCTTCCGCGCCACAGGATCGGTTCTCAAATTCGACGGCTACCTGCGCATTTACGCCGAAGGCAAAGATGAGAAGGACGAAGAGGATGAGGAGCTGCGCCACAAGTTGCCGCAAGTCACGGAAGGCGAAGTCCTCAAATTCAAGGGCATCAAGCCCGAGCAGCATTTCACCGAACCGCCGCCGCGTTACAACGAAGCCACGCTGGTCAAAAAACTCGAAGCCGACGGCGTGGGCCGCCCGTCCACCTACGCTTCTATTCTCTCCACCATTCAGGAGCGCGAGTACGTCACCAAGGAAGGCGGCAAGTTCAAGCCCACCGAGCTGGGCATGGTGGTGACCGACCTGCTGCTCGAGAGCTTCAACGATATTTTCGAGGTGAAGTACACCGCCCGCATGGAGGAGGAGCTGGACGAGATCGAAGAGGGCAAGCTCGACTGGCGTGAGGCCATGTCGGAGTTCTACGGCCGTTTTGAAAAGGATCTCAAATCGGCCGAAGAGAACATGACCGACATCAAGCGCATGGAGAAGCCCACCGACCTCACCTGCGAAAAGTGCGGCAAGCCTCTGGTCATCAAGTGGGGCAAGCACGGCAGCTTCATCGCCTGCACCGGATATCCCGACTGCACTTACACGCGCGAGCTGACCGTGGATCTTCCCGACGTCGACAACGCGGATCTCACCGAGCAGGGCGACGAAGAATATTGCCAGAACTGCGGCCGCACCATGGTGCTCAAAAAGGGCCGCTTCGGGCAGTTCTACGCCTGCACCGGCTATCCCGATTGCAAGACCACGCGCCCGGTTGGTGGCACGCAGAAGAAGGCTGACGTTCCGCTGGACGAAAAATGTCCGCAGTGCGGCAACAATCTCGTCATGAAGTATGGCCGTTACGGCGAATTCACCGCGTGCAGCAATTATCCCGCCTGCAAGTACGTCAAACAGAAAACCATTGGAGTGAAGTGTCCCGAGTGCTCCGAAGGCGAAGTGGTCGAGCGGCGCTCGAAACGCGGCAAAACTTTCTACGGTTGCAGCCGCTATCCCGATTGCAACTTCGTTACCTGGGCCAAACCCATCGCCGAAAAATGCCCCGACTGCGGAAGTCCCTACCTGCTGGAAAAATGGCTGAAATCCGGCGCCACGCTGCAATGCCCCAACCAGGAGTGCAAATATAAAAAGGTTGTCGAACCCGAGCTAGTGAGCCATTGATGGACCAGAGGCCGAAGGCCGATGGTAGTCTCCCCGTCTCCCCGTCCCCCCATCCCCCCGCCTCCGGGGTTTGCCGCGTCGCCGCGTCGCCCCTTCGCCGCGTCGGGCACTTACGCTGGTGGATCGGCGCGCTCCTCTTCGCCTCCACCGTCATCAATTACATCGATCGCCAGACGCTCAACGTCCTCGCGCCCTACCTTAAAGCCGAATACCGCTGGACCAATAGCGACTTCGCGCTGATCGTTATCTCCTTCCGCCTTTCTTACGCCGTGGTGCAGTTCCTGGGCGGCCGGCTGGTCGATTTGCTGGGCACGCGACGCGGCCTGAGCATCACCGTGGCCTGGTATTCCACCATGGCGATGCTGACGTCGCTCTCGCGCGGGTTGTTCAGTTTCTGCGGATTCCGATTTCTCCTCGGCGCGGGCGAAGCGGCGAACTGGCCCGGCGCTACCAAAGCCGTCTCGGAATGGTTTCCCGCACAAGAGCGCGGCATTGCCGTGGCGCTGTTCGACAGCGGCTCGGCCATCGGCGGAGCCGTCGCGCCCGCGCTCGTCGTCTGGCTCTATCACGTGTTCGGTACGTGGCGGCCGGCGTTTCTCATCACCGGCACGCTCGGTTTTCTCTGGCTGCTCGCCTGGATTCTGACTTATCACAAGCCCGAGACTCATCCGCGCATCACCGATGCCGAGCGCGCCATGATCCTCGCCTCGCGCTCCGGCGCCGGCGAAGAACGTTTGCAAACGCGCACTCCGGTTTCTAAGCTGGTGGGCTACCGCCAGACGTGGGGCTGCGTCCTCGCCAAAGCCATTCTCGATCCCTATTGGTACCTGGTCGCCGACTGGTTTGCGCTCTTCCTGGTCAGCCGCGGCTTCAAACTCGAAGACACCCTCATCGGCTTCTGGATTCCCTTCGTCTGCGCCGATCTGGGCAACTTCGTCGGCGGCGGCGTGTCCAGTTACTTTATCCACCGCGGCTGGACCGTCGGCGCAGCGCGCCGCGTCATCTTCCTCATCTGCGGCCCGCTCATGCTGCTCATGATTCCTGCTGTCTACACCACGCGCCTCTGGCTGCTGATCGGGGAATTCGGCCTCGCCACGCTCGGCTACGCCGCCTGCGCGACGGTTTTCCTGACGTTGCCTTCGGATCTGTTCGAGAGCGGCTCGGTGGCCACTGTCAGTGGCCTGGCCGGCATGGTCACCGGCTTCGTCACCATCGCGGCAACGTACACCATCGGCGCCGTCACCGACCGCTACTCCTTCGCGCCCATCCTGATGGGCGCCAGCGCCGCCCCCGTGCTCGCCGCCATCGCCGTCTTCGCGCTGGTACAGAACACGAAGAATACCGGGAACGGCGTGTTGTTGAGGATTTGAGGGCCGGGACTCTCACTCGATCCGCAATTCCACCGGCGCCCCCACGCCGCACCCGAGCATCTTCGCGGCAGAAGCCTGGCTGGCGGAGACCTCCAGATACCCCGAACTGCCGACAATCACGAAAAGCTCGCCCGTTCCCGACTCCGCATAATTCCGGGCCATACGGCTGACCGTCTCGAGCCCAATCGACATCTCAAACGGCCTGTTCCCGAGCTCCGGAAAATCCGCAGCCGGAAAATTCGTGATCAGGTTTCCGAACCGGTCGATTTTGAGTACCGCCCCGGTCCAGGCGCGGCGCGCCGTGCGCACCGGCCGCTCGAAATGCAGTCGCAGGTAATCGGTAATGAGCTTGCCCATACTCGCAGGCGCGACTCCACGGGCCAGATGCGCGCCCACCGGCGCAAAGATATCGCGGCCGTGAAAGGTCTGGCTGACCGGTTTTAGAAAATACTTTTCGGCCGTGATCCACCGGACCTTCGGCTTCTCGCGTGCGTACATCAGGGAGAGCACGCCGTTGTCCGGCGCGACAAATCGCTGTCCTGCCGCCTCTGCCACGATGGGCCGCCGCGCCGTCCCTACTCCCGGGTCGATCACCACCACGTGCACCGTGCCGCGCGGAAAATAGGGGTACGTCTGCGACAGCAGAAAAGCGCCTTCGACCACTTCATAGGCGCCCACTTCGTGGCTGATATCGACGATTTCGGCCTGCGGACAGATGCCGAGAATGACGCCTCGCATGACGCCCGCATAGTGATCCGACAGGCCGAAATCGGTTATCAGGGTAACAATGGGACGCGGCATTGTTAAACTAAGTAAAAGTGGAGCGTTTCTACTTCGACCATAACGCCACAACGCCAGTCGCCCCGGAGGTCGTCCAGGCGACGGTGTCGTGTCTCGCCGATGTGTATGGCAACGCGTCCAGTATCCATCATTTCGGGCAAATGGCCAAGCAGCGCCTGGAAATGGCACGGCGGCAGACGGCGGCGCTTATCGGCTGCCAGCCGCAGGAGATCGTTTTTGTCAGCGGCGGCACCGAGGCGGACAACCTGGCGCTGTTCGGCGTTCTTCGCTACGCCAACCGGCCGCAGATGCACGTGGTCACCACCACCATCGAGCACCCCGCGGTCTTGAGCGCGTGCGCGCAATTGGAGCGTGAGGGAGTCGGCGTCACGTACGTCCGCGTGGGCTCGAGTGGCGTCGTCGAACCGGACGATATCCGCCGCGCGCTGCGAGCCTCCACGGTTCTGGTTTCGGTGATGCACGCCAACAACGAGATTGGAACCCTGCAGCCCATTGCTGAAATCTCCCGCATTACCCGGGAGGCGAACCTGTACTTCCACTCCGATGGCGTGCAGGCGCTGGCCAAGATACCCGTCGACGTCGGCGCTTTGGGCGTGGATCTGTACTCCATGAGCGGGCACAAGATCTATGCGCCGAAGGGTGTGGGGGCGCTCTTTGTGCGCAAGGGCACACGCATCACCCCGATCAATTATGGCGGTCATCACGAGCGTGAGCGCAGGCCGGGAACCGAGAACGTACCCGGTGCGGTGGCAGTGGGCTGCGCGGCGGAATCAGGAGCGCGGCGTCTCGATCAAGAGCCGCCGGAGTTGGCTGCGCTGCGTGACCGGCTGGAAGCGGGTATTCTCGATCGCGTGTCCGCAACCGGCGTCAACGGCGCGCCGGATCGCCGGACCCCCAACACGACGAACATTTACTTTGACGGAATCGAGGGTGAGGCTTTGGTGATCGCGCTCGATCTGCGAGGCTTCGCGGTCTCCACCGGCGCGGCATGCTCGAGTGGCGCCGTTGAGCCGTCGCACGTTCTGACGGCCATCGGGCTCCCGGCGGATCGCGCGCGCGCAAGCGTTCGATTTTCTCTCGGCCGCTCCAACACCGTCGAACAGGTGGACGCACTGATCGACGCGGTTGAGGATTCCGTTCGCCATCTGCGAAAGATTTCGCCCGTTACGCAAGTCCATGCCTGATTCCAACCCGATTGCCGTAGCCATGAGCGGCGGCGTGGACAGCTCCACCGTCGCCGGCCTGCTGGTCTCGCGCGGCCACTCGGTGGTGGGCCTCACCATGCAGCTTTGGAATCAGCGGCGGCTGCCAGAGTTAGCAAACGACGGCGGCGTGGGACGCTGCTGCTCGCTGGATGACGTCTACGACGCCCGGCGCGTGGCGGAGCAGTTGGGCATCCCCTACTACGTGGTCAACTTCGAAGATCAGTTCGAGCGGCAAGTGGTGGGACCCTTCGTGGCCGAATATCTGGCGGGCCGTACGCCCATCCCCTGCACTCTTTGCAACAACTTCATCAAGTTCGACCGGTTCATGGATCTGGCGGACGGCGTCGGCGCCGCGCAGATCGCGACCGGCCATTACGCCCGCGTGACGCGCGACCCCGAGACAGGCCGCTACCAGTTGCGCCGGGCAGTCGACACCGGCAAGGACCAGACCTACTTTCTCTTCGGCCTGACCCAGCAGCAGCTCGCGCGCACCCTGTTTCCGCTGGGCGAGATGAGCAAGAGAGAGGTCCGCGCACTTGCGTCTCAGATGGGACTGGCCGTCGCCGCGAAGGACGAGAGTTATGAAATCTGCTTCGTTCCCAACGGCGATTACGCCGCGTTCATGGATGCCTATCTCCGCTCCAAGGGCATCGAACTGGACCAGAAGCGCGGTGAAATCGTGTCCACCAACGGCCGCACGGTCGGCGAACACACCGGCGTGCATCATTTCACCGTCGGTCAAAGGCGCGGCCTGGGCATTGCGGCGGGTGAGCCGCTCTACGTGATTTCGACCGATGTAGCTACGCAGCGCGTCACCGTGGGCGGAAACGATCAGCTCTATCGCGCGAGCCTCATCGCCAAGGACATCAACTGGATTTCCTGGCCTGGCCTCCCTGCGCCCGCCCGGGCGCAAGTCAAGATCCGCAATAAGCACGAAGCCGCCGCGGCTACGCTCCATCCGGCTTCCGACGCCGCCCGGATCGAAGTGCGCTTCGATGAGCCGCAGCGCGCGGTCACGCCTGGACAGGCCGCGGTCTTTTACCAGGGCGATTTGGTTCTCGGCGGCGGATGGATAGAATGACGAATTCATGCGCCAACGCTCTGGGCTGCGCGACAGGCTGGAATACGGGCTCGCTTTCCTGGTTCTGAACTCGCTCGCCTGGTCTCCGCTCCTGGTTGCTAACACGCTGGCTCGAGGCTACGCGCGCCTGCTGGACCTCGCGTTGCCCCGGCTGCGCCGCGTGGCGCTGGCGAACCTGGCCATGGCGTTGCCGCAACTCGATCCGCGCGAACGCGACGGCATTGCCGACGGTGTGTTTCACTCCATCGCGCGGCTGCTTGTCACCCTGGCCCGGTTCCCTCGGCTGAACCGCACCAACATCGGCGATTGGATTCGCTACGAAGGCTACGAACACTTCGAGGAGGCTCGCCGGCGCGGTAGGGGAGTGCTTTTCGCCACCGCGCACCTCGGCAACTGGGAGCTGAGCGCCTTTGCCCATGCGCTGCTGACAGCGCCGATGAATGTTGTGGTGCGCCCTCTCGACAATCCGCTCATCGACCGGCTGGTGGAGCGCCGCCGGACGCTCTCCGGCAACCGGCTCATCGAAAAGAAAGATTTCGCGCGCGGAATTCTGAAGGCCCTGGCTGCGAACGACGCGGTGGGCATCCTCATCGATCAGAATGCCTCGCTGGACAGCGGCGTCTTCGTCGACTTCTTCGGCATCCCCGCCTGCGCCGGGACGGGCTTCGTCAAACTCGCTGCCCACTCGGGCGCGGCCGTCATCCCGGGCTTTGCGCTGTGGTCCGATACGGAGCGCAAATATGTGCTGCGCTTCTATCCGCGTGTGGAGATGACCGGCGACGTGCACGAAGACGCCGCTCGTCTGCATTCCGTGCTGGAAAGCGTGATCCGCCGGTACCCCGGCCAGTGGCTGTGGATCCATCGCCGCTGGAAGACCCGGCCCCCCGGCGAGCCTTCGCTTTATGAATCCGCGCAGCCCACTGCCGCTGCTCAGCCCGGTAAGTCTAGTGGAACGGCCTGAGCTCGGCTATACTGGTGACAGCCCTCGATCGTGGGCCTGTGGCGCAGTTGGGAGCGCGCTTCCATGGCATGGAAGAGGTCGTGAGTTCGAATCTCACCAGGTCCACCAAATTCCTCAAACACTTACGGCCACGGTTGCCATCTGAGGTGTGACTGTTGGAGTCCACCTGGCGTCCAAGGTCCGATGGCCGCGAACGGGATTTGCCGATTTTCCCGCGGCCTTGCTTCGTCAGATCTCGTGCCCTGCATATCGGCCAACACGGTCCGCAATGCGAGCGCAATCCGCCTGGAAAATGATTCGCGCAGGAGTCGGGGGGACATCATAGCGCTGTCGAAACGCTCGATCAGGCCGGCCATGCCTTCTGATCAATTCATCGAATGGACCGGATTTCAGACTTACCAGAGCCACGCATACAGAACGATCGTGACGATGACGAGCGCCGCAAGTTGCACGCGCCAGTCGGTGAATCCGCGCAGCGCGTCCGGAGCGCGGTTCCAGTCGACAGTCAGGCGTTGTAATGTCTCCGGGGCCGCGCGAGGCGTAAATGCCGACACGGCGAAGAGCGTGCCTACGACCAGCAGAGTTCCCCAGAGCCCACGGTAGGTGTAATTCAGAGTGAACTCCGTGTGCAGCCACGGGAACATCCTCTTTCCTGCGGCTGCTCCGATTAACTGATCCCACACAAAAAGCGCCGCGAGCGCGCTGCCTCCTACAACCGAAGCCACGGCGC
>Ga0335081_10019939_pt1 | contig 10848 bp, 7 predicted proteins | sample Lox_Sample_35_FD_206713 | JGI IMG/M metagenome (GOLD analysis project Ga0335081, IMG submission 206713) | Soil microbial communities from Loxahatchee National Wildlife Refuge, Florida, United States - Lox_Sample_3.5 | ecosystem: Environmental > Terrestrial > Soil > Wetlands | place: USA: Florida... | reverse complement strand
CCTACGCGTCCGCGCTCGCGGTCATCTCCGTGGAGAACCAGGCGGGAAAGGACTTCGGGATCGACGCGGAGGAGGCATACGGGCTGCTGAAGCGGCTCCCGATCCTTGAGGACGCGCCGCTGGGATTGAAGGTGAAAATCGGAAAATACCGGGCACCCTTCGGGGTGAGCAACAAGATCCATATGCACGATCTCCCCTGGACCACGCGCCCCCTGGCCGTGGCGAAATACCTCGGGACGGAGCACGGCGACTTCTTCGAATCGGGGTACAACCCCACGGGGATGGACATGGATTTCTATGTCCCGAACCCGATCCCCGCTACGACGCTCGAGATGAACCTCGACGTTGTCCGGGGCGGGGAGCTGGCGCTCTCCCAGGGGCATCCCGGCGCACAGCCGGCGTATATCGGGCACCTGAACCTCTCGCGTGACTGGTCGAACAGGCACCTGCTGACCGTCGGTCTGAGCGCGTACGAGGAACACGGGCCCGCCATCACCCGGCTGTACGGGGCGGACGTCACGTATAAATGGGCGCCGCTGGAGCAGAGGGAATCACACTCGTTCGTCGCCGGAGGTGAGGTCTTTGCGGGGAGGAACGTCTACACGGACGTGACCAGCCTCCCCGTGAGCAATTCTCCCGCCGGCTGGTACGCGTACGTACAGTACCAGACCTCGTACTGGGTCTACCTCGGCGTCCGGTACGACGCGGTACAGGAACCTTCAAACGACCGCCTCACCACACGCTCGCTGGGGGAATATGTCAGCTACTATACCACGGAGTTTCTCAGGCTTCGCCTGGGCTATGAGCACAGGTGGAGCGACATCCCGGCGCAGGATAACCTGAACACGGTGCTGTTCGAGGTGAACCTCGTCTTCGGCTCGCACCCGACGGAACCGTACTGGGTGAACAAGTAATCTCTTTCGAAAGGAACCGATAATGCGTATACGCTCGCTGCTCGTGCTCTTGCCGCTCGCCGCGCTCTGCGCCGCAACGGCCGCGCAGGCGGGGGAGGGGAAGCTCAAGGTCGTTACGACGCTCAATTATCTCCGGTACGTCGCGCAGGAAATCGGCGGCGACCGGGTCACCGCGGAGGCGCTGGCGAACCCGAAACAGGATCCCCACTACGTCACGCCGACTCCGGCGATGAACCAGCTCACGTCGGATGCCGATCTCTTTATCGAGAACGGGCTCTCGCTCGATATCTGGGCGAAGAACGTGCTCGATGCGTCAGGCAATCCCGCGATCCAGCCGGGGAACCCGGGTCACCTCATCGCCACGGTGAACGTCCCGGTCAAGGAGCTTCCCACGGAAGTCTCCCGGGCCTGGGGGGATATCCATCCGCAGGGCAACCCCCACATCTGGCTCGATCCCCTGAACGTCCGCATCGTGGCAAAGAACATCGCCGAGAGGCTGGCGAAACTGGACCCGGAACACGCGCAGTACTACCAGTCGCGCTATGAGCAGTACCGCAACAGGCTGGACGCCGCGCTCTTCGGGGAGGAGCTCGTGAAGGCGCTTGGTAAATCCGGCGGCGACGTGCTTGTCCGCAAGGCGGTTAACGGCGAGCTCACCGACTGGCTGAAGCTGCGCGGCCTGGACGGAAAGCTGGGGGGCTGGATGAAGGAAGCTGCTCCCCTCAACGGCATGAAGGTGATTTCCTACCACAAGACGTACGTCTACTTCGCGGACCGTTTCGGGCTGCAGCTGGCGGGTGAGCTGGAGGAAAAGCCCGGCATCCCGCCGCCCCCCCAGCACCGCGACGCCGTGGTGGAGCAGGTGAAGCGCGACGGTATCCGGGTGATCCTCAACGACAATTTCTACTCGCGCGATGCGGCCGACTACATCGCCGGCAAAACGGGCGCCAAAGTCGTGGTGACGTACCTTGACGTCGGGGCGACGCCCGAGGTCGACACGTACGAAAAGCTGATCACGTTCCTCATCCAGAGCATTGCGCAGGCCGCCCGATGATCGAGGAGATCTTCTCCTTCCCGTCCACGATGCTCTGGCCGCTCGCGGCCTGCCTCGTCCTGACCGGCATCCACGTCTATCTCGGCGTCCACGTCATCGCGCGGAAAGTCATCTTCGTCGACCTTGCGCTCGCCCAGATCGCGGCGCTCGGCACGGTGACCGGCGTCCTCCTCGGCTACGAGGCGGGCAAGGACGTCACCGCGCTCTACATTTACTCGCTCGCATTCACGTTCTTCGGAGCCTTCATTTTCTCCGTCACGCGGATGCGGGGGGAGAAAGTCCCCCACGAGGCCATCATCGGGATCGTCTACGCCGTCACGTTCGCAGCCACGATCCTCGTGCTCTCCAAGAGCGCCCTGGGACCGCAGGAGCTCGATCACATCATCAAGGGGGATCTCCTCTGGGTGCAATCGCACGTCGTGATCAAGACCGCGCTCATCTACGCCGCGGTGGGGCTGTTCCATTTCATATTCCGGAAGAAGTTCCTGGCGATCTCGTTCGACGCACACGACGCCTCCTCAAACGGGGTCAACGTCCGGCTCTGGGATCTCCTCTTTTATATGTCGTTCGGGTTCGTGATCACGAGCTCGGTGGCGATCGCGGGCGTGTTCCTCGTCTTCAGCTACCTGGTCATCCCCTCCGTGGCCGCGATGCTCGTGGCGGAACGGATCAGCACGCGCCTTGCGCTCGGCTGGACGGGGAGCGCCATCATCAGCTTCATCGGGGTCAAGCTCTCCTGGATCACGGGACTCCCGACGAGCCCGCTGATCGTCGTGCTGTTCGCAGGCGCGCTGCTCCTCACCGGGATATTCCGCTATATGAGGAGCGCACAGAGGAAGGTCGTGGCCGTGAGGAACATGGCTGGCGCGGTCCTGGTGGTCGGCATTTTCCTCGGCGGGGTTTTCTTCTTTCGGAATCCCGAAGAGGATGCGCTCACGCACACGCTGCACCTCCTGGCAAGCCCCCTGAGCACCGACAGGCAGGCCGGGCTCTCGGACCTGAAGTCGTACCGCAACCGGGATTCGCTCTGGTTGCCGTCGGTCATCCGCCTGCTGCATGACCAGGATGCCGCCGTCCGTATCGGCGCTGTGAACGTCCTGGGCGACCTGAAGTCGAAATCCGCCGTGCAGCCGCTCATGGGACTGCTGGACGACGGTTCCGACGAGGTCGTGCTCGCGGTGCTCCATGCCGTACAGCCGATCGGCGACAGCTCCGATGCCTCGACGCTGGTGGCGAGGGCGGGGAAGATCGACGACCGGGAGATGAAAACCGAGTTTCTGAGGGCGGCGCTCCGGATGGGAGATCCCGCCGCCATCCCGGAGCTGATCGGCGTGGTGGCCGACGGGGGCGTATTCGCCGCGGATGCGCTGGACGCAATCAAGGGAAGCGTCAGGCTTCCGTCCGGAATGGAGACCCCCGCGCGTTTGAAGAGGTGGTGGGCTGCGAACAGAGGGAGAATCCGCCGGGAGGCTTCGACCGGGATATTCTATCTTCCCGGTTGACGCATTCCGTCACGGCCCGGATTGCTTCGCAAACAGCGCTCGCAATGACAACGGGATGTCATTGCAAGCCGCTTCCCAGGCGAAGCAATCTCGGCAGTTTGATTCTCTTCCCGGAGTTCCCTTCCTTATACTGCGCCGGGGAGGCCTTCTCTCCCCGGCAACCCGTCCGACAACTCCTCGAATTCCGATAGCATGGATTTTTCTCTTCTTCACCCACGCGAGCAGATCACGCGCGTGATGGACCGGCTCTACCGCAGCCGCCTGACGACGCTCTCGGGAGGCAACCTCTCCGTCAGGGACGACAACGGGGACATCTGGATCACCCCCGCGGGGATCGACAAGGGGAACCTCGGCCCCGAGGACATCATGTGCGTCAGGGCCGACGGCATTACCGAAGGGCCGCACACGCCCTCGACGGAGCTTCCGTTCCACACGTGGATTTACGATGCGCGCCCCGATATCCGGGCGGTGGTCCACGCGCACCCGTCGGCGCTCGTCGCATTCAGCATCGTCAGGGTCGTGCCCAATACCGCCATCATTCCGCAGGCGACAGACGTGTGCGGGAGCGTCGGGTACGCGCCATATGCGCTCCCGGGAAGCGACCGCCTCGGCACGAACATCGCCGAAACGTTCAGGCAGGGCTACAACGTCGTGCTCCTGGAAAATCACGGCGCCGTCACCGGGGGGACCGATCTCCTGAACGCGTTTCACCGGCTGGAAACGCTCGAATTCTGCGCACGGACGGTCATCCAGGCGAAACGCCTGGGCGGCGTTACCGCGCTCACGCCTGAGCAGATCGCATTTTACCGGGGGAGGCGCAGCCCGCTGCCCGAGTTTGATCCCCCGGCGCATTCAAGCCGCGAGCGTGAGCTGCGGGGGCAGATCGTCGATATCGTGCACCGCGCCTGCGACAGGTTCCTGATGATCGGGACAGAGGGAGTCGTCTCCGCGCGCGTGGATGAGGAGACGTTCCTCATTACGCCTACGGGCAAAGACCGGCGGAGCCTCGAGATCGGGGACATCGTGCTGGTGAACCGTGGCAGGCGGGAGAGGGGGAAACAACCAAGCCGTTCCGTGCAACTCCACGGCGAGATTTACAGGCATCACGCAGGTGTTGGAAGCATCATCACCGGCCAGTCGCCCGGCGTGGCGGCGTTCGCGGTCGCGTCCCGCAAATTTGAAACCAGGACGATCCCCGAGTCGTACATCCTTCTGCGGGATGTGCCCGTCATCACCTTCGGCTCGCAATATGCCGAACCTGAAGCGATTGCCCAGAGGGTTTCGGAAACCGTCCCCGTGGTGCTCATCCAGAACGACTGCCTCCTGGCAGTCGCTCCGGGCGTCCTGGAAGCGTTTGACCGGCTGGAAGTGGCCGAAAGCACGGCCAGATCGCTGATTGACGCCCTTTCCATTGGCGGCCTGGTCCCTATAGGTGAGGACGACATCACCGACATTCAGAACAGATTCCTGTAATTAACTTACAAGGTCCCCCATGAACAAAATCCTCGCACTCGGTTGCGCCGTGCTCCTCTGTGCGCTGGCAGCGGCACAGGACCACCCACTGTGGCTCCGTTATCCCGCCATCTCCCCCGACGGCAGGACTATCCTTTTCTGCTACAAGGGGGATATCTACGCCGTCCCCTCGACCGGGGGGACTGCGAAGCCTCTGACGATGAGCGAATCATATGAGTTCGCCCCGGTCTGGAGCCATGACGGAAAGATGATCGCATTCGCGTCCGACCGGTACGGCAGTTTCGACGTTTTCGTCATGCCCTCCGGCGGAGGAGAATCGCGCAGGCTCACGTTCCATTCCGCGCGCGAGGTCCCGAGCACGTTCACGGCGGACGACAAGGCCGTGCTCTTCTCCGCATACAGGCAGGAGCTGGCCACGAACGCGCAGTTCCCCGTCTACCTCATGACGCAGCTCTACAGCGTGCCCGTGGCGGGCGGGCGCGTCTCCATGGTTCTTCCTGTCCCCGCGCTCGACGCGACGCTGAACGCGGCGGGAGACAAGCTCATCTATCACGACATCAAGGGGTACGAAAGCGACTGGCGGAAACACCACACGTCGTCGGTCACACGCGACATCTGGGTGTACGATTTCAAGACGCACAAATACCGCCAGCTCACGCAGTTTCCCGGCGAGGACCGGAACCCGGTCTTCGACGCCGACGGCGACACGTTCTACTACCTGAGCGAGGAGACGGGATCGTTCAACGTCCACAGGAGTTCCCTGACCGACCCCTCGAAGAACGTTCCGATCACGCATTTCACGAAGAATCCCGTCCGGTTCCTCACGCGGGCGAACGACAACACGCTCTGCTTCGGCTTCGACGGCGAGGTGTATACGATGAAACCCGGCGGCGAGCCGGAAAGGCTCCAGGTGCGGATTGCGGAAGACGGGCGCGAGACGCTCGACAGGAACGTGCCCGTGAACGAGAATTTCACGGAGGCTCGCCTCTCCCCCAACGGGAAGGAATTCGCGTACATCTTCCGGGGCGAGATCTTCGTCACGAGCATGGAAGGGGGGATCACCAAGAGAATCACGAGCACGCCGTACCAGGAGAGGAGCGTCAGCTTCAGCCCCGACGGGCGATCGCTCGTCTACGCCGTGGAGAAGGATTCGAGCTGGGACGTGTACCGGGTGTCGATCGAACGGAAAGAGGAGCCCTACTTTTACGCTTCGACGGTCCTGAAAACTGAGCCCGTCGTAGCGACGCCCGCCGAGGAATACCAGCCGGAGTTCTCCCCCGACGGAAAAGAGGTGGCATACCTGGAAAACCGCGTCACGCTGAAGGTGATCAACCTGGCATCGGGGAAGACCCGGACGATCCTCCCTGCAGACTTGAACTACTCGTACGCCGACGGCGACCAGTACTACCAGTGGTCGCCCGACGGGAAGTGGTTCCTTGTCCAGTTCGGCCTGCTGGGGCGGGTCCAGGTGCCCGAGGTCGGCCTCGTCTCCGCCGACGGGAAGGGGGAGGTGCATGACCTCACAGAGAGCGGGTATGACAACTCGGAGCCCCGGTGGTCGATGGACGGCAAAATGTTCATCTGGGGCTCTGACCGGCGGGGGGCGCGGCAGGAGGGGGGAGATCTCATCACGGCAGACGTCTACGGCATGTTCCTCACGAAAGCGGCGTTCGACAGGTTCCGCCTGACGAAGGAGGAATTCGCGCTCGTCAAGGAACAGGAGGAGAAAGAGAAGAAAGAAGCGGAGGGGAAGACGAAGGGGAAGGAAGCAAAGGAGGCGAAGGACTCTGCGAAGGTCGAGGTGAAGATCGACTGGCAGGGGCTCGACGAACGGAAGGCGCGCCTGACGATACACACGTCAGAGGCGAACGACTGGCTCCTGTCGAAGGACGGCGAGAAGCTCTACTACCTCACCGTCTTTGACAAGGGGAACGATCTCTGGATGACAGAGCTCAGGACGAAGGAGACGAAGCTCTTCACGAAGCTCGGCGCCAGGCGGGCCAGCATGGAGCTTTCCCCCGACGGCAAGTTCATATTCCTCCTCCTGGACGGGAAGCCCGTGAAGATCGACGCCGAGACGGGCAAAGAAGACCAGATCAAGACGGGGGGGGAGATGGTCCTAAGGCAGGACGAGGAGCGTGACTACATCTTCACACACGCCTGGAGACAGTTCAAGGAGAAGTTCTACGTAGCCGACCTGCAGGGGGTCGACTGGAATTATTATTACGGAGTGTACAGGAAGTTCCTCCCGTATATCAACAACAACTACGATTTCGCAGAGATGCTCTCCGAGATGCTCGGCGAGGTCAATGCCTCCCACACCGGGTGCCGGTACTACAAGCCCGCCGGGAGCGGCGACCAGACCGCCGAGCTGGGGCTCCTGTATGACTTCGATTTCGCGGGGCCCGGCGTGCGCGTGGCCGAGGTGGTGGAAGGGGGCCCGGTCGATCGGGCGGCGTCGAAAATCAAGGCCGGCGACGTCATTGAGAAGATCGACGGCGTCCCGCTCACTGCGGCGATGGACTTCTACGATCAGCTCGACCGGAAGGCCGGGAAACTCACGCTCCTCTCCGTCCTGGATCCCTCGAACGACGAACGGTGGGAGGAAAGCGTGAAGCCGATCGGCGCCGGGGAAGAGAACGAGCTTCTCTACCATCGCTGGGTGAAGCAGCGGCGGCACGAGGTGGACGAGCTTTCCGGGGGGAAGATCGGGTACATCCACGTGCGTGCGATGAACGACGAGAGCATGCGCACGGTGTTCGAAGAAGCGCTGGGGAGGGACTTCGAGAAGCAAGCGATCATCGTGGACACGCGCTTCAACGGCGGCGGCAACATCCACGAACAGCTCTCCGATTTCCTGAGCGGCAAGAAATATTTCGACATCGTTCCCCACGGACAGTACGTCGGCTCTGAACCGTATGACAAGTGGGTGAAGCCCTCGATCGTCCTGATCGGGGAAAGCAACTACTCCGATGCGCACCTGTTCCCCGTCGCCTACAAGCTGAAGGGGGACGGAAAGACGCTCGGCATGCCCGTGCCGGGGACCGGGACGTTCGTCTGGTGGGAGACGCAGATTGATCCGACGCTGGTGTTCGGCATCCCGATGGGAGGGTGGCGCACCCCGGACGGGAAGTTCTGCGAGAACAACCAGCTCGAGCCCGACATCAAGGTGCGCAACGAGCCGGATGTCATGTCGGGGGGTCGCGACGAGCAGATCGAGGCGGCGGTGAAGGAGTTGATGAAGAAGTAACGGATCGGACCGACCGATCGTTCACCATCCGGAAAAAAGTTCTTTGCAGAATTGAGTGCGGGCCGGCGAACCGGCATATCCAAACACAGGGAGGGAATTATGAGGATGCAGACGCGAGTGTTTGCTGTGTCCGGTTTGCTTGCCTGCCTGGCAGCCACCGCGCCGGGACAGATCACGATCACCAGCACTGACCTGGATTCGATTTTCGCGGTCGGTCACTCGCTGGCGAACAAGATCGACAAGGTGACGTCGACGCTCAACGTCGGCCACCACGGATCGACATCCTGGGACTTCAGCGCGCTGCGGAACGACTCGTCGCAGACGCTGACGAGCGTGGCGCTGGGAACCGCCCCGTTCAACAGCTGGTTTACCGGGGCGACGCACGTCTTCCAGACAAACGTGTCAGTCAACCTCGGCTCGTCCACGTTGCCGGCTGTGGCGTATATCTACTTTCAGCTCTCCGGCAACGTGCTCAACCTGGGTATCGGGGCAACTGTGACCGGGACTTTGGCAACCGCCCATTCATGGAACGCGCCGGCGGACACATTTTACGCCCTCCCGTCAACCTACGGGACTACCTGGGGGAGCACGTACCTGGACACCACCGACGTCCTCCTGAGCGGCACATTCCTGCTCGCAGAGCCGAGCTCAAGACACAGAAACTCATTCGTGATAGACGCCTACGGCCCCATGACGCTCCCCGGGGGGTCCGTCCACAGCGCGCTCCGGCTCAAGAAATCCGATGCGGTGTCGGGGTCCGTGAGCTACATTTTCCTGGCAAAGGACGGGGCCACGGTGCAGGCCACGTCGGCGAATCCCACGGGTCCGGACACCGGATCGATCGGGGTGGTCCCGGTTTCAGTCTCCTGGAACCTCAATGTGATCGCCCTTCCGATACAGATAGCCTCGTTCAACGCCGTCGCTGCCGCCGGCGGGAAGGGGGTCCTTCTCACCTGGACCACGAAGAGCGAAATCAATAACTACGGCTTTGAGGTGCAGAGGAGCGCAGAGGCGGAAGGTGAGTTTACGACTGTGTCGGGGAGCTTCATCCCTGGGCACGGAACGACGATCGTTCCCCAGTCGTATTCATTTGATGACCCGGGTGCGCCGGCGGGCATTTCGTATTACAGGCTCAAGCAGACCGACCTGGACGGGGCGGTCCACTACACTGATCCCGCGGGGGTCACCGTCGCCGGCGGCGCCGCGCCGAATGTCCCCTCGGCCTTTCACATTGATCAGAATTTTCCGAATCCCTTCAACCCGTCCACAACGATCCGCTACGGGCTTCCTGTGCGGACAAATGTCACGCTCTCCGTGTATAATGCGCTTGGCCAGCGTGTGGCGACGCTCATCAACGGCCAGCAGGACGCGGGGATCCACGACGCCAGGTTTGACGCCTCTGCGCTCGCCAGCGGCGTCTACTTTTGCAGGATTCAGACGCCGGGATTCGTCCGGACGCTCAAGATCGATCTCGTGAAATGACGCTTTCCGTCATTGCGAGCCGTTCCTCAGGCGAAGCAATCTCTGACAGGGGAATTACCGTGACAGCAAGCAACCTCCGCATATGCGTCTACTGCGCGTCGAGCAGGAGCTGCGACAGGTCGTATCACGACGCCGCCCGGCGTCTCGGCATGCTCATCGCCCGCCGCTCGTGGTCGATCGTCTACGGCGGGGGAGGGGACGGGTCGATGGGGGCGCTGGCTGACGGCGCGCTTGCGGCCGGCGGGCGCGTGACGGGGGTGATCCCCCACTTCATGAAGGAGCTGGAGTGGGCGCACGGAGGACTGACCGAGCTCCGGGTGGTCGACGACATGCGGACGCGGAAAGAGATGATGCTCTCGGGGAGCGACGCGGTGGTGGCCCTCCCCGGGGGGAGCGGGACGCTGGAGGAGCTCTTCGAGGCGATGACGCTGAAGCGGCTCGGTATCTACCTGAAGCCGATCGTTATCGTGAACACCGGGGGATTCTTCAATCCGCTCCTCGAACAGCTGGGCCGATGCGTGAGCGAGCGATTCATGGATGCGCAGCACGCGGGGATGTGGAAAGCGGTGGCGAACGTTGACGACGTGATTCCCGCGATCACGGCCGCTCCTGAGTGGAGCAGCGACGCGCGTTCATTTGCGCGCGTGTGAGGCTTCGCGGAAGACTGAACGAACGGCGGGTGTGGGCTGCCAAACCGCTCCCCGGCTACCCCTGGGGCAGAGGCCTCTCCTTGGGACGCCAGCGGTCTTCTTCCTCTTCATGGTAATGGCGCGCGAGCTCATCCTGGAGCTTGTGCTGCTCCACAAGGAAGAGGATGTAGGCGACGAAGAGAATTCCGACGAGCGCGAGGAAACCGATGGCGATTGGTGCGGTCATTGGGGCCTCTGAATCGTAGATCGTGTGCCCCCCCCCCCAGGGCTGGTGGTAGTGTTCTCTGGAACCCGTTCACACCTGGAGCTCGTCATTCCCCCCGGTCAGCCCTGCGGCCAGAGCCAACCGAATACCCCTGCAGTGAACAACCCGTAGACGAGCGCGTCGATCGTGTTCTTCACCGTCGTCGACCAGGGCCGGCGCATCCAGATGGACTCCTGCCATGAGCCGACGCCGTAGCAGAAGAACGCCGTCGCCCCTGCGAACCTGAAGACCGTCAGGTAAGGCGCCCCCGGCGCGACG
>Ga0335081_10019937_pt1 | contig 10848 bp, 8 predicted proteins | sample Lox_Sample_35_FD_206713 | JGI IMG/M metagenome (GOLD analysis project Ga0335081, IMG submission 206713) | Soil microbial communities from Loxahatchee National Wildlife Refuge, Florida, United States - Lox_Sample_3.5 | ecosystem: Environmental > Terrestrial > Soil > Wetlands | place: USA: Florida... | reverse complement strand
TATCGGCTATGACGGTTCAAAGAGCGCCAGGACGGCGTTGGTGCGCGCTGTGAAAATGGCAATGGATATGGACATGGAATTGACTGCGCTTTGGGTGCGCGAGCCGTTGCCACGCTGCTCCGATTTGCCAAGCGAAGTGGTGGCTGGTAAAGAGACAGTGAACGAACTTTTCAAACAACTTCGCAGCGAAATCAGGGAAATTGCCAGAGATCAAAACCTCGACATCCGCTGCGTCGCCCGCGCCGGGCATCCGGCCAAGACCATTGTGCAACATGCCGACGAGGGCGGTTACGATTTGATTGTCGTCGGCCACAGCGGCCATTCCGAATTGTGGGGGCGGCTGCTCGGCGATACCGCCGACCGCATTGCCGACCACGCCCATTGCAGCGTGCTCATCGTGAAAAATGATTTCTCTGATTTGTCAACGTCCGTTCAACCACACAAAATAGAAGAATCAACATGAGTAAAATTCAAAACATCTCCGCACAGGAAATTCTCGACTCGCGCGGCAACCCGACCGTCATGGTCAATCTTGCGCTCGCGAATGGTATCACTGCTACGGCCTGTGTGCCGTCCGGCGCATCCACGGGCATTCGCGAAGCCGTGGAACTCCGCGATGGCGATGCCAAACGCTACGGCGGCAAAGGCGTGCTCAACGCAGTCGCCAACGTCAACAAGATCATCGCGCCGAAATTGAAGGGCAAATCGCCGCAAGCGCAAAAGGAGATTGACGATCTGATGTGCCAACTCGACGGCACGGAAAACAAATCCAAGCTTGGCGCGAACGCCATTCTTGGCGTCTCAATGGCCGTGTGCCGCGCGGCGGCGCTGGATTCAGACACGCCGCTCTACGCCTACATTCGCAAACTGCATGGTGGCAGAGGATCGTTCACGTTACCCGCGCCGCAAATGAACGTGCTCAACGGCGGCGCGCACGCGACCAACAATGTGGATTTTCAGGAATTCATGTTGTTCCCCATCGGCGCGCCGAATTTTGCCGAGGCATTGCGCTACGCGGCGGAAACTTTTCACACGCTCAAAAGGATTTTGCAAAAGCGCGGATTGGTTTCCGCCGTCGGCGATGAGGGCGGGTTCGCGCCGAGCCTCAAAACGAACGACGAGGCGGTGGAATTGATTCTTGAAGCCATTACCACCGCCGGTTACAAGCCGGGGAAGGACATTGCTCTCGCAATTGACCCGGCCGCGAGCGAGTTTTACGACGACGGCGCTTACGTTTTCAAAAAATCTGACAACTCGCGCAAATCGCCGTCCGAGATGGTCGAACTCTATCGCGGGTGGTTGGAAAAATATCCCATTCTCTCGCTCGAAGACGGCATGGGCGAGGAAGACCGCGAAGGCTGGCTGGCCATCACCCAGGCGTTGGGCGGCAAACGGCAACTCGTGGGCGATGACAATTTCGTCACCAACCCGAAAATTTTCGCCGAAGGCATCCGTGATGGCATCGCCAACGCGATACTCATCAAGCTGAACCAAATCGGCACGGTCAGCGAGACGCTGGAAACCGTGGCGATGGCGCAGAAAGCCGGTTACGGCACGGTGATTTCGCATCGTTCGGGCGAAACCGAAGACGCATTTATTGCCGATTTCGCTGTCGGCACGGATGCGGGACAGATCAAGACCGGCTCGCTGTGCCGTTCTGAACGGATTGCGAAATACAATCGCCTGCTTATCATTGAGAAGGAAATGGGCAAAAAATCGCGCTACGGCGGCGCGGTATTTAATGCTCGTTGGAAGTGATAGTTTGATTTGGGAGCGCCGTGGCTACGATACCGCTTCTCTGCCTATTCTTATAGGCAAACTCCATTGAAGCGGGGAGTGGCCGGGAAAAATCCGGTCACCGTGTTCGGGCCGCGCGCGCTCCTTTTAACGTCCGACCGCTTAACAGGCAAGGTTGCATCCTTGTCAAAGGGTGATAGAGTTTTATCAGGCAATGAAGTTTGCCTGTCCGCCTTGCGGCGAACCGTCCCGCTTCTTCGGGACTAATGACTTCTACCGAAACCGCATCGGTAGAAGGTCATGGAAATAACGAGTTTAGACAAAGGTATCGAACGCAAGGCGCGCTTTGCCAGCCAGAAGGAGAAAGCGGCGGCTGGCGAAGCCCGCACGTCACCCGCGAGTTTCCATAGCATCCTCTTTGAATCGCCTGATTCCGGCATTGTGGGAGACAAAATCGAGCCGCCGGAATCTTTTCACGATTTGAATTTGGATCAAATCGTGGACGCCATCACGCGCGACCGGGACGAATACAATCTCAAACCGTTTTTTTACACCCGCCTGACCAGTCTTGCGGAGATTGGGTATCGCCAGGAAATCATGCGCGACCTCGAAGGTGAATCACTGTTCAAGAACATCAAATCCTTCTCGGAGCGGATGCACACGATGCGCAATCGTCTCGCTGCCGCGAAAAATTGGCACTACAAATTTTCAAAGGAGCGGTGGTTTCTGGATGCGGTGCAAATTTATCGCGTGGCAGTCACGGAATTGCGGCGCGTTCTCGAACACGCCAATCCAAATTCGCGCGGCCTGTGCGCCTTCCGGGATTATCTGGCACAGTATATCGAATCCGAGCGGTTCAAAACGCTTTCCCAAGAAGCGGATGTGGTGAAGTCCGAATTATCGGCCATCCGTTATTGTCTGCGCATTAAGGGCGGCAGCGTCACGGTCAGTCCTTACGAATCCGAAATTGATTACACCGCCGCCGTCGAAGAAACGTTCGCCAAATTCAAGCAAGGCGCGGTAAAGGATTATCGGTGCAAGTCCACGGCGCTGCCGGGCATGAATCACGTCGAAGCCGCGATTCTGGACCGCGTGGCGCAATTAAACCCGCAAGCGTTTCGCGCGCTGGACGACTTTTGCGGGATGCACGAAAATTTCCTCGAAAAGCCGATTGCTGACTTTGACCGGGAAATCCAGTTCCACGTCGCGTATCTTGAATATGCGGAAGCGTTCAAGCGCGCCGGGCTAAAGTTTTGCTATCCGCAGGTTTCAGACATGGGCAAGGAAGTTTGGAGCCGCGATGGTTTCGATCTGGCGTTGGCCGGCAAGCTCATCAAGGAAAACTCAAGTATTGTCTGCAACGATTTCAATTTGAGCGGGTCGGAGCGGATTTTCGTCGTCACCGGCCCGAATCAGGGCGGCAAGACCACGTTCGCCCGCACGTTCGGACAGTTGCATTATCTAGCGAGCTTGGGTTGTCCGGTTCCCGGCTCGGAGGCGCGGCTTTTTCTCTTCGACCGCCTGTTCACGCACTTCGAGCGCGAGGAGGACATCAACACGTTGCGTGGCAAGTTGCAGGATGATTTGGTCAGGATTCATCACGTCCTCGAACAAGCCACTCCAAACAGCATCGTCATCATCAACGAGATTTTTTCCTCCACGAGCGTCAAAGACGGCGTTCATCTGGGGGAAAAAGTTTTGGAACGCCTGTCACAACTCGATGCGCTGGGCGTCTGCGTGACGTTTCTGGATGAACTGGCTTCGTTCAACGAAAAGACCGTCAGCGTCGTCGCCGCCATTGCGCCTGATAATCCCACGCAGCGCACTTTCAAGATTGAGCGTCGGCGGGCGGACGGACTGGCCTACGCGCTGGCGATTGCCGAAAAATACCGGCTCACCTACGACCAACTGAAAGCGAGGTTAAAGCCGTGAAAGCGCATCTGCTTTATCGCGACCGTGATTTTGACCTGCAACAGAAATTGCCGGCGAACGAACCGACGCTGACGCAGGACTTGGAACTGGACACGCTTTTTCGGGCGATGGCTGGCGGCGATGAATTTCTGTTACAAGTGGCGAAGCAGGCGGTCTTGTCGGGTTTGCAGAACGATCTCGAAACCATTCTCTACCGCCAAGCTGTCCTCAAGGATTGCCAACGAAATGAAGCTACCGTGAGGGAGATTTACGACATCGCCGTGGAAGCCATCGAAACCAAACGGACGCACTGGCTCGGCGTGTTCAGCCGCTATCCGAGCGGCATTCTTTATGAAGCGGTCCGATTGCTGAAAATGTTGATGAGCGTGCTTGCCAAGCTCAAACGCGCCACCAATGAACAGGCTGGAAAATTCGAGTCGGAGGGATTCAAAACTCTTTTCGCCATGCTCAAGGCGGAATTGGCGGATGATTATTTTGCCGCCGTCGAAGCCCGACTCAAGGAATTAGAATTCAAAGACGGCGTGCTGGTGAGCGCGGAATTGGGCGAAGGCAATCAGGGCGTCAATTTCGTCCTGCGCAAATCACCGCGCCCAAGGCCGCGCTGGTTCCAGCGGATTTTTTCAAGAAATTCGTCCAGTTACACTTTCCACATTGATCCCCGCGATGATGCCGGTTTCCGGACTTTGTCAGAACTGCGTGACCAGGGAATCAATCTGGCGGCAAACGCCGTTGCCCAAGCCGCCGATCATATTACGAGTTTCTTTGTCATGCTGCGGACGGAGTTGGCGTTTTACGTTGGCTGCCTGAATTTGCACCGTCAGCTTGTTTGGAAAGGCGTGGCGGTTTGTTTCCCGGTTCCCGCGCCGCTTGGCACTCGCAAGCAAACCTGCATCGGCTTGCGCGATGCCTGTCTCGCTCTCGTCAGCGTGGAGCGCAGCGTCGTCGGCAACGATTTGGCCGCCGACGGGAAAAACCTCGTCATCATCACCGGCGCGAATCAGGGTGGGAAATCCACCTTCCTGCGCGCCTTGGGTCTGGCGCAACTGATGATGCAATGCGGCATGTTCGTAGCCGCCGAATCGTTCAGCGCCGAGTTATGCCGCAGCCTGTTCACGCATTACAAGCGCGAAGAGGATGCCACGATGACAAGCGGAAAATTTGACGAGGAACTAGCTCGCATGAGCGGCATCGCCGACGCGCTGACGCCGGGTTCGCTGCTGCTGTTCAATGAATCCTTTGCCGCGACCAACGAGCGGGAAGGTTCCGAGATTGCCCGGCAGATTGTCCGCGCGTTGTTGGAAACGCGCGTGAAAACCTTCTTCGTGACCCATCTCTACGAATTTGCCCATGCTTTTTGGGAGGACAAGCTGGACAACGCAGTCTTTTTGCGGGCCGAGCGGCGGACCGATGGACAACGGACTTTCAAATTGCTGCCGGGCGAGCCGCTGGAAACCAGTTTTGGTGCGGACTTGTATCAAGAGGTATTTGACGACGCAGTTGAAACCCGCCCCGCGACGCCAATTTTTCAGGAGGACAAATTATGATTCTGATTCTGCAAAAACTCGCCGTCATCTTTCTTTTGGCACTTGTAGTGGCGGCAATCATCGCGCTGCCATTGTCAATGTTTCCTGCGTTGCTGCCGCAGCGAAAACATTTTTCGGAACGGTTCAGCTATGCCTTCGTGAACTGGGGCCTGCCAGCTTGCTGTGCGGTTGAGCTGGTGTTTTGGCTGATAACAAAACGGTGGATTCCGTGGTTTCCGTGAACATCCCGTTGCCATTTGTCGGGCGCGCTAGGGAAATCGCGCTGCTGCAACGGCTGCACGCGCAGCGCAAACACGTTCTGATTCTTGGCGCGGAAGGAATCGGCAAATCGGCGCTCGTCGCACAGTTGCGCCGGTTGCTCCATCTGCGCGTCTGTCCAGCGTCGGAACGGTTGAGCGAAATCTGTGAAGCGTTGGAACGCGAACTTGGCCTCGATGCCGGCGAGCTGCATCTGATTGCGCGCAAAAATCGCGTGTTGAAGTTGCTCAAAGGCACACGCCGCACCATTGTTTTCGACGGCGCGAGCTGGACAACGCCCAAGCTCGGCTCGTTCATCGAAAATGTCAGCGAACGTGTGCCGGTGTGGTTGTGTGTACGCTCGGAGCATCCTTGGGACGTTGGCCGCATCTGGCCGTTGCTGGTGCGGTTCGAGCACGTCGAGTTGAAACCGTTTCATCCGATGGAAAGCCGGACGCTGGTCGAAGCGGCCATTCGAGGCAGTCATGTTCCAGAGAAAACTCTGGACGTTGTTGACTGGCTGCATCGTCGCTCAATGGGCAATCCAAAAATTTTATGCGGATTGCTGACGGAAATCAGCCACGGTCATTACGATTTGGACAACACATACGCGTTGCGACGGTTGGATTTGGACCGGCGCATCCACGAGATTTTTCCGATGGCAATGGACAAAAGGGAAGCGAGGGGCCGGAATGAGTGACGCAATGCTTGTGGCACTTGCGGGGGCAGTGGCTCTGTTCATGGTTACACTGGTCAAGGCGGATTTCTCTTCGGATTTGAGAGCGGCCATTCGCACCACGATCATTGTGGTCTTGGGATGGAGCTTTGCTTGTACTCGCTACGGATTGAAAACGTGGTCCAGCTTGACGTGGCAAACGCAAGGGATGTTGGCGCTCTCCGCACTTGCGGTAATTCTCGCGTGGTTGCTTTATTTTCCCGCAATCCGGGGGCTAACCGTTTCGCGTGTAGCGGCGATGGACCGCATCAATGTCGGGCTGGCGATTCTTTTCGCCACGCTGTTTCTGTTGCAACAAGTGTCCGCACAATCCGCTCTCATCGGGTTCGCCCTGGTTGGCGGCGCGCTGTTTTTTGTCCTCGGCTCACGATGAACGAAAACCACCAACGCCATCTACTGGCCACATTTCAACACGTGGACAATCTGCTTTCCGAGGCGGATCACATTCTAGCGTCCGCCGGTTCGGCATCGCCATTTCAGGAATACTCGCAGGATTCCACGCCGGTTCAGCGCAAGGTAACGCACGATTACATCCTTCGCGTGCGCGAAACCATGCGCCGCATCTTGGAAGACTTGGAGCTTCCGCCAAAGCCGCCAGTTTCCGGCGCGCTCTGGGCGGCGCGCAATCACACGGCCTTCGCCGGCATCGCGGTCACGGAAATCGAACCGGAACACATGCTCGGTTACGGAAAACTCTCGGATGAAGACCGGCAAACGCTCGACCGGATTGTCGCGGAACTGAACTCGGTTCTCAATCGTCTCAATGCTTATCTCGCTCAAGGAACAGACGCTGATTTGCAGACGCGCTTGCAACGGCTCGAACAAACAAATGACGAAGTCAAATTGCTCGGCGAATTGGAGCGAATCATTACCGCACATGGTCTGGTCGAATTCCGCGCCGTGCTGGTGCTTCTCCTTGAGCGGCTCGAATCCACGTCATTTGAAATAGGCGTTTTCGGCCGTGTCAGTTCCGGCAAATCGTCGCTGTTGAATCACCTGTTGGAACAAAATGTTCTTCCCGTTGGCGTGACGCCCGTAACCGCCGTGCCCACACGCATCGGCTTCGGCTCGCAGCCGCAGGCCACGATTGAATTCGCGGAAGGCAAACAACAAACCATTGAGTTGTCGCGCCTCGCGGAATTTTCCACGGAGCAGCAAAATCCCGGCAACGCCAAACACGTCACGCGCATTCACGTTCAAGTGCCGGCGAAACGCCTGCACTCAGGCGTCACTTTCGTTGATACACCGGGACTCGGCTCGCTGGCGACGGCGGGTGGCGAAGAAACCATTGCCTATCTGCCGCGTTGCGATTTAGGGATTGTGTTGCTCGACGCGGGCGCGGCGCTGACACAGGAAGACCTTGTCGTAGTTCAATCGCTTTACCGCGCCGGGGCAACGGCGATGGTGCTCGTCAGCAAGGCGGATTTGCTCGCGCTGCCAGATCGTCAACGCATGTCAGATTACGTCCGCCAGCATTTGCTGTCGGAGGTGAATCTGGAATTGCCGGTGCATCAGGTGAGCGTGATTGGCCCAGGCGCGCGGCTTTGCACAGAATGGTTTGGGAACACTCTCAAGCCGTTGCTCGAATCGCATCGCGAGGCGACCGCCACTTCGCTCAAGCGCAAGATTGGCCTGCTGCGAGAAACGGTGGGGGACGCGCTCCGCGCCCGCCTTGATGCTGCACGCGGACCGAAAACAACCCCCAAGACCGGTGATGTGAAACAGGCCGCCGAGGCATTGCGCGGTGCAAGCGTGATCCTGGAATCAGCGGAGAAGGAGGGCCGGACCCTTGGTTACAACACGCGAGAACTTGCCGCATCTGCGCTGCAAGTGGTCGCAACCGACATCGCTTCCGCCTGGCTCAATGGCGCAAATCCGGCCCCGGATACGGCCGAGATTTTCCTGGCGTCGTTGAACCGATTTCTGGCGCAAGTGGGCGCGGTCTTTGTGCAATCCGTCGAAGAAGTTCGCGGGCGTCTCACGGCCACGCTGGAGCAAGCGCACGGTGCGTCCGGCTCGCGGCGCGGGCCGCCGGAGGAATTGCCCAAAGCGGCAGGACTGCCAATCATGGACTCCTCACCGCTGGGGGCGCGGTTAACATTGCGGCGGCCTCAATTGCTGTCGTTGCTGGGACGGCGCGTACTGCGGCGTTTTGCGGAATCCAAAATGTCCGCGCAGTTGGCGGATTCGCTTTCCGAATTCTTCAATCTCGCCGGCAAACGGCTAGAGCAATGGCACAACGATGCGCTTGCAGAATTGCGCGATGCCTTTGATGCCCGGGCGGGAGTTTACCACGCGCAATTCGAGCAATCATTTGGCGCGACAATGGCCGAGTCCGACATTCAGAAAGACCTCGACGTTTTGAAAAAATGGGAAACGTAAAAATGGCTTCCTTGCCGAAATGTCTGACCTGACTTGCTCCGCATCCAAAAAGAGGCGCAAGTATCCGTTGCTGAAGCGCAGGAAGAATCAGAACGCAAACGGCAGCAATATGAATCAGAAACGCAGCGCGTTTATGGAGAAGCGCAGGCTGCGGTCGCCGATGCTCAAAAGCAGCTAGACCAGCAGTTTGCTGAAGTGAAACAAGAATCCGAGCGCATCCGGCAACACTACGAAGCTGAAGCTCGCAAATCACAGGAGGAGGCGTTGCGGCATTCAGCTTCGGATTACATCGAGGCGGATGGGGACAATGGGGCAAATTGAAGCATGCTTGCCTTTGAAACGGCAAATGCTATAGTAAATCAGGCAATGGAATTTGCCTCCCGCCCGTGGGGAAACGCCTCCGGCTGATAATTCCTACCAAAACAAAAGTTGATTGGTAGCGAGTTATGAAAATGCTCATCGTATCCGACATCCATGCCAATTGGCCCGCACTCCGCGCTGTTCTCGAAGCCGAATCTGATGCTGGTGGGGTTCTTTGCCTTGGTGACCTCGTCAACTTCGGCCCGCAACCGGCCGAGTGCGTCGCCTGGGCCGATCAGATTCTGCCTCCGGAAGGAGTCATTCAGGGCAATCACGACTACGCGGTGGGGTTTGATGAAGACCCACACTGTTCGCCCGCCTACGCACCAGTGGCCGCAGCCACGCAGGAATTCACCCGCCGCTTGCTGACGCCCGAAATGAAAGAATTCCTGGCCGATCTCGAACCAATGCGCTCGTTCAAGTCTGGCGAAGAAAAGTGCGTTGCCTGCCATGCTTCGCCCAAAGATCCGCTCTACGGCTACCTGCCCGAAACTGCGCCAGCGACACTTTGGAACGCTGAACTACTCGCGGCAGGGATGCCGGACTTTCTTTTCCTTGGACATACGCATGTCCCAATGAAAACACGGCTGATGAAATCGCTCATTGTCAATCCGGGCAGCGTGGGTCTGCCGCAGGATGGAGATGCGCGGGCAGCCTATGCGATTTGGGAAGACGGCGACGTCACGCTGCGCCGGGTGCCGTATGATGTCGAGGAAACTGTTCGTGCCTATGATGGACTTGGGCTTCCGGCACTTATCCTGTATCAAATCACAGGAGCATTGCGAACCGGAAAGGGGCTGGCAGTGGAACATTTCGACGGCTCTGCGAAAACCCCGGCATGACTGTGTCAAGTGAGCCATGAAAATCCTGCTCATATCAGACGTTCACGGCAACTGGCCGGCGCTGCAGGCAGTGCTGGCCGCCGAGCCGGACATTGACCAAATCCTTTGTCTCGGCGACCTCGTCAACTACGGCCCGCAGCCTGCCGAATGCGTCTCGTGGGCAATGAAAACATTGACCCCTGATTGGCTGATTCAAGGAAATCATGATCGCGGAGTGGCGCTGGACGAAGACCCGCGTTCGTCCGCTCCTTACAAGGCGCTTGCCGCAGCCACTCAAGAATTGAGCCGGCGGGTGTTGACGCCGGAGATGAAACAATTCCTCGGCGGGCTGCAACCGCTGCAAAGGTTCAAACTGGACGACGCTGTGTGTGTGGCCTGCCACGCCATCCCGTCAGACCCGCTTTACGCTTATCTGCCGAGCACCGCTTCGGTCCCGCTTTGGGAATCAGAAATGCGGGGGATCAATTATCCCGATTTTCTGTTTATCGGCCACACGCACGTGCCGACGAAGACGCGCTTTCGCCGGACGTTGGTGGTCAATCCTGGCAGCGTCGGCCAGCCCAAGGATGGCGACCCGCGTGCCGCTTATGCCGCTTGGGAGGATGGCGAAGTCTCCCTCCGCCGCGCCGAATACGATGTGGCGCAAACCATCCGCGCGTATCAGGGCACGCAGCTCGACCCGCAGACCATTGAGGTTCTGGCTGAAGTATTGCGCACTGGCGGGCATTTGCCGACCGCCGATAGTCCTTACGAAAAGTTCGACGCCTACTTTCAAAAACATCCCGATAAACTCGCCGGACTTTTCTACCTCCAAAAATTGCTGAACAAAAGAATCGGCGTGGACACGGACAACATGACGGAGCCTCAGCGCCAGCAATGGCTGCTGAACTATTGCCGCGCGATGGACCAGGAATTGGCGGAGTTGGTGGATTGCGTCCCGTGGAAGTGGTGGGCGAGCTACCAGAAATTCGACAAACAAAATGCCCGCGTGGAGATTGTGGATTTGCTGCACTTCCTGATTTCGCTCGCACAGGTGATGGAGATGACGCCGGACGAATTGTTCGCGGCTTATACCAAG